>Ga0209139_10000272_pt1 | contig 17181 bp, 8 predicted proteins | sample BogFormECP14_OM3_FD_188246 | JGI IMG/M metagenome (GOLD analysis project Ga0209139, IMG submission 188246) | Bog forest soil microbial communities from Calvert Island, British Columbia, Canada - ECP14_OM3 (SPAdes) (version 2) | ecosystem: Environmental > Aquatic > Freshwater > Wetlands > Bog ...
CGAAATGACGGCGTTCAGTTCGACCGAGTTGCAGGGCCTCGGCGCCGCGCAGCTGGGCGCCGTGACGGCTACTCAGCTCGGCGGCCTGGCCGCGGCGACCTTCGACAATTTCTCGACGACGCAATTGGCGGCCCTCACCGCGACCCAGTCGCATGGACTGACCACTACGCAGTTGAACGCCCTGTCGACGACGTCGCTAGAAGCACTGAACGTCCCCGGACTGTCGACCGCACAGGCGGCCGGCCTGACGGCGACCACGATCGGCAACTTGACGACGACGCAGGCGGAGGCCTTCACGAGGACCCAGATCGGCGCTCTTTCGGCGACTGAGATCACGGCGCTGAGCTCCACCGAATTGCAGGCATTTGGCACGACGCAGCTCGCCCTCGTCACGGCGGCGCAGCTCGGCGGCCTCGCGCCTGCGGCCTTCGATAATTTCTCGACGACGCAGTTGAACGATCTGACGGCTTCTCAGGCGCACGGCCTGACGACGACCACGCTGAACGCGCTGTCGACGACCTCGCTGAATGCACTCGCGATCGCCAATCTTTCGACCACGCAGGCGCAGGGCCTGACAACGACGACGATCGGCGCGCTGACGACAACGCAGGCCGATTCCCTGACCGTGGCGCAGATCGGCGCGCTGACGACGACCCAGACCAACGCGCTCAGCGGCAATGAATTGCAAGCCTTCGGCGCCGCCCAATTCGCCGCGCTGACGGCGACGCAGATCGGCGCGCTGACGCCCGCTGACCTCAACGATCTGACGACGACGCAGCTCTCCAGCCTGATCACGGCGCAGACGCTCGGACTGACGAGTTCGGAGCTCAACGCTCTGTCGACGACGTCGCTCGACGCCCTGAACATCGCCAGACTGTCGACGACCCAGACGACGAGCCTGACCACGACCGCCATCCGGAATCTGACGGTGACGCAAGCCGACGCCTTCACCGTCGCGCAGGTCGCCGCGCTCGCGCCCGGCCAACTGGATTCCCTCAGCCCGGCGGCGCTGCAAGGCTTTAGCGCGGCGCAGCTGGCGGCGCTGGGGGCGACGCAGATCGGCGGCCTGGCCACGTCGACCTTCGACAATTTCGCGCCGGCGCAATTGAACGGTCTCGCCGCGACCCAGGCGCAGGGCCTGACGACGACGCAGTTGAATACGCTATCGACAACCTCGCTGAACGCCTTGAACGTCGCGAGACTGTCGACGACGCAGGCGGCGGGATTGACCACGACGACGCTCGGCAATCTGACGTCGACGCAGGTGGACTCCCTCGCCTCGGCAGAGATCGGCGCTCTCGCGCCCGGCCAGGTCGATTCCCTGAGTTCGCAAGAGTTGCAGGGCTTCGTCGCGGCGCAGCTCGGCGCGTTGACGGCGGCGCAGCTCGGCGGCCTCGCGACCGCGACCTTCGACAAATTCTCGCCTTCGCAATTGTACGCACTGAGCGTGACCCAGACGCAAGGCCTGACGACGACCCAGTTGAATACGCTGTCGATGCCGTCGCTGGACGCTTTGAACGCCGCCAAACTGTCGAGCTCGCAACTGGCGGGCCTCGCCACAACGACGCTCGGCAATCTGACGGCAACGCAGGTCGGTTCCTTGACTGCTCCGCAGATCGGGGCGCTGGTCCCGGGTCAGGTGGATTCCCTGAGCTCCGACGAACTGCAGGCCTTCAGTGCGGCGCAACTCGGCGGCCTGACCGCAACCCAGATCGGCGGGCTCGCTACCGCGACATTCGACAATTTCTCGGGCGCGCAATTGAACGCCCTGTCCGCGACGCAGGCGCAAGGATTGACGACGACGCAGTTGAACGCGCTGTCGCCGACGTCGCTCGACGCTTTGAACGCCACGAAACTGTCGACGGCGCAAGTCGCGGGCCTCGCCACGACGACGCTCGGGAATTTGACGAACGCGCAAGTTGGTTCGCTGACCGCCGTGCAGATCTCCGCGCTCGCGCCCGGACAAGTGGATTCCCTCAGCGCGGACGAGCTGCAAGCCTTCAGCGTGGCGCAACTCGGCGCGTTGACGGCCACGCAGATCGGTGGTTTGGCGACGGCGACCTTCGACAATTTTTCGGCCGCTCAATTGGGCGCGCTGACGACGACCCAGGCGCAAGGCCTCACTACGGGCCAGTTGAACGCGCTTTCGACGACTTCGCTCGACGCGCTCGATGTCGCGACGCTGTCCACGACGCAAGTCGTCGGCCTCTCCACGACGACGATCGGCAATCTGACGGCCGATCAGGTCGACGCCTTCACCACCTCGCAGATCGGGTCGCTCGCGCCGGCCCAGGTCGACTCTCTGGCCTCGGGCGAAGTCCAGGGCTTCAGCGGCGCGCAGCTCGGCGTGCTGACGGCGACTCAGATCGGTGGCCTCCAACCTTCGACCTTCGACAATTTCGCGACCGCACAAATTTCCGCCTTCACGTCGACCCAGACGCAGGGGCTGACGACGACGCAGCTCGACGCCCTCTCGACGTCCTCGCTGAACGCCGTGAACGTCGGCGATCTCTCGACCAATCAGGTCTCGGGCCTGGGTACGACCGCGATCGGCAATCTGACGACCACCCAAGCGGACGCCTTCACCATCACGCAGATCAGTGCGCTGGCGCCGGCGGCGCTGGATACGCTGAGCTCTGGGGAAATTCAGGGTTTTGGCGCGGGCCAGCTCGGCGCCTTGACGGCGACGCAGATCGGGGGACTCCAGCCCTCGACTTTCGACAATTTCTCGACCGCGCAGCTCGCCGGCTTTACTTCGACCCAGACGCAGGGCCTGACGACGACACAACTCGACGCCTTGTCGTCGCCTTCGCTGAACGCTCTCAACATCGGCGACCTCTCGACGACGCAGATCTCGGGGATCACGTCGACGACGATCGGCGGCCTGACCACCGCGCAGGCGGACGCCTTCACCACCACGCAAATCGGCGCGCTGGCGCCAAGCGGCGTCGATGCGCTGAGCGCGGGCGAGATTCGGGGTTTTGGCGTTGATCAGCTCGGCGCCCTGACCGCGACCCAGATCGGCGGGCTCGCCCCCGCGACCTTCGACAATTTTTCGGCGGCGCAACTCTCCGCGTTCACTTCCACCCAGACACAGGGCCTGACGACAACGCAGTTCGACGCTCTGTCGGTGTCGTCGCTCGACGCCTTGAACGCCAGCGATTTCTCGACGACGCAGGCCGCGGGCCTTTCCGCTGGCGCGATTGGCAGTCTGACGCTCGCGCAGGTCGACGCCTTCACGACCTCCGAGATCAGTGCGCTCGCGCCGAGCAGCGTGGATGCTCTGAGCGCGAACGAGATTCAGGGATTTGGCGCCAATCAACTCGGGGCGCTTACCGCGACGCGGATCGGCGGCCTCCAGCCTTCGACCTTCGATAATTTCGCGGCGGCGCAACTGGCCGCCTTCACCTCGACCCAAACACAGGGGTTGACGACGACGCAGCTCAACGCGGTTTCGGCGGCCTCGCTCGACGCCTTGAACGCCAGCGACCTGTCGACGACGCAGGTAGCAGGCCTCAGCGCCACGACGATCGGCGAACTGACGAGCACGCAGGCCGATTCCTTCACCGCCACGGAGATCAGCGCGCTGGCGCCCGACGCCGTGGACGCGCTGAGCGCCGGCGAAGTGCGGGCCTTCGGCGGCAATCAACTCGGCGCTCTGACCGCGACGCAGATCGGCGGGCTCGATCCCGCGACCTTCGACAATTTTGCGGCCTCGCAGATCTCGGCCTTCACTTCGACCCAGACGCAGGGCCTGACGACGACGCAGCTCGACGCCTTGTCGGCCATGGCGCTGAACGCGGTCAATCTCGCCGATCTCACCTCCGCGCAGGTCTTCGGCCTGGATACGACCGCGATCGGCAATCTGACGACCATTCCCGCGGACGCGCTGAGTACGACGCAGATCGGGGCGCTGACGCCCGGCGAGATCGATTCGCTCGCCTCCAGCCAGCTCCAGGGCCTGAGCGCGCCCGCGCTCGGCGCCGTGACGGCGGGGCAGATCGGCGACCTCGAGGTGGCGACCCTGGACAATCTGGCGGCCTCCCAGCTGACGGCGTTCACGTCGACGCAAACCCAGGGCCTGACGCCGGCGCAGCTCAACGCCTTGTCGACGGCCTCGCTCGACGCCTTGACCTTCGGCGATCTTTCCACCGCCCAGGTTTCGGGCCTGACCACGACGACGATCGGCAATTTGACGACGACGCAAGGCAATGCGCTGACGACGGCGCAAGCGCAGGTCCTGTCGGGCGCCCAGATCGCCGCGTTCGACGCTCTGATTGGTTGAACACGCGATGGCTGAAGGGGGTCGGGGTGCGGCGATGCGCCTGCAAGGGCGGCGATGGCGCGTTTACCGAGACTCAGACTGGCCAAGCCGGCTGGTCAGCCCATTCTCACGGGTGGTCGCCTTTTCCTGATTCCAGACTGATTGAACGATCAAGTAATCAGTATCAGCGCGCCCGTCGTTTTACGGCCTTCCAGGTCTGAGTGTGCGGCGCGGGCGTCGACGAGCGCGTAGCGTCTCGGCGCTTCGGGAACCAATACCCCTGATTGCAGCGCGGTGAAGAGCCGATCGGTTTGCAATCTCAGCTTCTCCGCAGTGTCCGTGTAGTGTCCATAGTTTGGGCGGGACAAAGTAACAGAACGATTTGAAAGCCTGTCGATGGAGTAAGCGCCAACGTCTCCGGACGCCTGGCCAAAGCTCACGAGATGCCCGCGAGCGGCCAGAGCGCGGATCGAGCCCTCGAACGTATCCTTCCCAACGGCGTCGTACACCACCTGAGCGCCCTTGCCATCGGTCGAGCCCATCACTGCATCGGCGAAATCCTCTCGGGAAGCGATGATTACGTGATCGCATCCGATGCGCTTCGCCTGTTCTGACTTCACCTCGCTCGAAGTGACGCCGATAACGGTTGCGCCAAGCGACTTTGCCCAGCGGCATAGAAGTTGGCCGACGCCGCCCGCCGCCGCATGGACCAAAACAATGTCGCCGCGTTTCACCGTGTAAACGTCATGCAACAGGAAACCCGCGGTCATGCCCTTCAGCAACAAGGAGGCGGCGGCCTCGTCGCTCAGAAATGGTGGAAGCTGAATGAGAAGATCGGACCGCATCGTCCGAATCGCCGTATACGCGCCAGGCGGGGCGCAAGCGTAGCCGACGCGATCGCCGGGTCTCACGTTCGATACCCCCGGCCCGACGCTCTCGACGAGGCCGGCGGCTTCGAGGCCGAGAACTCCCGGAGGGGTCACCAGGTCAAAGCTGCCTCGGCGACAGTAAACGTCAATAAAGTTGACGCCAACGGCGGTTTGCCGAATTCGCGCTTCGCCGGGTCCTGGATCGGCGGCGAAGACCTTTTGCACCTCCAATACTTCCGGTCCGCCATAGCGGGTGAGAATGATCGCGGTCGTGGCTATTCCGGACGCGCCGCCCGAGACGAGAAGCGAGGGTCGCGTGAGCTGAGCGGGAACTCGCTCGCCGCTGACGAGCGATTCTTGAAACGCACGGAAACCCGCCTCGATTATATCCTCCGCCACGAAACGTCTGAGTCGGTCCTTCTCGGTGGTCGGCGGATCGAAGGAGGCTCGCCATTCCCAAAGGCACGTGTCGTCCTCAGTGACCCGCCTCAACCGAACATTCGCGACATAGTTGCGCAAAAAAGCGGGGGCTTCGAGAATGCAGTAGGTAAAGCTTGTCTCGACATCGGAGAGCGCAAGGAGCTGTTCCCGAATTCGGCCGCCGTCCATGAGTCGGAAATTGCGCACGGCGCCGACCTGATCCTCCTCGGCGCCCTCTTCGATCCCGCTGGAAGCGACAGCGGGATGCCAACGGTTATGGCCATTGAAATTGCGCAAGACCGCCCACACCGCTTCGAGCGGCGCCCTCACGACGGTGCTGCGACGAATCTCGACCATTCAGCGTGCAAACAGTGTCTTCAACGCGCTGAGCCCGGCGGCGAAGACGTTGCGACCGATATCGTCTGCAATCCTGTCTTCGCGATCCGGAGCCGCATCGAATTCAGCCGTCCATTCGGCGAAAGTGTGATCGTTATCCGTGATGGGGATGAGTCGCAGCGTCGCCACATAATTTTCGACGCCCATCGGACTTTCGAGAATCGAGTAGGTGCAAAACATCTCATAGTCGGACAGCGCCAGGAGCCGCTCGCGAATTCGTCCACCGTTCTCGAGGCGAAAATTCCTGATACACCCGACCTTGTCGGCCGGCGCGTTGTGTTCGATCCGGCTCTCCACCACGAATTTCGTCCAATTTGGCAAACCGTTGAAGTCGCGCACGATCGCCCAGACGGCGCTGGCAGGCGCTGGGATCACGATGGAGGAATAGACCTTCGCCATCTCGTCCGCGTTCCTCAGCGTTCGTCCTCACGTGTGTCGCGGGCCTCGGGCGCCGTTTCGCGATCCGCCTTGGCGCGTTTGGACGTAAGACTCTCGATGTCCTTGGCGTCGCGCAAGACTTCGGTCATGCGACCGAGCCCGCCGCCCTCGATACCGATCTCTTTCAGCAGACTGTCGATCATCGGCGCCTGCACTCGGTATCTGAGAGCCGAGTCGATGACCTCGTCGGTGACGTTGCGATTGGCGCCGCCGCCACCGCCCGATCCGTCGATATGAAGGATTTTGATGCCCTCGATCTTCTCCATCGGGCGGACGCTTTCGCGCACGATGCCCTCGATCCTTTCCAGCAGCTTGCCGCGGAAACGCGACAGCCGCGCGGCTTCCGAAAGCGTGTTCTCCGCTTCGTTCAATTGCTTCGCGCCCTTCGCGTCCACTTCGTAGCGGGCCGCGGCCGCCGTCGCCTTGATCTTCTCGGCTTCCGCCTCACCTTCGGCGGCTATCTTGGCGGCTTCGGCGAAACTCGCGGCCGCGGTCTTTTCCGCCTCGGCCTTTCCTGTCAGCCGCACGGCTTCGCGCTCGGCCTCTCGCGTGGCGCCTATGAGATCGGTGACCTTCCGCCGCTCGGCGATCTCCCTTTCACGCGCGGTGATGGCCTGCTCCTCTGCCGCTACTGCCTTCCCTCGCGCAGCTTCCGCGGTTGTTATGGCCGCGGACCGCTCGGTGGTCTTGTTCGCAATTTCGATGGCGCTCTGGATCTCGGCGATCTGGACGGCGTTGTCGCGCGCGACCTCGAGCTTGCGCACCTCGGCGTCGCGGGCGATCCGCGCCTGCGCGAGCCCACGCTCCGTCGCGATGCGCGCCCGCTCGATTTCTTCCCCTGAGGCTATTTCCGCCTCTTCAAAAGCCTGGCGCTTGGCGATGTTGAGGGCGTCGAGCAGACGCTCGCGCTCCAATCGCACCTGGTCGAGAGCTCGCTCCTGCGTGATTCGTGTCGTCTCGACGTCCTGGTTGGCGGTGATTTCCGCCCGCCTTCTCTCCGCTTCGGCCTGGACAAGCTCCGAGTTCTTTGCGGCAACGACGATCTGTCGGTTGATTTCGGCGAGCTCCAGCACCCGGCGGCGGTTCAATTCCAGCTCGCTCTGCTCGCGCTCCCGCTCTATCCGCGCCCTTTCGAGGGCGAGCTCGAGCTCGATCTGCTCCCGCTCGGTGAGTTCGCGCGACTTCATCTCGGCTTCATCGATCAGGCGCCGTCGGGCGATTTCACGCCGTTGGATTTCTTCCTGATTCTGGATGCGCGCCTCCGCGAGATTTCGCTCCTGAATGAATTTCGACTTCTCCACTTCCTCACGTGCCGCGAGCGACGCCTGCTCGCTCTCCTGATCGCGAAGAGCGCGATCTCTGGCGAGTTCGACGCGCTGCGCCATACGACGCACCTCGATGTCATGCTCCTGCGCCAGACGCGCAAATTCGCCCTCGCGGTCGATATCCAGCGACTTGCGCTGGGCGTCGAGATTCTGCGTCCGGATTTCGATTTGCGTGCGCTGCTCGATTTCATTTCGCATGCGCCTGCGCGTCTCGATGGTTTCCGTGAGCTGGGTCAAGCCCTCCGCATCGAAGGCGTTGGAGCTGTCGAAGAATTCGAGGTTGGTCTGATCGAGGTCGACGATCGCGACGCTCTCGAGCTCGAGGCCGTTCTGGGCGAGGCCTTCGAGCGCCACCGTCTTTACCCGATGGGCGTAGTCCTGGCGCTGTTCGTGCATTTGCTCGAGCGTCATTTGCGCGGCGACGGTTCTCAAGGCCGAAGCGAAGCGCCCTTCCAGCAATTCGCGCGCGCCTTCGGGCTGCAATGTCAAGCGACCCAAAGTCTGGGCGGCGATGCCGACGGCTTCGCGCGATGATCCCACCTTCACGAAGAACTCGGCGATGACGTCGACGCGCATTCGATTCTTGGTGATCAACGCTCGAGTCTCGCGCCGCTCCACTTCGATGCGCAACACTGTCATGTTGACCGGCGTGACGTCGTGCAGCACCGGAATGACGAATGCGCCGCCGCTCACGACGACTTTCTCGCCGCCGAACCCGGTGCGTACGAACGCCGTTTCCTTGGTCGATCGCTGGTACAGCCAGCGCAGGAGAGATACGGCGATCACGACGATGATCGCTAGGATGATCAGCCAAAGGATCAATGATCCCAAGGTTTCCGCAGCCATTTTCTAGGTCCCCCAGTGTTGGTTGAAGCGACGCTTTGTCATACCCGCGAAAGCGGGTATCCAGTCGTGGGGCCACGACGAGCCGGTGAAGGCTGGAACGCTACGCGGAAGCAGTCGCGGAGTGTGAATTTCCTGGTTGCGCCGTGGCGTCCCGGATGCTCGCGTTCGCGAGCATGACACATCGTGAGCGCAGCGCTTCACCGTCATAACGCCCTCCGCTCCCTGCGCGGAGTAATGGCCCCGAAGGCGTCGACGATCGAGGCGACGAATTTCTCGTCGTTGATGTTGGCATCGACGCGTTCGATCTTTCGGCGCTCGTTCTGCCTGACGGTCTTTTCCAGCGATTCGAACAAGGCGTTGTCGGCTTCGGGATCGTGGAACGCCTTGCCCGGCGCATCGAGCATCGAAACGCCGCCTTCGGGCAATAGCAGCCGGACGGGGCCCTCCATTTGATTGATACGCGAACCCATCCACTCGCCGATCGTGCGATTTTCATCGCGCGTCGTCCGCATCAACGTGACGTTCGGATTGTGCACGACGAGTCGTCGGCTGCGGAACCTCTCCGGGACGGTCTCGCGCGGTCCGAAATTGACCATGTCCATCGCGCCGACCGAGCCGACATAGGGCAGACCCGTGCGGATCGGCGCTCCGAACCGGTCGGCGTCGGCCGCAAATACGCCGCCGACGAGCATGTCGGCGACTTCCGTCGTCGTCAGATCGATGAACCCCGCCAACATCCCGGAATCGCCGAGACTCTCCATCGATCTCCCGCCGACGCCGGTCGCGTGGAAGACAAGGCAGTCGAATTCGACTTCCAGGCGCTTCGAAATGGCTTGCACGGCCGGCGTCGTCACCCCGAACATGGTGATACCGACGGCGGGGCGCGCGAGACGCCGCCGGGTCTCCCGGGCCTCGACCGTGGGCATTCCAGCTATCATTCCCGCCAAGGCGTGCGCGGCATTGCCGAGAATCTGCTCGGTGATCGGATTGAGACCCTGAACGTCCGCCACCGAGTGCAGCATCATGATGTCGGCGGGTCCGACATAGCGGCCGACCTCGCCGGAGGCGACGGTAGAAACCATGATCTTGGGGATGCCCAGCGGCAGACGCCGCATCCCGGCGGTCGCCAGAGAAGTGCCCCCGGAACCGCCCGCGGAGATGACGCCGCCAATGCCACGCTCGCGTTCGATCCAGCGGCCGAACGCAACGGCCATGGCGGCGACGGACTCGCCGCGATCGCCGGAAAAGACGGCGCTCGAGCCGTGAGGGTGCATCGCGGCGACCTGCATCGGCGTGACGTCGGCCCGAGAAATCTTGCCCGAAGTAGCGAGGTCGACCGTGCGCACGGGGATGCCGAGCGCACGCAGCCGGTCGCGGATGAACAGCAGCTCGGCGCCTTTGGTATCGAAGGTGCCGACGACCAACGCCGTTCGGCCGATCCGTTCGGCGAACGGAATCGCGAACACCGGACGGGCTTCCGCCTCTGCCTCGCCCGGGCCGTCCGTCTTCATCGCAGGCGGAATGCGCAATCCCCATCGGTTCGGCAGCCGATCAGCCCGATAGATGGGAGCGGTTTCGTCCGAATCCGCGGCGCCCAGCCGCGACACCCTATACAGCTTGGGGCTTCCATCGGCGGCGTCCGACGCCGGCGCGGCTTCCGTCTCAGGCTCGGCGTCCTCGCCGTGCCGGCCGACGCCGAGCAGACGCTGCTGAAGATCGCGGTCCCGGGCGAGTTCGCCCGCGTCCATGATGCGATTGATCCTGCCGTTGACCATGATCGCCACCGATTCGGACACCGAGGTCGCCACCCCGAGGTTCTGCTCGACGACGAGCACCGACAGATCCTCTTCGCTCGCCAGGCGAAGCAGCAAGTCTCGGACCTGTCCGACGATCATCGGGGCGAGGCCCTCGGTAGGTTCGTCCATCACGAGAAGCCGGGGATTGCTGAGTAGAGCGCGCGATATCGCGAGCATCTGCTGTTCGCCGCCCGAGAGCTGTCCGCCGCCGTTGTCGCGGCGCTGCGCCAATCGGGGGAATGTGGAATAGACCCGGTCGACCGTCCACGAATGGCCGCCAGCGCCCGCGCGTTCGCTGAGACGCAATGTCTCGTCGACGGAAAGACTCGGCCAGAGGCGGCGTCCCTGCGGCACGAAGCCGACCCCGGCGCGGACGATCTCGTGCGGCTCCGCGGCCGAGATTTCGCGCCCATCGAAACGCACGGCGCCCGAGCGCGCCCGCATCAGGCCGACGATGGTGTTGCAAAGCGTCGTCTTGCCCATGCCGTTGCGGCCGACGACGGACAGAACGCCCCGCTGCAGAGTCAGCGACACCCCTTGAAGCGCGTGTGACTCGCCGTAGTAGACCTGCAGCTCTTGCACTTGCAGGATCGGCTTCGAAGACGAAACGGACCCAGCCGAATTTCTAGCCATGCCCTGCTCCGAGGTAGATGGCTTGAACCTGTTCGTCGTTCTCGATCTCTTCCGGCGTGCCTTCCGTGAAGATGCGGCCGTTGTGCATCATCGTCACATAAGTCGAAACTCGCAAGGCGACATCGAGATCGTGCTCGATGATGATGTAGCCGATGTAGGCCGGCAGCGCGTTGAGAATGGCGACGAGATCGCGTCGTTCCGGCGGCGAGAGACCTGCGGCGGGCTCGTCGAGCAGGATGAATCGCGGAGCGCCGGAAAGCGCCAGCGCGATCTCGAGCTGCCGCTGCTGGCCGTGGCTCAAAATCGAGACCGGGGTCTCCAAGATGTCGTCGAGATGCACGGAGTGAGCGATCGATCGCGCCTGCGCCATCGTGGCGTCGCGGTCCGAAGGGCGCAGCAACGAAAGCCGGCCTCGGGAAACGCCTCGACAAGCGACGAAGATGCTGTCGATGACGGTCAGGCCGCTGAACAACTGACTGATCTGATAGGTGCGTCGCAACCCGCGCCGAATTCTTTCATGCACGGGAAAGTCGGTGACGTCTTCGCCGAAGAACCGTATCCGCCCCGATGTGGGGGGAAAGTCTCCGGTAACCGCGTTGAAGAGAGTCGTCTTCCCCGCGCCGTTCGAGCCGAGAATGGCCCGCCGCTCGCCGGCGGCAACCCGAAGGTTGATGTCGGCGAGCGCGACAAGCGCCCCAAACACGCGCCCCACGCCTTCCAGCTCCAGCGCATGGGCGCTGTTGGAGGAGAGGCGCTCGGCGGCTTGGTTGGCGGGCATGATGATTTGTCGCGCTACGGGTCTCTCCTCCCCGTTCTTACGGGGAGGGGCCGGGGGTGGGGCTCTCCGGGGCGAGGGACGGGAACCAGAGAGGTTTGCGGAAGCGGAGTGCGCCCCACCCCCTACCCCCTCCCCGCAAGGGCGGGGAGGGGAATCCCAGACCTACTTGCAGTCCGGATTGTCGCGGTTGGCGACCCCGAGCTTGAGAAAGTCGGCTTCCGGAATGCCAAGCGTCTGGTTGACGGCTTTGACCACGTTGATCACCTTGTTGTAAAGATGGCCGTCGTCGGCCTTGGCCACCTCGGTCAGATAGTTGTCCGCGATGGCTTGCCGGTTCTTGTCGAGCTTGACCATGCCGGTCGGCGTGTCGAACTCGAGCTTACCGAGCACGTCTCGGAACTTCGCCTCTCCGTCGGAGAGATCGCCGCCCACCTTGTCCAGCGCCAGCAACACCGCCTTAGTGTTGATGTAGTAGCCCTGCGCGAACAGCGAGGGCGACGGGAAGCCGTCCTTGTAGTCGGCCTTGTAGTCCGCGACGAATTTCTTCCACTCCGGCTCGTCCGAATTGTCGGCGATCGGACCGGCGGCGGCCGTGCCGACGACATAGTCGCGCTGCTTGCCCTTGGTGCCGAGCACGGTCTGATCGACCGTGATCGAGCCGCCGATCAACGGCGCGGTTCCACCCGCCTGCTGATACTGCGTCAAGAAGTTGACGCCGTCGGCGCCGCCGAGAGCCACGTAGATGGCGTCGACATTGTCGGGTATCGCCGCGATCACGGAGGAAAAGTCCTTGTTGCCGATCGGCACCCAGAACTTCTTCGGGACGTGCCCGCCCGCCTTGCAGAAACCCGCCATGAAGCCGAACACCTGCGTGTACGGGAAGGAATAATCTTCCGCGATCGTGACCACGGTCTTGAATTTCTTGACGTTGTAGGCGTAGTCGCCGAGCCCGGCCATCCATTGCGCGCCATCGGTGCTGAACCGGAAGAAGTTCGGGGCGGGATCGCGCAACGTGGTGTCCTGCGCCGCGGAGGTGCCGTTGACGAACGTTATCTTCGGCTGCGTCTTCGCATAGTCCTTGATGGCGAGGCCCTCGTCACCCGACAGCGGCCCGATCAGGATGGAGACGCCGTCCTGTTCGACCAGTTTGCGGGCAGCCTTGACGGCGCTGTCGGGCGAAGCGTCCGACGAGCCCTTGATGACCTCGATCTTCTTGCCGCCGGCCATGTAGCCGGCTTCCTTGAACGCCATTTCCGATCCGCGAACGCCATCCTGGCCAAGCACGGTGAATGCGCCTTCCAGCGTGGCCAGCAACCCAACCTTGATCGTTCCGTCCGCCCATGCGAACTGCGGCGACAGGAAGGTTCCTCCCAGCAGCGCCGCCGCCAGCAGCGTTTTCTTGTAGTTCTTCATCATTTCCTCCATTTTGACGCCCGATGTCGGGACCTTGTTGAATCTTATGCTGGCCGCCTCACGCTTCGCGCAGGGGTTTGGCGGCCAAGTGCGGCGCGAGCCGACGCCAGAGACCGAACAGTCCGTCCGGCGATGCGAAGACGATGACGAGGAAAACCAATCCGATCAGGGTGTTGAACCGATCGGCGCCGACAATGTCGATCGCGAAGGTCTTCAGGAACACATAGAGCGCCGCGCCTATGAACGGCCCGATGGGATGGCGAAGGCCGCCAATAACTGCGATCACGAGAACGCCGATGACTTCGCCCGCGCCGACAGTCCCGGGCGATATGCGTCCGTTGAACCAGACGTAGAGCACGCCCGCCGTCCCCGCGATGATTCCGGCGAAGAAATAGGCGGCGACGCGATGAAACGTGACGTCGTAGCCTACCGCGCGCACGCGTCGCGGATTGTCGCGGATCGCCATCAGCGCGCGGCCGAACGCGGAACGCGAGCAATAGACGACCAGGCTATAGGCGACGGCGGCTACGCCCAGCGACAGATAGTAGAACGGAATCTGGCCGCGCCAATCGACGCCGAACACGCTCGGCGGCTGCACGCCGCGAAACCCCGAATGGCCGTTGAACAGCGAATAATTCTGCTGCGCGAAATAGAAAAAGGCGGTCGCGACCGCGAGCGTGATCATGATCGTGTAGATGCCCGCGGTTCGGACCGCGATCATCCCGATCAGCGCCGCGGCGCAGCCGGCGATGAGGATCGAGACGGGAACATAGACCCACCACGGCCAGCCGAAGCCGAGTATGGCGGTGCCGTTGGGACCGAGAACGGCGACCGAATAGCCCGAGATGCCAGCCACGGTCAGCTGCGCGAGGGAAACCATGCCGCCATAGCCCGCCAGCACCATCAGCGACAGAGCGATCATGCCGAGAATCAACGCCTGCGCGCCGAGCTGGAAGACGACGAAAGGCGACGCGATAGCCGGGAAAAGCAGCAGCGCCACGCCGAGCGCGGCGGTCGCTGGCGTGAATTCGGGCGTGACGATGTCCCCAGGCGCCGCGACCCGCGGCGGATCGGCCAGCCGCGTGCGCGCATTGCCCATGATCCCTTGCGGCCTCACCGCGAGAGTCGCGACCATGATGACGAACGTGAGAACGACGCCATAGGTGGGGAAATAGACCAGTCCGATCTGCTCGGCCAAGCCGATCAGCAAGGCGCCGATCGCGGCGCCCGTGATCGAACCCATCCCGCCGACGATCACCACGACCAGCGAAGCCAGCAGATAGCGAACGTCTTCGCCCGGGGCGATCGACAGAGCCGAGCCGCCGACGACGCCGGAGAAGCCCGCCAGCATGCCTCCGATCGCGAAGACCCCGACAAACAGCAAGCGAATGTTGACGCCGGAGGCGGAGAGCATCGCGCGATCGTCGACCCCGGCACGGATCATCATGCCGACTTTGGTCTTGTTGAGCGCCAGCCAGAGGCCGACGCCGATCACGACGGCCGCGGCGAAGACGACGAGCCGGTAGAAGGGATAGCGCATGGTGACGATCTGTCCGTTGGACTTGATCGCCGTGATGATTGGGGTCGCCACCGCGCCGTCGAGCCACTCCGGTATCGTGAACTGATAGGTCTTGCCGCCCCATACCGCGAGCATCAGATCGGCGGCGACGATGGAGATGCCGATCGTCACCAGGGTCTGGCGCAATTCGTCGCCGGCCAGACGCTGAAACACCAATACTTGCAGCAGCGCCCCGATCACTCCCAGCGCCAACGTGCCGGCGACGACGCCGAGGAACCAGTTGTTTGTCCAGTTCGAGACGTCGTAGCCGACATAGGCGCCCAGCAGATACAGCGACCCATGCGCGAGATTGACGTTGCGCATTAGGCCGAACACCAGCGTGAAGCCGCTGGCGACCAGGAAATAGAGGCCCGCGAGCGTGACGCCGTTCAGCACCGCGCTGACGAAGGCCTTCTTGCTCTGCAGCAACCATTCGAGCCAAGCCGGCCAGACGCCGAACACCATCCAGAGAAGGATCGCGCCCGCCAACAGGGCGAGCGCCGTCCATCCCTGACGAGCGTTGAGGCCTGGTTGCGGTTGCGCCGTCGTGAGACTCACGCGGTCAACCGTCGGCGTTGTTCGTTCATCCTCGGCGCCTTGTGGAACTGACCGTCTTTCATGATCGCTAGCAGGCGGGCTTTGTCCTGTAGGATGCGAATGTTCGCGATCGGATCGCCATCGACCAGCAACATGTCGGCGAGATAGCCTTGCTTGATCATCCCGAGCTCGTTGCCCATTTGCATGATCTGTCCGCCATACCTCGTTGCGGCCACGATCGCCTCCATCGGAGAGAATCCGAGCAAGTCGACGAACGTCTCGAGGTCCTTGGCGTTGGTGCCCTGGGGCGTCCAGGCGAAACCATAGTCGCCGCCGATCAGAACCCGGATCCCGCGTTTGTGCATCTTGCGGCTGGTTTCGACGGCATGTTCGAGTTCGCGCTCATAGGCGATGGTGACCGGCGATCCCGGTTTGATGCCCCATTCGCCGGCATGACGCGCCGTGTTGATCAGCCAGGCGAGGCCGGGGGCGACGAAGTGTTTGTCTTTGTTCGCCTCCAACATGTCGAGTGCTTCTTCGTTGGCGAAGGAAGCGTGATAGATGTTCTGTATGCCGTGGCGCACGCACTGGACGACCGATCCGGAGGAGCGCGCGTGGGCGGCGAGCGTCTTGCCGCGCGCTTTGGCTTCCGAAGCCGCCATGGCGACTTCCTCATCCGACATCGGCGTTTCCTCCGCTCTCATTCCGGTCAGCTCCTCGCCGGAAAGATTGAGCTTGATGGAGTCGACGCCGTATTTGATCAGCATTCGCACAGTGCGCCGCACTTCCTCCGGGCCGGACACGACGAGGCCGAGGTTCAGCCCCTCGTGCGGAATATGAGAGGGCGCGGCATCGCCCAAGCCGCCGACCGTCGTGATTTCCGGCCCCGCCGCGCGGTAGCGAGGCCCTGGGATCATACCGCTGTTGATCGCATTGCGAACGACCACGTCCAGGCGGGGCTTGGCCGCCGCGGCGCCGCAACCACTCGTGAATCCGGAATCGAGCACCAGCTTCGCCATTTGCGCGGTGACGAGCGTGTGCTCCTCGGGGGGCATCATCTGGATGGGATCGATCCCGGGAGCGTTGTTCCAGGAAAGGTGGAGATGGGCGTCGCAGAGGCCGGGCATCAGCGTCGCGCCCATGCCGTCGATGACCGTCTGTCCGCCGATGCCGGCGCCGCCGTTCATCCGCGAGGAGCCCTTGGTAACCTGCCTGATGCGATTGCCCTGGACAGTGACTTCACCGGTGTATGGATATTCGCCCGTGCCGTCGAGAATCCGGACGTTCGTGAAGATGACGCCCGAGCCGTTGGTCCCGTTATAGCCGTCCGCCATTGTCTTTCCTCCTGGTTCTCTACCGATCTCCATTCCTGGGTTCGGCCTCCGCGCATGTTCGATCAGGCGGTCTCGTTCGCCCTCACGTGTTCCGACAGGAGCCTCGCGCAGTCGCGCGGACGCTCGAATGGCGTCCAATGGCCGCAATGCTCCAGCACCTTGACCTTAGCCCCCTTCACCTTGTCGGCGATAGCCTGGGCCGCGCTCGGCGGCGCGACGGCGTCCTCATCGCCGGTCACGATCAAAGTCGGGCAACGCAAAAACCTGAGATCGGCGCCTTCGGCCGCCGCGAGCGCCTCGCACGACTGGGCGAACCCTTCGGGGTCCTGCCGCATGTGGCTCTCACGCACGAAGGGGGCGAGCAGGGCATTGGCGCTCGAGGAGGACGAAGACACTCCGCCCGACGAGGCGGCGTCCGCGATGCCGATCATGCCATCTTGCCGGGCCTCGCGGGCGCGATCCCGGAGCCGCTGACGCGCAGGGTCGGACGGTTCCGCTATCGGTCCGAGCAACGTCAGGCTCTTGACCCATTCCGGTCGCTGCGCCGCCAGACGCAGGCATACGAGCGTGCCCA
>Ga0209139_10000273_pt1 | contig 17147 bp, 16 predicted proteins | sample BogFormECP14_OM3_FD_188246 | JGI IMG/M metagenome (GOLD analysis project Ga0209139, IMG submission 188246) | Bog forest soil microbial communities from Calvert Island, British Columbia, Canada - ECP14_OM3 (SPAdes) (version 2) | ecosystem: Environmental > Aquatic > Freshwater > Wetlands > Bog ...
CGCGAATTTTCTCCGCAAGCGCTTCGCTGATCCCAAGTTCGAAAACCTCGCTCATCGGCGTGTCACTCTTCGTCCCAAAACCGTTCGGACAGATACTTTGACGCGGAATCCGCGAAAATGGTGACAATCACGGCGCGTTCAAACGGCGCGATTCGCTTAGCGACCTGGAAGCAGCCGTTTAGCGCGGCAGCAGCGCTGGGGCTCACCAGCAGACCCTCTTCGCGCGCGATGCGCTTCACCAGGCGATACGCCGCTTCGGTGCTGACCTCGAGATTCTCGTCGGCGAGCGTATCGTCGTAAATCGCGGGGCGCAGCGCCGTCTCCATGTGCTTCCAGCCTTCCAATCCGTGAAACGCCGCGTCGGGCTGCAAGCTAATGCACCGAATCGATGGATTCAGCTCCTTCAAACGTCGCGTCGTGCCTACAAACGTCCCGCTGGTCCCCAGAGCCGCGACGAAGTGGGTGATTTTTCCGCCCGTCTGCTCCCAAATCTCGTTTGCAGTGGTTCGATAGTGCGCCTGCCAATTGGCGGGATTGCTGTACTGGTCCGGGTAGAAATACTTCTCCGGCTCAGCAGCGACAATCTCATGCACTCGCCGTATCGCACCGTCGGTGCCTTCATCGCCTGGCGTAACCACGAGTTCGGCGCCAAGAGCGTTCAGGATTCGTTTGCGCTCGTGGGAGGCGCTGTCTGGCAGACAGAGCTTCACCGGGTAACCAAGCGCGGCGGCGATGACGCCATACGCGATCCCGGTATTTCCGCTGGTCGCATCGATGATGGTTTTGCCAGGGCGAAGCGCGCCGCTGGCCAGCCCCGCCTGGAGCATACTCAGCGCAGGGCGGTCTTTCACCGAGCCGCCAGGATTGCACCATTCGGCTTTGGCGCAGAACTCCACGTTAGGGAATTCGCTGCCTACTCGCGCGAGCCTCAGCAGCGGCGTGTTGCCGATCAGTTCGAGAACGGACTGCCCTATTTTCCCCAGTTCCGGAACTTGGGCGTTTTTCCCTGCTCGGGAAGCCGCAACGATGGGATTTACGATGGCCATGCTTTTGAGTCGCCCCGTCTCGTCTCTTGACCCGCGGGTCGATGTGCGACCAGTTTATTCCGAATTAGATGCGCCACGCTAGTTCGATGGTATAGCCTGAGTTTAGCAGCACTTAGCGATAATCACCCTATTGTCAGTAGAGAATCCGGTCGCCGTTGCGTTAGCATGAATCCGTTCTGCTCGAGTACCTCCCTTCTGTCACCTCGGCTCCATCATCGCCTTTCCGCCATCACCCGCAGCTTGTTAACGCTCAGTCGCCTATCCGCGTCATGCACACTGCAATGCCTTCAGGAGTCGGCAATTGGGACGTGGGAACCACAGTTGACTCGCGGCTCACAATCAGGGACTGTCGAGCGGTGACCACCGCGCCCGCCCCCGAATCCACGGGTGATGTTTCGCTGGTCGTCGCCGCACGCGCAGGCGACCGCGCCGCGTTTGGCGGGCTGTACGCGCGTTACGCGCGCATGGTTCACGGGATATTGCTCGCGAGAGTTCCACCTGGCGATGTAGATGACCTGGTTCAGGACGTCTTTCTGCGCGCGATGCCCCGCCTTTGCGATCTGCGAGATGTCGAACGGTTCGGACCGTGGTTAGCGGCCATCACCCGCAACCGCGCTAACGATTATTACCGGCAAACTCGAGCCGTTGCTGCGGTCACCGAAAGCCTGCCGGAAGATGAGGCGGAGTTGCCTGCATCGAACACGGCTCCCAACGCGGAAGCCGTAGCGATCCTGACGATCGTTCGCGCGCTACCCGAAACCTATCGCGAGACGCTGATCCTGCGCTTGGTGGAGGGCATGACGGGGCCAGAGATCGCGGCGCGGACGGGACTGAAGCCTGGATCTGTTCGCGTCAATCTGCACCGAGGAATGTTGCAGCTTCGCGAGAAGCTGGCTGAGGCTTCGGTGACAAGCGCAATCCAGGCGTATCCGCCGAGCAGCGGCAAGAATTCAGCAGAGCAGGGGAAGAATGCGTTGCGCAGAAGGAACGAGCCATGAACGACGATTACCTCTGGGACGGTTCTGGCGAACCCGACCCAGAGATTCAAAAACTGGAAAGCTCGCTTGGCGAATTCCGCCATGCAGGACAGGCGCCGGAATTTCCCGCGATTCCGGTTGCCGTGCCACAACCTGGATTTTGGCGGCGCTTCGTTGGCCGGCGTTGGTCGTTCGGGTTGGCCGCGGGTGCCGCGGCCGTTGTGTTCCTCGCTGCGTTCGGGATTCTGTGGTGGAGCCAGAAACCGAACGCAACCTCGGGGACAGGATGGGACGTTGAGAGCCTCGCAGGTTCGCCGCAAGTGGAATCGGGTGCGTTTAGCAGGTCGCGTGGTGCTGCCAAACTCGGCATCGGCCAAACACTCGTTACAGACAGCGAATCGAAGGCGACTATTTCCATCGCCGATGTTGGCACGGTGAATGTAGAACCGAACACGCGTCTACGTTCCGTCGCAGGCGGCATCGGACACAATCGACTGGCGCTGGACCGCGGCACGATCAACGCTTTTATCTGGGCCTCGCCGGGCGAGTTCACGGTGGATACACCTTCGGCGATTGCCGTGGATCTGGGCTGCTCCTACACGCTGCAAGTGGACGATTCGGGCGCCGGAATTCTCCGCACGAAACTTGGATGGGTCGGTTTCAAGCTGGATGGTCACGAAGCATTCATCCCCGCCGGCGCGGTTTGTGCGACGCGGCCCAAGGTTGGGCCTGGGACTCCGTATTTCGAGGACGCATCTGCTTCGTTCCGCGACGCGTTATCCAGATTTGACTTTGGCGCCGAGGTGCCGGAGGAACGGAGCGCCGAACTTGGCAAAATACTCGCGGAGTCTCGCCAGCGCGACGCGCTGACTATCTGGCATCTCCTTGCTCGCGTTGACGAGTCGCGGCGCGGCGCGGTGTATGACCGTCTGGCAGCGCTCGTCCCGCCCCCCTCAGGGGTGACTCGCGACGGGATCCTGCGCCTCGATCAGAAAATGCTCGATCTATGGTGGAACCAGCTCGGTCTGGGCGACGTTTCGCTCTGGCGTACCTGGGAGCGTTCCTGGTCCCCTGCCAAAACCTGATCTTGATACGCTGTCGCACCCGCCCTGCCCTCAAGAATTGCCTAAACTCGAATTCTCTCTTTCCTTCCATAGCCTCCGCTTTACAGAACTCGCGTCATTTACTAGGCTGTGAAGCACCATGTGGAATGTTGAAGAGCGTTTTACACCGAAACAGATGGAAAATCTGGCTGCCCTCGGGTTTGCAGTCGGCAGCACGCGTGGCGTGATTCGCGTTGAGAAATACGGCAGCGGCGCGGAGTTTCGCAAGGGCACCGACGAGATGTACCAAATGACGGTGCCGCCCACAGTCATGCTAAGGAGCCGCTTCACGCGCCTTTGGGATGCGGGCTACCAGAAGTTTCTTCTTACCGATGACGGCTTAAAGCTACCCGCGTTGGCGTCGCACCTGGAAAATCTTCGCAAGTTTAATGAGGAGCTGCTCACCGCCCTCGGCGTTCCCACTTTTTACAACGAAGCGCTCGGCTCGGTAAGCCAGATCAGCGTTTACGACCGCGTCAAAGGCCGCGTCGGCGACGTGCCGGATAAGACGGTCGGCGCGCACGAGCCTGACGGAGCCCACTAAATCAGGGGCTGTGGCCTTTCCTACTTACCCTCTAAAAGCTGACGACGGAACTGTTGAACATCCACGCGATGCTTTGCGGCTTTCCGCGCGCCTACGAAAATAACCGGGATGTCCCAGCCGTAGCGATCTTCGAGAACGGGATCGTTCGCGATATTCACTTCATGCAATGTGGCGTCGAATTCCCGCAGCAAGGGCTCGACGGCCGCTTTCGCTTCCTCGCAAAGATGGCAGCCGGGGCGAGTATAGAGCGTGACTTCACGCGGGCCGGCGGTCTTCAGACGCGCATCTTCGGGATGGAACGCGGATGCGTGCGTTCCCGGCGACTGAGGTTCCGGCGGGGGCGCTTTCACGGCTTCGGGTTGGAATATTTTTGGAACGGGCCGGCGTAGGGATGGAACGCGCGGGCGCGGTAAAGCTCCGCGATTTGACGGATGTGCCCCAGGTCGTGGGAAGCCCACTCGCTGAGCATCTGATGGAGCGTAATGTTGCCAAGTTCGGAGTGCGTGGCGTCGCGCTCGCCGGAATCCTGGGGAATGCTCCGCAGCAGGATGATGGTGGCGCGGCGGCTCTTGACGAAATACGCGAGAGTCTCGCTGCCGGACCCGCGCGGATAGTCGCCGACGACCACCGTGGCGCCGGCGTCAAACTTCTGCAGCCTCGGCGTATCTTCGGTGACGATGCGGCGCGTGCGGTCGGCGTAGACCATCTCAATATCCGCGAGATGGCCCAGCACTTCAGCAATGGACCAGCGGTCGACCGAGGGCTTCCAACCCAACAGCTCCTCCGGCAAATCGCGAAGCATCGTTTCGAGCAGAATCGGCGTCTTTTCAATGAGCGACAGGGCGGGCTGAATGGATCGAGTGACGCCCGGCTCGGTGGTTCGAGCTACACCTTGCTGCATGCGGCACCTCCCAAGCGAATACTGCATCTTACTCGAAAAGGCCGCAAAAAGTTGAACAGGCGCATAATGAGTAACACGTACGGAGGAGCCGCCTGGCATGGAAAGAATCGTGGCAATGATGGACGACCTGTTTTTTCAGATGAAAGTCGCGGAGACGGCGAAGCATCTCGGGCTGGAGTTGAAAGTGGCCACCAACGTTGACGCGCTGCTGGGCCTGCTGGAGCCCACGCCGAGGCTCGTGATCGTGGATCTAAACGCACGGAGCCAGCCGCTTGCGGCTATCGAACGCGTGCGCGCGGCGCAAAAGGATCTGCGTGTGGTCGGCTTTCTTTCGCACGTGCAGCGCGATCTGGCCGCGCAAGCGCAAGCGGCGGGTTGCAACGAAGTGATGCCGCGCTCGGCGTTTACGCAAAACCTGGCCGCCATTCTCAGCGCAGCAAAGGACTGACGTGAAATTGGGAAAAAGCATTTTAGGCGCGAAGGCAATTGTTCTGACGATGCTGCTCCTGTTCGTCATAAATCACCCTTCCGCGTTCGCTCAAGAGTCGAGTTCCAATCCCGCGGCGCCGCCGGCCTCGGTGAACGGACCATTGGCCGCCCTTCGCGACGTGTTGACGGCAGCCTGCGCACAAAATCAGGACGGCTTTGCGCACTTTTTGACTGCTCGCAACAAAGAATCGTTTGCGCGAATGGCGCCCGCGGCGCGCGTCGCCTTCATGAAACGCTTCGTCTTGCTCAACGAAGCTGGGAAGCCCTCCGTCACCGCAAATCCCTCGGGCCGGCCCATCGTCCGCTGCGACACTCCCGCGGGCGCCGCGGAAATTCAGGTCGGCGGCTCGGACACGCGCGACAATGTGGCGTTCATGCCAGTGGACTTGCGCGACGCTACGGATTCCTCTGGCGCCAGCGCGATTCAGGTAACGATGGGGATGGTGCGCGAGGGTGGCGAGTGGAAAATTCTCTCGCTCGGTGTGGTGCTGCTCGATTTGCCTTCGCTGGAGCTGGAATGGGATTCCGCGGAAGCCGACAAAAACGAGGTGACCGCCATCGAGTCCCTGAAGGAAATTGCGGAAGCGGTTGAAAACTATCGGCGGAAATTTGCGCGGCTGCCCGACTCGCTCTCGAGTCTGGGGCCCCCTTTACGTGGCCCAGCGACCCCGGACGCGGCTGGACTTCTCGAGTCCGAGGTTGCGGCTGGAATGAAAAACGGCTACTCGTTTCGCTACGTGATTGTCGGGGCCAGCAGTTTGGGCGCTCCAGCGAAGTTTGAGCTTGCCGCCACGCCACTGAGTTATGGACGCACGGGCCATCGCTCGTTTTTCCGCGACGCAAGCGGAACGCTGCGCGGGGCGGACCGCCAAGGCGCAGTGGGCGCCGCGTCAGATCCAAAGGTGCCGGTGGATTGATGCGCGCCTAGGGATTGGTCCGGACGGTCGGATACTGAATGCCGAGCTGTTCGAGGTAAGTCTTGAACCGGGCCGGGTCATAATAATATTTCTTGAGCTGCGGCGCGAACTTTTCCATTTTTTCTTTGTTCATTTCGATCGCCGGCTTATCGTCGGGACTTAGAAACGTCTCGTAGTGAGTGTCCTTCGTTTGCACATTTCGAAAATAGTCCCAGGCCTGTTGAACGAGCATTGGCTCGAGCAACAAATCCAGAGCGGTCATGGCTTGCACCTTTGCGCCGGCGGTCGAGCCTTTGTGCGCGATGGGCGTGGCCATTGCTACGCCATCCGCCCAACTGTGTCCCGGGAGATTCGGAATGTTTGCGGGATACATCAGGTAGACCATCGGGACGTTCCAGGAAATGTCGCCGATATCGTCGGAACCGCCACCGGTTGGTTTCTTGGCAGGCTCGGAGAGCGGCTCAATCTTTTCCTTCAGGCCTTCGACCTTCGCGCCAATTTCTTTCTGCAGCGATTTCGCGAGGGTTTGGTCCGCATCGCTCCACTTCGGCATCCCGACGGCTTCGATGTTTTTTTGCTGCGTCTCGGCGATCACTTTATTTAAATAGGGCGGCCACGCTGAGCCCACGAGCTTGTGGTCGACGGTCGTGCCGGTCATCTTCGCGGAGGAATCCGCCATGGTATTCCCCAGGCCGTAAAGTTCCTTGATATGCGGATAATCCAGCTCGCGAAAGTAATACCAGACCGCGGCCTCGGAAGGCACCACGTTTGGTTGATCGCCGCCGTTGATGATCACGCGATGCGAGCGTTGCGCGGGCCGCAGATGCTCGCGGCGAAAATCCCAGCCGGTGTCCATCAGCTCAACCGCGTCCAGCGCGCTGCGGCCCTCCCAGGGCGCGGCGGCGGCGTGCGCGGCTTTGCCGTGGAAAAAATATTGCACGGAGACAAGGCCGCTCCACTCGCCATTGCCCGTGCCATACGAGGTGGAGAATTCGGACTCGACGTGCGCGCCGAGAACGATATCCACATCCTTGAACAATCCTGCGCGGACGTAGAACGCTTTTGTGCCGAGCAATTCTTCGGCAACGCCGGGAACGAGCTTGATCGTTCCCGCGATGTGGTGCTCGTCCATCAATTTTTTCAACACGAGCGCTGCAGTCACGTTTACTGCCATTCCGGAGTTGTGGCCTTCGCCGTGGCCTGGAGCACCCTCCACGATCGGATCGTGATACGCCACACCAGGCTTTTGCGACGCGCGCGGAATGCAATCGATGTCCGTGATGAACGCAATGACCGGCTTGCCGCTGCCGTACGTTGCCACCCACGCCGTAGGAACATCGGCGACGCCGTGCTCGACGTGAAACCCATTTTTCTCGAGAATACCGGTGACATAGCGCGACGTCTCGTACTCCTGAAATCCCAGTTCGCTAAAGCTGAAAATCTCGTCGACCATTTGTTGCGTGAGGGTCTGGAGCTTGTCAACTTCGGACGCGGCCTCTTGCTTCAGCGCCGGCAATTGGGGCGAAGATGACTGCTGCGCGAACAATGCGCACGGCGCGCACAAAAGCATCACAAGACAGCCCGTCGCGAAACGATTCTTCATCAGTTCTCCCATCGTTCTTCCAAATGAGCGGGCATAGTACATCGGCTGTTGCGAATTAGGGGAAAGAAAGAATCACAAGTTTGTGCGCTGAGGGAGTTGGCGCTACTATCGTGCGATTCCCCATGCGCCCGGCTTATCTTAGAAATGTCTTACGACTACTGGCCATCGCTCTCGTCGCTCCCGCGGCGGCGATGGCGCAACAATCCAGTTCGGCTTATGGGCCTCTGCCGGTATTCGAATTCCACAGCGGGTTCTGGGTCAATCTTCACCACATGCTTTACTACGAGGCGAGGCAGCGCGAAGCCCTAGCTTCGGCCGCTCAAAAAGCGAGCCCGGCTCCGCAAATAAAATTGAAGACGATGAAGGAATCTACGACCGCTCTAACCGCCGCCGAGAAGGCCGCGTGGGACAGTTCGGTCTCCTATTACTTCGCTAATTTCGCGAACAAAGACCTGCTTTTCAACACCGACCTGATCTTGCTGAAGAATCAGTTGGGAGATTTTGAGGATTGCGACGAACTCTCCGGTACCCGGAAGAAAACGTGCGACGCGGGACTTTCGCCGAAGCTGACGCAAGCGCTGGAGGCTGCCGCGCCAGTCTACCGTGCGCATTTATGGACCGAACAAGACCATGCCAATCGCCGCTGGGTCGCACGCGTCGCACCTCTCGTCGAAGAACAGGGCGTGGGAATCTCGCAGCGGCTGGCGGACATTTATCAGACCAAATGGCCGCGGACAAAAATTCGCGTCGATGTATGCGCTTACGCCAACGCGGCGGGCGCTTACACTACGCTTGACCCGCTGCGTGTCACCATTTCGAGTACCGATCCGCGCAATCAGGACGACGCAGCGTTTGAAGTACTCTTTCACGAAGCTTCGCACGGGATCGCGGAGCCGGTGCAGACAGCGATCGTTCGCGAATGCCGCCAGCGCGATAAAGCCATTCCACGCGACCTTTGGCACGCGCTGATTTTTTATACGACCGGCGAAGTGATCCGGCCGATCTTAATGACACCCACCGAGAACGCAACGGAAGAACGAGAAGACGCCGTCAAGCCCAACATCAACCGCCCGCCGCCGGGCCGGAGAGAAGCGTACACGCCTTACGCGATTCGCGAAGGCCTCTACGCACGCGGCTGGAAGGACTATCTGCAACTTCTCACGCGCTTCTGGCAGCCGTATCTTGACAACAAAATCACGTTCGACGACGCTATCGCCCGCATGGTTTCGGCGCTGTAGCGACGCTCGCTGCTGGTTTAGAACTTTCCGCCACGCAGCCATTCCCGCACTTCCGCCTCGACAGAAAAAACATCGGAAGGATCTTTGGTGTAGCGGGCGTCCAGTCCGTAAGCTTGCGCCTCGTAAGGCACCACCATCCACAGGCCAGACTCATTCAGCGTCCGGAAATAGCCTTCCATCACTCTTTCCAAGCCGACCACCGAAAATTGCGTGAAATGGACCGAGGTGTGAAACACCGTTCGTAGCGTTGGCGGCCGATTGAAAAGGGCCACATCCACGAAGGGAATCGCGGTCATGTGAGCGGCGTCCGGCACGACTCGCGCACCGCCGGCGCGGACTCTCTCGTAAAAAGGTGGATAGGGAATCGTCTCGCCTGTCGAGGAGATATCTTTGATCCTAAGCGCGTCGAGAATTTCGGGAGCGAAGAAAGGACGCAACGCGGCTTTTGCAGCCTCCGACAAGGGGTCGCTGAGGGGGCGGTATTTGTCCCGCTGCTGGCGCATCCACGCCACAGCTTCGGCCGTCAATCCAGTTATCTCCGCCTGGCTAAACTTCGGAGCCTCCACGATCCTCTTCCTTTCGCCGTGTGCTTCCAGATACCGTCGAAACGTGGTCCAAGATGCGCAAATGGCAATATACCCATCCTAGCACGGAGCTACTCGCATCCTTTTGGCGGAAGCAAGCGTGCGGGGCTTCCGTGGCGCCAGGATTGGGGTGGCGTCTCGCGAACTGTTCCGTCGCCGCCACCCCGCGGAAAATACTCCTTTATCCGCTATAGCGAAGTCTGCTATAGTTGCCGCCCATGCGCCCCTTCACACTTTCTCGCGACACATTTCACATCCTCGTTGCGCTTGCCGACCGTGACCGGCATGGCTATTCCATCATGCAAGAAGTCAGCGAACGCACCGGAGGCGAGATTCGGCTCAGCCCCAGCACGCTTTACAGCGCCATTAAGCGGCTCCTGGAGCAGAACTTCATTGAAGAGCTCGAGGAGCGGCCAGATCCCGAACACGACGACGAACGCCGCCGCTACTACCGGCTCACCAAAGCTGGCAGGCGCGCTGCGATGGAAGAGGCTCGCCATCTTGAGAAGCTTCTCTCCGACGCGCGCGCCTCCGGCTTGGTCCGGAAACGCGCCTAGGTCATGCCGCATAACGCAAAATCGCAGAGCGCCGTCCTTCGGCTCTATCAGCCGTTCCTGTGGCTGTATCCCGCGGAGTTTCGCGACGAATACCGGCGCGAACTCTGCCTAGCGTTCCTTGACCGCTGGCGCGACGAACACTCGATTGCCGGCTCGTTGTTCGTCTGGTTTCACGCCATCTTCGGAATTCTTTATCAAGCACCCAGGGAGCATTACTACATGATCCTCCACGATCTTCGTTACGCGCTTCGCATCCTTCGCAAGGATCTGCCTGTCACCACGGCGGCGATTCTGATTCTCGCGCTGGGCATCGGCTCGACAACGCTGGTCTTCAGTCTCGCTAATGGACTGCTGCTGCGGCCGCTTCCCTACCCGCAACCGGAGCGCATCATTGCCGTTACGGAATCCAGTCCAAAGGATCCGAACGAGACGACACAGATTTCTTTCCCGAATTATTACGACATCCGCGCTCGTGCTCGCTTGCTGGATGACATTGGTGTTTATGCGCCGGGACAGTCCGCCCTCAGAGGCGAAGGCTCCGCGGAGCGTATTCCCGGCGCGAGGGCTAGCGACGGGGTTTTCCGTGTGCTCGGCGTTGAGCCGTTACTCGGACGCGTCATTTCGCGGGAAGACGACGTGGCAAGCGGTCCAAAAGTTGTGCTGCTCAGCGAGGAACTCTGGCAGCGCCGTTATGGGCGCGATCCTCACGTCCTGGGCCGGACCTTGCAGATTGATGATTCGCGGTGGACCGTTATTGGGGTGATGCCAGCAAGCTTCCACTTTCCAGACCGTGCGGAACTGTGGTTTCCGTTGCAAATGGACCCTGCGAAGGCCCCGCGAACGGATTATGCTCTGCGCGCGATCGCCCGGCTCAAACCCGGCGTTTCCATCGAACAAGCCACCAGCGAACTAGAGTCGCTCCTTGAGCAAATTCACCGCGAAAATCCGGCCGTCAACAACAACTGGGTGGCCCACGCGATTCCCATCCGCGAATTTGTCGCCGGCTCGTATAGCAAAGCCGTGATCACGCTCCTGGTTGCTGTCGCTCTGCTCCTGCTCATCGCATGCGCCAACGTCTGCAACCTTCTTCTCGTGAAAGCCTCCGCGCGTGTACGCGAGATTGCCGTACGGACAGCCTTAGGCGCGACGCGGCGCAGATTACTTCGCCAACTCGTCACCGAAAGCCTTGTCCTCGGTTTGGCGGGAGGAGCCCTCGGCGTTCTGCTTGCTTATGCTGGAATTCCAGCGTTGCTCTCTCTCATTCCCGTCGATCTTCCGCTCTGGATGAATTTTTACCCTGACTATCGCGTGCTTGGTTTCGCAGTGGGTATCTCGTTGCTGACGACTCTCGGCTTCGGCATCGTTCCCGCTTTCGGGGCTTTCCACACCGACCTCGCGGATTCGCTGAAGGAAGGTGGACGCGGCGGCACATCCAGCCTGCGCAGCAAACTCCTGCGTCAAGGTCTGGTCATCGGTGAAGTAGCGCTTTCGGTGATTTTGCTCGCCGGGGCCGGGTTGATGATTCACAGCTTCTCCGCGCTGCGCATGCAGAACCTCGGCTACCGGCCCGAAAATGTTCTGACCGTGAGCATCGATTATCCCGAGAACCGCTATCCCGACGGCCAGCCCGCGCGCGCGTTGCTCCGCCGCCTCACCGAAGAAGTTTCTTCGCTCCCCGGAGTGGTCTCCATTTCCTTTGGCTCGGGTATTCCTTTAAGTGATGGATGGGGACGGATTTTCACTGTCGAAGGCCACCCCGTTGACCTCAAGGACATGACGTTCATCAACCACGTCGTGGTCACTCCAGGATATTTCCGCACTCTTTCTATACCGCTGCTACAGGGCCGAGACTTCACCGATGACGATTTCGACTCGCCCCGGATCGTGATCGTCAGCGAGGCCTTTGGCAAAAAGCACTGGCCGGGTGAAAGTCCGATTGGCAAGCGCATGCGTTTTGGCCCGCCAAAGAACAACGAACCGTGGCACACCGTGGTCGGCGTCGTCGCTGATAGCAAGTACGGGCAGTACAAAGGCGCGGATCGCGACAGCGTCTATCTTCCCTACAATTCGGAGATTACGCCCGGCGCTCTGCTCGTTCGCACGTCGGGCGATCCCCTCCTGCTCCAGCAAGCCCTCCGAGCGCGCGTCGTCGGGCTCGACCCGGACATTGTCGTGAGCCGGGTCCTCAGCCTGGAGCAGATCATCGCCCGTGTCTCTTGGCAGGACCGTTTCCTCACCGTTCTGTTCACCGCGTTCGCGGCGCTGGCACTCTTACTTGCCGCCGTCGGCCTCTATGCCACCATCTCGTACTCCGTGTCCCTAAGCACCCACGAAATCGGCATCCGCATGGCGCTCGGAGCCTCCGTCTCTCGCGTTCGTGCCATGATTCTCCGCCAGGGAATGACCCTTGCCACTGCGGGTCTCCTGATAGGCATCGTTGTTGCGTTCGCACTGGCGCGCCTGTTAAAAACCCAGCTCTACGAGGTATCACCCAACGACCCAGCCACTTACATCGCCGTCCCAATCGTCCTGGTCCTAGTCGCGGCTCTCGCGGCCTTTCTGCCCGCACGCCGCGCTACGCGAGTCGATCCCGTCGTGGCGCTGCGCCACGAGTAGCCAGACTTGGCGCCTGCCGACCCACTTTTTTCGGTACTAACAGTTTGTCGGGGAACTCGCGTTGTGCTAGGCTCTGCCTTGCGGAAATAGCTTGGCCACCGCGCCACGCAAGCCCCAGCGTCGCAAACGTTCTCTCCTCACCGTTCCTCTCCAGAGCTCCCCGAGGGGGAAGATTCTCTCCGGAGAACAGATGGACGGCTCGGGCTCCTGAAATCGGCTCCTTGGGGGCCTGGCCCTTGAAAGGAACTGGATAAGCCCATGTCCGGTACACAAACAGCCTCGAAACCCGAAAAAGAGACCGTCGAAATCAAGCTCGCGCATTCTCCCGATTCCGACGATGCTTTTATGTTTTATGCGCTGGCCACCCACAAGCTTCCTACGCCTGGTTACAAGTACACCCATGTGCTGGCCGACATCCAAACCCTTAATGAGGCGGCACTTACGGAGACGTACGACGTTACGGCCGTGAGTTTTGCGGCCTACCCGTCCTTGCGCGATAAGTACGTTCTGCTCGATTGCGGGGCCAGTTTTGGCGACAACTACGGACCCATCGTAGTTTCGTCCAAATCCATGAAAAAGGAAGATTTAGCAGGGAAGCGGATTGGCGTACCCGGTCTCAAAACGACCGCCTATCTCACCCTGAAGCTCTTTGAACCAAACTTTGAGCCAGTCGTTATGGCCTTTGACAAGATCCTTGACGCAGTGAAGAACGACGTCGTGGAGGCTGGCCTTCTGATCCATGAAGGGCAGCTTTTGTTCCCCCAGCTTGGCATGCACCGCGTGATAGACCTAGGCGTCTGGTGGCACGAGCAGACTGGTCTTCCGCTTCCGCTTGGCGGGAACGCTGTTCGTCGAGCGCTCGGTCCGGCTCTTGGTCTGCAAATCGCTAAGACGATTAAAGATAGCGTCGAGTACGGCCTCGAACACCGCGAAGAAGCCCTAAACTACGCCATGCAGTTTGCGCGCGATATGGAAACCGAAATCGCGGACAAGTTCGTGGGAATGTATGTGAACCGCTGGACGCTCGGATATGGTGACCGCGGGAAGCAAGCTGTCCGCGCCCTGATCGAACGTGGCACGGCGGCTGGCTTGCTTCCTGGTCCGCCTGATATCGAATTCCTGAGCCAAGCGTAACAAATTAAATACTTTAAAATGGTTCGACGACGGCTGGTGTCGCCTCCGTCGCGATTCGCGCTTAGTGAACGGGCGCTTGCTGTGGCTTGAACCACAGATCCTGATAGTCAAAGCTAAAATCCGCTAGCGGAGAAACAGCCGCCATTGCGAAATGGTCGATGCTGCCGTCCGGATTTAGGGTGAACGTTACAAACGCGTCCTCAATCGTTCGGTCGCGCCAGTGTGCTTTGAAGGTGTCGAATTGCCAGTGCTGTAAGTCGGCGACAGCGTGTGGCGTGTGGTCCATGGTGAAGACCATGCCCGAACCTTCCTGCTTGATCGTGACCGGGCCGTACCATGCGTCGTTGTAAATGCCGGCGTATTTTTCCACCGGCAGCGACGGCTTGGAGTTCACGGCGCGACCTTTGTCGCTCGCTGCCATCACCTCCTTGACGTTTTTTTCTTGCTCGTCGAGTGCTTTCTGGAACGCACTTGTCCAGTCTGTCGGCGGAACACCCAAATAGGAATCCAGCACGTGATACAAGATCGACTCGAAAGCGGCGCCCGATTCGGCGTTCGTGAGAATGACGACACCGAGATTCTCTTCCGGAACGAGCATCACGCGAGTAACAATTCCGGCCAGACCTCCAGAATGTCCGACCAGTTTGCGCCCGTGATAATCCTGCACGCCCCAACCAAGCGCGTACGCGGCGAACTTGGGACGCAAAGCGGAGACTGGTGAATCTCCCGAACCGATGGGCAGAATGGTTTGCGCGGTCCACATCTCGCGGGATTGCTCTTCGCTGAAAAGACGGTCGTCCTGTCCAGGAAATTTCCCGCGGTTTAGCTGCAGCAGGATCCACTTGGACATTTCGGCGACCGAAGAATTGATCGCTCCGGCTGGCGCGGCATTGTCTATGTCCTGAAAAGGAATGCTTTGCAGTTTTCCGTCAACCTTCGAATGGGGTGATGCATAATTGTCGGTCGCTTTGAAATCTCTGGTGCTCAGCGTCGAAGTCTTCATTCCCAAGGGCTGAAGAATTTTTTCGCGAATGTATTCTTCCCACGGCTTTCCGGTGACCGCCGGAATGACTTGCCCCGCCGCGATGTACATCAGGTTGTCGTACGCGAAGCGGCTGCGGAAGCTTGACGCCGGCTTCATAAAGCGGAGTCGATAAATGATGTCGTCGCGCGTGAACGTGGTGTGGGGCCAGAAGAGCAAGTCGCCTTCGCCGAGGCCCATTCCGCTGCGATGCGTTAGCAAGTCGCGGATGGTCATCTCATGCGAGACGTACGGGTCGTACATCTGAAAACCCTTCAGCCGTTCGTACACTTTGTCGTCCCACGAAATTTTCCCAGCATCGACCAGCGACGCCAGTGCGGCGGACGTAAACGCTTTCGTGTTCGAGCCGATGCCAAATAGAGTGTTCTCGTCCACCGGCGTGGCTTCTCCGAGCTTTCGCACGCCATATCCTTTCGCCAGCACGACTTTGCCGTCCTTCACGATCGCTATGGCGATTCCCGGCACATCAAACGTCTTCATATCGCGCGCAACGTACACGTCCAGGTCCGCCGGTGGACCGCTCTGCGCGAACAGCGACGCGCCACAAAAGAAAAACAGTCCCGCAAAAAACAGACATCCCGCTCGCGATTGTTTCATTGAGGTCTTGTTGGTCCTTTCGGTTTGGTCGAACAGGGCCAGAAGCCGACTCTCGACGTCGCGGCACCAAAACATAAAGCCCGACAGTCGAATGTGCGCCAGAGCGGAGTTTCAGCCCGAACTGCGGTGTTGATGGTGCTCTAAAGGCCCAGGCAGGTCAATTGGGTCACAAACAAGACGGCTGCTTACGAAGTTATTATCACTTTTCCCCGAGCGTGACCTTCTTCCAGATAGCGGATTGCCTCGGCGGTCTCGCTCAACGGGTAGCGCCTGTCGATCACCGGCGTCACCTTTCCAGTTTCCATGAGTTCACGGATGATGTTCAGGTCTTCTTGATTCGATCTCGCGAAAACTCCGACTAGCTTGCGACTGCCGAATCGTGACAGCACAAGCGCCCGCAGCCCGCGGGTCAAACCCATTTTCCACCGGCCGCTTTTTCCTCCGGCCGTCACGAGCATTCCCTTGGAAGTTAAGGCGCGTCTGCATGCTAATAATGAGTGGTTTCCCACGCAGTCGAGAATCAGATCGTAAGGCTGCCCGCTTTTAGTGAAGTCCTGTTTAGTGTAGTCGATGACCCGATCCGCGCCGATCGAACGGACCAACTCCACATTTCTTGTGCTGCACACGCCGGTCACTTCCGCGCCGAAGGACTTGGCGAGTTGCACGGCGAGCGAACCCACACCTCCCGCCGCACCGTTCACAAGGACCTTCTGTCCGGCACGAATTTGTCCCTTACGAAGGCCCTGCAATGCGGTGAATGCCGCCATCGGCACAGCAGCCGCTTGCTCAAACGTCACGTTATTTGGTTTAGTGACCAACGCCGATTCGAGCGTACATGCATACTCCGCGAAAGCACCAGTGTAGGGCCCGGAACACGAGCCGAACACCTCATCGCCCGGTTTAAACTGCGTTACGCTCTGGCCAACGGATTCGACGTGGCCGGCCACATCAAAGCCCAGGCGCACGATTTTTGGTTTGCGCAACCCGGCCATCATGCGAATGAGGTACGGCAGACCTCTCATAAAGTGCCAGTCATACGGATTGAGAGCGGCCGCGCGAACTTTTATCAAGACTTCCTTTTCGCGAGGGGTAGGCGTTTCTATTTCTTCATATCGAAGAACATCAGGGGAACCGTAGCTGCGAAAAACAATCGCTTTCATGAGTTCCTTCCCGGGCGTATGCGTCGGCGCGTTCATCCTATCGACCATTGCAGCTGGCAATCGGGTGCGGGCTCTAGTGGCCCATCAGCGTTGTATAGCGGGGCCAGATGGATACCGTGGCTTGCGGCGATGGTTGCGATCTCTTCGACGCTCTCCGGTGTAATGAAGCCTCGGCCCTGGGAGAAAGGTTCGAAGCGGCGATCGAGAGCCAGGGCCATGCCTTCGAGCAGGCAGCCGTGGACTACATCGGGTAATGGATGACGATTCAGAATGCCGTGAAAGTCCGGGGTGAATTTCATTCCGCCGGTAATTTGCCCGAGACCGCCGAAGAATATCTTGGCGCCAGGCATGTTGGCGTTTGGGGAGAGGTTCTTGGGGTAGCCAGCGTCGCAGACGATGGCTTCGGGCGCGATTCGACCCAAGAGAAGGGAAGGGGAGGCTAGACTTGCCGCGCAGATGACTAGGTCGGCTTCGGAGGAGAATTGCTGTTGCCCGCTGGCGATCTCGACCTGGACTCCACCGGCTTCTAACTCGGCAGCGAGCTTGCGCAGGCGTTCGACGTTGCGTGCAGCGAGGAGCACGCGCTTTACGAAAGGCGCCAAGCAACGGGCGCAGCCGGAACCTACGTCTCCTGTGGCT
>Ga0209139_10000275_pt1 | contig 17080 bp, 14 predicted proteins | sample BogFormECP14_OM3_FD_188246 | JGI IMG/M metagenome (GOLD analysis project Ga0209139, IMG submission 188246) | Bog forest soil microbial communities from Calvert Island, British Columbia, Canada - ECP14_OM3 (SPAdes) (version 2) | ecosystem: Environmental > Aquatic > Freshwater > Wetlands > Bog ...
CCTGACGGCGGACCGCAGTCTTGAACGCGTTCCACGGAATCCGCTGCGCGAGCCAGCCGACCGCGGCGACGACGCTGCCCCAGATCCAGGTTTCGAACAGAAAAACGAGCGCGAACGCCAACACGAGCAGGCGCGATGGCCTCACCTCTTCCTTCACGCGTCCAGGCCTCCGACCGGTCGAGCCGGCACGGTGGCGCCTGTTCGTGGCGACATCAAGCCCTGCGGCGACACAGGCGTGGGCCTCGACCGCGCTTCTCTCTTCGCGACGCGAACTCGCGACGCGCGACCGGGCGCCGCCATTATGGTCACTGGGTCCGGTCGACTCACAAATCACTGGGCGTCGCCTCTCGAAAAAAAGCGCCAATCCCCGGCCCGGAATGCAGGCACGCCAACATGCTCCGTTGCATTCAAATCGCGCTCCTGTAATAAGGAAACGAGAACCGCCTCGCCAAGCCCTTGTTCGCCACCGACCGCGCGCCGCCCGATCGAGAGCGCCTATCTCGAAATGCGGGAGATTTGGCAAAGAGGAGAACCGCCGAGAGTTTCGACGTCATGGCGGAATGAGGCGCTGGCGCAGCTGTGTAGGCGCTCTACGGCGGCCCGCGCTCGGCGAGCGCGGCTACATGAGCGGGGCGAATTTTGCTCGGGCGCCGCATTGCGGCCATCAACGCTCTGTTAACCACCCGTCGCGATCGGGGCGGATCGCGCGGATCGCGGCAAGCATCCATCAAGGTTGATGGAACCTTTCTTAACCGGCCGCGGCCTAACTCTGCCTCGCGGGGCGCATCGTCGAGGAGTATCGTTGAATGACCGGACCGAGAACCCTACGGGCCTTTCCCATCGTCGCGATGGTCGCGATCGGGCTCGCACTCGGCGCTTGCGCCCACAACACCGCCGAAGACCTCAGCGGCGCATATGGGGCGGGGGCAGCGGGGCCGGGCAGCGTGCAGGAATTCGCGAGCACGGTCGGCGACCGCGTCTTCTTCGAGACCGATCAGACCGAATTGACCTCCGCCGGGCAGGCCACGCTCGACAAGCAGGCGGCGTGGCTCAATCGATATCCGCGCTATACCTTCACCGTCGAAGGGCATGCCGACGAGCGGGGCACGCGCGAATACAATTTCGCGCTCGGCGCGCGGCGCGCCGAGACGACCAAGAGTTACCTGATCGCCAGGGGCGTCCCGGCCTCGCGCATGAAGACGATCAGCTTCGGCAAGGAGCGCCCGGTCGCGGTTTGCAACGACATTTCCTGCTGGTCGCAGAATCGTCGCGCGGTCACGGTGCTCGCGGGCGCGGCGGGAAGCTGAACGTCCCGCGCAGGCCCCCAACTCGCCTCATTTTTGGCCTTCCGGCTTCCCTATGATATCTCCGCTTCGTGTTCGCGAGTCGGACGCTCTGGGGCCGGCGAAATGGGTTTTGCATCGATGGGATTGATCGGTTCGCGCCGCGTCGGCGCTGCGCTTTTCCTACTCTGGCTGAGCGGCGTTGGCGGCGCGGTCGCTCAATCCAACCTTCCGCCGGGCTCCATTCCCCTCGACTCCGTCGACTCGGGCGACCCTGGGGCGCTGGTCGTGCGCATCGATCGTCTCGAGGACGAATTGCGCCGCGCCAACGGCCAGATCGAGGAACTGCAGAATCAGAATCTCCGACTCCAGGAGCAGTTCAAGCGCTTTCGCGAGGACGTCGAGTTTCGCCTGAGCGGCGCCAAGCCCTCGGGCGCCGCGGCGCCGCCGCCGGTCGCGCTTTCGGAGCCGCCTCCGGTCGTCAAACCGCGCAAGGGCGACGCCTTCGATCCCGCGCTCGATCCAAACGCCCCCGGCGCCCCCAGGGTCATCGGCTCGACGGCCCCGAGCGCGCCGCTCGGGGCGCCGCTCGAAATCGAGCGGCCGACGCCGCTCGGCGCCGCGCCGAAGCCGGCCGATCCGCCCCCGACGATCGTCACCAGCGGCCTCGACTTCACGGACCGGCCCAAGGAGCAGTTCAACTCGGCGGTCGAGGCCTACAAGGCGGGGCAATATGCCGACGCCGAGGCGCAACTGAAGGCGTTCCTGTCCACCAATTCCACCCATCGGCTCGCGCCGGACGCGATCTTCTTTCTCGGCGAGACCTATCTGCAGCGCTCGCGCCCACGCGAGGCGGCCGAACAATACCTCAAGCTTTCCACCGACTTCAGCAGATCGACGCGCGCGCCGGACGGCATGATGCGGCTCGGTCAATCGCTCGCCATGCTCGGCAATTCCGAACAGGCCTGCGCGACGTTCGCCGAGGTCGGCAAGCGCTATCCCACGGCCTCCTCGCAGGTGAAGAAGACCGTCGAGCGGGAAATGCAGAAAGATCATTGCTAACGAGACGCCGTTCTCCCCTCCCCGTACTTACGGGAGGGGCCGGGGGGTGGGGCTCTCCGGCGGGAACCCAGGCCAACTTTGAAGCTTGCTCGAGCGGCGCGCGCCCCGCCCCTCCCTGCAAGAGGTGGGGACGGGAATCACCGGATGCCTTCCGCGCTGACGCCAGAAGCGATCGAAATGATCCTGGCGCCGCTCGCGGAAGCGGCGGCGCTGCTTCTGGCCGTCTCCGGCGGCCCGGATTCGACCGCCCTGCTCGTTATGGCTGCGAGCTGGGCGCGGCGGCGCGGCGGTCCCCGAATCGAGGCCGCCACCGTCGATCACGGCTTGAGGGCGGAAGGCGCCGACGAAGCGAGAGCCGTCGCCGATCTCTGTCGAAAGCTGGGCGTGCCGCATCAGACGCTGATTTGGCGCGGCGAAAAGCCGAAGACGCGCTTGCAGGAGCGCGCCCGCGACGCGCGTTACGCTTTGCTGGCGGATCATGCGCGCGCAATCGGCGCCGAAATGGTCGTGACGGCGCATCACCTCGACGATCAGGCCGAAACGGTGCTGTTCCGACTTCTACGCGGCTCGGGATTGACCGGCCTCGCCGGCATCGCGGCGCGCACGACGCGCGACGGCCTGAACCTCGCGCGCCCGCTGCTCGGCCTCGCCAAGGCCGACCTCGTCGCCTACTGCGAGGAAGAGGGAGTCTCGTTCGTGCGCGATCCCGCCAACGAGGACCCGCGCTACGCCCGCACGCGCATGCGCGGCCTAATGGCGATGCTCGCTGCAGAAGGCCTCGACGCTCCTGCGCTCGCTCGCCTCGCGCGCCGCGCCGCGCAGGTCGAGGACGCGCTCGCCCGCCAGACCGCGGCCGCCGAGGCCCGCCTCCGCTTCATCGAAACCGGCGCATGCGAAGCGGCCTCGTTGTTCGCCGAGCCGACCGAGATCGTGCAGAGGCTGATGACGGCGACGATCGCGAGCGTCGGCGGACGGGACGCCAGCCGCGTCGGGTTGGAAAAGATCGAGGCGCTCGTGGCGGAATTGCGGAAGGCTTTGCGCAGCGGCGAGCGATTCAGCGCGAATGTCGGCGGCGCGCGCGTGCGGTCGGACCGTGGGACGGTTCGCGTCGGCAAGGAGCCGGCGCGGCGGAAGACCGCCGATACGATCGGGCTATCCAAGCTCCCGGCCGGCGGCGGTCAAAGGAATCCCGAGGCGCCGCCGTAGCCGACGCTCCGAGGACGCCGATCACCAGCGGCAACAGTATGTTTATGAATCTGCCGCGCTTCAGGCTCATGACGGCCAGACGCCCGGCGCTTCGAGAGCCGAATCTTTTCGCGACACGGCGCAAGTGCCGATTTCAGTTCTGCATCGAGCAAAATCAAAGTATTAGGCGTCTTTTTCTGTCCCTCGCCGAAGGCTGGCGGCGACCGCCTGTCCCTCGCCCGTCTTTGGTAAGCGTTTTCAATGGTTTGAAAGCCTGATTTAAGAGCTTTTGTCCGCGTCGATTTTCCTCAGTAAGATAGAATACAGCGATATCAAATAGTTACTACAATTGCATCGTTTTTTCAGCAAGCTCTTGCAACGAATCTCATGCGTTTCAATGTGTTACACGGAGTCCTAGCCACAAATCGCAATCCTAAAATTGTGTCCCTCAAATTGCGCTCAAAAAAAGACGGTGCCCATTCCGACCAGGATCGAGGCAGCCCGAAGAGCTCAAACAGCATCAGCTCAAATAGCATCATAGCATGGATTTCATTTTTCCGAAGAGAAATGGCGATTACATCTTGTGCGTTTCGCGGCTGACTACGGCGCCGCTTTCGGATGTGATCTTTCCGGAACCGTCGGACCAATCGACCGTGAAGGAGAACGTCGATTTTCCGCTCGCAACCACGCGCCGGGATTCGCTCGTCAACGCCCAGCCGACCGTGCCGGTCGAGGAACAGAGCTCGGCGATGCAACTGACGTCGTGCGCCTGCACTTCGTATCTGCGGATGCTCCAATCCCGGAAATAGGCGACTTTCTGTCTGACGATTTCGTTTCTGGGCGTTTCCTTCCCGTAGAAGTTGACGCTCGACGCGTAGAGCGGTCCCAGCGTCGTTCCGTCCTCGGTCTGCTTGTTGGATATCGCAAAATATCGGCTTATGAGCGCTCTCGTCTTCGTGGCCGAGCTTTGAGCTTCGAGGGCGGCCGACGAAGGCGCCGGCGAGGGCCGAACGGGCTGAGGCGTCGCCGGCGGCGGCGGGCTCGTTTCGAGCGCGGCCAGCCGCTCGCGCACGCGCGTCGCGAACCGGCCGGAAGGATACAGCACGAGGTAGGCTTCCGCCGCGTCGCTGGACGAAGACGTCATCGCGATCTTGAAGGCTCTCTGCTCCTTGGCGACGTGAAGCCTGGCGGCGAAACGGGCGTCGTCAGGGTGATCGCCGACGCCTTCCGCGCAGGCCTTCAGGCCGGCTTCGACGTCCTTCTCGAGGATTTCTTCCGGCTCCGCGTCCGCGGCGACGAGTTGCAAACAGGGCTCGTCCGGCGCCGGCGCGGCGGAAGTCGGAATCGAAGCGGGTTGCGCCGGAGCGAGAAAAATCTCGGTGCGCAGCGAGTTCGAGTCCCAGGGCACTTGAGCGTCGCCGGTCGCCGCGGCGACATCGGCGCGCACGCGCGTCATCACGCTCTTGATCTCGACGCCGGGCGTGCGGATGTGGCGCAACAACGCTGTCGTGAACGGGCTGTTGCGCGCGTCGCCGTCGGCCGCGACTTTGCCGGGCGCGGTGGAAAAGGCGATCAGCACCCCCGCCGACGTGGTGATTTCGGGCGGCGCGAGACCGCGCGACGGGCCCGCCGAACGCCCGCTCAGGCCCGCGAATTTGCCGGCGAGCGGATTGTCGCGACAGGCATCGAGGAAAATCAGCACGGTCTTCGCCGCCGATTCCATCTCGCTCGTGACGCGATCGACGTCGACGACCTCGTAATCGATCGACGAACGGCGTTCGAGCTTGGCGTCGATCGGAATCAGCAGGTTTCGGCCGTCGAGCTGCATGCCGTGCCCGGCGTAGAAAAGCAGCGCGATGTCGGCCCCTTCCGCCGACCCGAGATAGCTTTCCAACCGGGCATCCAGCGTAGCCTTGTCGACGTCGATGGCCTCGGTGACGTGAAATCCGAGTTCCCGCAACGCGGCGGCCATGTCGCGCGCGTCGTTGGCCGGATTTTGGAGCACGGGCTCGTGCAAATAGGCGCCGTTGCCGATGACCAGCGCCACGCGTGCGTCCGCATGACTTCGACCGTGCGCGAACAGCGAGACCACGCACGCCGCGAGCAACGCCAGGAGCGGCCGCATGACTGCGTGCATACGCCCGGCGCACAAGGGGACAACGAGCCCAGCAGACAGACAAAGTCGCCGACCGACTTGCGCCATCTACAGACGCCTTCCCCACGCCGAGACGTTGAAAACGGTAACCGCTTCGCTGAAGAGTTTCAAGTTCGCCGCGCCGCTTCGCGCAAGCGGAAAATCTCTCCGACCTGCCGAGGACCGAACGCGCGACCCGATCCCTTCGCGTCGAGCGTCGGGCACATCAGTAGCTTTCGCCGCGCACCCCCAACGGCCTCGGTTGATCTAGGAGCCGCCTCAGCCGTGCAACACGAGCTTTTGGACGCGCCAGTTCAGGAGTTCGGCGACGTAGAGCACGTTCTCCGCGGGGCACGCCATCTGGTGAATCCAGCCGAACTGTTTCAATCGCTTACCGGACTGGCCGAGCACGCCCAACAGCTTGCCGTCGAGCGTCAGCTTGTAGATGCGGCCGGGAAAGGCGTCGGCGCTGTACAGAACAGGTTTCGGTCCGGGCGAGATGCAGATCGCCCACGGCGAGCCGGGCGCAAATGTGCCGCCGGCGATCTCCGCCTCGCCCGGCTTGTTGCCGATCGCCGGCTGCGCATCGGGGGGCACGGGAACGTCGATGGTGAACTGTCGGAGGAATTTGCCGTCGCCGTCGAACACCTGAATGCGCCGGTTGCCGCGGTCGGCGACATAGACTTGGCCTGACGCGTCGACCGCGATGCTGTGCGGGGTATGGAACTGGCCGGGGCTCGCGCCGCGATCGCCCCATGACTTCAGCCAGTTCCCATCCTTGTCCACCTTGGCGACGCGCGAGTTGATATAGCCGTCGCTGATGTAGGTATTGCCCGCGGCGTCCCAGGCGACGTCGGTCACCTGACGAAACTTGCCGTTTTCGGCCGGCAGCGGCGGGTCCGGATGTTTCAGCGGGCCGGTCCCCTCGTCGGACGCCTCCTGTTTGCGGCCGAACACCATGTCGACGCGGCCGTCCGGCATGAACTTGACGACCATGTCCGAGCCTTTGTCGGTCACCCAGATATTGTCGCTGCGGTCGACCTTTACGGTATGCGCGAACGACCAGGCGTAGAGGTTATGGCCGATCTCGCGCAGAAACCGTCCGTCCGCGCCGAATTCGAGCAGCTGAGTCGCCGCCGCGCCGTAGGCGGGCCCCGTCGTGTTCCCGCGCGAGAGCGCGAAGACATGCCCCTTCGAATTGAGCGCAACGCCGGAGACTTCGCCAAAATAGATGTCGGGCGGCAGGTGCAACAGATTAGGAACGGAATCATAGGCGATCGTCGGGACCGTATCGGCGAACGTGAGACGCGGTGATAGGACGAGCCCCGCGACAACGCCGCCGGCGGCCGCCATGAAACGGCGACGATGCATGATCGTGCTCGGATCGGCGCCACAGCAGAGGCACGACGGGCGAATTCGAAGCCGCATTAGTTCCTCCCAGGCTCGTTGGCCGCATCGGACTCTGCCCGTTTCGGCCGGACAGTCAAGCTCGAGGCGATGGGGACAGGATGAGGACAGACGGCCTCCGTGATGTGGACATTTTCGGGGTTCATGAGTGGCCTGAGCCCTGGAGCGTCGTCGCAGACACCCGCCACGACGCTCGCTACCTCGACGGCGAGAAGACGCATCTGCTACCGTCAGCTTCGGCCGATTCGGAGGCCGGCGTTCGCGGGCTTCACTGGGCGCGTGTTTCATGTCCCTCAGCCCCGAATCCCTCGCGCGGATTTTTACCCCAATCACTAAAATCCGCCGCATCGTTCAAATACTGATACATGGGTCGGCGAAGCCGCCTTCTAGGGGTGAAGCGCCAACGGCCAACAGTCGATCGAGCAAGATTGAAACGGAACGTGCAAACCCACATGAGGTCGAAATGCGAACCATAGACGAAATCGTTGCGGCTACATTGAAGACGACCGAAGCCTCGCTGCGAGAGGCTTTCGAGGCGGGACGCGCCCACACGGCCTCCGCATTGAAGAACAGGATGGCGGCCTTTTTCGAGGGTCTGATTTCCGAGGCCGAGGGGAAGATCGCGGGCGTCGCGGCGCCGCCGCACAGCGAACCGCCGCACAGCCCCGAGCCGCCGCCGAGCGAGCCGCATCACGCCGATCCCCATCCGGACAGTCATCACGGCTAGACGCGCCACGAACGGAGCGGCCGCTGGAGCTGACGCTCAAGGATTGCCGTCGGGAGGAAGGGCCCCCCTTCCCCCCTCTTGCGGGGGAAGGCGTCATTGCGAAGCAATGACGGAAGAGGGGGATCGAGCGGAGCGAGATAGCTCCGTGGAACTCGGCTCAGTTTCGAGATACGAGCGGCCACGGAAGGTCAGGCAACCGAGCCACGCGTTGTACGTTCCGAGCCATCTCGCTCCGCTCGATCCCCCTCATCCGGCCCTTCGGGCCACCTTCCCCCGCAAGGGGGGAAGGGGTCCGTGGCCGCGCTCACCACATGTCCAGCGCGACCCGCGCCTCTTCCGACATGCGGCTCTGGTCCCATGGCGGGTCGAACGTCATGGTGACCCTGACGCCGGAGACGCCGGGGACGGCGCCGACGGCATTTTCCACCCAGCTCGGCATTTCGCCCGCCACTGGACAGCCCGGCGCGGTCAGCGTCATCTCGATGGCGACGAAACGGTCGTCGTCGACGTCGATGTTGTAGATGAGGCCGAGCTCGTAAATGTCGGCGGGAATCTCGGGGTCATAGACCGTCTTCAGCGCGGCGACGATCTGATCGGTCAGCTCGTCGAGTTCGGCCTTCGGAAGGGCCGTGGACGGAGCGGCGGTCTCTCTGGTGAGGCTGTCGGTCATAGCCAATCCTTGTCTCAAACGAACAGCTTGTGGGCGCGCACCAGCGCATCGGCGAGAACATCGACTTCTTCGCGCGTGTTGTAGAGCGCGAACGAAGCGCGACAGGTCGAAGTGACGCCGAAACGGTGCAACACCGGCATCGCGCAATGGGTTCCCGCGCGCACCGCGACGCCCGCGCGATCGATGATCGTCGAGATGTCGTGCGCGTGCGCGCCCTCCATCGTGAACGCCAGGATCGGACCTTTGCCCGGGGCCGTGCCGATGATCCGCAGCGAATTGATGCGACTGAGCCGCTCATGCGCGTAGGCGCTCAGCGCGGCTTCATGCGCCTGGATGCGCGCGCGCCCGACGCCTTCGATATAGTCGAGCGCGGCGCCGAGTCCAACCGCCTGCGCGATCGGCGGCGTGCCCGCCTCGAAGCGATGCGGCGGGGCGTTATAGGTGATCTTGTCGAGCGTCACTTCCTGAATCATCTCGCCGCCGCCGTTGAAAGGCGGCAGCGTCTCGAGCCGCTCGGCCTTGCCATAGAGCACGCCGATTCCGGTAGGGCCATAGAGCTTGTGGCCGGTCATGACGTAGAAATCCACGTCGAGGCCGCGCACGTCGGCGCCGCCATGCACAGCGCCCTGCGAACCGTCGACCAGCACCGGCACGCCGTGCGCGTGGGCGATCGCGATGATCTCCTTCAGCGGCGTCGTCGTGCCCGTGACGTTCGACATCTGCGTGATCGCGACGATCTTGGTGCGCTTGGTCAAGGCGCGCTCGAACGCTTCCAACGAAAAAGAGCCGTCGTCCGCGACGTCGACCCATTTCAGCACCGCGCCTTTGCGCTCGCGGTGGAAATGCCACGGCACGATATTGGCGTGGTGCTCCATCACCGAAAGCACGATCTCGTCGCCCTCGCCGATCCCGGTCAACCCAAAGCTCGAGGCGACGAGGTTGATCGCCTCGGTCGCCGAACGCGTGAACACGATCTCCTCGATCGAGCCGGCGTTGAGATAGCGGCGCACGCTCTCGCGCGCCGCCTCGTAGGCGTCGGTCGCGGCATTCGCCAGATAGTGCAGGCCCCGATGGACGTTGGCGTATTCGTGCTCGTAGAAATGCGCGAGCCGGTCGAGGACGGCGCGCGGCTTCTGCGCCGAGGCCGCGTTGTCGAGATAGACGAGCGGCTTGCCGTACGGGCGCTCCGCCAGGATCGGAAAATCCGCGCGGATCGCCTCGACGTCGTAGGACGCCGTCGGCGGGCTTCTGACGATCTGGTTCACGTCTTCGCCTCCTCTCATTCAGCCACGGGCCGCGAGCCATGCGCGCATGCGCTCGCGCAGCGCCTCGGCGATTTTGGCGTCTTCGACGCGGTCGATCGCGTCGGCTCCGAACGCCTCGAGCAGCATCGCTTCGGCTTCGGCGCGCGGAAGACCGCGCGCCTGGCAATAGAACAGCTGCTCCGGATCGAGCGCGCCGACCGTCGCGCCATGGCCGCAGACGACGTCGTCGGCGAAAATCTCGAGCTCGGGCTTGTTGTTCATCGTCGCGGTCGGGGAGAGCAGAATGGCCTGGCTCTTCATGCCGCCATCGGTCTTCTGCGCGTGCGGCTCGACGATCACCTTGCCCTGATAGACGCCGGTCGCTTCGTCGGCGACGATGTGCCGGTAGTATTCGCGGCTCTCGCCGCGCGGGGCGGCGTGCTCGACCACGAGGGTCGTATCGGCATGGCGCTTGCCTTGCAGCAGGCTGAGGCCGCCGAGACCGATTTTCGCGCCGGGCTCGTCATGCCGAACGAAAATCTGCCGGCGCACGAGGCCGCCGCCCGCGACGAGAGCGAAGGCGTCCAGCTCAGCGTCGGCGGCGAGCGTTGCGATTTGACTTTCGAGATGCAGGCTCGCGTCGTCATCGATCAGGCTGGTCAGCGCGCACTTCGCGCCCTCGCCGAGACTGATCCTCATCAGTGCGTTGCGCTGTGCGCCGGCGCCTGCGCCGAAAAACGATTCGTGGATGCGCGCGCCCGCGCCGGCGCCCAATGTGATTCCGACGTGCGAATAAACCGACCGCGGCGCGTCGGAACTCACGAAATGCGCGATTTCCAGCCGCTCGGCCAGCTCGATTCCGTCGTCCAGCAGCACGGTAAGGCCGTAGGGGGCGAAAGCATCGTTCAGGGCGACGATGGCGTCGCTCCTCGCCGTAGGAACCCATTTCACGAGGGGCGAGGCCATCAGCCCCGCGGGCGCGCGGTCGGACAACTCCGCGGCATAGCGGCCGTCAACCATGACAAATCTGACGTCGCCGATCCGCTCGCGCGTCGCCAGCAGCTCGCGCGCCGCCTCGATGCGACCCGCGTCGGGCGCGGGCGCGAGGGGCGCCGCCTCCGTCATCGCGGAACGCAAATCCGTGTAGTGCCAGGCCTCGTTGCGCCGGGTCGGCAAGCCCTCGGCCGCGAAAGCGGCAAAGGCGGCGACCCGATCCGGGTCGCACGTCGCCAACGCTGCGAACTGCAGCGCGAGCATCGTCTCCGCGGCCGTCTTGGCTATCGGTCGATGCATGGTCATGCCGCCGCGTCCGCATAGTCGCGGTAGCCGTTGCGCTCGAGCTCGAGCGCGAGTTCCGGCCCGCCGGTCTTCACGATCCGCCCCCTGGCCATGACATGGACGACGTCGGGTTTGATGTACTCGAGCAGGCGCTGGTAATGCGTGATCACGACAAAGGCGCGCGCGGGGTCGCGCAGCGCGTTGACGCCCTCGGCGACCACCCGCAGGGCGTCTATGTCCAGCCCGGAGTCGGTCTCGTCGAGGATCGCCAGGCGCGGGGCGAGCAGCGCCATCTGCAACACCTCCGCGCGCTTCTTCTCGCCGCCGGAAAAGCCGACGTTGACGGGTCGCTTCAGCATTTCGAAATCGATCTCGAGGCTCTTCGCCGCAGCGCGGGCCGCGCGCATGAAGTCGGGGGTCGTGAGATCGCTCTTCCCGTGCGCACGCCTTTGTGCATTGAGCGCGGCCTTGAGGAATGTCATCGTCGCGACGCCGGGGATTTCCACCGGATATTGGAAAGCGAGAAATACGCCCTTGGCCGCGCGCTCGTTCGGCTCCAGCTCGAGCAGGCTCTCGCCGTCGAGCAGCACGTCGCCGCCGGTCACCTCGTATTCCGGCTTGCCCGCGATGACATAGGAGAGCGTCGACTTGCCCGACCCGTTCGGCCCCATGATGGCGGCGACCTCGCCGGCTTTCGCCGTAAGGTCGAGCCCGTCGAGAATCGGCTTGCCGTGGATGGAGACGCTGAGGTTTTTGACTTCCAACATGTAATACTCTTTCGATGCCTTATTCTTCCCCGTCGAAATACCCGACGGAGCGGTCCTTGCGGCCGAGATGGGAGAATTTCGCCGACATCATGCCCTCGCCCGGAGAGATCATCGACGCCACGGCGAACTTCATCGAATCGGGATATTCGGTGACGTCGGGATCGAGCCGCGTCGAGAACGCCAGATAGCGCAATTCGCCCCCGCTCGTGTTGACGATCTGGTGCGCGCTCGAGGCGTCGCCGGCCGGCGCGCTGATCAGGTCGCCTTGACGGATGGGAAAGATTTCGTCGCCGACCCGGTAGGTTCCCTCCCCGGAGACGATGAAGAACATTTCCTCGTTGGCGTGATGCGCGTGGCGCGGGAACGCCTTCTTGCCGGCCGGCACGACGTGCAACTGACAGCCGAGCTTGTGCGCGCCAATGACGGCGCCGATCCGCCCGAGCTTGGCGACGAATTGCTCGCCGTTGCCGCCGTCGCGCAGGGGCACGTCGGCGATGTTGACGATGGGCTTGGTCATGGGCTCAGCGCCTCATAGACTTTCCGTCCCTCGCTGACGATCCAAGTGACGAACGAGGTATTTATCGAAAGCCCTTCCTCGAAATCCTCCGCTGCGCACGGCACCACATCGCAGCCGATCCCTAGCCCGTGCAAAGGCCGATCGACCCTCTCATAATCGTCGGAACCGAGGTCGGCGCCCGGTTTGCCGACGACCAGCAAGTCGAAATCGCTGTCCGGCCGGGCGTCGCCACGGGCGCGCGAGCCGAACAGCCAGATCGCGCCCGGATCGATCGCTCCCACGATTCTGGCGACGACAGCATCGAGCGCCTGCGCCTCGCTCGCCAAACCGCCGAAGTTCGGGCGAACGGCCGTCACCCCACGCTCCCTTCCAGCGAAATCGCGATCAGCTTCTGCGCCTCGACTGCGAATTCCATCGGCAATTGCTGCAAGACGTCGCGCACGAAGCCGTTCACGATCAGCGCCGTCGCCTCCTCGCCCGAGAGCCCACGCTGCAAGCAATAGAACAGCTGATCCTCGGAGATCTTCGAAGTCGTCGCCTCGTGCTCGAATACGGTCGAGGCGTTCTTGGCCTCGATGTAGGGCACGGTATGGGCGCCGCATCGGTCGCCGATCAGCAGCGAATCGCAATTGGTGAAGTTGCGCGCGCCGGTCGCGAGCCGATGCGATGAGACCTGGCCGCGATAGGTGTTCTGCGAGCGGCCCGCGGCGATGCCTTTGGAGATGATTCGGCTCGTCGTGTTCTTGCCCAGATGGATCATCTTGGTGCCGCTGTCGACCTGCTGGCGCCCGTTCGAGATCGCGATCGAATAGAACTCCCCTCGCGAGGCCTCTCCGCGCAGGATGCAGCTCGGGTATTTCCAGGTGATCGCCGAGCCGGTCTCGACCTGCGTCCACGAGATCTTGGAACGCGCCCCGCGACAATCGCCGCGCTTGGTGACGAAATTGTAAATGCCGCCCTTGCCTTCGGAATCCCCAGGGTACCAGTTCTGCACCGTCGAATATTTGATTTCGGCGTCCTCGTGCGCGATCAGCTCGACGACCGCCGCGTGCAGCTGGTTCTCGTCGCGCTTGGGCGCCGTGCAACCCTCTAGATAGCTGACGTAGGCCCCCTTGTCGGCGATGATCAGGGTGCGCTCGAACTGGCCGGTGTTCTTCTCGTTGATGCGGAAATAGGTCGAGAGCTCCATCGGGCAGCGCACGCCGGGCGGGACATAGACGAACGAGCCATCGGAGAAGACGGCCGAATTCAACGTCGCGTAAAAATTATCGGTCGGCGGCACGACCGAGCCGAGGTACCGCCTGACGAGCTCGGGATGATTGTGCACCGCCTCCGAGAACGAGCAGAAGATGACGCCCGCCTTGGCGAGTTCGGCCTTGAAGGTGGTGGCGACGGACACCGAATCGAACACGGCGTCGACCGCGACGCGTCGCTCCACGCCGGCCAGGATTTCCTGTTCGACGAGCGGGATGCCGAGCTTGGCGTACACTTTCAGGAGTTCTGGATCGACCTCGTCGAGCGACTTGGGCGCCGGCGTCGATTTGGGCGCGGAGAAATAATAGAGATCCTGATAGTCGATTTCGGGGTATTCGACCCGCGCCCACCTCGGCGTTTCCATCGTCGTCCAACGTCGATAGGCTTCCAGCCGCCAGGCCAGCAGCCACTCGGGCTCGCCCTTCTTGGCCGAAATGAAGCGGACGATATCTTCACTGAGCCCTTTGGGGGCCTTGTCGGACTCGATATCCGATATAAAACCGTATTTATAGGCGTCGACTTCGATCGAACGAACGCGGTCGACCGTCGCTTGGACTGCCGCCATCTGACTTCTCCTCGCCTTGACGGTTTCAAGGACCGTCGGTGGGGGTCTAAAATGCTATAGGCCTCGGCCGCCGAGGCGCTGTCGTCCGCGTGACTTTGCAGACGACCCCTATATCGTGCTCCTCGCGGCCGAATGCAAACGCCGCGTGATAATTCGGGGCAAATCGATGGCGCAGGGCGGGCGAACCCTTCTTCCGGTTGGGGGAGAAGGTGGCGCCATAGGGCGTCGAAGACGCCCGTCGTTCGACGGGCTGCGGCGCCGGATGCAAGGGGGATCGTAATTTCCACGGCCCTCACCCCAACCCTCTCCCGCAAGCGCGAGAGAGGGGGGCGAGGCCGGCGTCAACCTTGGCTGAGCGCGGCAGCGTCGCCCTGGTATTCGCCGCGCATCCGTCCGATGATCGACCGCAGGTCGTTCCGCGCCTTTTCCACGTCTTCTTCCGGCGCCCTCGCCGAAGCTTCCCGGTCCACCTCGAACTGACGGTAGTCGGCGAATTTCATGCGCATCGGGGTCGCGATCGCTTCGCCGAAAGCGATCGCCTCGCGGTCGGCGATCGAGGAGAGAAAGCTGATCGTCCCCTCGGAAGAGATGCCGACCGCCGCGCTGATGATCCCCTTGTCCCGCTCGTTGGCCAAGCGCATCGCGAACATCGTCGAGCACTGCGAGAGGGCCGTGGGGTCGAGCTCCGAGGGACGCTGGGTGATGACGCCGAGAGAAGCGCCATATTTACGCCCCTCCTTGGCAATTCGGCCGATCGCCTGGCGCGTGGGCAGGAACCCTTGCGCCGAATCGGCCGGAATGTAGCGATGCGCCTCCTCGCAGAGCAGCATGATCTCGTAAGTCGCGTCGCTCCAGAGCGCGATTTCGAACGCCATTCGCGCCAGCACCGAAACGACGGAATTGACGACCTCGTTCGGCAGGCCCGCGAGTTTCACGATCGTCACCGGCGCCCCGCCCTTCGGCATGCGGAAAATCTGCGACACGACCTTGGACATGATGTCTTCGACCATGAGCTTGCCGAACATGAAGCGAAAGCGCGGATCGTGGCTCAACGCCTCCAACCGATGCTTGAGCGCGCGCATGTCGGCGCGGGCGTAGCGGGATTCGAGCTTGCCCATCCATTCCTCGATGACCTGGACCGCATCGGAAATGCGATAGGGCACTGGCGTGTCCGCGCTGACCCAGCCGTTCTCCACATTCGACTGGCGGCGAACCGCGCTCGGGCGCGAGGCGGCGGAAGCCGCACTGAACCGGGTCTTGGCGGACTTGATGACCTCGTAGAGCGCATCGCTTTCGTCGGGATTGGGTTTGCGGCCGGCGTAGATGATGTCCACCATCTCTTCGAACTTGAACATCCAATAGGGAAGTTCGAGGTTGTCCGAATCCAGCACGACCGAATCTCGGCTGAAATGCGCGGCGTATTCGTTGTGTGGATCGACAATCATGACGCGCAGATTGGGGCGTTCGCGCAGGCACGTCTTCAGCAGCATGGAAACCGCCGTCGTCTTGCCGACGCCGGTGGAACCGACCACCGCGAAATGCCGGGTGACCAGTTCCCTGACGTTTACGGTCGCCGGTATCGTTTCGTTCTGAGTGAGCCGGCCGATTTCCACGCCCACGGCCCCACGTATGGAGTAGATCGCCCGCAGGTCGGAGGCGCGGATGCGATGCGCGATCGAGCCGAGCACGGGAAAGGAATGAATGCCTCGGTGGAATACTGGTTTCCCCGGCGCCTCGTCGATGATTTCGCCGCTGAGTTCGATCTTGATCAGCGCGAGATTGCTTTCGCTCTCGTGCCATCGGCTGTTGGACGTCGCGAGTTCGCAGACGACGCCCACGAGCCGCGAGTTGGCGTGCACCACGGAAATCAAACTGCCGACGGACCAATGGTCTCCGCCCTCTTCCGGCGTCATTTCGCAGGCGATCAGACCATGCATGCCGCTCAGCGAAACGAGGTGGCCGATGATGCGCTGCTTCATGGGCTCTCGGCGCTCCTCAGCCGCGAGAAGCGCGGCCGCGTCCGATGTCGAGTCGAAGTCCATGGGTTTCCCTCGCGTCGCGGCTTCGCCGGGCCCGGCCCGCACAATCGCACGCCGACCTCGAGGTCGACGCCGTCATAATCCGGCTATCGTGGGGGAAAACAGTAAAGATTGCCTTCGCGTGGGCGCCGCGGCGACCGCGATTACGCGCCGACGCGAATCTCGGGGTCGCCGCCGACCAGTCGCGAGAACTGCTTGAGGCGACTCTGCAGGCGGTCGCTGTTGAGCGGCGCCAGGTCGGAGGGCAGCGTCAAGACCACCTTACCCTTCTGCGCGGTCATCGGGGCCCGCGGCAGCACGCCGGGCATGGCGGTCGAAAGGATATATGCGACCCGCATGGCGCCGCCGAGAACCCGCGCCCGATCGAGCTGGCGCGCCGACACCAGCGAGCGTGAGACCAGGCCGATTTCCACTTCGATGGAGACATGACGGCAGGAAGCCGCCAGCGCGAGATAGGCGCGGGCGGGGTGATCGATTCCGATGAACGTCGCGTTCGAGATCAAGTCGTGTGACTGTTCGGCGCGATAATCGGGATGGGCGCGCCAGGCGACGTCCGACAGCAGGCAGGCCGCGCGGCGCAGCCGCCTTTCCTCGTCCGTCTCCTCGAGATGGGATCCGTCGAGAAATCCACTCGTCCAATGGAATAACTCCTCGGCGTGCGCGGGGGCGCGAGACCTCAGGCGATTGAACTCGCCGGCTGCGACGATCAACGGGTCCCTCGCCTGATCCTCGGGTGAGAGGCTCTCGAACAGAAGCCCCTCGCGCACCCCCAACGCCGAGATCACGATCTCGCGAGGATTGGCCAGGCGGATGACCTCCTCCAGCACCGCGGCGCCATAGGCCAATAGCGGCCGGCGCGCGGACGATACGCTCTCGATCGAGGACAGGGCGTCGGCTTCGATCCGCTCGACCAGTTTGGCGAACTCGAGGGCGTCGCGGGTCGGGATG
>Ga0209139_10000277_pt1 | contig 16982 bp, 12 predicted proteins | sample BogFormECP14_OM3_FD_188246 | JGI IMG/M metagenome (GOLD analysis project Ga0209139, IMG submission 188246) | Bog forest soil microbial communities from Calvert Island, British Columbia, Canada - ECP14_OM3 (SPAdes) (version 2) | ecosystem: Environmental > Aquatic > Freshwater > Wetlands > Bog ...
GCGCGTCGCGCGCGGCGTGTTCCAGATTTCCCAGCCATTTTTTCATCAGGCCGACGATGCGATCGCGAACAGGGCCGGGGCGATCGTCGAATTCCAGGGAGGCGGCGGAGAAAAAGCAGCCGCCGGGGAAGACTTTCTGCTCGCCGTAGGAGAGCCAATTTTCGCAGAGGGCTCGCAGGAGGCGTAGGCCGCGGAGTTGCGCGGCGGGGCGGACGACTTTTTCAACGAAGATGTCGCGAGCTTCGTCCACGACGGCGCATTGCAGATCTTCTTTGGAGCCGAAGTGGGCGAAGAGACCGCTCTTGCTGATGCGCAGGGTAGCGGCGAGCTTGCCGATGGTGAGGCCTTCGAGGCCCTCGATGGAAGCGATGTTGACGGCCTTGCGGAGGATGGCGCGGCGGGTTTTGAGGCCGCGGGGGCGGCGCGACGGATGTTTTCTTGCGGCGCCGGAGAGCTGACGCGGGTGCGGTGCGGATCGTTGGGGGTGGTTTTTCATTTTGCTGCGCAGATAATAGCACGACCGTTCGTGCTATTACAATGGTATTCTGGCGCGCATCGCTGGCGCCAGCCGGTCGCGAACCTGCGGCGGGCTCGCGAGCTAAATTCTAGGTGTGGCCGAAGAGCAGGGGGGCGCCTAGTTTGGCTGTGTAGTTGGGGCGATAGCGCTCGGTGCTGTAGAGGGCGGCTACGTCCACTCTGCGGGCGCCGGCTGAGGACGCGGGAAGCGGGGTGGAGGCGTAGCAGCCGTTCTGCACGCCGACCATTTGACCGGTGACGCCGTCGCGAATTAAATCGAGCGCGATATTTGCGTAGGTGATGGCGACGATCTGGTCAATGGCGTCGGGTTCGCCGCTGCGCAAATCGTAGGTGAGGTCGCTCTCGATGGTTTCTTCGCCGGTGCGGCGATGCAGGTCGTCGGCGAGGGCGTGGCCGATGTCCACCTTCTTGCGGTGGCCGTAGGCATCGGCTTCGCCGTATTCGTCCACGACGCGGTTGGTCCAGGTAGCGCCTTCGGAAACGATCACCAGGGAATAATTGCTGGAATTATTGCGCTTATCTTCCATCAGGATTTTGGCGACGCGGTCCAAATCGAAGGGAACTTCGGGGATGAGGCAGCGGGCCGAAGTAATGTAAGCGGTGTAGAGCGCGGTGAAGCCAGCATCGCGTCCAAAGATGCGGAATACGCCGATGCGTTCGTGAGAGCCGAGAGTGGTGCGCTGGCGGTTGATGGCATCTTTGGCGCGGGTGATGGCGGTGGAGAAGCCGATGCAGTATTCGGTGCCGTGGACATCGTTGTCCATCGTCTTGGGAATGCCGATTACGGGAAAGCCGTGGCTGGAGAGGACGGAGGCGAAGCTGAGAGTGTCGTCGCCGCCGATGGCGATGAGGCAATCGATGCCGAGATGCTGGAGATTTTCGATGACGATGGGAGTGAAGTCGTAAAATTTGCCGTCGAAGGAAAGTTTCTTCAGCTGGTCGGGAGAGATGTGCGCCGGGACTTTGTTGGGCGCGACTTTACGGGGATTGGTGCGGGACGTGTGCAGCCAGGTGCCGCCGCTGCGGTCAATGGTGCGGGTATTTTCGCGGGTGAGTGGCAGAGGGAGCTGCGCATCGCCGGTGTCGGCGGGATTCATGTTGGTGAGGCCTTTCCAACCTTTGCGAATGCCGGTGACGGTGCGACCCATTTCTGTGGCGCGGTAGACTACGGACTTGATTACGGAATTGAGGCCGGGGACGTCGCCGCCGCCGGTGAGGATGCCGATATTGTTGCGTTGAGCCATCGAATTGTAGCTCCTTGGGATGCCGGCAGTGCCGATGCTGATTACCACCTGGATCCGCTTCGTTTCAGTGCGCTAAGGCGGATACAGGGACCGGGCGCCGGATGATGTCGTAGTGCCACGACCACGATTTAAATTGTGTGTGCAGTTCTACTAGTACACTAAAATCGCAAAAAGATGAATGGGGAAAGGGGAGACGGTGTGCATGGCATCGTCAGCGACGCAGAGGCCAGGGAGAAAGGCACAGGCGAGTCGGCGAGGTGGCTCGAACCGTGGCGAGCTGGGGCGCAGCAAGCAGCGCCCCTACCGATATTGATCAGGCGTGGCGCGGGCGGGGACGGAATGATCACGGCGTTTTCCGGAATGCATGGCGGATTGCTGAACAGCGCTTGGCCGAAATATCAGGCCGGTCCGGCGAACGGTGGACGCGCACGCGGGTTCTGAACGGCGCGAAATTCCCAATAAAGAATGCGAACGAGTGTGGCGGAGTGTGCGCGCGTCGCTAGAATCTGACGACGATTCCGGCCTGAGCGCGGAGATTGTCCTGAGTGCTTTTGCCGATGACCGTGCTATTGCCGAAGCCGGTGCGAACATAATCGATTTGGGCAAGGCGGAAGGAAATGTGTTCGTGGAAGGGAAGGTCCAGACCGCCGCCGACGACGTAATCAAGCGCAGTGCTGTTCGGCAGCTTGCTCAGGTTAATGCATTCTCCCTGGGAGGTGCAGGCGTTGTAGATGTTGCGGTAGGTATTGTCGTGCGCTCCGCCGATCATAAATTCCGCGAAGGGCTCGAAGTGCTTCACACGGAAGCGCAAGACTGGGCCAAACGTGTAGGTGAAGACGCCGCCGCTAACGGAAAGCTGGCAATCGGAGAAACTATTGCAGCCCTGGGTGCTGGCGGGCACGGTAATGCTCTGCGCGTAGGTGCCGTAATCCTGAAACTCGGCTTTGAGGCCGAGGTGTTTGGAGAAGAAATAGGCGACGGAGGCGCCGCCGCCGTTCAAAGCGGAGTCCGGGACGAAGCCGCCTTGCTGGAAGCGGAAGTAGGAATAATCCGCGGCGATTTCTATTTTTTTTGATGCGTCCTGCGCGAAAGCCGCGGTGGCGAACGATGCGGCCAGCGCGAGCAAAAGCAATTTCTTCATTTCGAAGGCTCCCGGAAATCCAGTGAAGGGACGGCTGCGGCGCTTGGGCGGTTACAGGGTGCAAAGGATTGCGGATGCCGCCGAGGCGCGCGCTGCTATTTTAGCCGTAATTCGGATGGTAAGAAGTGAATATCGAGCGAAAGGTTGGATTTGGGGGTTAGGAGTGGGGAGCTGGCGGAGGTTCGAAGGCACCACAGATGAACAGTGATACAGACTGATAAAGTCAAAAGCGAAAATGGAAAAAGGAAAATGGGCAAGAAGCTTTGGTAGCTTTCGAGCTTTGAGTTTTCAGGCCGACGCGGGGGTGCGCACGGGCTTGGTTCGTTCGAACAGCAGAGCCAGCCTTTGTTTGTGATCCATGGGCTCCCAGGGGACCAGCTTATCGGCGAGGACGTCCATTCTGCGGAAGAGGGTTAGTTCGACGAAAAGATCCATAAAGTCCATATCGCGGAAGACGAGGGAGCCGGACTCGCGCATTTTGTCGCTGATGCGCTCGAGATGGGCGGGCATCTCGGTCCAGTGGAGGCCGCTGCGGTGGTGATGACAGAGGTGGTAACCCTCGTTCATGAAGTTGACTTCGTCATAGACCGTGACGGTGTTCGCGAAATAATCCTCAGGGCGTTGCGCGTCGTAAAAGGCGTGCTGGACCCAGGCGGTCATGGCCATGATGAAATTCATGACGAGAAGGGGAACCAGGACGTAGGCAATGCCGATTCTCCAGTCATAAATAAAAACGGCCGCGAAATAAATTGCGTAGAGGGTGATTCCCCATAACATGCGGCGACGGTTCTCGTCCTCGCCTCTGGTTTTAAAGTACACATAGGGGATCAGGCCCACGACCGTCCAAATGTTGCGCGAGAGATACCAGAAGAAATCCATTTTGCTGGTGCGATCGTAGCCGATGGTGGAGGTGGTGTCGTCGGGTCCGCTATTTTCTTTATGGTGGAGGCGGACGTGCACGGTGCGATCGAGTTCAGGAACGTTGCCATACAAGAAGCCGAGGAAGAATTCGACGTAGCGGCCGAAGACCTTGTGGTATTTGTCCGAGAAGTAACCTTGGCGGCGGTGCGCTTCCAGGTGTTTGGCGCTGAACATTCTGACGAAGCGCTGAAACTTGAGACCGTAGAGGGAAAGATAGAAGGCCAGCGCGAGCCAGAGCAGCGGTTTCCTGATGACGAGCTGCGCGACGAAAATTGGCACGGCGGTGAGGGTGACGGAGACCATGAGGCGCAGCGCGGGAATGTCCCGGGAGTCGCGCAGAATAATTTGGCCGAGGCGATCGAGGAGCCGGTCGTAAGCGGCGGAGAGAAATTGATATGCGGCGCGCAGGGGACGGATTTTTCCGAGCAGCGTGGCTGCGCCATAAAAGCCAAGGGATGGCAGGGCGACCAGCGTTAGAGCGGCAATGCTGGCCAGAGCCACGGGGACCGAGAACAGGCGAAACGCGATTCGGGAATCCATGCTCTTCGCGGAGCTACGTGTAACTTCGCGAGCGGCTTGCGGCGCTTCGTTCAGGTCAGCTTCGGCTAATTTGCCTGCCAGGTGCATGGTCGATGTTATGCCAGTTGACGGATCTCGTCGGGTTTCCTACGCAAAAAGAATCTACACTGAAGGGGAGCAAAGTTCCAGCGGGGAACGGCTGTGGTTGATATGGCGCGCCCGAGGGGACGATTTTAGAGCATTTCTCGGCGATTTCGTGGCGGCCTTGCCAGGGATTGACTTCCTCACTCGGCTCATCGTGTAGCGCGTTCTGGGGGTCGCGAGGGCGCTCTAAGCCCTGCCAGAGCATCTTTATTAGAACATCATCTTGAGAGCGCGGCCGACTAGCTGATCGAGGGAATAGACCGTCAGCAGCAACGGAAGAAGTGGAGCAAGTGTCATAGCGGCCAGTGCAGTTACCTCCCCTAGTCCAAACGGCACCAGGCGCATGCGACGCACGGCGTCGTAGGAGCTTTCCATGTCCGCCAGTGCTTGAATGTCGGAGGTGCCAAGTAATTCCTCACCCTTTGGTGGAGGCCCAACGATCCACTTCTCTCTGAACGCGATGAGATACCGGCTGGCCAATAAACCATATTCGCTGCGACCCTGGCGCTTCGCCCGCCACAGCTGTGGCGTAAACATTGCGAGCGGAGCGAGCAAGGCCAATACCCAGAAGATCGCCAGAGCTGCGGCAGTTACTTTGAAATTGAGAAAGGACTCTCGTTCGAGAACGACGCGATCCGCGAAAATCCCAGCGAGTAGCGCACCCTGAGCTACGAGCATGGGGGCGAATGCATAGGAGGCTGTGCCCAAGAAGTTGAGTCCGCCGGCGCGATCCGGATGCGCCGGTTGCAACTGCAAGTTTAACCACGAGACGCGCCAAAGGAGTCGAAACCAAATGAAGAGGCGGAGGTACCAGCGCGCCATGATGAATCGAAAAACCGGGATACTAAAGAAAGCGTACCAGTAACCCGCCGCGGTCAGATGCAAGCGCGTCCCCTGCAAACTTCCGTACCAGCTAGTTTCCCCCAGCGCCACCTGGCTGAGCCATAGCCAATGTCCGGCCGTGTACACAACGATTATTAGACCAATATCAACGACAAACGCGTTGCTGAGGCGTGACGCCGAAGCGATCGCCGCACGGAATGCCGGCAAATCTTCTTCGAGAATGATGCCGCGCGTCAGGAACCGTTGCAGCGAGCTCGAAATGCTCGAATCAACGGCAACTTCGGCAGCGAGTAATACCGGCAGCGCAATCAGGAATCGAATGTTCACATCGAAATCGCGAAGGAACGGAACGCTGATCGCGTCGCCCAGTGCGGATGCCGCAAACACAGACAATGCCAAAAGCGGCAACCAAGTGAAACACAGGACGACCACTATGCGGCGGAGAACAAGCGGCGGTTTATCGCCCGATAAATGAAGTTTGCGAGAGAGTCGGAACAAGAGGCCGCCAGAGCCGAGGGAAAAGTGAGGCAATTCGGCGAAACCCTTGTTTTCACTCATTGGCTGAACCCTCGAACGAATTCCGCGAATCGTTTGGCGGGGGGCTCGATCTCATTGCCGATGGCCTCCACTAATACAAAAGTTTTCGCCAGCAAGCGACTGGAGGACTGCTCAGAATGTGCGAGCCAATACGCACTTTATACCACAGTCGCCAGGGCGTGAGAGCGCCGCGTTCACTGGGCGCAAAAGAAGTGCGACGACAATCCGAATTCGCGCTGGCTATTGGCCAAACACCAGCGGCGGCCCGCTGACTCGCTTGACCTTGAGGTTCACGGTTACCTCGACGCGGTCAGCTATTTTGATGAAGGGGATGCCGCTGTTCATCCCGTAGTCTTTGCGGTCGAAAGCCATTGTTCCGGTGATCGTGCCGGAACCCGTCCCCTTGCCGACGACTTCGAGGATGAGCTTCTCGGGTTTAGTCACTCCGCGAATCGTAAAGTTGCCGTCCACCTCAAAAGTAGTGGGGCCAGTCTCCTTGACCCCTGTTGACTTAAAGGTGATCAGCGGGTCCTGCTCAACGTTGAAGAAATCTTTGCTCTTCAGCTTGCCGTCCTTCATACCGCTTCCGGTATTCACACTGGCAGCGTGAATCTCCACATCCAAGGCGCCTGTCTTGTAATCCGTAGAGGTGTAGACGAGAGTAGCGTCCCACTTGTCAAAATTACCTTCCAGGGCCACGGAGGATTTCACGAAGAACTTAATTGTGCTGTCTCCCGGTGTAATCTGAAAGACAGGTACCGCGGCAGGAACCTGTGCTCGAATGAGTGACGGAAACAGGGCCGACACTAAGAGACACAGAGCAGCTAGTCGCATCTTTCCCATCGTCATTGCATCCTCCCTTGTTGCTGGTCGCGCGCTCCGGAAAACGGGCGTGCGAATTGTGGTTTTGTTTGTACAGCATTGTTTGTTGATCGGGAACTTCAAAATTTCCAGCCCAAGCCAGTGCTCAAACCAGTCGCGTTCCGCTGTGCGTTTAGAGGCGGACGACTGTCAAAGTTGTCCCAGAACGAGAAATTCCAGTAGAAATTGTTAGCGAGCTTTATGTCCAACGTGTCAGTCGTTGTGAATCGAACGCGGCCAAAATCAGACAATCCCGGGAAAACTAACAGCTGTGACTGCAGGGAGTAACGATCGAAATGAAAGAGCTGATATTCTGCGCCGAGCAGCAATTCCGCGTTTTTCTGGACAGGCTGCTGCAATCCAGATTGGTAGCCGGCTTGAGAGTAGTCAAGGCCAATCACCCACCGCAGTTCGTTTTGGTTCGTGCGCTTCAAGTATCGGCCATATCCCCCGCCTAGCGTGGTGCGCAGTTGGAGATCTTGCTGTGAGCTGTGCAGAAAATCAGACAACCCAAGTACGAATGAATTGCGGTTGAGGAATCGCTCCGCAAATAACTGCGTCTCAGAGATATTGGTCGTGGTGCCGCCCGTCTGGCCGCTATAGGACGCGTTGAACGACGCACCAGCCGCCCAGTGCTGCGCGACGTATGCCGCCTTTGCATCCGCGCTAAGGGCAGACTGATTGTTGCCACTGGTGAAGTTATATCCGAAGTCAATGTTTCCCTTCAGCTGGCGCCAAAAAGTTGGTTTCTGCGATTCGATCTGGACAACATCGGTTCCTGATACCGGAACATCGTTCCCCACCGCACGCACCGTGAAATCCTTGTCCGCTGCTGCTTCGGCCGCCACTTTTGAAATCGTACCAGTCAGCCTTTTCCCTCCGCTCAAAATGACCTGGTAGGTGGCCGTGCTTTCGACTTTTTCAACTTGCAGCCAGTCAACACCCACGGAGCCGGAGAAATAATCCGTCTCAATGTAGAGTATTCCCTGCTCCAGCCTCTTTACTTCGCCCGTGAATCGGTCGCCGTTCTTCATAATTATCGTATCGTGACGACTGACCTTGCCAAAGCATGCCGTGCCACCCAGCATCTGCATGAAGCCTAATAGAACGGCTGCGAGTACAAGTCGACAACTACGTGACATTGGATTTCCCTCCTGGGTATCGGCAATCCACACATCACGGGTATGAGCATTGTACTCGCTGCAGGAGCGCTCGAAGCTGATACCCGCTTGATCTAAGCAACGCAGAAGCGAAATTAATTGTTCGGCTTGGATTGCAATTGCTGCAACGCCTTACTTCGTTCCTCTTGCTGCAGCGCGACCAGTTTGTAGGCGACGTAATATTTGTAGATATTCGCGACGTAGGTGACGGTCTCTACCCCGATCCGGGAAGCAGCGATCACTTCCACGTTGTCAAACCACACGTTGGGATCGAAACCTTTTTGTGCTGCTTCCACGCGCAAGGCGTGAACGCGCCCCGGACCAGCATTATAGGCGGCAAAGGCGAAAAGCAGTTTATTAGTGTCCGTCATCGGTTCGTTGGCGAAATACTTGTCCACCATGAAGCGAATATACTTCACGCCGGCATGGATGTTCGCGTCGGTTTGAGCGATGTCGCCGACTTTCATCTGCTCGCCGGTGGCGGGCATCAACTGCATGATGCCCACGGCGCCGACTTTGCTTTTGGCTTCCTGATTGAGAGAGGACTCCTGGAAGCCTTCGGCCATCATAAGGAGGTAATCGAGGCTATATTGCTCGCCATATTTGCGAAAGAGAGCGACGGTCTGTTCGAATCTTTGCAAGTCGACGGGCGAAGTGGCACTTTTGAGCATTTGCGTGTTGATTGCGTATTTTTGGATCACCGTATTTCCGAAAACGGTACCGCGTTTGTGAGTGGCGACAAAATCGTTTACAACGGACATCAGCTGCGGGCTGTTTTTTCGCATGGCCCAGCCGATGGATTCGTTGCCGCTGATGACGATGTCGTCGTGCGGCCGTATTTTCGGAAAAATCTGCGCCCAAAGCTTGGGGAGATAGGCGTGGGTGACGGCCACCTGGATCAGGCCGGAGTTCAACATCTCTAAAATATCTTCGTCCTCTATGTCTTCCGGAGCGGCGCGGAGGATTACCAAAGGTTTGCCTTCGCTCTTAAACTTTGCATTGAGGGCCTGGAGATGCTCCCAGTAGCTGGAGCTGGGCCGGGCGAATACTTCTTTGCCGGCCAAATCGTCCAGCGTAGTGAGCGCGGGCGAATTAGGTCCCGTAACGGCAATAGACTTCACGCCTTCAACGAGAGGATCGGAAAAATCCACCACCTTCTGGCGATCTGGCGTGATGGTGAGCGCGCCGACCGCGAGATCGCCCCGGCCTTCCGCGAGGCGCGAGAACATTTTGTCCCTGGGCACCGGGACAAAAACGACGAGAATACGCATGTTCTTCTGTTTCTGCGGATACTTTTTGTTGATGGCGTCCTCGAAAGCTTTGAGGAATTCGTAAGAGCTGCCATGCTGCACGCCTTTGACCACGTAGTATTGAGTTTTGGAGTAGGCGACGAGCGCGCGGATGTAGCGGCGCTTCAACATGCCATCGAAATCGCCGGTCCAGGGAGGGACATGCAGGACGGGCGCTGACACGCCTTGACTGGGCTGGCTGGAAGCAGGCGGTTTCGTTTGCGATCCGGCCGGGCCGCACCCGAACAAGAGAGCGATTCCAATCGAGGTGAAAATTGATGCTCGTACGATCACAGCGTCTCCCATGATACTCGAAGAGGGCGCGACACGGACATCGCGCCCCCAGTCCCTTTCGCTAATCAAACGCCAGCCGTTTCTTTGTACCAGATGTTGCGCTCAATCTTTGTGCACTTGTGATTGCTGGTATTTCAGCATCTCCAGAATCGCCTCAGGATTGACCGTAAAGCTCGCGGGCGCCTGACTGGGTGGATATTCCTTGAAAGTCTCAATAAATTCTTCGGACGCCATGACCCCGAGAATCAGCAGGTAGTCGTTGTGCACCAACCAATCGTTATATTGGTCAGAGGTGATATCTGCTCGCTCGTATGGATCCATGCGGAGGTTATAGAGCTTTGGAAGTCGCAGACACGTAAATGGGTTCATCCAGATGTTCAAGTTGCCGGGCGCACGCTGTTCGCAGAAGACAAATTTCCAGTTGTCGTGCCGCTCCGCCACCAATTGCCCATCGTCGTCGAAATAAAAGAAGTTTCTGCGCGGCGAATGGGGTTCTTGGCCTGTAAGGTAAGGAAGGATGTTGTATCCATCGAGATGAACCTTAAAGCTTTTACCGCCGGATATTGGCGCCCATCCTTTCAAGAGCTGTTCCTTGACGTTCGGATCCCCTGCTGCGGCGAGCAATGTGGGGAACCAGTCCAAACCGGACACGATTTCGTTGGACCACACATCGGCTTTGATGTGACCGGGCCAGCGAACCACTGCCGGCACACGGAACGCGCCTTCCCAGTTTGAATCTTTCTCGCTACGGAAAGGAGTCATGGCCGCGTCGGGCCAACTGAACATATTCGGACCGTTGTCGGTGGTGTAAATCACGATTGTGTCTTTGGTGATTCCCAGGTCGTCGAGCTGTTTGAGCAATTTGCCCACATCCTGGTCGTGTTCCCACATGCCGTCGGCATAATCGTTACCAGGCATGCCGCTCTTCTCGTGATATTCCGGGCGGATGTGCGTAAAGATGTGCATGCGAGTGAAATTCATCCAAACGAAGAACGGCTTTCCGCCTTTTGTTTGCTTGTCCATGAAAGCCATTGCGGCATTCGAGGTCTCGTCGTCAATGGTTTCCATGCGCTTCATATCGAGCGGGCCGGTGTCTTCAATCTTCTGGGTGCCGTCAGGAAGCGCGTAGCTGTGGATCACACCGCGCACGTGGTAAAGCTTTAGGAACGCCGGATCGTCTTTCGGCCAGTAGGGCATTTCCGGCTCTTGCTCCGCATTCAAGTGATAGAGGTTGCCGAAAAACTCGTCAAAGCCGTGATTGGTCGGAAGATATTCGTCGCGATCGCCGAGGTGATTCTTGCCGAATTGGCCCGTAGCATATCCCGCCGATTTGAGCGCCTGCGCAATGGTGATATCGCGCGCTTGCAGACCGACTGGCGCTCCCGGGGCTCCCACCTTTGTGAGTCCCGTGCGCATCGGCGATTGGCCGGTGATGAAGGACGAGCGGCCCGCTGTGCAACTATTCTCCGCGTAGTAGTCAGTGAAGGTCATTCCTTCCGCACCAATCCGGTCAATGTTCGGCGTCATATAGCCGACTACACCGTGTGTGTAACGGCTGATATTTGCCTGTCCGATGTCGTCGCCAAAAATGACGAGAATGTTTGGCTTCTGTTGCGCGCTGGCCGTTCCAGCCAGCAAGAGCAGCAAAATTGTAATTGCGAAATAAGTAGGATGGACGAAGCGCGCCGGATCCAGGGAACATCTGCTCATTCGGTTTTCCATCTCACGAACCTCCGAGTTAGCGTCTTGCCATTCACGGTGCTGGGAGAAACACCACCTGCCGAATATCGAGGCATCGTCACCTTGCGATGCATTTGATTCAGTCCACTCGTTCCCAGCCGCTGCCGGGGTTGTACTCCTGCATCGCGGAAGCGATATCCGATGTTTGCGCGCCTAAATCCATCTGGTAAACGATTCCGCTCTGATTCACGATGAAAGTCATGACGCCGGAATTTCGGTATTCGGCCGGGTAGGCGACGAAGGCAAAACCGCGTGTGAGCTTGCCATTGACGACGTAGTCGAGCGCGCCGCCTTTCGCCGCGGGACCTTGCTTCGTCAACATGCGGTAGTAGTAGCCGTGGAAGGGAGTGTTCTGGCCGTGTTCCACCTTATATCCCTCACTAGCAGCGGAAACGAGCAACGGGCCTATGGGACTGGGCGGAACGTTGTCGCTGGTCTTCCAATACAATCCATTTTGCCGGCCGTCATCGCTTAAGAATTTCGGGGCGTAATGTTTGGTCTTATCGCCTTCGCGTAGTTCAGAGGCGTAATCCATCTGGGCATCTACCAGGTTGCCCAGGACCACGATCGCGTCGTTCTCGTTGCTGCCGACACGCCGCTGGAGAATTTCCTGCTTGCCGCTTTCGGTATCGAAATACCAGGCGCCCGAGCCGTTTTTAACGATGGAAATGGGCAGAGGCCAATTCTCCGCGCCGATATAAAGTGTGACGGTCTGATCCGGCTCGACGACTACGCGATGCATCTGCTGGTAGCGGCGGACAAAATTGTCGCCCATGTTTTTGTCCGCGACGTCGTCACCGGTGTGCAAAATATCGTTGGAATTTGAGCCAAAAATCACCACGAGTGTTTGGCTGTCGTTGGCTTTGACCGCAGTGTACAGAGCGAGCGCGGCCTCACCCGGCGACGCAAAGGTCTTCTCATTTCCCTGTTGCGCGAACGAGGGCCTGCCGCCCAGCAACAGTGCCGCGACCGTGGCAACCACCGAGAGCGCAATCCTCCGCCACAGGACGGCACTCAGGCGGGGGCCAAATCTCATGTTTGCAATTTTTCCGGATTGCATGAGCGTGTTCTCCTTCGACGGGATTTCAACTGCCACGAGCGCTTCGCGAATGCGCCCGGTTAGCGACGCCGCGCGCCGCCTGTATGCGGCTGCGGCCGCGAGGCAGCGCCGCTATGCGATTGCAGGCTCTGCCCGCCGCGCGCACTGTTGCTGCGGGTATTTCCTCCCTGGCTATAATTGCTGAACGTGCTCTTGCTGGCGTTTTGACTAGACGCGTGTCCGTAGCCGCGAGACGGTTCACGCTGCGTTTGATTGAGATTATTGGGGCGGCTCTGATTCTGATTGGCGCCTGGGCGGTTCTGCTGGTTCAAGCCAGGCTGCTGGCCGGCATTTTGCGGCCGATTGAGTTGCTGGCCCCCGTTCTGCGGGCGGTTGTTTTGCGCCGAGTTCGGGCGATTATTGTTGTACTGCGGCTGATTGTATTTCTGGTTGAAATTCGGGGTGGTGAGATTATTGTGCGCGGTGTTGTTGAAATTGTTGGCGCGGTAATTGTTGTTGTTCACGTTATTGCGATTCACGTTGTTGGTGTTGATGTTGTTGCGATTGATGTTCGTCTGATTGTAGTGCGCGACGTTCTTGTTGTAGTAGTTGTTACGATTGACGAAGGTGTTGGAATTGGAGACGTACACGTTCCGGTTGTAAACCACCGTCGAGCTGTGCCAGCCGCAGCCCCATGAATTCCAACCCCACCCGCAGCAATGGTTGTTGTTCGCGATGATTGCCCCGACCGCAATGCCCACGCCGAAGGAGATAATGCTCGCAGCTGCCACGTCACCCGCCGAATAGCCGGGATACACGGGCACCGGCGCGCCGTACACGACGGTGGGATTGTAGGTGGGCACATACACAACCGTTGGCTGGGCGGGTTGAATGACGATTGTCTGCGGAGGCGCCTGCACGATGATGGGTTGCGGCGCAGCCTCAGACGCGGCGGCGGGAGCGGCAGCTGGCGCCTGATTTTCGACGGTCACGTTTTGTTGGCTGTTGCTCTTCAGATTACCGGCCTGCTGCGCGCGCTGGCGCATTACCTGCACGGCGTTCATCACGTCTTGCGGAATGTTGTAGTAAGCGTCGCCCAGCGCGGAAGTCCAGGAGAGATTCGTCGCCATCTGATTGATGACATCCGGAAACTGCGTGAGCCCTTTCACGCTGACGTCCCAGGATTGCTGATCCACGGCCTGCATGAGTTGATCACCCTTGAGGCTGGAGTTCTGCTGGAGCCAGGTGTTGGCCTCGGTGATTTGATCTGGATAAGTGGATCCAGCAAGCACCTGGGCCACGAGATTGTCTGGAAAGAGCGCGATCGGCGCGACGAGTTGGTAGAGTTCGTCGGGAGTCGGCGTCGAGGCGGTGGTAGCCGGAGCCTGCTGCGCTTGCTGAGCCTGTTGCGCCTGCCCAGACGGAGGCACCGATTGCGCGTTGGCCGACGCCTTTTCCGAGTTTTTGCAGCCATCCAATGTCAAGGGTGCAAGAAGGAGACTGATACAGAGGAGAATCGAAAGGAACTGCTGGTTCGTTTTCATTTTGAGCCTCCGACCCGATCAGAGGTTGTGCGAGGCACGTGTGGACGTGCCGAAGAAAATCCGTACAGCTGCGGCTGGGAACGCACTGGCGCATGAGTGACGCATCCACTTGCCTTCATCGCCCAACGTGTTTAGGAGCGCCGGTCCCTGAAACGGAGCGCGAGGCACGCTAACCACTTGTCATTCTTGTCGCTTACCGCTGTACGTTACTCAAGGCCGGCAAGTGCTGGCAATTGTCAGTTTTGACAGTCAATTACCTGGCTAAGGACGCTGCTGGAGAAGTGCGGTGCTACGTGGAATGTCCTATCACGTTACTTTGCAGGAGTTAGTTTTGTTTGGGACGCCCGACGCGAACCCAAAGTGATGTGACTGTCAAATCCATTCTGCTACCGAACTGCCACTGGTACACCGACCGCCGCTGGATAGATGTGTTCCCCGGCAATGCCACCTTTACGGCTGAGACTTTCAATTTCGTTGATCTGCGTACTGGATTTTTCACCTTCGCATATTCCGCAAGTCCCGGCATGGCTGTGAACATGGTCGGCGTCGGTGCAAAATACCCGGCAGCCTACGTTGACGCGGATGGGAACTTCCTGGAGGGAGACAACAGCTACAAATTACATCTGCCCGCCGACATTCCCGCTGCGCTGTTTTGGTCCGTCACCGCATATGATGCGTGGACTGCTTCGGGTCTGGACAACGGCCAGCCGTTCCCATCGCTGAACGCGATGGATAAACCGGCGACCAATCCGGATGGCTCCACGGACATCTACTTTGGCCCGCAACTGCCGGCGGGCGCGAAGAATTGGATTAGGACGTTGCCACAGAAAGGCTACTTCGTGATCGTGCGGATTTACGGTCCCACACAGGCGTTCTTCGACAAGACTTGGCGACCAGACGACATCGTAAAATTGCAGTAAACCGAGGCAATTCACGGGCAATTCGCGCCGGTCCGATTCGGTTTTTACTTCACTTTGACCACGGCCGGAGGCGTCCACGTGCCGTTCGTTATGCTCTCGTCGGGCCAGTACGCGCGAATATAAAGGGCTATGTTCTCTTTCGGAGCCGGAAGCCAGTTAGCGCGTTTGTCGGCATCCGGAGCGGCGAACTGGACGTAAATCGTCACGGAACCGTCGGGCGCGGTAATCAACGATTTGTTTTTCGTGCCCAACGAATAGCGTTTCAAGTCATTCGCCGCAAAGAAGTGGTGTGAGTTGTAGAGCGTTAGCGACCAGAACCCTCTCACTGGCGGCAGCGATCCCTTGGCGAACGTGACGGTGTAGGCGTGATTGCCGTTCAACTGCTCGCCCTTGTCATCGAAGTCCTGATAGAAGTACTTCGTCTCCCGCGGAACATTTACGAAGATGTTCGACTTTGCGACTGCCGCTCGCGTGAAATAATCCGTACCGAATTCAGCGCCGTTACTCTGCGTCGTCCAGTGGTTCGGCAGTGGCAATCCGTAGTTATGGAACTGGAATAGCGGTCCAACCAAATTCGTATCGGCATCTATCGCCGCTTGCACCAATGCGGCGTGAAGCTTGGGATCAGCCTTTGCGGCGTCCAGTGTGTTCGAAACATTCTGGTAAATTGCTTCTTCGCCCGGCAGTGGTGGAACTTCCTTCAATACATCTCCCAGTTCATCAAAGAACGGTTTCGGCTCCACCCATTTCACTTCCTCGTCGCCCTGTGCGGTGGAAGGAAATTTGGGGACTGCGCTCCAATCTTTTGTTTGCTGCTGGCCCGTGAACTTACTGAGCGGGTACATCAAAATATGCGAAAGCGCAGGTTGGATAGCTTCGCGGTCAGCGGAAGCATCATCCAGAAAAGCGCGCGGAATGATTACGCCTAGATTGGTTTTCGACTGAAATGTCCCAGTAATTCCCGCCGGCGTAGTTCCTTTCCAGTGGGGACCGACAAGCATGTAAAATCCTGGCTTGCTGCCGTACATTTTTCCGATCTCGGCGAACGAATCGGTGCGTTGGTCCACAACCTGATAAACCCAGAAACGGTCACCAAAATCAGGAACCTGTACGACCACCGGTTCCTGATCGAGCGAGAAAATACCGAATCCATATACGACGTCCTGGTTCGGGCAAGCCACCAACCGCTCGCCAGGCTCAATGTAGTCGCGCAGCATCGATAGCTGATTAATTGGGGCCACCGGCACGATGCCGCCCATCAATCCGGGCTCAGGAAGTTTTTCCAGGATCAGTCGTCGGTTGTGCACGTTCACCATCGGCCACGCCCACAGATAGGCCAGGTGTCCGACTTGCTTCACGTACTCTTCGGTAAGTCGGCCGCCCTGCAATGGTCCGGGAACAGGTTTGACAGCCGATGCTGCTGTCGCAGAAGCCAGGCCGACCGAAGGCTCAACTGCCGGGCTGGGGGCCTTTCCACCACACCCGACGACACCCACGGCCAAAATTGTCAGAACGAGCGTGCATGCCATACGATCGGTTTTCATATCGTTCCTCGGATTTGTTTCCGATTGCGATATCAAGCGAGACCACGCAATTAGAGCAGAAACGCAAGCAAGATGGCACGAAAACGTTTCACGCCTCGGATCTGCAATCGACAGAGGCAGCAATCAACTTCGAGAAGAAGACTGCGGCTGAGCTTCAATTCCAAATTATCGCGGTTATCAGACATTTGAGTTCCGCTACTCCCATGTCCAGTAACTCGCCTCTTCGGCCTACTTCGTTGGCAGAGGTTTCACCAACCGATCCATGATTTTGATAACGCGGGTCCTGAGCTTGCCTACATTTTCTGGTTCATGAGATTCCCCGCAGTTGCACATTTCGTTGTAACAATCCGCCAATTCAGCAGGCGATCAAGCTCTAAATCCCAATTCCAAACCCGTCTGCATGATCAAGATGTGGTGGCTGTCGAATTTGAAACGCTTCTTGTTGACATCCAGCTTCCCGTATCGCCAATCCTAATAAGCCTTCTGGACACTCAACAACTGCCTGCTCAATTTGGTACTTTCGACTGCGCAGTCGATGCCGCAGATGTTTATCCCACATACAGAAAACTCATCGCCGTAATCTTTGCCAAAGGAAGAAATGAAGAGTGGTGCGCCCGGGCGGATTCGAACCGTCGACCTTGTGCTTCGGAGGCACACGCTCTATCCATCTGAGCTACGGGCGCAATCGGAGATTAAATCGTCGTG
>Ga0209139_10000278_pt1 | contig 16967 bp, 7 predicted proteins | sample BogFormECP14_OM3_FD_188246 | JGI IMG/M metagenome (GOLD analysis project Ga0209139, IMG submission 188246) | Bog forest soil microbial communities from Calvert Island, British Columbia, Canada - ECP14_OM3 (SPAdes) (version 2) | ecosystem: Environmental > Aquatic > Freshwater > Wetlands > Bog ...
GTTCAGTTTATATGAATGAAGCAAGTGGACAAGTCTTTATAAGTGCATCTCAAAAAAATAAATATTTGCTAGAACCACTTATTCCTTTATACGGAGGGAGAGTTGATATTCTCAGCAAAGTAGATGCATTCAAATATATAGTGTATAGAAAGAATGAATTATTTAATTTAATAGATAATTATTTTAATAAATATCCTTTAAAAACTAAAAAATCTAGTAGACTTAAATTAATAAAACAATTTTATTTAATGCGTGTTAGTAAAAACAACAAAGACATAGAAAAATTAAATCAATGAGTTTTATTTAAAGACAAATGAGAAAAATATAATGATTAATAAAGAAATGGTCCAAATTATATTTTTTATATAATTAGCAATTAGGAATGATGGTTATAGCCGTTGGATTAAGTCAATTTAACATTGCTTTAGCACATTTAGTATTACATGCTATGTATAAAGCAGGATTGTTCCTAGCAGCAGGTTCTGTATTACATGCCCTTGGTGATCAACAAGATTTTAGAAGATTTGGGGGATTAGTAAAAATATTACCAGTCACATATACAGTAATGTTAATAGCGTCGTTAAGTTTAGCAGCATTACCTTGACTGAGTGGATATTATTCGAAAGATCTGATTATTGAGTTAGCGTACGGTTCATATACCTCATTAGGTTATTTAGTATATTTATTAGCTACAATAGCAGCATGTTTCACTATGTTGTATTCTGTTAAATTACTTTATTTAACATTTTTAACATATGCTAATGCGCCAAAAGGAAATTATGAAAAAGCGCACGAGTCTCCGTGAGTTATGACTCTGCCATTAATAATCTTAGGTATATTAAGTGTTTATTTAGGTAATATTACACGAGATTATTTTATGGGTTTAGGGAGTCAAGGGTTTGGTAATAGTATATATACACATCCTAATCATATAATACTAATAGATACGGAATTTGGAGTGCCAACAATAAATAAATTATTACCTTTAATACTAAGTATGTTATTTGCTATATTAGCTTTATATTTATTTGAGAAAAAACCTCTCTGATTATTAAGATTTAATACATCAAATATAGGTCAAAATATTTATAGATTTTTTAATCAAAGATATTGATTTGAGTTAATATATAATAGATGCATAGTAAAAGGTACTCTTTATATTGGATATGTAACTAATACTATTTTAGATAGAGGTGCATTTGAGTTAATAGGACCAAGTGGAGCAGTAGCTGGATTATACAAAATAAGTAATTATTTTGCTTCTTTTGATTCAGGGTCAATAGCACGTTATGCATTCGTTATGTTTTCAGGGTTATTATTCATGTTATTAACATGAATAATGTTTGCTAATCCTGAATCTATAATTCTTGATAGTTACAGCTCTAATTATACTCATGGTATTTCACTATCTATTTATCAATCTAATTATATTATATTAATTGTGATGAGTTATCTTAATTGTATAAATAATTTATTTTATAATTTAATCAAATGGAATAAGAAAAACTATTCAGGTCAATATAATATACCAAGTCCTTACACATTATTATCAGGGAGATCTCATGCTCCCTCCGGGTCTGGTATTCCATCTGGGTTCGGCCAAGGAAGTTCCAATAGTAATAGCGGTGGGTCCAGTGGTAGTGGAGGTGATAATAATAATAAAAAAAGAAAGCATGAAGAAGGAGAAGAAGAGATCCTGACATCTAAAGACAAAGGTAAAGGTAAAGCGGTAGATGATGGTCATGTTTATGATAATCATATAGAGAGTAATAAAGATTACTGAAAAGAGTTAGCAGAGAGAGCAGATCGTGAGTACGCCTTAGAATTACAAAAATCTTTTGACGCAGAGGCTCGTCGTGGCAAAAATACAGGTGAATCAACATCTAGCGACAGCCAGGTAGAACAAGATATCGGTTCATCTAAAGACAAAGGTAAAGGGAAAGCGGTTGATCAAGATTATGGAACTGATTATGATAATAATAAAAGATGAGAAGGTTCATCCTCTAATCCGGATCCTTATCAACCAAGCTCGTCAAAAGGATTTGGTAATAATAACCCGGATCCTAATCAACCAAATTCATCAAAAACTTATGAAAAGAAAGATCCGGTCCCAGACGCTAATACTCCTTATTCTGATGAAAATGAATCAGTTTATGACGATAGACCTAGTCCTACAGCGAGCGAGGCAGATCAATACTTAGGACGTGTAGATGAGCTAAATTTGATTGCAGCAATTGAACAGTCACTTGAAGAGGCAAAGAAACATCTCAGAGATGAAAATAATACATATTCTCATGATATTGAGAAAAAAGAAGGATCATTACCTAACTCTAATAAAGGAGAAGGGTCCTCGTCTAACTCAAATAGTGAAAATGAAAAAGAATTATCATCTAATTCTAATACGAAAAATAATGGTGATAATGTATCTAAAGAGGTGTCAGAGTCTGTTAATAAATCTGAATCAGATAATAAATTAGATATAAGACCTAAATCTTCTTCTTCATCATCAAATGAAGAAAATCCTGTTAAAAAAATCTTAGAAGATAAAATAATAAATATTGATAAGAATTCTAAGGGATCTTCAGAAACTTGATTTGATGATAGTTCACTAAAGATTTTTTTTGATAATCCTATAGTAGATTCGTTAATGAATTTTGTAAATAATATATCAGAAGATATATTATTAAATATAGTGAATATAATATCTAATATTTTTTGATAATTATTTCCTATGCTTATGCCAATTCCCTGAGTATTACCATATGTGAAATTACTTATGTAATATATATTATGTCTTTACTGAATAAAAAAAAAAGAATGATATAAGTAAAAGATAAATATAAAGTATTTTAAATATGATTGTAATAACAAACAAGGGTAATATAATAATTTATTTATTATTGAGAATATTAAATAAAGAAGCTAACTATTATTAATGATAATAATAAAAATTTACTTGAAAATAATATTTTATTTTAAAGGGGCAAGTAAACTATATGTCTGGAAAATGATCATATTAATGTAATATTGTTAATTTTAGAAAAAAAAAATAATTGATTTATTATTATATTACTCATTAATGAACATAGTTTAATTGTAGAACCATTATATAACATAATAAGTCCAGGTTTAAATCCTGGTGTTCATTTGGTTCACCAATATCTATCAAAGGATATTGGTGGACCAACCCGGGCCGCTAAAAATGAAAAAAAGTTTATAATTTAACGGTTAGTTGCCGAATCCCTAATCCCAGAGTTGTTCTAAATAAAAGAACAACAAACAAGATTTATTTAGTATAAAAAAGATTTACTCGGGGGCTTATGCATCTTGGTTCGCCTCCGGGTTATAAGGAGAAAATATTAAATTAATCTAAAGCTTAGCCCATGGCTGATATGGCGGTCATGAGTTAGGTCCTCATCTTTTAGGGTTATATCTAAGGGGTGGGGGAACTATCCAAATAAATTAATTTATTTGGGGATTTACCCATAACTTCCAAATGGGCATGCTAAGTTTTGTTGAGAATATATTAAGATAGATGTTTATTTTATCTACCATGAAGGTGGGGGTTAAAATTTGTTCAGTTTTTATATTACCATATTGATTAATAACTGGATTAATTTATAATAATAAAAGGTAAACAAAATTTAATGATTTAAAGTATTTTTAGAAAATAATTATGAATATAATAAAGTATAAAAATATGGAAGACAAGAATTGCCAACTAACAGCGTGCGAAAAACAAAAAACAATAACAAAAACAAAAAAAAATGATAAGTTTAATACACTTACTAATAATACCATCAATATTTACAGGATTAGTATTGATAATATCTGTAAATAAAACAAAAAAAAATCAATACAAAATAATAGAAAAAATAAGAGATATCTCAATAATCGAGGAATATTATTTTTCATTACCTTATGTAATAGCAAAATATTTTTCTCACTTAATAGATGTAAGAAGAAACCTACCGACATCTTTAATGATTAAATCTTATTGATATGAGACTATAGAAATATATAAAAAAACAAAATTATATAATGATATAAAAGAATTTAATAAGACTAATGGAAGGTTAGGGCTATTAGCAGGAGTATCAGTATTTATGGGATTAATGCTAATATGAGCTCAATTTATAAGAACGAGCTTAATGTATCAAAATTTAATTAAGAGAAGAAGAACGGAAGAAGATAACCTTGAATCGGAAAACGGCGATAAGGATGAAAAAGATAAAGAAAAGGGTAAAATTTGAAATGCTATAGATTTTTTACTAGCGATAGATGCAATATCATTAGCATTTGTGTTATTAACAGGATGAATAATTCCAATAGTATTTTTAAGTAATTGAACATCAATAGATATATATAATGATTATTATGTAGTAATAATATTGGGATTAGAAGTATTTTTACTAGGAGTCTTTTTAGTAATTGATTTATTAATGTTCTATATATTATTTGAGAGTATATTACCTTTATTATTTGTATTAATAGGATTATATGGTGCAGCTCAAAAATTTCGAGCCGGATACTATTTATTTTTATACACACTATTCGGATCCTTATTTATGTTGTTAAGCTTTGTAAAATTAGGAGGAGATACAGCATCAACATTCTTTGATAGTTATTCTGATGAAGGTCTTTTCCTATTATTACAACAAATTGTATGAACAGTATTATTTGTGTCTTTTGCAGTAAAAACACCATTAGTACCTGTTCATATATGATTACCCTTAGCTCACTCAGATGCAAATGTCTCGGGTAGTATAATATTAGCTAGTGTAGTATTAAAATTAGCTCTTTATGGTTTTATACGAATTTTAATAGGTATTTTCTTAATAGCTACAGCCCGATTAACAAATTTCTTTTTAGGTTACTGTTCTATGAGTTTACTATTCTCAAGTTTTACTACTGTAAGACAATTTGATTTAAAAGTATTAGTAGCATATTCTAGTATTGCTCATATGGCTTCTTCATTATTAGGAACTTTCTCTGACACTCTTTATGGTTTAATGGGTAGTATCATATTTGGATTAGCTCACGGATTTGTAAGTCCAGGTTTATTTATTATAGTAGGAGCTGTTCTGTATGACAGATGTGGTACTAGAATTATGAATTATTTTAAAGGATTAAGTAATATATTACCTTTCACAGCTTTAATATTTTTAATACTTGTATTTGGTAATATGGGAGTTCCTTTAACAGGTAACTTTATAGGGGAATTCTTATCTTTATTAGGTGCATATCAAAAAAATATATTTATTGGTACTATAGGTACTATATCCGTTATTACTAGTGCTATATATAGTATAAATACTTATAATAAAACAACAAGTGGAAGCCTGTCCCCTTATATATTAACGATACCTGATTTATTTAGAAAAGAATATTATACATTGTTGCCACTAATAGTATTAACTTTAATATTAGGAGTATATCCTAGTTTTATAAGTTCTGATATTGAGTTTGGATTAAGTAGTAATTTACTGTTAATACCAACTAATTGACCTGAGAAAAAAAATGAGTATGGAGATTATCAACCTAATCCTAATAGAGGAAATGAATCAGAAAATGAGGAAGTCATTGAGAACGTAGAAAATACCCAAAATAGTAACACGGATGGATTACCAAGTAATGAAAATTCAAATGGTAGTGCCACTGATATTAGAACTGAAAATCCAAACCCTAATTTACAAGAGGGTTTTAACTATAACATAGTTTTACCGCCAGGAACTAGAGCACCTCATAATACCCCAGCTAGCTCTCCCGTCTTGTCAACTGCAAAACCTAGAGAGTCGGCAGCTGAGAGAGCAGCTCATAGATTAGATGGTGCAAAAAGAAGGGAAGGGCCAGCTGATCCATATACTTCTAGAAATAAAAGACAACATAGAGATAGTGATCCAGATTCAGGACCAGATGGATCTGGCTCATCTGGTGGTATTACTCATTTTTCTAATCACGGAGTAAATAGTAATTCCAGGGTAAACTGAGAAGATTTATTTTTATTAGAAAATATATCTTCTAGTGGAATTAAATGTTTAGTTATGTTTATATTATATTCAAGAATTTTATTAAAAGAAAAACATTATATAATATATTCTATTAAATATAATTATAATAGAATAACTGGCTGATTAAAAAAAAATATAAACGATATACTTGGTACCGACAAAAAAAATAAAAAGGGAATAATTATTATATGATGTAATATAGAAAACTGAACAGAAATGGATTATTTTATAAGTATTCTGATTTTTATATTAACCGCTTATATAATTTGAAAATTAATTAAATTATTTATAAAATTAATTAGCTTTTCTTATAGATATCTAATTAAAGTCATAAGTACTTTGGTCGCGTACCCGGTCGAGCTGCTTATGAAAGTATTTAAACGGATATCAGAGGCTTTAAATCTAAAATATCAGGTTATAAACTTATTAATACTTATCCATAAAAATAGAATAAATACAATTATTCTTATTTTAATAATTATTATACCTAAAGTATATAATGAGTATTTATCGGAATTGCCAGCTATTTTAACTATGGATCCTAGTTTTTTTGAAAATTTGAGTAGATCATGACATTTATGGGACCTATCCATGGAATATCATTCAAACATAAAGGAATATCAAAGTAATATTATTGATATTAATAAATCAAATATAAATTTATCTGAGGGTAATTCTCCATCTTCAGATGTAAATATGACTGAGGGAAATTCTCAGCCTTCAGTATCAGCTGAGAATTCTCCAGCCCCAGGAGACAGTGTTCAAGATCCAGCTGAGAATGCCCCCGCTCCAGCTCCAGCTCATGGGATACAGCATGAAAACGACTTGGAGGAAGAAGCAAAGAATAGAATCACTGATTTACATAATGCTATTAAGCGCGAGGATGATTTAGTCGAGGAAACTGGTGATCTCGAAAAAGAACTTGATGATAGCCTGATTGTTGGTCGAAATGGTCAAATACTAGATACAGAAGATAACAATCGAAAAAGAGGTAGAGAGGATGACAGCTCTGATGATGAGAATTTGGCTAAGCGATCTAGATTTACTTATGATGAATTTGATGCTGAAGCAGATATCTTGGAGACAAAAGAAGAACAGTTAACAAATGCTGGTAATAGAATTTCTGATAACATTGAAAGATTAAAAGAAATCAGAGGAGAAACAGGACGTGCTACTACGAGAATAGCAATAGAGGAAGCTCTGGATAGTATCGGTTCTAGAGCAAAGACTCCTGATAGTAATGTTGGCGGAAACAATTCAGCAGGAAGTAGTCCAAGAACAAGTTTTTTTTCTCTATTTATATTAAATTTTTCATCTGTAGATACATTCTTTAATGTTGATTGATTAATAGGGTATGTATTTATTATATTTGTAATTATAGTAATTTATTTTGTTTATAAAAGAGTAGGAGTAGATAAAAATATACATAATATTGCGTTATTTATCCCTCTAAGTACAGAGTCAGACACTACATGGGTATCGTTTGAGTTATTTAATTTACTATGAATACCTTGAATAGCATATATATTATATCAAATAGGTTTAAGAATAGACCAGTTTATTATAATATCAATTAATGACCAACCGAATTTAATAAATAAGAAAAAAAATATATTATTATTGGGTAAATTAACTTTTAGTTTTTTAGTTATATTTACTGTATCTTTAATAATAGGAGACATTTATGACCTAATGCCTGCTAGTATTACGGACAATGAATCAAGTAAAATTAGATTAATTGTTAAGTGGTTTTTAGTGTTTATATTAAAATCTTTACTCATATCCATTGAATATAAATTAAGTGGATTAAAATCTCGGAGGTTTATATTCAGATTAATCTCTTTAATCATATTTATCACTTTTACAATTTTAATATATAGTGGTTGTTTAAGTTTATCAGAGATATATAAAGTTTGTACTATTCTAACTTCTGCTTTTATTTTGGATTGATTAGGTATACCTAATTTTAAAAATCCGTGTATTTGTACTGTATTACCAGATTTTTCAAAGAGTGAGATGGCTTCGAACGATCATAATAGACCGGAGCAATCTTTACCCAATAGAAATACCGATTGAGTACCACAAAATGAAAACCGTCTTTACAAGAGTTCACAGGAATGACGAGAAGCACAACAAAGAAAGGGTTTAACGTCTAGTATGGACGAATGATGAGAAGCTAATCATGGTAATTCTGCAAATTCAAGTCAAACAAATATAGATAGTCATAATAGTCAAAATAGTCAAACTAATACAGGTACTGGTTTTGATGAAAATGTTCCAGAGACTTGAGGTGCTTTGAATGAAGTAGAGCAGGATTTATTAGCAACTGAAAAGCCAAGAGAGTGTGTAAAAAAAATGTCAGATATTGATAAATGTCTTTCTGATATAAATGATATTAAACGCGGTAAAGAAGGTACTCAGGGTCACTGACGTAAGGAATATCAACCAGGAGTACCTATCGAGGATATTGAAAATGAATTACGTGAGGATAAGAGAATCTTAGGAATTAGATTAAATAGGCTCTGAGGTGAAATGTGGGGAAAAAAGAAGCGGAAAGTGCAACCTAAAAGGCCTCATTGTGTAAATAGACAAAGTCATAAGTGAGATCATAATGGATACGAAAAAGCTGGAGCTCATGTTCGAAAAGATCGATTTATATTTCATAAAGAAATATTTAAAAAAAGAGGTAACAGTCCCGTTAGAGATGAGATTAATAAAATTAATAAATGAGATTAAGAAGTTCTATGAAAATAATGTTAAAGGAATGTATATTATATTTTTAGGTATATATATATATTTCTTTATTGTTAATGAGTATTAAGTAAAATCCGATCTTGTTAATTTTTATAAAAAAAAATATATTTTTTTTTATAAAATTAACTGTTAATTCGAATAACCTAAATTACATCTTTTTATTACAGAATTACGATATTTTTATTAAAAATGTCATAATTCTTAATAAGTGAATGAGAATCTATATATTCATTATTCAGTTTTTTTCTCTTACATATATGTGTTTATTCAACCTATGCCCTGAGTTTTAAGAGTAATTACTTTTTTCCCCTCATCAGAATCAATTATGTTTCCTTAGCTTTTTCTTAATATATTTTCAAGCGTGATACACGGTGATTTTAATAATATAGATGTAATTGAAACGTATCAAATAAAATCAGTTAACTCTAATAATGACACAGAAAACACGGGTGGATATTCTCCACCCGTATCAGATAAGAATAGTAAGAGTTCTACAAGTGGTGGAGGAATTAATGGTGAGGGTTCTCCAGATGTAAATACACATAAGCAGTATGTTGTCTTTGAAAGAAATTTTTTGAGAGAATTGACTCAATCAAATATGGAAGAATTGGATAAACATTTCCCGGTATTTCGTAATTTAAATCATAATGTGCGTGATTTTATAAATTATCAAAATGCGTTATATCGTGTACTGGATCAAATCCAGAAATTAAAGAATAAGGGGGTAATGAAGATCTAAAGAATGAAATAACTCGTCAAATTGACAAGTTACTTCTAGATAATGTTAATAGGAAAAAGATTCTGTTTGAGTCTAGATATATAGAATATTAACACATTGAAAATGTGTGACAGGAATTTAAACAAACGAATAGAATAGTTAGGGTTTTATCCTGAGTTAAGTATATGACTATATGAATCTATAAGAGTTATAGAAAGAGAAATAAATAGACGGTAATAGTTTTTATTTTTTTTTTCTCTTCTCTAACTAATAATATATAAGTAAAAATATTATATTATATAAAATATCATTTTTAAATATTTACAATGTAAATATAATTTAGTCCCTTGTTCCTAGTCCAACCCCCTCGCCCCCCTATTTAGGGGGGCGCGGGCTATTAGGGGGTAAAATAATTAAACCGTCTAATAATTTGCCTTGTTCTTTAAATTTAGTTAATTCTAATGTCATTACTTATAAAGTATTAAATTTATAAAAGTGTTGTAAATATCAGAATTATAATATATAATATATTATATATTGTTAGCTAACAAAAAAAAATTAAATAGATATTTTTTATGTAGGATTGGATATTTTAATATTTATATATATGCCACAATTAGTTCCATTTTTTTATACACATCAAATAATATTAGTATTTTTAGCATTAGGATTCTTATTATTATTATGTTCAAAATATATTTTGCCTAATATACTATCTATTCATTTAGGGAGATATACAATAGGTGATAAAACTAATACATAATAAGTTTTATATATTAATAATAATAATAATAATGTAAACTTAAATTATAACGAATATAATGTGGTACTACATTATGTATAACTAAGGGCCCAATAACGGGGGGGATGAGGTTAAAAGTTCTTTTTTTCACATTTGTTCACATAGATTATAGTTAAGTAACCTAACTATAAACTAATAGGAAAGTAATATAGATTATATTACTATTCATTATATTTTTTGCATTATACTAGTTGCCTGCACCCTACCATAATTAAATATTAATTACCAAACCCCAACCCTTAAGGGTTGGGGTAGTTTGGACTAGTGTATTTAAAATAATAAAATATAATCGAATTTTTATTAAAAATTCGAAAATATTTTATTAGTTGCCCGCGCCCCGAACCCGTAAGGGTTCGGGGCTGGACTAACTTAGTGTTAATCTTTTATATTAGTATAATATCAATAAGACTTACTTGATTAAGTATAGTCTTAACTAGTAGATTGACGTTTATATTGGTAAGTAGGATTATTTTAGTGAGATAGTATTAAAGTAAATAGTATAGAGTAATTTTTCATTTTCAACTCAAATATCAGGGCAAGGTCCTTATTACTTGAAGTATAAGATCCGCCCCCTGTAGGGGGCGCGGGGAAGATTCGGTTTGGTTTCGGGTAAGATAACAAATTAAATATAGTATATTTAAATGCCAATTTTATTAATAATATATTATTAATTAATATTAATATTCAAGTAAAAGTAGAGAGATTTTATAAAAATAATTATTATCATCTATTTAATAATTTAATTAAATATTAATAAAAGATTATCATTCCTTAGGTGTAATAATATGATAATATGTTGGTTGAGGCACGATAATATTAAAAATAGGTGCAGAACAAGTAATTTTATACTTCACTGCTGGGATGGTATGGTGGTTGAAGGGTCAGGAGAGGAGAATAGGTTAAATAGATAGATAAAAAACCAAAAGCGTAGTACGCTTCGCAATCGCAATAATAAAAATCTCTTTTAGGAATCGAACCTAAGTCATAATATTAGAAGTATCAAGCTCTACCATTTAAGCTAAAGAGACAATTGGATATATTAATATATATATATTATAAAGGATAATTCTATTAGAAGTATATATGAATTTACTTAATATATATTGATAAATAATAATATTAATAAGCAAAAATGTAAGATAACTATATTTACCCGTATACTCAGCACCCGGGTTGTTTATAGATAGAATATTAATATTAAAGGGTAAAGAGGGAATCGAACCCTGTTATTCAGATTTGCAGTCCGAACGCAGCACCAGTCTACACTTTACCCACATTACTCCTGTAATATATTAAATAATTAGTTATATATTTCGTATAATATTTGAGTTTATACAGGTTAAAAATAAGATAATCCTGTATAATATTAGTTTTTAGAGCAACTGACAAAACATAAATGTCCTCTCACACCAAAGGGTGAAAGGACATTCTATTTAATAATGAATAAATTATAAATAATTTATTCATTATTTATAAATATTGACTGTGTTTTTTGTAATTTCAATAGTGAATAAATGGATAAACTTATCTATTTGTATAAAAGGGCAATAATTGTTTTATTATTAATAATAGAAAATATGCTAAAATCATATCATATTTAAAATAAATAAATTTAAAAATGGCAACTAGTGTCTTGATTCCGTACCCTGGGAGTATAGTTTAATTGGTAAAACACGGAGCTTCAACCTCTGAATCGATAGTTCAAATCTTTCTACTCCTGTTCTCTTGGTAAAGTAAAAAATATATTTTTTATAAACAAATAATAATTTTATTAAGGGAAATTGTATGCGAAGTATAAAAAAATAATTATTTATTAATGTTTATAAGATTAAAAGGATGCGATGGCCGAGTCTGGTTTAAGGCGTGATATTTGAAATACCAAGCATTAATAGTGCCGCGAGTTCGAATCTCGCTCCATCCGATAAAAATAAATTAATCTAATATAACAGACTCTCTGAAAATATAAATATTTCTTTATTTCTTGCTTCGCAGTGCGAAGCAAGATATTCTTAATACCAATATCTGAAAAACATATTAATACATGAGTAAAATTTACCACTTAAGGATGAATCTGTAATTATAGTTAAGGAAAATGTGAAAAAATACAATAAACACGTTTTATTCATACCTTAATATAAAGGATATATTAAATTAGTAGGCTGCGCTTATCCGCCCTTGAAGGGGCGCGAGGGAACTTGACCAATACCCGAAGCATAGCTTCGGGTATTGGATTAGGGGATTTAATTTAATCGGTTAGAATATTGAGCTTGCACCTCAAGGATATGGATTCGAGTTCCATAATCTCCAATAATATAAATATATATATATTTGCTCGCGAAGGGAATCAAAAAAGAATATTTTCAATGAAGTGTTTAGATAGCTTAATGGTAGAGCTTTGGTCTGAAGATCCTAAAATATAGGTTCGATTCCTATTCTGAACAATAAAAATATAAATATTATCTTAATGTGAAGAGAGCGAAATAAAGTTAGCGCTCCGGGGGTAAGATTCTCATTCTCGTAAATAGGATCTGAATACGAATTTTAGAATACATAAATCATATTCATTTTCTTATTAAACATCTTATAGGACTTGAACCCATATCAGACGGTGCCGAAAACCGCCACTTTACCATTAAGCTAAAGATGCCATTAATATTAATTGTAATAAACTTCATGTATATATAGCCGGCTGGTTCGCTTTCGCGGGTCTATGTATATGAATATGTCAAAAAAGTTCTATATATTATTTAATAATTATTATGGTTGTGATGAAATTGGTAAACGTGATATGCTTAGAACTTATTGAGAAATCTTGAGGGTTCGAGTCCCTCCAACCATATATAAAAATTTTTAGAAAATATAATTTTTTGCTAAAACTTATCCTAATAAGTTTCTCCTAATATTTAATGTATTATATTAATTATCCAATATTACTAAAATGAAGGTAAAGTAAAAATTTTTATAATAATTATAGAAATATCATAAAAGCTTTAAAATATATAACCACCCTATACCAGGAAATTGTGATTTCTGGTATTTAAGTAATACCATATATGAAAGATGGTAAGTAAAACGAGTATAAGTTAATGGTAGACTAGGGGACTTCCACTCCTTCAGTGTGGGTTCGAAACCCGTTATTCGTATAAAAAAAATAATATTAGTATTTTATTAATATTTAGATAAAGAAGAATTCCCTTGCGCTATTGTCTACAGAGGATGTGGAATATGGGAGTAAGGTATAAGTATAAGTAACTCTTAGGACTTAACTTCCAGGGTTGTTAAAGGAGACGGAGATATAATACTATAATCTGTATATATCTATATAAATTAGGGCTTGTAGCTTAATGTAAAGTTTCTCTTTGTCGCAGAGAAGGATGCCCGTTCGGAGCGGGTCAAGCTCGTAAAAAAAAAATAATAGAATTCCTTGTTTCTTAACCACCGGGTAAATCAATATAATTTTAGGGATTAGGGTTACATTGCTCGTACATTGCTCTCCGGGTTGTTAGTAAAATATTAAAGAGGTTAGTTTAATGGTAGAACTGCACTTTTACACGGTGTCTGCGAGAGTTCGAATCTTTCACCTCTTAACTTGATATTCTATTTATATATTATTATATTTATAGTATATTATATAACAAAGGGGCGAGAGCGCGAGCTCGATAATTATCCCGTGATAATTAAATATTAGACAAAGTTATCCCTATTAAGGATAGTCATAAATAAACTGGAAAAGTAGCTATTGGTAGGGCGAGATGCCTGCTACGCATTAGGACTAGTAATCCTTGAGGGTTCGAATCCCTTCTTTTCCGGGTGAGAAGCAAAAATAAAATTATAATTATATAAGTCAAGAAATATTATTTAAATATAGAAAGATAAATATAATAAATAAATTATAATTTGCTTTGGACCATAAATAAGAAGAATGTTTTAATATAAATCAAAGAAAAAAAATATATATATAATTAAAAATATATAATATTAAAATAATGATATGGAACGTAATATGAGAGATATAAATAAATTTATTTATTTATATTTTTTAGACTTGAAGAGACTTATTTCTAGAATATATGCTATTATATCAGGAGGTGCAAAACTAAATCATATAAAAACTATTTTAGTGGTTATTATATTGCTATGTGCCAAATAATTGCACCAGGGAATTATGAGGTTCGTGATATATATGTATTCTATAATAGGAGTGATTTCCTTAGAATATATAAAAGACAAAATAGTTTTAATAATATATGTGAATCCTATAAGAAAACTAAATCATAGTAACAACTGAGTGAACTGAATCATCTAAGTAACTCTAGGAAAGACAAATCAACCGAGATTCTATAAAGTAGTGGTGAGCGAAAATAGAATAGTCTAAGGTATATTTAATTTTGTTAAAAAACATATTAAAATAGTTACATAAAAATAAATCTGATGTTAATTACCTCTATTAGATTTTATTGACTTGTTAAGATACGATAATTTTAGTAATAATGATATCTTATCAGAGTGTAATGATAATAAATATGTGCAAATGTAAGACGGAAATAATAACAATTAAAGCTAGGTTAAGTTTGAAAGGAATATTTTATAACTCTAAATGAGATAAATCTTTTACCCCGACACCTCGGTGTCGGGGTAGTTAGATTATCTTAATAAGAATCCCTGGTAACGTTCGAAACAACGAAAAAGGGAAATTTATAGATAAGTTAATATATCCTAAGTATGAACTTATTTAATTGTATATAATTAATAATTATATGGCCGTGTGGGTAAAAGAAGTCTTATAAATATACTGAATAAAGTAAAACGATGGAAGAAATCGTTTGAATCTTGTAATTTATATAAAAAAAGATTATACTAATAAGGAATCCGGGGGCAACGCGTCCGGATAGGCTATATTATGTATAATAATTATATAAAATAATCTACATAAGGGGAACCTTCCTCTAAGACTAAACATGTATATAATACGCGATAGTGAAATAACTAGTACCGTGAGGGAAAATATTCGAAAAGTAATTTTCAAAGCAGCAGGAGTCTTTTAAGATTAAGGATTAACTGCGTACCTTTTGTATAATGGGTTAGCAAGTTTATATTAGTAGCAAGAAAACGAAAGAATTCAAAGATAAAACAACTATTCCAATCGCTCTGATATGGTATTAGTTACTAATATAAGACCCGAAACCTGACGATCTTGCCCAATCCAGGTGTAAGACCGAACAAGTGAATGTTGCAAAATTCTTTGAAGAGGTTGGGCAAAGAGAAATTCAACTGTTGTCAGGAGATAGCTGGTTTTTCGTGAACGCTATTTTCGTAGTTATGTCATAATGCTTAAGCGAGTGTACAGTATTATAAATTCAAATAAAGAAGGATTGATTATTAAAAGTATGGAGAGATTAGAAGGCAGAAACTATCTATATGTTATTTACCAGTATTTCAGTTAAAGAAATATTAGGTGAGAGATATGGACGAGAAATGTTAAGCTGTGAAGATATCAGGAAAGAAAAAAATCGACTTTAAGGATAGCTCCCTTATTAGTAGGTATATGTTCCGTATAATGAAAGTAGGGGACAATTCTTTTCCCAATGAGGAATAGAAGGACAGTTTGAATTAAGGACGTTTTTTGCCCGAAGGGCGAAGAAGTAAATCAGGCTTTAATAATTTGGGGGATCGTACAGATTCTATCAATGGATTTTTACCTCGGAATTCGTAAATAAGAGATGTGACGCGTCAGACTTATGGTGATAAGGTCGTAAGTCAAGAGGGAAACAGCCCAAAGCAAGAGTATAAGGTTCCAAAATTATTGTTTAGTGCAAAAGAAGGATGTTAGCCTCGATCTGAAATTAGCAGGGTGTTGGCTTGGAGATTGCCACAGCATAATGAGTATGTAACAATACGCTGAAATTGAGAGGCTCGCTAGCGCTGTTGAATTTAATGGAGCTTAAACAATATACCGTATCCTTGCATTCCAGCTGGATTATTCAAAGTAATACAGTGGAGTGGTAACGAAACATTCAGTAAAAGAAAGAAAAGTAGTGGTCCATTACTGTGACTTATCTGAAGAGAGAATGCTAACATGAGTAACGTTAAAGGAGGTTACAATAAAGGAAAGTTTTAACTATTATATAATATTAATATAAGAAAGGGAATAGACGATATAAGACAATTATAAAAGCTATTAAGATAATAAAAATTAAGAGTCTATACAAGACAATTATATAAGTGTGCTGCCTTCTGTGTATCACTATTACTTGATCGGGTAGGTGATCTAGGCGGCCCCGATAAGACTCCAGTAGGGAGCAGGGGCAGGTACTACCGGCCTAAAAAACTTGATTGAATTTTTTTTCCTTTTAAGTTTTTAAAATCCTCCTCGCCTTAAGCATAAGGGTTTCAATAATGTTCGCTTATCGAATATTGAATAATGTAACGGCATCTAAGGTTTAACCGAATGTGGTAACTAATGGTCAAATGTATCATATAAATATTAAGTCTATTTAGTGAAGAATAGACCAGGAAACAAATATTGACTCTTAATTTCTGTACAATGCTTATTGTATTTAATTAAATATAATAATATAGATTATCATAATTTTAATATCATTGAAATTATGATAATGATTTTCCCGACACCTAGGTGTCGGGGTGATAATAGTGAATTTGGTATTTATATTTTCATTCTTTA
>Ga0209139_10000279_pt1 | contig 16945 bp, 10 predicted proteins | sample BogFormECP14_OM3_FD_188246 | JGI IMG/M metagenome (GOLD analysis project Ga0209139, IMG submission 188246) | Bog forest soil microbial communities from Calvert Island, British Columbia, Canada - ECP14_OM3 (SPAdes) (version 2) | ecosystem: Environmental > Aquatic > Freshwater > Wetlands > Bog ...
ACGCGCGTGGCGTTTATCAGCATGCCGGCCTTAACGCCGCCTTCTTCGGCCACTTTCCGCGTCGCGTGGTCGCAGGCGTCGTGATTCCATTCGGGCAATGCGCCCAGGGCCTCGGCCAAGTTTTCAAGCAACGGACGCGTTTTTTCGTCTTTCCAGAATTTGGCAATGGCCGCCGGTTCGCGCGGAAAATCGTCGCTAAAGAAGGCGCGCGACCATTTCGCAAAATCCGGTAGCAGGCGAACGCGGCTGCGCAGCAAGTCCACGGTTTTGCTGAACCACGCGTGACCCTCGCCCGCCGCCCATTCTTCTTTCCACAAATTGTGGCGCTGCAATTCCGCCTGCACCTGCGGCAACACCTCTTCAATCGGCAGCTTCTGCAGATATTGCGTGTTGAACCATTCCAGTTTGTCGCGATTGAAGACGCCGTTGGTGCGGCTCACGCCGGCAAGCGAAAATTTCTGTAGTAGGTCCGGAGTGCGGAGAAACTCCTCGTCGGAGCCGGGCGACCAGCCGAGCAGCGCCAGAAAATTTCTAAAAGCTTCCGGCAGAAATCCCTCGCTGCGGTACAGGTTGACGTCGGTAGCGCCGTGGCGTTTCGAGAGTCGCGATTTATCCGGGCCGAGAATCAACGGCACGTGCGCAAAGATGGGCGTCGGCGCACCCAGCGCGTTGTACAGCAGCACTTGCTTGGGAGTGTTGGAAACGTGGTCCGCGCCGCGGATCACGTGCGTGATGCGCATGTCGATGTCGTCGACCACCACGCCGAGCTGATACATGGACTGGCCGAAATCTTCGTCGCCCTTTCCGGACCGCAGCAAAACGAAATCTTCAATTTCGTCATTCTGAAATTCGCGATCCCCGAAAACGGCGTCGTGAATCTTCGTAATGCCGCCCGTCGGCACTTTGAATCGCACGGCTGGCTTGGTGCCGGGTGTGGACGGCTTGCCGTCGCGGCAAGAGCAGCGCGTGATCCGCCGCACAGCCGTGCCTTGCGTGGCAGTCGCCCCGCTGGCCGCTCCGGCTTCTGGCGCGTGATCTCCCCCCGCATATCTTTCCGCCGGGCAGTAGCACAAAAACGCGTGACCGCTGGCCAAAAGCTTCAGTCCAGCTTCGCGATACAAGGCCGTGCGCTGCGACTGATAAAACGGCCCTTCGTCCCAATCAATTCCCAGCCAAGACAGCGCGGAAATAATGCCTTCGACCAACTCCGGCTTGTTGCGCTCGGCGTCCGTATCCTCGATACGCAAAATCATTTTGCCGCGCCCGCCAGACGCTGCGCCGCGCGCAAAAAACCAGTTAAACAGCGCCGTACGCGCTCCGCCGACGTGCAGGTAGCCGGTAGGCGATGGTGCAAAACGTACGCGAACTTCCGATGGATTGCTGGTGTCAGTCATCTCAGTGGCGTCTTTTGCGCTCGGTGTAAACCACTAGTTTAACGAATCGAGCGCGAGCCGTCCAACGGGGCGCATCCCTACGGCTGTTGCGTCGCGATTGACACGGCTCCTGTGTGCCGCCGGACGCACTGGCGTTTATTCGCGAGTGGCAAGAGACGTGTTTTGTTGAGAAGTCGGCGGCTGGCCAATTGCTAGCTCACAGCCGAGGCAGAAATCCATGACCGAAACCAACACGCGCAACGATAGCAAGATGGCGATCTTAGGAGGCTTGCTGGCGCTCGGAATGATCAGCGGCGGATGGGTTTTGGGTGCGCAGGTAAAGGCTACGCGACTGAGTGATCGCTACGTAGCCGTCAAAGGGCTCGTGGAACGAAGCGTGAAGTCTGACCTGGCCATCTGGACCCTGGATTACAAGGTGGCTGGCGATGACCTGCCGACTGTCTCGGCAGAAATCGATAGCGACACGAAAACGGTGCTGCAATTCCTTGCCACCCAGGCCCTGCAACCGCCGGAAATCGAACTTGACGTTATCCACGTAGTGGACACGCAGGCGAACGAGTATGGAGGAAATCGGGCGCCGCATCGCTATATTGCGGAACAACAAATTACCGTGCGAACTTCGCGCGTCGATACCGTGGCGGGCGCGGCGCAGAAAAGTATGCAACTGCTGCAAAAGGGCATCGTGCTCAACAGCAATCCTGGCCAGGGATTGATTTATAAATTCAACGGATTAAATGCAATAAAGCCGGACATGATTTCCGAAGCTACGCGAAACGCGCGCGCTGCCGCAGAGCGATTTGCCTTGGATTCGGGCAGCCGCGTTGGCACCATCCGGCAGGCGAATCAGGGAGTTTTCTCGATCTTGCCGGCGGATCGTGGCAGCAGTACGGACGACGCTGGCGAGGGCGCAGGAGCAGATTTGAGCGCCGACAACAGCTTGATGAAGACCGTTCGCATCGTGACGTCGGTGCAGTACTACCTTGAAAAATAAACCAGCTTTCTAAGAATCACTGTTTCCCGCGCCGCTTACTTGTGGTTGCGATTCAGACGCCTACGAGTCAGTTGGCCGTGGAAATCGAGATGGTGATCAACGATGGCGAGTCGCTTTCTTCCGTCATTTTGCCGACCACCACACTGGCCGATTCGCCACCGCTATTCCACGTGCTGGCGTTGCGCGATTCGAGTGTCGGCGTGCCAAGTTTCTTTCTGAGTTCCGCGGCCGCTTCCGACTTATCCGTGCCCGCGATCGTATACACCAGCGAGACCAGGCGCTCGTTCGTAAATTTCGCGGTGACGCCCTGCAGGCAATCGGCGGCGTAGCGCTTCTTCAGATTGCACCCAGCGCCGGCATGCGCGGTTAGCCCAAAAATGGCTACGTCGGCCCACTGATAGCAGGTGGCGCGGGTCTCGGATTTTTCGCATTCCGCTTTGGGATGCTGCGCCGTGAACGTTCCGACGCTTTCGCCGAGCTTATCTCCTTGCAACTCGAACGAACCGGCACTGGCCGGTGGCGCGGACTGCTTGGCCACTGGTGCATCAGGAATTTGTCCAAGTACCACCGCCAAAATAAGGGCAAGCAACATGAGAGAGCCTCCAAACGTATGCTATGCGTTAGTGTGAGACCGAAGGAGCGCAATGTGAAAGCAATTATTTTTGGCGCCACCGGCATGGTGGGCCAGGGCGTTTTACGCCTGCTGCGGCTAGTTGGCGTTGCTCCGCCGCCAGTGTGCGGAAGTCGTTACCCCCAGACGCGCTTGTCTCTTTGGCTACCAGTACGGCGGTACGCTTGCCTAGGGAAAAATTCATCGCGCATAATCACAAGTACTTTGTTATGTGCTGGTGGGTGACCCGCGCTGGAATTTTAGGTTCGCCGGCAAGGTCGCTTCGTGGAGCACCCGTTCGTTGCCGTCTTAAGAGCTAGCTGACCCGCGATTTTTGCGGATGACGCCGTTCGCACTTTTTTGCGTGTGGAGCTGATCGTAGTCTTGTTACCCTACAGCATTATCGCGATGGCGTTTCTGGCGGCTACGTTGCTGGTGGCGGGTTTCTTCGCCTACATCTATAACCTCAAACGACAAGATTATCTGCTGCTGTGGACCGTCGCCTGGCTGCTCGCGGCGCTGCATCACCTTGGGCCGGCCCTGGAGACTTGGGTGCCCACCGGCCCGCTGGCCACGGCCCTCGATCAGTGGACCTATGGCACGGCGGGAATATTTTTCTTCTTGGGCGCGCAACGTTATGCGCGGCTCCCGCTGTGGATCATTCCCGCGGCGACGACCGGAGCCTTGCTGGGGCTCTGGTCCTTGGCCAACGCTTCGCATTGGTTCACCCTGGTGCCGGTCGTCGTTCCTTCGGCGGCAATTTTTCTGGGTGTAGCCTTCCTTTTCTGGCGAGAGAATCGCCGCCAGGAAACGCTCGCGGACCGCTTGCTGGCGATTTCCTTCGTGGCCTGGGCGGCTTTGCGCGTCTCGCTTTCTTATTTTTTCAGCGACGCCTCGAAGGAGCTAATCGCCGGAGTGCGTGCCGCGGAAACCGTGCCCGCCGCCTTGGTGGCCATGCTGATGGTCATGGCGCTTTACGAGGAAGAAAAGCGCCGCATCGAGCGCAACATGCTGGCGCTCTCTAATCTGAATTTGGCGACCTCAGGTTTTGTGGGCGGCGAAATTCAGCGCATGCTCGCGCAAGCCCTGGACCGCGTCCTGGGCGTGGTGCGCCTGCCGGCCGGAGCGCTCTTTCTGCATCACGGTGATCCGCAAGGACCAACTTCCGTGGTAGCCGTGGGCCTCAGTGATGATTTTTGCCGCGCGGCGCAAAACGAAGGGCTGGACGATTATCTGGTGGGCCTCGTAGCGCGGCTCGGCGGCCTCTTGGGCTTCCGCGATTTACGCGACGATGGCTTGAACGCTCTCGAAAAAGAAGAGTCCATCCGCCGCTTTCGCGAGCTGATGTTGGCGCAAGGTTTGCGCAGCGTGGTCGCCATCAGTTTGCAAGCTAAGGAACAGGCCTTTGGCGTGTTGCTGCTGGGCACGCCGGATTTGCGGCGCTTTACTCCGGCGGAGCTGCGGCTGTTGCTCGCGCTGGGCCACCAAATCGGCATGGCGGTGGAAAACAGTTATTTGATTCAGCAGACTTCGCGGCGCTCCGAAGAATTGCACGTGCTCAACGAGATTGGCCGCGCCCTCAGCTCCACGCTCAATAAAGAAGACTTGCTGCGCAAGATTTGGGAAGAGCTGCGCCGGCTCTTCGACGTCGAGAATTTTTATATCGCCGAGCTGGATCCCGAGAGCGACGAAATTGTGTTTGCTCTGGAGATGATCGGCGGCGAACGCCGGGCCGCGCGGCGCCGCGCGGCGGGAAATTTTATTACCGAATACATCATTCGCACCCGGCAGCCCATTTTGATTCGTGAAAACTACGTGGCGGAGGTGCGCAAGCTGGGCATCGAGCCGATTCGCGATCGCGGTTGTTTTTGCGGCGTCCCGCTGGTGGCTTACGACCGCGTCATTGGCGCGCTGGCGGTATTTTCCGATCACGAGCGCACTTTTGACGAGGGGCACTTGGAATTGATGCGCGTGCTGGCCAGCGAAGCGAGTATCGCCATCGAAAACGCGCGCCTTTTCCAGCAGGAACGCACCAAGGCCCGGCACTTGGCGCTGCTCAACACCATTTCGCGCAACGCCATTGCCACGCTCAATCCCGACGAAATGCTCGCGAAAATTACCGAGCAGCTTGAAGAAGGGCTCACCTACGATCACCTGGGAATCGGCGTGCTGGAATACGCCACGCGCGAAATCGTCATTCAGTCCGAAGCCGGAAACCGCCGCGGAGCCCTCGGAATGCGCGTTCCGCTGGATTCTGGGTTAATCGGCCACGTGGCGCGCAACGGACAAATGGCCACCTACCGCGCGGCGTTGCCGGCGGACGCCGCGTTGCATCCCATGCTCGCCGACTCTTTGGCGGCCATCGCGCTCCCCGTGTTTTACGCCGAGCAGTTGCACGGAATTTTGTACGTTGAATCCTCGCTGGGGCTGGAATTTTCCGAAGAAGAAGTGCTGCTCTTGCGCACCCTCGCGGATTTGATTGCCGGCGCGCTGCACAATTCGCTCTCTTTCCAGAAAGCCCAGGAGCAGGCCATCACCGATGGCCTCACGGGCGTGAAGACCCATCGCTTCTTCATGGAAGCGCTCTCCGCGGAATGGAAACGCTCCACTCGCGCCGCCCGCGCCTTCGCCCTCGTGCTCATGGATTTGGATCGCTTCAAATTTGTGAACGATTTCTACGGCCATCTTGAAGGCGACCTGGTGTTGCAGCGCGTCGGCCACATTCTGGAAACCAACTGCCGCCGCTCCGATGTGGTGGCGCGTTACGGCGGCGACGAATTTGTGATCCTGATGCCGGAAACCACCATGGAACACGCCCGGCAACTCGCCACCAAGCTGAAAGGCTGGGTCTCCTCCGATCCGCTGCTGCGCGAAAAAAATATCAGCGCGAGTTTTGGTATCGCGTGTTACCCGCTGCACGGTTCGTCACCGCAGGAGCTGATTCAGGTCGCGGACGCTTCCATGTATTTGTCCAAGCATCAGGGCGGCAACGCCGTTTCTACCGCCGATCATTTCGACCCCAACGAAGCAAAAAAGTGGAAGCGCGATGTGCTTGAGGCCTATCTCGGCGTCACGCTCAAGCGCCTGTTCTCCACCGGGCCGGATGCCTTTGAAGAAATTTATCAGCGCCTGAAACAGTTTACGGAATCTCTGGCCGCCACCGAGAGCACCAACGGGCAGCCGTCGCCGACGCCTTTTGGCTCGCAGGGTCTGCCGCAAGCTGTCCTGGACACCGTAACCTCGCTGGCCTTTGCCATCGATGCCAAAGATCACTACACGCAAGGGCATTCGCAAAAGGTTTCCGCCTACGCGGCGCTCATCGCCGAAGGTCTCGAGATGACCGACGCCGAAGTGGAAGAGATTCGCTTGGGCGCGATCCTGCACGACATTGGAAAAGTCGGTATTCCGGAAACCATCTTGAACAAGAGTGGTCCGCTGAATCCCGAAGAGTGGGAAATCATGAAGTCCCACGTGCTTTTTGGCGCCAAGATTCTGGATCCCTTGACGCCCCTCGCCGGCGTGCGGCAGATGGTTCTGCATCACCACGAATTCTTCGATGGCTCCGGCTATCCGGAAGCGCTCTCCGGTAACAACATCCCCTTGGGTGCGCGCATCATCGCCGTGGCCGACGCTTACGATACGATTACCAGCGATCGCACTTATAAAAAAGGACGTCCGGCGGCGGATGCGCTGGCGGAACTGGAACGCTGCGCGAATGCGCAATTCGATGGCGCTATCGTGGAACTGTTTGTGCGCACCATGCGCCAGTTGCCGAACCCGATCATCGAAGTCGCCGCAACCGTAGCGCCACAAATGTAACGTTTTGGCCGCCCCAGACGGTCTTTATGCCGATTGTCGCTATCTCGCTACTTCATTCCCGCTAGCTTTTTTCATCTCCGTCTACCGCACATTCTCCACCAAATACAAATCCGAGGAATAGCGCGGCGAGCAGTACGCGTAATATTTCAGGTCCGGCGTGGTCACCAGCAGGCGTCCCAATCCCGAGCGATATTGCGTGGCAATTTTTTTCCAGAGCTGACGCCGGCCGCTGGAAATCTCCACCAGCGTGAGGATCGCGTCGCGCCCCTGGCCGCCCTCGACCAGCAAGAGAGATTTCCCGCCGTTGGCGAAGCGGATGGGATACTCCTCCTGGCGTGCGCCACTTACCGGGAGGGGCTGGCTTTTGCCGTCGGCGGAATAGAGCGAGATGCCGCCGTGATCTTCGCGGAGCGCCACCAGGGCACCATCCGGGGAGACGATGGGATAGGAGTTGTGGCCACCGGCTTTCAGCAGCACGGGATTCCCGCCCGCAACGTGTTGCAGGTAGACGCCCCAGTCGTTCTGCAAATTTTGCGCCTCGTAGACGATGTGGCGGCCATCGTCGGACCAGGCTTCGTGGACAAAGCGCGCGGCTTGCTGGTTGGGCAATTCGCGGGCATCGCCCGGTCCGAGGGGCTGGAGCAAGAGTTTGGGCGACTTGGTGCTGCGCCACAGCACCGCTTGGCCATCCGGTGAAATGGTGTCGATCCCCGCACCCAGGCGCACCGCCGGCGAGCCGTCCGTGGGGCGGTAATACGCCAGCGTGTCGCCTTCGAGGTAATAGATCGCGCCGGACTCAAAGAAACTGAGGGTGCGGCCATCGGCGGAAATTGCGGTTGGGGAAGTGTCGTCGAGCCAGGAATAGGCACGCTCGGCAGCGTCACCGGGAAAGACGCCGAACATTTGGCGGCGCCAGCTCTGATGCGAGAGTAGGATACGGCCATCCTTGGAGATGTCGTGCAGGCGCACCGAAGGCGTCACCAATACGGTTCTTTCTTTACCGCTTAGGGTGATGGCGTGGATGGCGTCCGCCCATCCTGCCGAGCCATTTGTTCCGGCAAACCACACCTCTTTGCCATCCGGGGACCACGCCAGGCCTTCCAAGCTCAACCATGAGTGCGTGAGCAGTTTCCGGTTTCCGTTAACGTCGAGCACTTCGATGGTGCCGGAATCTCCTTCCGCCGTCGGATGATTCTCAAAGGCGATCATGCTGCCATCGGGCGAAAATCTCGGATGGCCGTACCATCCGCTATTTTTTTCGAGTAGCACGTGCCCGGGAGGAAATTCCAGCCGCGCGCCCGTGGAGGTATACGAGGAGATCAGCAATTGCTTGCCGTCGGGTGTCCAGTCCGCGAAGGCCACGTGTTCGGCTAGATTGCGCGGAGAACCGCCCGCGAGACTCACCGTGGCTAGAGTTCCCCCGCACTCCACCAAAAAACCGTACTGGCAGCCGAGCAGCACCGCCAATTCATCGCTCGACGAAATCGCCGCGATGGTGCCCGCGGGAATTCCCAGCGAGCGCGATTCCGGGCTACCCACGCGCGCCGCGGTTACTTGTGGAGCCTCGCCTTCCCATTCGCCGCTGTATACGATGGTTTGGCCGTCGTGGGAAAATCGCGCGGCGTGCAGAATGCCTTCGCGGAAACTGATCGCCGTGTAGACCGGCAACGGTTTATCGCGGCGCCCAAGCAGAAGGAAGGCGGCCAGCATTGCGGCGGCCAGCACGGCACCCGCGGCGACGGCACGCCACAAAATCGACGAGGACCGCTTGGTGGTCTCCGCCAGCGGCAGAGCGGCGATTTGCGAGCCGCCGGCGGCGATCCATTTTAGTTCCAGGCGCACGTCGCGGGCGGACTGGTAACGCTCGTCGGGATTTTTCGCCAGGCAAGTACTCACCACATGCTCGAAGGCCGGCGGCGTCACTGGCTGAAGTTTGGAAATGGGCTCCGGCTCTTTTTCGAGGATGGCGCTGGCGACACTGATCTGGCTCTTACCGTCGAAGGGCCGCTTGCCGGTGGCCATTTCGTACAGCACGCCGCCCAGCGCGAAAATATCGGAGCGCGCATCCGCTTCGCGTCCTTCGATTTGTTCGGGCGACATGTATTGCACGGTGCCGACTACCTGGCCGGCGCCGGTGAGCGGCGAAAGGGGGCTTGGCCCGCTGACGGTTTGCGCGGCGGAAAGCAGCGGCGCATTCGTGGCGCCCGATGGCGAACCCCCCAGCGCGGCTTTGGCCAGGCCAAAATCCATCAGCTTGGCGCCGCTTTTGGTGAGCATGATGTTGCCGGGCTTCAGGTCACGATGGATAATTCCGGCGCGGTGCGCGGTGTCCAGCGCTTCGCAAACTTCCATGCCGATTTTCAGCGCTTCTTTCAGCGGCAACGGGCCTTTTCGCACGCGCTCGGCCAGCGATTCGCCTTCGAGATATTCCATCACCAGAAAATCCACGCCGTCCTGATGACCTACGTCGTGCAGGGTGCAAATACGCGGGTGATTCAGGGAAGAAATGGCGCGGGCTTCGCGGTCGAAGCGTTCCTTGAATTCCGGATTCGCCGATAAATGCTGCGGCAGGATTTTGATGGCGACGTCGCGGCCGAGCCGCGTATCGCGCGCACGGTAGACTTCGCCCATTCCGCCCGCGCCAAGCGGGGATTGCACTTCGTAAGGGCCAAGTTTTGTCCCGGGAGCTAGCAGCATGCGCTGGAAGTATAGCGTTAACGCCGCGATCCAAAAATATTTGATCGGGTTCCTTCAGGCCGGCAAAAGAAAGACGCCAAGCCGGGAGCGATCTTATTGTTGTTGCTGTTGTTGTTGTTGCTGCTGTTGCTGCTGGTCGTATTCGGTGTGGTCGGCGGGGCCGAACTGTTTCATGCGGATTACCGTGGCCGGCGGCAGTTCTTCCGGTTCTGGAGTATCCACGGAGGAGACGGTTACCAGCACGCTTAATTCGTTTTCCGGTTCGCCTTTGAAGACTCCGCGCGTGGGCGGAACGTCAGAATAGTCGCGGCCGAGCGCCACGCGAATGTGGCGTTCGCCGCCGAGGAGATTGTTCGTGGGGTCGAAGGCTACCCAGCCCGTTTCCCCCAGATAAGCTTCGATCCAGGCGTGCGTGGCGCCGGCTGGGGAGCGATCTTTGTTGGCGTCCTCATCCTGATGGAACAGATAACCGCTAACGTAGCGGCACGGAATGCGCAACTGGCGCACCAGCGTGATCATGATGTGCGCGAAATCCTGGCAGACGCCCCGGCGCGTTTCCAGCGACTCGTCGATCGGCGAATGCACTTCCGTGCTGTTGGGCACGTAATCGAAGGCGTCGTAGAGCGCGGTGTTCAGTTCGGCAAGCAATTCGTATGGCGTGCCGCGGCGTTCCACGCGAAGTTCCGCGCTGAGTTTTTCCAGCAAATCGGTGGGCGATGCGAAATGGCTGGGCAGCAGCATCTCCCAGAAGTCGCCTTTGCTTACCTGCGCGTCAAGATCGTCCCAGGTGGTGACCGGGACAGCTTCGCCGGGTGGAAGAACGTCGACGATGGCTTGCGCGTCCACCTCGATCAGGTTGGTACGGCCGGGAATATCGAAGTGATGCACCGCGTTGCCGAAAAAATCGCGATAGACCATCACCGTGGCTTGCGGCAACACACCGAGAGAGAAGGTCATGCAGCGCTGGCGCGCGTCGGTGCGCGGCTGCATGCGCACTTCCATGACGCTTTCGCGCACGGCGGGCTCGTAACCAAACTTGGTGATGTGTCTTACAGAATAGGCCATAGCGTCCTTGCGGGATTTTGGAGGCGTGGCGACAAAAAGCAGATCCCTCGCTTCGCTCGGGATGACCGTTCATCGAGTCTCGAGGTTCTTCCGGGAACGTTCATGAAGCCATCTCGCTTTCGACGGGATAATCGAAATAAATTTGCTGAATCGCGGAATGAATTTCGCCGCATTCGGCGCGAACGTTTTCGAGATAGCCGTGCGCGCCGCCGGCAAGAATCTCTTCGATTTGGCTGAAGCTGAGTTGCGCGCGCAGACGGCCGGCGATGCGCACCGGCAGCTTGGCTTTGCGCTCGGTGAGATCGCCGATCACGTGCAGCGCGGCGTTCACGCGATCGACAGCAAAACGCACGGAGTGCGGAAAATCCGGATTTAGCAAAAGAAATTCCGCGGCGCGCAACGGCACGATTTCCGCGGTGTAGGCTTTGCAGTAGGCTTCAAAGGCGCCGCAGCCGCGCAGCAAGCCCACCCATTCGAGATATTCCGCGCTTTCGACGGCCTGGTCTGGCGCTAACGCCATGCGTTTGAAGTGCGTGCCGGTGAGCGAAGCCATGGTTTCGGCGCGCTCCACGTAGCGGCCGAGCTGAATATATTGCCAGCCTTCGCCGTGGCTCATGGTGGAATCGGTGATGCCTTGAAATAGATGCGCACCTTCCTGCACGGCGCGAAAAAAACTGTGCGACTTCAGAATCCAGGAATCTTCTGGCTGATTCTCCATCACCTCGAGGTACAAACGATTCAACTGTTCCCACATTTCCGAGCTGCATTGTTCGCGCACGTGGCGAAGATTTTCTCGCGCGATGGAAATGCACGAAACAATAGAAGAATGATTGGCGCGGCTGAACACCAGCGTGTTTACGAGACTCGCGGGATCGACATGCTCGCTGGGCGCGGGCGTGCGCAGCGCTTCGAGTAGGAACCGCCAACGGCCGGCGCCGGCTTCGGGAGATTGATCGAGCCAAAGCTGCAATTCGACATCCACGAGGCGCGCGGTGTGCTCCGCGCGCTCCAGGTAACGGCTCATCCAGTAAAGATTGTCCGCGACGCGGGAGAGCATTCCAGCGCCACGCTGGAACGAGTGGACGAAGAAGTTTCGCGGCGGCCGCATGAGTTAGACCGGAGCGTCGGCGGGAGTATCCGCGGGCGCAACGAAAGTTTCAAAACCGGCGCCGTTCGCCCCGCGCAATTCGCCTTTTTTAGTTTCGCGCAGCACCCAGGTATCTTTGCTGCCGCCGCCTTGCGAGGAATTGACGACGAGCGAACCCTTGGGCAATGCGACGCGCGTGAGGCCACCGGGAACGAGCGTAACTTTTTCGCCAAAGAGAATGTATGGGCGCAGATCGATGTGGCGGGATTGCACTTCGCCGTCGATGAGGCATGGCGCGCTGGAAAGCGCGAGCGTAGGTTGCGCGATGTAGTTCCGTGGATCGGCTTGGATGCGGGCGCCAAAGGCTTCGCGCTGAATGGCGCTGCTGTGCGGCCCGATGAGCATGCCGTAGCCGCCGGATTCGCCGACCGCTTTGACGACCATGGTGTCCAGGTGAGCGAGGACGTGTTTGCGTTGCTTGTCGTTAGTCATCAGGAAAGTCTGCACGTTCTGCAGGATGGGGTCCTGGTCGAGATAGTAGCGAATGATTTCCGGGACGTAGGCGTAGACGGCTTTGTCGTCGGCCACGCCGGTGCCAATGGCGTTGGCCAAGGTGACGTTGCCGGCGCGGTAGGCGTTGAAGAGGCCGGGAACGCCGAGGATGGAATCGCGGCGGAAACAGAGTGGGTCGACGAAGTCGTCGTCTACGCGGCGATAGATGACGTCCACGCGGCGCAAGCCGGATGTGGTGCGCATGTACACCACGTTGTTGTGCACGAGCAGGTCGCGGCCTTCCACAAGCTCGATGCCCATTTGCTGGGCGAGAAAGGTGTGCTCGAAATACGCGGAGTTGCCGACGCCGGGAGTCAGCAGCGTGACGGTGGGGTCGCTGCGCAGAGGGCAATTCGCGGGCGCCATGCTGCGCAGTGTGGCGAGCAATGCTTGCGGGTAATGATCGATGGGCCAGACGCCGTAATCCTGAAACATGGTGGGAAACACGCGCTTCAGAACTTTGCGGTTGGCCAGCATGTAGGAGACACCGCTGGGGACGCGCAGATTGTCTTCGAGGACGGCGAAGCTGCCATCGGGCAGGCGAACCAAGTCGGTGCCGCAGATGTTTACGTAAATATCGCGCGGGACGCTAAGGCCGCGCATTTCGCGCCGGAAGTGGCGACAGCTATAGATAAGTTCGCGCGGCACAATGCCATCGTTGAGGATTTTTCCTTCGCTGTAGATGTCTTTCAGGAACAGATTAAGCGCGGTGATGCGTTGCGTAAGGCCTTGTTCGATCTGCGCCCACTCTTTGGCGAGGATGATACGCGGCACAAGATCGTTGGGGAAGATGCGCTCGGTGCCTTCCTTGTTGCCATAGACCGTGAAGGTGATGCCTTCATGGAGGAAAGAAAGATCGGCGGCTTGCTGGCTTTTGCGCAGCTCTTCTGGAGGCAGGCCGAGAAGGGTTTGATGGAGCGCGCGGTAATGCGGGCGCGGCACGCCGGGAGATTCAAACATCTCGTCGTAAGCCAGGGTGGTCTTGTCGAGCTGATAGTTCACGAAGGAAGAATAAGCCAAATCGCGGGCAGGGATGGCAGCGGTTGCCAGAACCGGCTTGCGCGCAGGAGTCGGCAAACCCGCAGGTGGCACTGCGGCGGAGTGTCCGCTGGCGTGATGGATCGATATCTCCTTGAAGCTTCCCACGACTAACCTCCGGCAGGAGCGAACCGGAACCCCGTATAGCAACAGCTGAGACATTGACTCTAGGACGGCAGGGAGAGGGAGTCCAATCGAAATCGTCGATATTGTAAATAGCTTTTCTGCGGGCTCGATTCTCGAACGTTTCACGCGGCTGTTTCGGGCGCTGACGGAATTGCAGAACGGGAATTGCGGAACGAGATTTGCACAACGTGAGTTGCAGAGCGGGGACAATTGTCGCGGAGGCCGTTGACGGGGCGGCAGCGCTCTGCCATTATCCAGAAATAGATTTTTGCCGCGTCAATTTTTGCGGCGCGTTTTTTTAGGGATGTTTTCTTTTAGGGATAGACAGCGATCAGCCTGCGCATCTCCATTCTGGCCTCCGGCAGCTCGGGGAACATCACCCTCCTCGAGACGGAGCGCACCCGACTTTTGGTGGATGCAGGACTCGGGAAACGCGAAACGCTGGCTCGTCTGGCAGCCCTCAACATCACCGTCGACTCGCTTGACGGTATCCTGATTACCCACGAACACTCGGATCACTGCCATGGCTTGCCACAGATGCTGGGGTTGTGGAAGGCGCCGCTGTTTGTTACCGAGCCGACCATGGATGCGCTGCAGCGGTGTTTGCCGGAGACGTTCGCTAAGCGACTGCGCGGAGTGGAGACGATTCATGCGGGGCAGCGGTTTACGATCGGGGATATTGATGTGCACGCGTTCGCCATTCCGCACGATGCTGCTGATCCGCTGGGGTTTACGTTCAAATCGAATGGCGCGAAGATGGCGTTGGTTACCGATCTGGGCTATTTGCCGGAACTGGTGAAGGTGCATCTGCGGGATGCGGATTGTCTGCTGCTTGAATCGAATCACGATCTGGACATGCTGAAGGTGGGACCGTATCCGTGGGTGGTGAAGCAGCGGGTGCTGAGCCGCACGGGACATTTATCGAATCATGCGGTGAGCGAGTATCTTGCTGATCCAGATGGGTTTGATGCGTTGGCGCGGTTTCTGATTCTGGCGCACGTTTCGCTGGAGAATAACAATCCGGATGTGGTGCGCATCTCGGCTGAGGAAGCGTTGGGGCGGCGTCCGGCGGAGAGGGCGTTTCGTGGGGAGCTTTTGATCGCTAATCAGCATACGCCGTTGCAGCCGTTGAACTTGTAGTGTTTACCCTCTCATCTCCCTTCACTCGTGGTTGTCGGACGTGGCTGGCTTGAGCATTGCTGCTGCGAACGGCGCACAGGCAGGAGCGCCTGTGCTACTGGGGACGGGGTACCCCCCTGGGGTTTTTTGTAAGTGTTCATTCTAAAGAGCTTTAAGTCATTTAGAATGAACACTTGTGTAAGTGTTCATTCTGCTGGAGTTAGAAGCGGCCTTAGTTTATAATACAGTTAACCCCCTTTTTGCCGGTTTTGGCGTGCCGAAGGAACGCGCGGACGGAGTTGTGCCCGCGAGTATGGATACTGCTTTGAGTGTTTGGGATTGGAGCGGGCCGGACGCAGTTTTCTACGAGTGCTAGGGTATCGCATAGTACCGTAGAAGTCAAGTAAAATCTGCTCGGATGATTTATTTTTTTTGCGGTAGAAGGCGCACAGCCAGGATTGGCTGTGCCACTCGGGCACCGATTCGAATGGTGCGGCGGTTAAACCTCGCGATTCTGGGGAGATGCGCGGAGCTGGGCCAGGCGGCGGGTCAGGAAACGGCGTGCGGGGAGTTGGTGGGTTAGGGCTAGGGCGCGTTCGTAGGACGCGAGGGCTTCGGGGACGCGGCCCAGGCGCCGGCACAAGTCGGCGCGGGCGGAGTGGGCGAGGTAATAGTCGGCGAGATCGCCGCGGGCGAGGATGGCGTCGACGAGTGCGAGGCCGGCGGCGGGGCCATCACGCATGGCGATGGCGGCGGCGCGATTGAGTTCGACAATGGGCGAGGATTCGACGCGCAATAGGACATCGTAGAGGCCGACGATCTGGCGCCAATCGGTGGCTTCGGGAGAGGCGGCTTCGGCGTGGGCGGCGGCAATGGCGGCTTGCAGGGTGTACGGGCCAAAGCGGCGGGAGCTTAAGGCGCGCTCGACCAAGGCGGCACCTTCGCTGATCTGTTTGTGATTCCATAGCGTGCGATCCTGCTCGTCGAGGAGAATCAGTTCACCATCTGCCGAAGCTCGCGCCGCTCTGCGTGCGTCGTGGAGGAGCATCAGCGCGAGGAGACCGATGGCTTCTGGCTCGGGCAACAGATCGATCAAGAGACGGCCGAGGCGAATGGCTTCGCTGGATAGATCGTGGCGGGTGAGGGATTCGCCGGCCGAAGCGGAGTAACCTTCGTTGAAAACCAGATAGACGACGTGCAGGACCGCATCAAGACGCTCGGGAAGTTCTTCACGCGCGGGAACTTGATACGGAATTCCGGCGTCACGAATTTTACCTTTGGCACGGACGATGCGTTGGGCCAGGGTGGGCGCGGGGATCAGGAAGGCGCGCGCGATTTCTTCGGTTTCTAGGCCGCAGACTTCGCGCAAGGTGAGGGCGATGCGCGCGTCCGGGGTGAGCGCCGGGTGACAGCAGGTGAAAATCAGGCGCAGGCGGTCGTCTTCGAGGCCGTGCACGGTGTCGTCCGTGTAGTCGGCGGCGCTCGAGGCGGTGGCCTCGAGTTGATCGGCGAGGTCGGCGGAGGCGGCGTTGAAACGGGCGCTGCGGCGGAGGCGATCGATGGCTTTGTAGCGGCCGGTGGAGATCAGCCAGGAGCGAGGATTTTGCGGGACGCCATCGCGAGGCCAGGTATGAAGAGCGATGGTAAAGGCGTCGTGCATAGCTTCTTCGGCGAGGTCGAAGTCACCGAGGAGGCGAATCAAGGTGGCGAGAATGCGGCGAGAGTCTGAGCGGTAGAGCGCTTCGATTTGCTCGTTGCGCTCTGCCGCCTGGGGCGCTTGTTGTGCTGCCATTTCTTGATCGTCCGGCATGAGCATCCGGGTTGGTCCTTTGCACTATTCTTGAGTGCTATTTTTTGAAGGTGCGAGCTCAGCCAAATACCAGAACCGGCCGAACTTCGATGGAGCCATCGCGAGCCGAGGGGATGCGCGCGGCGATCTGGATGGCTTCGTTCAGATCTTTGGCGTTGATGAGGTAGTAGCCGCCGAGTTGTTCTTTGGTTTCGGCGAAAGGGCCGTCGGTGGTGGAGATTTTGCCTTGGCGGACCCGCACGGTGGTGGCGGTGCTGGTGGGTTGCAGGGCGTCGCCGCCGATGTACTGGCCGCTCTTTTTGATGTCGTTGGTAAAGTTGAAATACTCCTTGTTGGTGGATTCCATTTGCTCTTTTGGCATGTTGGCCCAGTCGATTTCTGAAGCATAAATCAGGCAAAGATATTTCACGGCGTCCTCCGGCGGATTGATTGTAATGCGCTTGCGATAGATAGTCGCGGGGGAACGGCGAAATCGACAGGGTTTGAGCGGTTTTCTTTCGGAATTTCAGCTTATAGAGCGGGCTGAGACCGTAAAAGCGGCGTCAAGCCGCCGCACTCCAAATTAGACTCCAAATTAGGCTTGGGCTAGGTCTTTTTGCAGGGATTTGGCTTTGCGGAACCAGGGGCGCTCGACGCG
>Ga0209139_10000280_pt1 | contig 16907 bp, 14 predicted proteins | sample BogFormECP14_OM3_FD_188246 | JGI IMG/M metagenome (GOLD analysis project Ga0209139, IMG submission 188246) | Bog forest soil microbial communities from Calvert Island, British Columbia, Canada - ECP14_OM3 (SPAdes) (version 2) | ecosystem: Environmental > Aquatic > Freshwater > Wetlands > Bog ...
TTTCCCGAAAACACCCTGAGCGCTTTTCGCGCCGCTATCGACGCGGGTGCGGATATGTGCGAGCTCGACGTGCAGCTCACGCGCGACGGCGCCGTCGTCGTGATTCATGACGAGACTGTCGATCGCACGACCGACGGCGAGGGCGAAGTCGCGGCGCTCACGCTCGAAGAAATCCAGCGGCTCGACGCGGGCGCGAAGTTCAAGGGCGGCAAGGTCAAGGGCGAGCGGATTCCCACGCTCGACGAAGTCTTTGCCGCGACCAGCGGCAAGTGCGGGCTGAATATCGAGCTCAAGGGCGGCGGAGTCGAGGCGCAGGTTGCGGCGATCATGCAGGCGCGCAACGCCTTCGCCGACAGCATCGTGTCGAGCTTCGACTGGGACTATCTCAAGAAGATTCAAACGCTGCATTTTAATATCCGCATCGCGCTGCTGGCCGAGGAGAAGCCGGTCGACCTGATGATGAACGCGGTTGCGATGCGCGCACATGCGATAAATCCGCGCTGGGACATGGTGACGGCCGACCTGTGCAAGGCGGCGCATGAGCGCGGGCTGAAGGTGTACACCTGGACGGTCGATGCCGACGCGCGGATGCGCGCGCTGGCGGAATGCGGCGTCGACGGCATCATGACGAATTACCCGGAGCGGTTGCGGACGGTGGTGGGCGGCTGATGGGACGTTTCGGCGACGACAAAATCGAGGAAGTCCGTTCGCGCGCCGATATCGTCGAGATTGTCGGGGCGCACGTGCGGCTGCGTCGCGCGGGGCGCAACTTCGTCGGGCTGTGTCCGTTCCATAATGAGAAGACGCCGTCGTTCTCGGTGAACGCCGAGCGCGGATTTTTCCATTGCTTCGGCTGCGGCGTCGGCGGCAGCGCGTTCAATTTCATCATGCGGGTCGAAGGGCTGACGTTTCCCGAAGCGGTGCGCTCAATCGCGAAAAAATATGGCGTGACGATTCCCGAATACGACGTCGCTGGGCCGGCGGCGGGCGAGCGCGAAGCGATGCTCAAGGCGAGCGAGGTGGCCGCTGAATTTTTCGCGCACGTGCTGTGGAACACGACCGACGGCGCGATGGCGCGCGACTATCTGAAGGCGCGCGGGATCAGCGTCGAGACGGCGCGCGCGTTCATGCTTGGATTCGCGCCGAGCCGGCCGAGCTCGCTGGCGAAGGCGCTGGAAAAGCGCGGACTGCGCGACGCAGGGGTCAAGGTCGGGCTGGTAAAAAGAGACGGCAGCGACGCGTACGACATGTTTCGCGGGCGCGTGATGTTCCCGATACGCGACGCGCAGGGCAGGGCGATCGCATTCGGGGGCAGAGTGCTCGACGCGCGGCTGCCTAAGTACATCAACTCGCCGGAGTCGCCGCTCTATTCGAAAGCGCGGACGCTGTACGGGCTGTTCGAAGCGCGGCAGGCGATCTCGTCGAGCGCGTCATCGGGAAGAGATCGCGCGATCCTGGTCGAAGGCTACTTCGACGTGATTGCGCTGTGGCAGGCGGGGTTCAAGGAAGCTGTCGCCGGATGCGGCACGGCGCTGACGGTCGATCAGCTGCGGGTGCTGAGCCGCTACACGAAGAATGTGATCGCGTGCTTCGACGGCGACGCGGCCGGGCGCAAGGCGTCGATGCGGGCGCTGGAAATTTTTCTTCAAGCGGGGCTGTTGGGCCGCGGGATCTTCATCCCGTCGGGATTCGATCCCGACACGTTCGTCCGCGAGCGCGGCGCCGCCGCGTTCGCGGAGCTGACCGAGCAGTCCCAGTTGCTGGTCGACTATTTTCTGAGCGTGCAGGCGACCGAGGCGCGCGGATCGATCGCCGAACGCGCGCGGGCGGCGAATCGCGTGACCGAGGTGCTCAAACTGGTCGGCGATCCGTTCCAGTTCGACATGCTGGCGCGCAAGGCGGCGGACCTGTTGTCGATCGGCGAGGAAGTGTTGCGCAAGGAGGCGCGCGGCGCGGGACGCGCCGCGACGCCGTCGCGGTTCGCGCGCGAAACGCGCGCGAACGCTGATGCGCAGGCCGCCGCGTCAGCGGCGGGCGGCGGCGACGCCGGCGCGAAGGCCGAGATCGGCCTGATCGCGTTGGCACTGCTGCATCCGGAGCTGCGCAATGAAATTGCGCAGGCCGGAGCCGAGGCGAATTTCGAAGAAATTCGCCTCGGCGGTGTGCTCGGCGAATTGTGCCGCACCGACGAGCCATACACGGCCCTCGAACAATGGATCGCCGATCGATTGACGGCAGACGAGCAGGGGCGCGTGAGCGAGTTTGCCGTCGGGCCGCTGACGGATGACATCGCAGACGATATTCAGAAAGATCGCAGCGAGTTGGACCGGGGCCGCGCGCTGGTCGGCGACTTTGTCGTTGCGCTCGAGCGGCGACGCCGCGCACGCGAGCTGGGCCGGCTGCGCGCTAGCGCAGGCGACCCGGCCGGCGCGCAGGCAGTGATCGCGCATCGGCGGGGAGCATGACCGTCACGCGAATTCATCGCACGAGTTCAGATGAACGAAGGTTCCGGCGGACAGCCCTTAAGTCTGCTGCGCGAACTTGCTACCATCAGGGTTGCCTGATGCATCTCAGAGGGCCCATAGCTCAGCCAGGTTCAGAGCTGCCGGCTCATAACCGGCTGGTCCCAGGTTCAAATCCTGGTGGGCCCATACTATTCGTGCCCGTGGCGCGTGCGACGGAGCATGCACGATCGTGAAGATGAACACTCAAAAGAAATTTGCGCGTTGGCGCACAACCTTAGCGGAGAGACGAATTGCGTGAAGAGATAAACCGGTTGATGGAACTTCAGACTATCGACCGGCAGCTGCAAGAGTTGGAGCAATCGCTTTCGTCGATTGCCGGGCGAGTCGACCAGCTTCGCGGCGAGAACCAGAGCAACCAGGCTGAACTCGAGCGCCTCACCGAACAAGACAAGGAAATAACCGCGGCCCGCAAAAAGGCCGAGCGCGAGCTGGCCGAGGGCGAAGTCAGAATCCGCAACAAGCGGATGCGGCTGACGCTGGTCCGCAACGACAAGGAACTGCAGGCGCTGACGCATGAGATCGAGTCGTTGAAGGAGACCAATCAGCGGCTCGAGGGCGAGCTGCTGACCTCGATGGAAGGCGGCGACTCGCGGACGGCGCGAATCAAGGAGCTGACCGAGGCGCTGGTGAAAGGGCGGACCGATCTGACGGCGGCCGAGAAAGAGATCGCGGCCGAAGTCGAAGAGCTCAAGGGCAGTATCGGCAAGACGCGCAAGGCGCGCGAGAAAATCGCCGAGAATGTCGATGCGAGTCTGCTCGCGCGCTACCAGATGATCTTCAGCCGTCGCGCCGGCGTCGCGGTCGCGCTGGCGAAGGGCGGGACCTGCCAGGGATGCAGGATGCGGCTGCCGCCGCAGCTATATAATGAGATTCAGAAGCACCTGCAGATTCATTTTTGTCCGAACTGCCAGCGTGTGCTGTATTACGAGGAGCCGGCCGAGAAGAGCAATCCCTAAAGGCGGCAAGGGAGGCGAAGCGATAGAGGCTTGCCTCGCTGCGCTGCATTTGGGTCGTCGGCTTCATGCTCGCCCTGACGGGGAGAGGAGACAGAGACAGAATCCTGACTCGCTTTGAATTTGTTCGGACCCCTAGCTTCCATCCTGTCCTCTAACAGGGAAGGGAAAATCGGTCGATTTCATTGCGAAACTCTCTTGGGTTTCGCATCTTTTTTGGGCATCGGGGCCCGATTCGGCGGGTGTTTTGGCCCAATTTTGTTCATGACGGCGGCCATTTTGGCTATTTATCACCCCATTTTCGACTTTCCTGGTACTTTCGGGCCGGCTGGTTTTGATCGCTGTGGTCAATTTCCTTGTCTTTAGACGGGCGTAATGGTACTAATGCACAACTTCAAGATCAGACTGTACCTGCGGGAACATTAGCCGTGGGTAGTAATTCAAGTTCAAGCAGTAGGCGGGATTTTCACGGGAGGACACTATGGCTGTTGGTAATTCGGGCATTTCGTTAAGGACGCGGTCGCTGATCGCGGCCGTGGCAGTTGGGGCGGTGGCGATTTTGGCATTCGTGGTCCTGACCTTTGGATCGCGGACCGGCGCGTCGACCACGGCGCTTGTCACCACTGCATCCGCATCCGGCGCGACTTTGGCAGAACAGCAAGCGGCCACGAAGGCCTCGGCCAAGCGCGAGTTTGCGGCGATGCCCCTGTTCTTCGAACCGAACCACGGGCAGACCGATCCCAGCGTGCGATTCCTGTCGCACTCCGGCAGGCATTCGCTCTACCTCACCGACGACGCAACCGTCATAACGATGGTGGCTGGCAAAATCCAAAAGGGACAAAATTTCGCTTCGGTTAATCCACCGCGTCCTGGCAAATCCGACAAGCTGCTCGAATCCGCCGTGCGAATCCGCATGGTCGGCGCAAATCCTCATCCTGCGATGACCGGGCTGGATCCGCTGCCCGCGCGCGTGAACTATCTGGTCGGCGACAAGGCGAACTTTCATCCGAATGTTGAGACTTACGCCCGCGTCAAGATTGCCAATGTGTACCCGGGCGTCGATATCATCCACTACGGATCGCACGACACGCTCGAATACGACATCGTCGCCGCACCCGGGGCCGACACGTCGAAGATAAAATTCTCGATCGAAGGCGCTGCCAAGACCACCACCGACAAGGACGGCAACATTTTCATCGCGACCGGAGCCGGCATGGTCGTGATGCGCAAGCCGGTCATCTATCAGCAGCGTGCCGACGGCAGCCGCGTCGCGGTGGACGGCGGATTCGTGCTGGCCAAGGACGGCACCGTCGAAAATCACATACCGCGGCGTGACGTCGCAATTCGGATCGCGTCGTACGATCATTCGCGCCAGCTGGTTATCGATCCGGTGCTGCCAATCCTGGTTTACTCCAGCTATCTCGGCGGCAACGGATCCAGTAACGCGGAGCTCAATCTCGAACAGTTTTCTTTCGTGACCGCCGGCAACGCAATCACCGAGTCCGACGTGGGCTTTGATGTGGCGCTGGATTCGAGCAACAACGCGTACGTCACGGGCACGGCCTTCTCTGACGATTTTCCGACTCCGGGCGGACTGCAAACAGTGCTGGCGGGGGCGACGGCGCCGCCGGAGCAGAATCCCAATGTGTTCGTCGCCAAGTTCAACTACACCAATGCGGCAACGCCCGCAGAATCGCTGGTCTGGTCGACTTACCTTGGCGCGGCGGGTGACACGGTTCAATTGGGGAAAGGCGACGGCGACCTGGGTTTTGGGATCGCGGTCAATCCCGAGGGCAGTGAGGTGTTTGTCGTAGGTCAAACCTATTCGGGCAACCCGCTTTCGACCGGCCCAGTCTTTCCTGGCACCGCCAGCTGCGGCGCATTCGGACAAACCAACGTCGGCAAGAATGCCAACACCAACCAGGGCTTCGTCTCGAAACTCACTGGCGATGGCAAGACGCTCGACTGGTCCTGCTACGTCGAGGGTAAGGACAACGCCACAGAGTCGCGGGTCGCGCTGTTTCCTGCAAATTGCGACGCGGCCGGCCAGCCCGACTGCCAGGCCTACGTGGCAGGTAATACCCAGAGCACCACTGCGCAGGATTTCCCCGTTACTGGTAACGCATTTCAGAACGTCCTGAAGGGCACCAACAGCAAGAGCAACGCGACCCTTCTCGTATTTCATCCGGACGGATCGATGCTTGACTACGGCACTTACTACGGCGGGAGCGGCAACGGGGGCAGCGCCGACGCCGCCATAGGAGTAGCAGTCGATAGCAGCGGCAACGGCTACATCGCGGGTGTGACCTTCTCAACCGACCTGGTCACCATGAATCCGGCGATCAGCACGTTCCAGGGTGCCAACAACGACCTCGAGAGCAACGCCTTCGTGGCGGAGTTCAATCCGACGGCCCCCAACGGTCCGGCGTCGCTCCTCTATGCGACCTATCTCGGCGGATCGGGCGCAACCGGATCAATAACCCTGAATATTCCAATTGTAGGGCCTGATACGACTATGGTTTCGGTCGGCGATGTCGGCACCGGAATAGCCATCGATTCGAACAACAAGATCTGGGTTACAGGCTTGACCGCCTCGACCAACTTCCCGCTTGGTTCGGTAGGCACGCCATTTCAATCGACCAATAACGCGGGCACTTCATGCGGTGCAGTGGGCGCGCCTAATCCGAATGCGCCGGCAACAGCGGGTTTCGTTACGAAACTGGATCCGACCTTTGCCGGCCTGAATCAAATTCGTTATGGCACGTATTTCGGTGGATGCGGCGTCTTTTTCGATGGTTCGCAGGGACCAGACGGAGGATCAGGCTCGCTGGGATTTGGCGACGCCGCGCTTGATATCGCGGTCGCCGGCTCCAACGTCTATATCACCGGTATAACCACGGGCGGTATCATCGCCAATTCGTTCCCGTTGAGCAGCAACGTCAAGGCGTGCACGAGCAAGTACGATCTCTCCGCAAACAAGAGCAGCGGACTCGGCATCCTCGTCGTCAATGTTCCGATCACGGCGTTCGTCACCGAGCTTACTCCCGGGGCAGCATCCGGGCCCGCGGAACTCACATTTTCGAGCTTGCTTGGAGGAACCGGCGAGGTCGATGGCGGCGTCGGCATCAAGGTCGATTCCAACTCGGATATCGTAGTTGCGGGCCTCACCTTCTCGAATGACTTCCCGGTGACGCCGAACGCCTTCCAATTCGTGAACAACTCGGAGGCGGCGGGAACCGACACGAGCCAGGCATTCCTGTCCGTCCTGAACCCGAGCGGCGTTACCTGTCCGACGCCGTTCACGGCCCCGGCGACACCGACGCCGACAGCCACGGCTACTGGGAGCGGCGTCCCGACTCCGACCGCAACCAGGACGGCGACCGCAACGGCGACCGCGACGTCGACTTCGACCGGTAGCCGCACCCCGACTGCCACGGCGACCGCAACCCGCACCGCCACGGCAACCTCGACGTCGACTTCGAGCGGGAGCCCGACCAGGACGGCAACGGCGACTGCAACGGCGACCCGGACGGCGACGCCGACCTCAACCGGATCAGCTACTCCCACAGCGACTGCGACCCGGACGGCAACGGCGACGGCGACTACGACACGGACAGCAACGGCGACGCCGACTGCGACCGCGACGCCGCTCGGCATGGTCTCATTCAAACCGACTACGGTGAAATTCGGAAATAAGACCGAGGTCGGTCATACGAGCAAAGCCGCGACGGTGACGATCAAGAACAGTGACGGGAAGAAATCCCATCTCAGCGTTACCATCATCAACGAGACGGCGGTGCCGCCATTCACGGTAACCTCCAAGTGCATCGAAAAAGTACTGGCGCCGGGAAAGAGCTGCAAAGTTAAGATAACTTTCAGCCCGGTTGATACCACGCCGGCTATGGGATCGATGCTCGTCTTTGACAGCGTGTCCGCAACGTTCCAAACTGTCACGCTGACGGGGACCGGCAAGGCGCCGAAGCAGAAGAAATAAGCGAGGAATATCCGTAACGCAGCAACCAAAGCGGCGGGCCTAAATGGCCCGCCGCTTTGCATTTATTGAATTTGAAACCACGGTGGTTTCAAACTTCCTCGGCAGGGGTGACCCCTGCACCCGGTATTTAAATTACGACGCCGCGGGCTGCCTGCACTGCTAGCGAGTATCGCCCCTTCGCGCGCGTTAGATGCACCGACGCGGCGAATGCGTTCGACAGTGTCGCGGAGGTCAGCACTCGCGCTCGCGGTCCGGCGGCGAGTACGCGCCCGGATTTCAGCACCAGCACGTGCGAGAACAGCGCGACGATTTCTTCGACGTGATGAGTGACGAGCACCATCGTCGGTGCGCCGCGGACTCGGGCAAGGCGGCTGAGGAACTGCAGGAAATGCTCGCGCGCGACGGGGTCGAGTCCGGCGCAGGGCTCGTCGAGGATCATGAGGCGCGGGGAAGCCATCAGCGCGCGTCCGATCAGCACGCGCTGGCGCTCGCCCTGGGAGAGAAATCGCCACGGGCGATCGCGCAGGTCGCGCGCCTCGATGCGGCGGAGGATAACGTCGGCGGCGCGGAGGTCCTCGTCGCGCATCTCGCCCCAGTAGCCGATTTGCGCGTAGCGTCCGCTGACGACGGCTTTGAGAGCGGTCTCGCTGTCGTCCATCATCTGATGCACGCTTGAACTGACCAGCCCGATTCGGGTTCGCAGGTCGCGCCAGTCGAAGCGGCCGTAGGTCTCGCCCAGCACGCGAATCTCGCCAGAGGTCGGCGGCAGGTAGCCGGTGAGCGCACGCAGCAGCGAAGTCTTGCCCGAGCCATTGGCCCCAAGAATCGCCCAATGCTGGCCGCGCACGACCCGCCAATCGATCGCCTCGAGGATGACCGCCTCGCGCTCGACGCGCAGTCCCGTCACTTCGATCACAGAAGCTTTCATGGTGGGCAATTTGTAACAGCCTGATGTGGGTTAGGCGAGGCTGTCTGTGAAAGGGGAATAATCCAGAACAGAATCCTGAATCGCGCAGGGCGCTGTCATTGGACCCTCACCTTCATCCTCTCCCTGACAGGGAGAGGAGACAGAAAGACCCTCGGCTTCATCGTCTTGCTGGCAGGAAAGGAGACAGAGAGTGAACGAAATATCTACTATTAGTTACATTAATCTTTGACGTAGCCACAAAAGTTCAGGGTGAACTTTTCAGCCTTACGCACAAGTTGACATCGAGTCACAATGCGCCTCGATGGAACACCTCATTACACGCACCGGCGGTGAAAACGAGACGCAGGCGGGCAAACTGATTCCTTCGTTCGTGATCGATACCGCCGGTGCGCCCGCCTCCGCGAGCGCGCCCGAAGAGCGGTCCGTTGCAGCGGCGCCCGAATGGATCGAGCTGCTGCCGGCGGGCGTCTTCTACGGCCGCGACGGACGCGGACCATTTCGACTAGACGATCCCGCCGCCGTCATCGCGTCGACCACCGCGATGCAGATGGCCGCGGGACTTCCGGTCGACTACGACCACGCGACCGATTTCGGCGCCCCCGAAGGGCGGCCCGCTCCGGCGGCAGGCTGGATTCGCGAGCTCGAGGTGCGGGCGGGGGCAGTATGGGGCCGGGTTGAATGGACCGAGCGGGCGGCCGGTTCGATCGTCGCGCGCGAATACCGGTACGTGTCGCCCGTGTTCCAATTCGATCCGAAAGACGGAAGCGTGACCCGGCTGCTGCGCGCCGGCCTCACCAACAATCCAAACCTTCACCTGACCGCGATTGCGGCTTCGAGCACAACGGCGGCCGACAACGAGAGCAAGGACCAACGAATGGAATTTCCAACTGATGAGTTGCGCGAGCTGCTGAACCTCGACGGCGATGCGAGCGTGGCGGAGGTCGTCGCCAAAGTGCGCGAGCTGCGCGCGGCGGGCGATGCGACGGCGTCACAACTGACAAGCACGCACGCACACGACCCCGCGCACTACGTGGCGATCGCAGAGTTCGAGCGGACGCTGACCGAGCTCAACGGGCTCAAAGCCGAGCGCGCGCGCGAGCGCGCCGCGCATACGGTGGAAGACGCGATTCGCGCCGGCAAAATCGTGCCCGCGCAGCGCGAATGGGCAATAGCGTACTGCGCCGCCGACGCGCGCGGCTTCCAGGCGTTCGCCGTCAAGCAGCCCTCAATCATTGGCGAGAACCTTGGCCTTGCGGGTGAGCCGCCGCCCGACCGGCGCGCGGGCGCATTGAACTCGGCAGAACTGGCGATTTGCGCGCAGCTCGGCCTCAAGCATTCGGAATTCATTCGACGCAAGCGCGGACGCACGGACTTCCTTAGCCTGGAGCGGGCCGAAGCCGATCAACGCAGCGCGGAAATTCGCCGCGCCGATTTTCGAAACAATCAAGACTAACTCGCGCCGCGCGCCGTTTTCGAAACGGGCGCGCGGGCGCGCATCGACAAGGGTGAAAAGATGGCGGCTCTAACCAATGCGCGAAATACGCCCGAAATGGCCGGCGGCGGCCGGATGCGCACGTATCCGGTCGAAGCGAACACCAACATTTACCTGGGCGGAATGGTCGCGCTCAACGCGGCCGGCAATGCGGTGCCGGCGTCGGCGACCACCACGGTAGCCAACGCGCTCAAGATAAGCGGGCGCGCCGAATACGTCACCAACGGCATCCCGGGCCAGAACGCAATCAACAATCCGGGAGCAGCCGGCGCGATTTCGATCACGGCGCGCAAGGGCGTGTTCCTGTACGCGACCGACGGATCGGTCGGCGCCGCGCAGGTCGGACTCGTGTGCTTCGCGCTCGACGACAACAACGTCACCGCCACCGATCGGGCCAGCGGCGCCTCGGTCCAGCAATACGCGGCGGCCGGAGTAGTCGTCGCGATCGATCCAAGCGGCCAAGTCTGGGTGGATTTCTGGCATCAGTCGACCGCGAGCGCGTGATCGCCAAGAAAAACGAAGACGAGGAATTATTAGATGGAAATCAGCGCAGCGAATCTGACCTCATTGTTCACCGGCTTCGACGTGGTCTTCCAGCGCGGGTTCGAGAAGCCGCCGTCGTATTACGAGCAAATCACCAGCGTCGTGCGTTCGGCCTCGCGCCAGACGACGTATCCGTGGCTGGGGCGCACCACCACGTTCCGCGAATGGCTGGGCGACAGGGTAATCCAGGCGCTCGAGACGCACGAATACACCATCGTCAATCGCAACTTCGAAGACACCGTCGCCATCGATCGCAACGATATCGAAGACGATACCTACGGCGCCTACGAGCCGATCATCGAGCAGCTCGGCTGGGACACCAAGGTGCATCCGGACATGTTGCTGTTCGCGATGATCAAGAACGCGGTGGCAACTCCGAGCGAGGTGGTCGGCTTCGACGGCCAGCCGTTCTTTTCGGCGAGCCATCCGGTCGGCCTGATGGGCCAGGCCGGCAATCCTACCTCGAATATCAACTCGAGCGGCACGGGCGCCTACTGGTACCTGATCGACGCGTCGCGCGTCATTCGCCCGTTCATCTTTCAGCTGCGGCGTGAGTATGCCGTCACGCGAATGACCAACGTCACAGACGAGGCGGTGTTCAACCGCCGCGAGTTCCGCTACGGCGTCGACGGCCGAGCCAACACGGGAGTGGGCCTGTGGCAGTTGGCCTACGCCAGCAACACGGACCTGAGCAATCCGGCCAACTACGGCGCGGCGCGGGCCGCGATGCGCGCGTTCAAAACCGATGCGGGACAGCCGTTTGGTGCGCTGTCGAGCCGCAGCGGCGTGTACCTGCTGGTGCCGCCGACGCTGGAAGAAGTCGCGCGTCAACTGCTGAACTCCGAGTTCATGGCGGGCACGGGGGCGAGCGCAAACGTCGCTACCTCGAACATCTGGCGCAACAGCGCCGACCTGATCGTCAGCGAGTTCCTGGCGTAAGAGCGCGGCGATGGAAAGAGAATTGTTGGAAGAGGTTTCCCTGAACCGGCGCAGCGCGGGTCCCCCTCCTTCCCGCGCTATCGCCGGAGTGCGCGACCACTCTCCGCGGGCTCAGGCAAATAGCCTGTCGCCCGCGGAGAGACCCCTCAAGGCAATAGTCAGTTCCGCGCAAGTGAGGTTGGGACAGTGAGTTACGCTACGGCGCAAGATGTGATCAATCGGTACCCTAATCGCGACCTGGTGCAACTGACCAATGAAGATCCGACCGCGACTACGGTGAACGATACTCCGATCACGCAGGCGCTCGCGGACGCGTCGGCGGAGATTGACGGCTATATCGAAGGACGCTTTACGCTGCCACTGACTGATCCCCCCGCCGTGCTGAACCGCCTCGCCACCGACATCGCGATGTACCGCCTGCAGTCGCTGCGTCCGCTGCACGACTTGGAAGATGCGCGCAAGCGTTACGACGACGCTGTCGCGATGCTGACGAAAGTCGCGGCGGGAGAACTCACGCTCGGACTGTCGGAGGACGGCCTGGAGCCGCCGTTGGCGGACAACGTGGAAACGGTGCGGGGGCCGAACCGCGTTTTCACCCGCGGCAAGTTGAGGGGCTACTGAGATGGGCGTCATGCTGGACGGACCCTGGAACGGCGTGACGTTCTCGCCGCCGACAGCAATCGATATTGCGACGATCGAAAACGCGATCGTCAGCCGGCTGAATTCTCAAATCAGCTCAATCGAAATCGCACACTATCCGGATCGTCCCGAGAGCTGGCGCCTGACACATCGGGTGGGCGCGGCGTTGGTGATGTTCAAAGGCGCGCAGTATGGCGAGCTGCTCGACACCTCGGCGATTATCCAGGAACGCAAACTCGAGTTCGAGATCGAAGTGATGATGCGCGACCTCGGATGGGCGGTCGGCGGCGACCCGTCGGGCACAAGTCCGGGCGCATATTCGATCATCGAAAGTATTCGGACTGCGCTCACCGGATTTCTGATCGCCGGCTGCCGCAAGATGTACCCGGTGCGCGAGAAATTCGTTAAGCGCGACAAGCAGGGCGGGGTGTGGACGTACGCGTCGACGTTCGCGCTTAGCACGGTTGCGTGCGAAGCCTCGCAGCCGGACGACTTCCCGCTCTTCATCAAGGGTATCGCGCTCGAGGAAGGCGGACAGACCTCGATCACGGTCGGCGCGGCAGCCTACGCGTTCAATTCGAATAGCCAGATACAGCTTCCGCAAGGCAACGTGTTTGCCGTCAGCATCACGGGGCCGGGCGGGGCATCGCTGATCGCAGGCACTGACTACTCGATAGATCGAGCCGACGGAATAGTCACTGCGCTGCCGGGTGGGGCAATAGCCGAGGGCGAAACTGTGCAAATCGCATACTCATACGCCGAAGAGGTCATTGCGACGGCGGGCGAGAGTATACCGACTAACTAAAGCGACCGAATAGTAATTCGATTCAACTGAGTAACAGGTGATACATGCCAGCCAGTTTCCTGCATGGAGTTGAGATAGTCGAAGTGCCTAATGGGCCCGTTCCGGTCACGGTCGTCAAGTCGGCGGTGATCGGACTGGTGGGGGCGGCGCCGAGCTGGGCGGTGAAATCGCCTTCGGTTGCGCCAGCGCCGAACACGCCGACGCTGGTCTCGTCGGCGCTCGACGCGGCAAATTTCGGGCCGCTGGTTCGCGGATACTCTATTCCTTATGCACTGGCGGCGATTCAGGCGCAGGGCGCTGGACAGGCGATCGTCGTCAACGTTTTCGATTCCAGCCGGCACTTTACGGCGATAGCCGCGACCGCATTCAGCTTCAATACCCAGGGAGCGATTAGTCTCGGGCACATGGGCGTGTCGAACGTAGTAGTCACTAGTAATCCGGCGGGTACTACGTATGCGTCGGGTACTGACTATGCGCTCGACGCCGTCAACGGTGCGATCAGTATCATACCGACGGGCTCGGGCGGACATATCAGCGCCGGCGCGAGCGTGTTGATCGCGTTCAACTACGCTGATCCGTCGAAGGTAATGGATGCTGATGTGATCGGGGCAATCACCAGTGGCGTTTACACGGGGCTGCAGGCATTTCAGACGACCTACGGCACTATGGGTTTCTTTCCGAAGATACTGATCGCGCCCGGCTACTCACAGGACACGGCGGTTGCAACGGCGATCGAAACGATGGCGAACACTATTCGGGCGATGGCGCTGGTGGATTCGCCGCCGTCCACTTCTGCGGCGACCGCGATAACCAATCGAGGGGTTGTGGGTAATGCTTTCGGAACGTCGAGCAACCGAACGATTCTGTGTTATCCGCAAGAGACTTTCTACGACACGGGGATCGTGCCGACCGGAGTCACGCTGAACGCTTCGGGGGCGCCACTGCCCGCGCAATTCAATGCTAACGCAGTGGGGCCATACTCGCAGTGGGTGGCGGGAGCGATCGCGGCCAAGGACCTGGCGCAGGGCTACTGGTGGTCGCCGTCCAACACGCAGGTGGATGGAATGCTCGGGCCGGACGTTACGCTCTACGCCTCAATTCTCGATCCGTCGTCAGATACCAACAATCTTAATGCGGCGGGAATCGTGACCGTGTTCAACGCTTTCGGCACAGGGCTTCGGGTCTGGGGAAACCGCAGCGCCGCGTATCCGACTTCGACTGCGCCGGACAACTTCATCTCGGTGCGCCGCACGATGGACATAATCGAGGAGTCGGTGGAGCTCGCGATGCTCCAGTTCATCGATCAGCCAATTTCGAATGCGTTGATCGACGCGATCCTGGCCAGCGCGAACGCATTCATCAGATCTCTCATTCAGCGCGGCGCCCTGGTGGCCGGGGCGGCAAGCTTCGATCCGGCGGAAAATCCGGCGACGCAGATCGCCGCCGGGCAATTGGTGTTTGACATCGACGTAATGCCGCCGCCGCCCGCGGAGAGAATCACCTTCGAGGCCTTCATCGACGTCACGCTGCTGGCGCAGCTTGGACAGACCAGCCCGATAACCGTCGCGGCGGGAGCGACCTCGTAACGTTCGTGCACTCGGGGAAGCAGAATGAATATCCAGATCAATTCACTGACTAATGCGAATATCTATATCGACGGCGTCGGCTTGCTGGGACGGGCCGAAGAGATCGAAATCGCCAATCCCAAGCACAAGATGATCGACTACAAGGGGCTTGGGATGGCGGGAACCGCGGAGCTGTGGGCAGGGGTGGAAAAGCTCGAGTCGAAGATCAAGTGGTCGTCGTTCGATGCCGATACGCTGACGTTCTCAGCGAGCCCATTCCAGACCCATTCGTTCCAGGCGCGAGGAAACCTGGAGCAGTACACGAGCGAGGGGCGAAGCGCTCAGCTGCCGGTCGTGTACCTGATGACGGGGGTGTTCAAGGATGCGGGAAGTCCTACCTTCCGCCAGCATCAGATGGTCGAAACTACGTCGGTCGTAAGCATTTATCATTGTGAGTTATACGTCGCAGGAGTCCAAATATACTTGTACGACGTATTCGCCAATATCTACGTGGTCGGTGGCGTCGATCAACTGAGTACTTTCAGATCGAATCTCGGCGGCTGAGTTAGTATTGCGCGATAGCCAGAACACGGGAGTCTCTGACTAATGAAGATCGAAGATCTAACGGTAAACGGGGTCCGAGTCGGCGGTGCGGACACCAAGAACGAACAGGAAGTCCGGACGGTCGAGCTACCTTCCGGCAAGTGCGCGGAGGTGAGGAAAGGCTTTGGGCGGGACCTGATGCGGGCGCAGCGGGCAGCCAATGGTGGTGACGCGAGCGCAGTGATTTTCGCGCTGATAGCTGAGCTAACGCGGGTCGACGGGCGCAAGATCGTGTACGAAGAAGTGCTCGAGATGGAACTGGCGGACGTGATGGCGTTGCAGGCTGAGGTGATTGGCGAAAATTTCGACCACCCTCCGCAGCGAGTTTCGCAAGTCTCGTTCAATCAGGAATCTCAGTCCGGGAGCTGAACGAAATGGACTTCGCGGAACTGTCTTACTGGCTCGACGCGATGACGGACTATGAACGAGCGCGCGTCGACGGCGGCGGAGGGGACGATCATGAGTAGTAAACGCAGTGACTATAGCTCGAGACGTCAAGTAACTAATCAGGCGAAACGGTGAGAAGATGGGAGTGAGATTATTTGTGGGCAACTTGAGTTTTTCGCTGGGCGACAGCGATTTGCGGGAAGCATTCGCCGAAATTAGCGGAGTAGAGCGAGCCGAGATAGTGCGCGACCGCTTCGACGGCCGCTCGCGCGGCTTCGGATTCGTCGAAATGCGGAATGAAGACGACGCAGCGGTCGCATTGCGGGCGATGAACGGAAAGGAGCTTGCGGGACGACCGTTACGAGTCGAGGCGGCGACCTCTCAGCGGCGCCCGTTCGATCGCAGTGCTGCGCGACCTCAGTAGAGCGGCGAAATCGCGTCATTGAAACCTATCATTGTATGACTGAACAACGCGGGAAAGCGCCCGGCCGGATGGAGAGCTTGACGAGCTTGCTACGAAAGGGAGCTCGGACGGCGGCTTCGATTGAGAGAATAGCGGCGGTCAGTGGTCGATTGCGGCTTCCCGTGCAGCTTTCTGCGCGCGCCTTGGTTGCGAAACATGATCGTAGTCTTTTTGCGGGAGCGCGAAGCCAGGGACGGGTTGCCAGCGTTGGTTCTGAGAACCTGGTTGATAGTGGGCGAGAGCACGCGACTATTGCGCGATTGATCCAGCGGTTTGCCGCGACGGCGAAGGCGATGCGGGCGACTGCGCGGGCAACTGACCGCATCCGCAACCAAGCGACGAGTAAATTGCCAGTCGCGATGGATGCCCTGGCGCGGACTGAGCGTTCGGTTGAAGCGGGAGACGTCGCGCGGGCGATTGTCACGGCGCCACGAGGTTCGAAAATCGCGCCGGCAGGAAATTCGCAGTTGTCGCGTCGAATGGTTGCAGGTTTGGAAACGGGACGAGCGATGACGACTGGAACCCGGGCAATCGTCGTCGCTCGCGCCGCTTCATCGACTCATGGGGTGGTTCCGCCGGCGAATCTTTCACAGCGCATGTTCGCGGAACCGTCGAGCGGCAATCGTGGCAGAGATAGTCGAAGCGGTGGCGCGGGAATCACTATTAATTCGTCGCCTACGGTGGTGATCAACGGACCGGCTTAAGGGGGTAATTCGCAGCGTGACGTGCTGGGAGCGTTGCGGGCGCATCGCGAAGAACTATTCGATCAATTGAGACGAGAATCCGCGCGGCGCGAGCGCGCGCAGTTCTGAGGAGCGATAACTTGTTCGCAGTGTTGGGCGATATTCAGTTCGAGGTGGTCGGCTCTCCCGAGAGCTACGAGTCGGCTGACGGCTACGACTTTCCCGAGCAGCGCGTGATCGAAAGCAAGCCGCGGCTGCAATGGGTTGGGGACGAGCTCGAGCGCTTGAGTTTCGAATTGATGTGGCACGCGTCGTTCACCAATCCTGCCGCACAGCTCGCGCTGTTGCGTGCGACGGCAGCGACGCATCTCGCACTGCCGCTGGTGTT
>Ga0209139_10000281_pt1 | contig 16889 bp, 15 predicted proteins | sample BogFormECP14_OM3_FD_188246 | JGI IMG/M metagenome (GOLD analysis project Ga0209139, IMG submission 188246) | Bog forest soil microbial communities from Calvert Island, British Columbia, Canada - ECP14_OM3 (SPAdes) (version 2) | ecosystem: Environmental > Aquatic > Freshwater > Wetlands > Bog ...
TTCGTGAAGACGAGTCTTTTTGATCTTTTCAAAGTCGGTGTCGGACCATCCAGTTCGCACACAATGGGTCCGATGCGCGCGGCGCGGCGCTTTGTGCTCGCGCTTGAAGACGCTGGGCTGCTGGATCGCACTACGCGCGTGCAGGTAGACCTATACGGCTCGCTGGCTCTGACAGGACTCGGCCACGGCACCGATCGGGCCGTGCTACTGGGACTCTCGGGAGAAGAGCCGTCCACCATCGATCCGGAGACGATCGAATCAAAGCTGCATCAGATTCGCGGGGCGCATGAGTTATTGCTCGGCGGTCGCAAGGCTGTTTCATTCGGCGAACCAACCGATCTTCTCTTTCACCGCGACAGGATGTTTCCGGAGGGCGCGCAGACACAACATCCTAATGGCGTGCGGTTTTCCGCTTTCGACGCTTCAGGAAAGACTATCGCAAGCGAAGTCTTCTTCTCGATCGGCGGTGGGTTCATCGTTTCAGATGCGGAAGGCGCGGGCAGCGCCAAGGTGATGACTACCGCGGAGTTGCCGCATCCTTTTAAGAGCGCGGCAGAGCTGCTGGAGATGGCAGCTCAAAAACAGATCACCATCTGGGATCTGATGCTGGAAAACGAGTCGGCCTTGCGCTCGCCGGAAGAAGTGCGCTCCGGCATTCTGAAGATCTGGTCCGTTATGCAGGAATGCATCGATCGCGGCATGCGCACCGAAGGCATTCTGCCTGGCGGATTGAATGTGCGCCGCCGCGCGCCGCGTCTTGCCGCGCGACTTCGCGAAAAAGGGTCTGTCGATCCGCTGGCCCCGCTCGACTGGGTGACCGTTTATGCGATGGCGGTGAATGAAGAAAATGCCGCGGGCGGGCGGGTTGTGACTGCTCCGACCAACGGGGCCGCAGGTGTGGTGCCGGCTGTAGCGCGGTACTATCGCGACTTCATCCCTGGCGCGGATGACGAAGGCATCCTGCGCTACTTCCTCACGTCCGCAACGATTGGCATTCTCTACAAAGAAAATGCCTCGATCAGCGGCGCGGAAGTTGGATGTCAGGGAGAAGTCGGCGTTGCCTGCTCGATGGCTGCCGGTGGACTGATGGCCGCGATGAGCGGTACCAACGGCCAGATTGAGCACGCCGCGGAAATTGGCATGGAGCACAACCTGGGGATGACCTGCGACCCCATCGGCGGTCTCGTGCAAATCCCCTGCATCGAGCGCAACGCCATGGGCGCGGTTAAGGCCGTGCATGCCTGCCGCATCGCGCACAACGAACTGGAGAGCCACAAGGTCTCGCTCGATCAGGTCATCAAGACGATGTACCTTACCGGCCTCGATATGCAGTCGCGCTATAAGGAAACATCGCTGGCCGGGTTGGCTCTGAACGTTATCGAGTGCTGACTTACACCAGCTGTCCGTAAGAAACTAAGCAGTAGCTCTCTATTCGCCCGGTAAACCGCTCGCTAAAACGATCTGAATATTCGGCGCCGGTCAGCGCTCCACCGCCATCGCCACTGAATTCCCGCCACCCAGGCACAGCGCCGCCACGCCGCGACGTACGTCGCGGCGGATCATCTCATAGATCAGAGTCACCAGCACACGCGCGCCGCTTGCGCCAATCGGGTGGCCGATTGCCACTGCGCCGCCATTCACATTTACTTTCTCGAATGGGATTCCGAGCTCGCGCGTTACTGCGATTGCCTGCACGGCAAACGCCTCGTTCAATTCGAAGAGGTCTACGCTGTCGGCTGTCCATCCCGCCCTGGCAAGAACCTTCTGCACGCCGGTCACCGGGGCCATCATCACCCAGGCCGGATCGACGCCACTCGTTGCCTGTGCGCGGATGTACGCGATCGGCTCCAGTCCCAGAGACTTCGCCTTCGCCGCCGACATCACCACCAGGGCCGCGGCCGCATCGTTTACTCCGGGAGCATTGCCTGCCGTCACTGTGCCATCTTTCTTGAAGGCGGGCTTCAGAGCGCGCAGTGCTTCAAGGCTGGCGTCTTCGCGAATCGACTCGTCGCGCTCAAACAACGTTGGGGGCTGACCTTTCTTCTTAGCCGGGATCTCCACGGGAACTACCTGCGACTTGAAGCGGCATTCTTTCCATGCTTCGGCCGCCTTGCGATGCGAGTTCAGCGCGTATTCGTCCTGTTCCTCACGCGTGATTTTGTATTTCTCCGCAACGTTCTCGGCCGTCTGCCCCATGTGATAGTTGTTGAACGAATCCCATAGCCCATCGTTCACCATCGAGTCGACCGCCGTTGCATTTCCCATACGGAAGCCGCTGCGCGCATTGGGGAGCAGATAGGGCGCATTCGTCATCGACTCCATTCCCCCAGCGACAACGATTTCTGAGTTACCCGTCTGGATTGCCTGTGCGGCCAGCGCCACAGCCTTCAATCCCGATCCGCAGACTTTATTGATCGTCATCGCGCCAACGGACGAAGCCAGCCCTCCGTGCAGCGCGGCCTGTCGCGCAGGATTCTGTCCCAGCCCGGCGGAAACAACGTTGCCCATGATGCACTCATCGACTATTGCGGCATCGATGCCTGCGCGCCGCACAGTTTCGCGCACGGCAATGGCGCCCAACTGCGTTGCGGAAAGATCCGACAACGAGCCCTGAAACTTCCCAACCGGTGTGCGCACACCAGAGACGATCACAATTTCTTCCATAACAAACCCCACACTTTAGTTAGACGGCAAACATACGAAGATATCAAGCCGGAGATGTAACAATCAATCGAAGGGCCCTGATGCGATGAGTGAACAAAACGCCACAGAAGTCAGCGAACATACAACACTGCCAGCAATCGCGCCCTGGTGGCACACTGTGCTGCTCATCGTGCCGCTCCTTGCATTTTCACTGCTGGGCAGCCTCAAGCCGACACATCAGGCACTCAGCCAGCATCACATTCCGCAATACGCCGCGACTCTTGCATGGGAATGGATTCTTGCGGGGCTCGTCTTCTGGGGCATCCGCATGCGCAAGACTCCGCTGCGCCAACTTCTCGGTACCCGGCGTCCTGCGTTGCGCGACTGGAGAGACGATCTGGTCATTGCCGCCGCTTTCTGGATCACGTCCGTGATTATCCTCGCGGCCATCGGCGCCGTGTTCAAGCTCGCGCATCTCTCCACACCGCAAAAAGCTCTCGCGCAACTGGCGCCGCAAAATGCGCTGGAGCTGTTGCTATGGGTGATTCTCAGCATCTCGGCGGGAATTTGCGAGGAGCTGACGTTTCGCGGGTATCTGCTGCAGCAGTTCTCGCGCGTCAGCGGCAAGATTTGGATTGGAGTGGTCGCTTCGTCGCTGCTCTTCGGCGTCGCGCACGGATACGAAGGCGCGAGCGGAATGATCGCGATCACCGTGTATGGCGCGCTTTTCTGCATTCTCGCGATTCAGCGAGGCAGTCTGCGAGCGGGTATGATGGCGCACGCGTGGCAGGATGTTTTTTCCGGAATTGCCCTGATGGTTCTCAATCACGCGCACGTGTTTTAAGTTTTTTCCGATCACTTTCGTCATGATGGCGGTCGCGAATGAAACACAAGATCGCAAAGTTTGTCATTTTTTTCTTGACACTCTTTTTTAGGAACTCTATACATTCGTTAACTGCAGCATTTTGATGTTGCAGTACACGAATAGGGAGAATAGATAAATGGCAACCAAGAAAGCAGCAAAGAAGCCAGCGAAGAAGGCAGCAAAGAAAGCTGCAAAGAAGAAGTAAGCAAAGAAACAAGGCAACACCAAAGGGGGACGCAATAGCGTCCCCCTTAGTGTTTCTGCGGTATTCCGCATTTCTGCGACAATGAAATTCTAATGACCAGACCCCATGACTAGACGTAGATGGATTGCCGACAGTTGGGATGAAAGCACAGCATCGCTCACCGGTGAGCAGGCGTCGCATCTCATCCGCGTGCTCCGCGCGCACCCCGGAACTGAATACGACATTGTGGCGGGCGACCGTGTCTGGCATGGCGTCATTGCAGGGATCCTGGGGGATTCTGTCCGTTTCAACCTCGTCGCCGAAGTTCAGGCCGATCCGGCGCTTCCGATCACGCTGCTCCTTTCTATCTTCAAATTCGATCGCCTGGAATGGGCCATCGAAAAGGGAACCGAGCTGGGAGTTGAGCGCATCATTCCCATCGTCGCGCGCCGCAGCGAAAAGCATCTCGCGCAGTCCGCACAGAACCGCGTTGAGCGCTGGCGGCGTATTGCCCGCGAATCGGCGCAGCAGTCGCGGCGCTCAGATATTCCCGCAATCGATGATGTGCTGCCCCTCAAAACAGCAGCGCGTCAAACCAGCGACGCCGCGAGACTTCTGCTCGCCGAACAGGAACGTTCGACCACGCTGCGAAACGCTGTCGAGGAAGCAATAAGAAATGCGGGGGAGGAAATGCCGTCGATCCATCTGGCCGTCGGCCCTGAAGGTGGATGGACCGCTGACGAAGAAGCCCTCTTCGATGCAGAGGGCTGGAAGTCGGTAAGCCTGGGTCCGCGCATTCTCCGCGCAGAAACCGCAGCTATCACTGCCACGGCAGTCGTGGCTGCGCTGCTGGAATAAAAAAGGTCACAAGCCGGAGCGCCTGTGACCTGATCTCTGTTACCTGAGTCCTTGCTAGTTAAAGATCTCCTTCACCTTGGAAAACAAACTCCGGGAAGTTGGAGTATTTTCGACGGTGAGCGATTCACCGAGCTGCCGCAGCAACTCTTTCTGCAGCTTGGTCAATTTCTTTGGGGTCTGGACCGCGACTTGCACCACCATGTCGCCGCGTCCATGCTCATTCAGGTAGGGAACGCCCTTTCCGCGTAGACGAAACTCCTTGCCGCTCTGAGTGCCCTCGGCAATTTTCAGTTTCGTGTCGCCCTCGAGCGTCGGAATCGTAATCTCATCTCCCAGCGCTGCCTGCGAAAACGAAATCGGAATCACGCAATGCAGGTCGTTGCCATCGCGCTCGAAGAACGCATGTGGCTTCACGGAAAGGACAATGTAGAGATCCCCTGATGGCCCACCGTAGCGGCCGGCATCGCCTTCGCCCTGGTAGCGAATGCGCGTTCCTTCTTCCACGCCGGCGGGAATCTTCACCTGCAGCGTGTGCTGCTTTTCCTGGCGTCCGTCGCCGCGGCACGTCGTGCAAGGATCGGTCACTACGCTGCCCGTACCGCCGCAGGCATTGCACGTCCTCGCAATCGAGAAGAACCCCTGCTGGTAGCGAACCTGTCCGCGACCTTGGCACTGCGTGCAGGCCGAAGGACCGCGCCCGCTCGCTGTACCGGATCCGTGACATGTGGTGCATGCTTCTGCACGGCGAATCGTAACCTGTACATCTTTACCGAAGACGGCGTCCTCAAACTCGATCACATGGTCGAAGCGAATATCGCGCCCACGCTGTGCGCGTGAGGTGCGGCGGTTGGAGTTGCCGCCCATGTTGAACATCTCGCCGAAGAAATCACCGAAGATGTCTCCGATATCGCCCATGCCGGCAAATGGATCGCCGTTGCCGCCGCCGACTCCGCTCACGCCCGCATGACCGTAACGGTCATAGGCTGCGCGCTTCTGCGGATCGCTCAGAACCTGATAGGCCTCGCTGCACTCCTTGAACTTCTCCTCGGCTTCGGCGTTTCCGGGATTGCGGTCAGGGTGGTACTGCATCGCGAGTTTGCGGTATGCGGTCTTCAGCTCCTGGTCGGAGGCAGTCCGCGTCACGCTTAACACTTCGTAGTAATCGACTTTAGTCACGTTGGCTGTTCGGCTCATGCTTCTTTCTGCTGCGGGTTGTTTACTACGCGGACAAGAGCGGGCCGCAAAAGCCGCTCTCTAATTTTGTAGCCGCGGCGGACCTCGTCAAACACCTGATGGTCCGGCAAATCAGGTCGCTCGACCATTTCGAGCGCTTCATGCACGCGCGGATCGAAGGTTGTGCCCACCGTTTCCACCGGCTGCACATTCAGCGACCGCAGCGCCTCTTCCATTTGTTTCACAATCAGCTCCACACCTGTGCGGAGTTGATCGGCGGAGCCAGTCGACTTGAGCGCCAACTGAAAGTTATCGAGCACCGGCAAAAACTGCTCCACTGCCCCGGTAACAGCAAAGTCGCGAAACTCATTCCTTTCGCGCGCCTCTCGCTTACGGGCGTTATCGAACTCGGCCTGCAGCCGCGCCAGGCGGTCAACCAGTGCATCACGCTCGGCCTTCACCCGCTCCAACTCTTCCAGATTGGATGATTCAGCCGGCACTATCGCTTCAGCCTGCGGATCATCTGCCACCGCCGCTGCCGTCGTTTCCTGATTCTGTTCTTCGTTCACAGTATTCTCATCCAATTTTTTTCTACTCATTTCAACCAAACCTTTTGCGGAGCGCACTCAACCTGCGCGCCGTCCGTTGCTCTCTCTCTGTTTTCAGATGCCCTACTGAGGGGGCTGAAAAATCTTGTCCGACAATTGCGCGATGTAGGAAACGGCATTGATCGTCTCCTGATATTGCATCCGTGTCGGACCGATGACCGCAACTGTGCCGAAATTCTCAGCGCCCAGTCTCGCCGGTGAGCCGATCAGCACCAGGTCCTGCATTCCCGGAATCGCCTCTTCCAGTCCCACCACTACACGCACCGTATGCTGCCGCGCGTCCACGTACGCGTTCAGCAGTTCCACCATGCGCTTCTTCGCTTCCAGTGCCGCCAGCATCTGGCGCAGACGTTCACGATCCAGTTCGCTGGCCAGCAGGTTCGCCACGCCTTCGACGAAGATCGTCTGCAATCCGCCATCACCATCGAGCGCGCCCTTGCGGCAAAGCTCGTTCACCGATTGCATCAGCCGGTCGTATTCGCTGCGCTCCTGCTCCATCCTGCCCGTTAGCTCTGTGCGGATGCGGTCGATTGACCAGCCATGAAAATTCTCGTTCAGAAACCGCGCCGACGCTTCCAACTCCATATACGTCAGGTCGCGATCCAGCATCAGCATCCGGTCCATGACGAGGCCGGCCTTGGTCACGACAACCGCCAACACCCGCCCCGCCGTAAGCCGCGTGAAGTGGATATGCTCCAGCGCATGTACTTCGACTACCGATGCCAGCGCTACGCCCACCCCGCTTGAGATCAGGGCGAGCACATGCGAAGTGCGTTCCAGGAACTGCTGACTGCTGTTGATCCCGGCAAAGCTGTCGTCAATCTGCTCGCGCCGCTCCTGCGCCATTGGAAGCTGCCGCGAAGGCCCGCTCAGCTGCTCCACGTAGAAACGAAATGCCTTCGCCGTAGGAATCCGCCCCGCTGAAGTATGCGGCTGGTCGAGAAGCCCCGCATCGCTGAGCGACGCCATCACATTGCGAATGGTCGCCGAACTCATGCCATCCTTATCGGCAAACTGACGCGCAACCGCCTGCGACGCTACCGGCTCGCCTGTAGTGATGTAGCTCTCGATAATGGTTGTCAGTACCACCCGTTCACGCGGGCTGATCCGCAGTTCGGAAGCCATGATTCCCTCGGCATAAGACCATCTGCCCAGCCAGCGACAAGATAGTCCTGTCCTTTTTAATTTTAGTGCATTTTGCGCGGAAACGTATCGATTACCGCTGCGCCCCGGAGTAACCAGAAATCATCAATGAATTTGGAAGGTCGTTGCCCGTTGTTTAAATTCAGAATTACGACACAGCCTCAGGCGGCGGGGTTGAAACCAGGATAGGGCTCCAGTGGAACCAGCGCGACCACTTCCAGCAGGCCAGCCTTGAACAGCGGGAAGGTCTCAATAGCCGCTTGCACTTCCTCTTTCGATGTTGCTTCCCAAAGGATGCTTGCCCCAGGCGTATCCCCGCGCCTCCATACCTGTCGAATCAACCCGCTCGCATAATATTCACGAACACGAGCCGCTTCGCCGGCAATCAATTCGGGAGTAAAAGCTTCCGGAGGAAACTTGTCGACGAGTCGGCGGCTAAGCGAAAGAAATTGCATGCGCGTAGTCTACAGGAAAATGCTGCTCTAACCGCCCGCGCTAAATAAGACAAAACGGTGCAGCCGAAGCAGCACCGTTGTAAGAATCGAGAGAACTTTACGCCCGGCTGAGATAAGCCCCTTCAGCCGTATCCACGCGAATCTTTTCCCCCTCATTGATAAACGGAGGCACCTGCACAATCAACCCCGTCTCCGTTTTCGCTGGCTTCGTCACAGAAGAAGCGGTTGCCGACTTCAATCCCGGCTCGGTCTCGACAATCGTCAGCTCGACCGTCTGCGGCAGCTCAATTCCGACGGGAACACCGTCAAAAAAAGAAACCGTAATCTGCAGATTCGGCGTCAGATACTCGACCGCATCCCCCAGCGTGTCATGCTTCAGGTGCGTCTGCTCGTAGTTCTCCGTGTTCATAAAGTAGTAGTCATCGCCGTCGTTGTAGAGAAATTCCATCGGAATTTCATCGACGACAACGCGGTCAATCGCGTCGGCCGAACGGAAGCGGTGCTCAAACATTGCGCCCGTGCGCAGGCTGCGCAGCTTGGCCTGGATAAAGGCGCGCAGGTTGCCGGGCGTGCGGTGCTCCACAGAGAAAACCGAGTGCAACTCGTTGTTGTGCTTGATAATCATGCCCGGACGCATTTGTGTGGCGGGAATCGCCATAAAAAGAAACTCCTTGCTCTTGTGGTTCTGGGATTTTACAGATGCCGGCACTCACGGCCAGGCGGGAAACTCTCCAATAGATGATTGTAGCGTTTTCCGGTACTCGGAGCCAGCCGCCGCTGGCCTAATCCATTGGAGATCTATTCCACGGTCACAGACTTTGCCAGATTACGCGGTTGGTCTACGTCACAGCCGCGACGCACGGCGATGTGGTAAGCGAGCAGTTGCAGCGGAATGACGTCCAGTACGGACAATAGCAGCTCAGAAGTGCGCGGGACGTAGAGGACGTGATCGACGAGTTGTTTGATTTCGTTATCGCCCTCGACTGCAACGGCGATTACTTTGCCCGATCGGGCTGTGACTTCCTGAATATTTGAGAGCGTCTTTTCGTAACGCAGCTTCGAGTCGCGGTTGGCCTTGTCCTGCGTGGCGAGCACGACAACGGGGAGCGTTTCGTCGATGAGGGCGTTGGGGCCGTGCTTCATCTCGCCTGCGGGGTAGCCTTCGGCGTGGATGTAGGAAATTTCCTTGAGCTTGAGCGCGCCTTCGAGGGCGATGGGGTAGTGGATGCCGCGTCCGAGAAAGAGGAAGTCGCTGACGTTGGAATAGACGCGGGCTAGCTTTTCACATTCTCCGTCAACCGTCCGGAGAATTTCTTCTACTTTGCCGGGAAGTAACGTGAGTTCTTCGAGCAGGGTGCGGCTTTCGTCTTCGGAGATGGTGTGACGCGTTTGCGCGAGGTGCACGGCGAAGAGGAAGAGCGCGACGAGCTGCGCGGTGAAGGCTTTCGTTGAGGCCACGCCGATTTCCGGGCCGGCATGGGTGTAGATGGTGCCGTGGGCCTCGCGCGCGATCATGGCGCCGACGACGTTGCAGATGGCGATCGTCTTCGATCCCTTGGCGATCATTTCGCGCTGCGCGGCGAGGGTGTCGGCGGTTTCGCCGGATTGCGTGATGAGCAGGCCGAGCGCGGTGGGATCGGGGATGGGGTCGCGGTAGCGGTATTCGCTGGCGTAGTCGACTTCGACGGGGACTCGGGCTAGGCGCTCAATCATGAACTTGCCTGCCGTGGCGGCGTGCCAGCTGGTGCCGCAGGCGGCGATGTTGATTTTGGTGGCGCCGCGGAAGTCTTCGTCGCTGATCTTCATTTCGCTGAGGAAGACTTTGCCGGTGTCAAGCGAGATGCGTCCGAGGGTGGTGTCGCGGATGGCGCGCGGCTGCTCGAAGATTTCCTTGAGCATGAAATGCTTGTAGCCGCCTTTTTCCGCCTGGATCGGATCCCATTGAATGCGCTGCACCGGGCGCTCGATAGGGTTGCCTGCAAAGTCGGTGAGGCGGACGCCGGAGGGAGTGAGCACGGCCATGTCGCCGTCGGCGAGGAAGTAGAGATTGCGGGTGTGGTGCAGGATTCCGGGGACGTCAGAGGCTACGAAGTATTCGCCTTCGCCGAGTCCGATCACTGCGGGAGGGCCGAAGCGGGCGGCTACGATCTTATCTGGCTCGTCGGCGGAGATAACGACGATGGCGAATGCGCCTGTCAGCCGGGCGACGGAGCGCCGTACGGCTTCTTCGAGCGGCATAGTCTTGCCGGATGTGGCAGCCGACGACATTTCCTGCTCGATGAGGTGGGCGATGATTTCTGTATCTGTTTCAGTTACGAATTTGTGGCCCTCGGCTGCGAGTTCGTGCTTGAGAGCGAGGTAGTTCTCGACGATGCCATTGTGCACGACAACGATGCGCCCGGTGCAGTCGCGGTGCGGGTGGGCGTTTTCTTCCGTAGGGCGGCCGTGGGTGGCCCAGCGAGTGTGGCCTATGCCGTAGGTTCCGTGGATGGGGCGATCTTTGAGAACTTCCTCAAGGTTGCGAAGCTTGCCGGGGGCGCGGCGCAGTTCAAGGCCGTTGCCGGTTCCTCCGACTGCGATTCCGGCTGAGTCGTAGCCACGGTATTCGAGGCGGCGCAGGCCTTCAATGATGACGGGGACAACTTCTTTATTTCCTACGTAGCCGACAATGCCACACATGCTTCAGATTGTACGGGACGTATCAAAGAAGTCGGCTAGACGTCTTCTTCGAGCTTGTAGGTGAATTCCTCGATGACGGGGTTGGTCAGCACATCTTTGGCGATGCGTTCGACTTCTGCTTTGGCGGCTGCGGCGTCGAGGGAATTGTCGAGGTCGAGGACGAAATATTTTCCCTGGCGTACGTCGTTTACGCTTTTGTACTGCATCTTTTTGAGTGCGTTCTGAATGGTCTGGCCCTGGGGGTCAAGCACCGTTCTCTTGAGTGTCACATAGACATGAGCCTTCATCATCGTCGATTATAAAGGACTGCGCGTCCCGCGATACGCGCCTTCGGCGCAATTCGTACTCCGTGCCGACGGAAGGTAATGGGCCAATTTCACACAGATTACGTACACTGGAATTCTCATGGTTAATTATCTGGAACTACCGATTGGCGATAAGCTGCCCGAAGTGATCAATGCCGTTATCGAGATCCCGCTTGAGGGCATCAATAAGTACGAATACGACAAAGAGCTGCATGTCTTCCGGCTAGACCGCAATTTGTATTCGCCGGTGCACTATCCGGGGGATTACGGGTTTATTCCGTCAACGTTGAGCGACGACGGCGATCCGCTGGACGTGCTGGTGCTGGTGGACGCGCCGAGCTTTCCGGGATGCGTGATGCAGGTGCGTCCGATCGGGTTGATGGAGATGCTGGACCAGGGCGTTCTCGACGAGAAGGTGCTGGCGGTTGGGAAAAACAATCCGCGTTACACAGATGTGTGGAATTATTCGGAAATTTATCCGCACATGCTCAAGGAGATTACGCATTTCTTCTCGATCTATAAGGACCTTGAGGGCAAGCGGGTTGAGGTTCGCGGATGGCATGATGCCGCGTACGCTCGGGATCGTGTTTTGATGTCCGCTAAGAATTTCGTTGAGAATAAAGAGAAGAAGCTGGCTGAGGCCGGGGCTGAGAAGTAAATTCTCGCTATATATTTCTTAGAGTCTGAGATCTGTGGTTCCCATCCTTTTCGCAAGCTTCGCGAAAGGATGGGAACCCATTTTCGTGCCGCTGCGCGCGTCCAAAAGCAGATCCTTCGCTCCGCTCAGGATGACAGCTTCTACTTTGTCTGTCAGGGTGCGTGCTGCGCTGCTTTGGCTACGTGGGCTTCTTCTTGGTGGTCGGAGAGGGTGAGGTTTGGTTTCCGGTCGAAGGAGATGGTGCCGGAGACGGTTTGCCTTACCGGTCCTCTGACTATCTGGGACTGATCGAAAATGAGCTGCTCATTTCTGATGGATCCATCGGCGCTCCAGTGGTCGAAGTGCGTCAGCGCTGCAGGGACCAAGTTCGTCGTTCCCTGCGTCCAGTCCCAATGAAAGGTTCCCTGCGCCGACTGGGCCAGATCGTCTGTTGAATATCCGGACAGTTCCAAATGGGTGGTTGCGCTTATGGTGCCGGAGAGTGGCGGCTCGTGCCAGAGAGCGGCGAGTCCTGTGGCGCTGGCGTGGAGTAGCTGCGCGTCGAAGCTATAGTGAGGCGTGCTGGCGGTGGCATCCATCGTGCCGTTTGCCTGCAGAATTCCGTTCAGCGAGTGGCCTTCGATGGACTTGAACTGGATATGGCGTCCTTCAATGTGTATTTCGCCGCTTGCGTCGTGCAGAGTAAGTGGGCCGAGGGTGAATGTTGCGGCGCGGACGGTGCCGTTCAACGCGGGCCACTGGATTTTGTTGCGGTCGAGCCGGGCGAGGATCTGCTGCAGGAATTCTCCGCGCTCGCCTGCACCCATGACGGCGGACTGGAGCGCTGCGGCGTCAAGCTGCGGCGTAGAAAGCGAGAATTCGCGGACGCATGTCGGAGCGGAGCAGGGGATTGGCGCGGTGACGGAGAGCGTTGCCGGGATCTTGTGAAAGATGATGGATACGGGGTTCCAGACAATTTGCGTGGGTGAGAGCGCAGCTTGCGCGGCGACGATTTCTACCGGTTCGGGAAGGAAGCCAGCCTGATATTTCGCATTCTTGAGGCGGAGCGAGCCTTCCGTGGTTGTTGCTCCTGAAGCGGGATTTCCAAAGCTGCTACCGGGCATCCATTGGCCGTGGATGATGAGGTCGAGGATCGCGGTGCCTTGCGGAGCCAGCGCTGATGCAGCGTTATGCAGCAGGCCGATGCTGGCAGTGATGGGACGAAGGCGTTCGAGGGCTGCGTCGCCAGTGAAGCGGAGGGAGAAGTTCCGTCGAGTGAGGTCGCCGGCGACCGTGAGTGGGACGTCTTCGCCGAACGGGATGCTCGCGCTTGCGAGATGCAGCGATACAGGGATGCCGGTAGGAATTGATCTTGTCTTTGCCGGGTGGCGGGCCGGCGGGGCAGCGGCGCTGGTGAGATGGAGAAGAGGGAGAGTGAGGGGGCTATCCATGCCTGGCGTGCGGATGGAGAGTCCGTTTGCTGTGACGTCGCCGGTCAGGGTTTCAGTGGGTGACTTGTTGTAGGCCAGACTGCCTCCAAGGACCCCTGAAACTTGTGTCGAGGGTGCGAAACCATTCCGCAACAGGCGCAAGGCGGACAGGCCGAAGGCGGCGGGGACATTTTGGATCTGCAGGTTGAAGCTGGGTTTCGGGTGCTCCATGTCTGGGACGGCTCCCGTCAGGAGTAGGTGGCCGCCATCGATGGGCCAGAGACAGGTGAGGTTTTCGAGAGAGCGGGAATCGTGGCGGTAATTGCCCTGACAGGTGGCGTCGACGTTGAAGGGATCGAGTGGGGCGAATTCCTGGCGGTGCATGGCCGCGATTTGGATGCGGGTCTTGAACTGCGGGTTGAAGACGTCGCCCTTGATGGTTCCATTGATGTCCATGTTGCCACGCCAACCGGTGTCTTTTCCGAGGAGCAGGCGGGCGATCTGACCCAATGGCGCATTCGACCACTCGGTCTCTAGATCGATGGGCATCCTGTCGATGGCGGTGGCGCGCTGAAGAGACCCTTCTACTTTGAGCAGGCCGGTGTCGGAGAGGCCAAGGTCGAGATCGGTGCGGACGGGCTGGGCTTCGAGGCGAAGGCGCCATTCATCGGGGTTTGCCAGCCACATGGCGAAGTCGGCGTTGAGCAGGGAGAAGGGCTTTTTCTCGTTGATTATCTTGAAGTTAACGCGGGCATTGCTGGCTTCGATGTAGGGGAAGCGGGGAGGGCCCCCTGCCCGGCGTTGCGCAGTGGGGGCATTGGGGATGTGTGCGGCCTGCAGCAGGACCGTGCCAATGTTCCAGCGGCCTTCATTGTTGCGGACCAGGTTGAGGCTGGGCTGGTCGAAGCTGATGCGACCGATCTCAAGACGTCCGCGCCAGAGTGAGGTGAGCCGGATGGAGGCGTCCACGCTCGGGGCGCGCAGTGTCGGCTCGGCGCCGAAGGCTGGGTCTTCTTCGACGATGAAATCGCTCAGCTCCAGGCCGGGTCTCGGGAGCAGGCGCAGAGTGACGGAAGAGAGATGAACGGGGCGGCCTAGGCTGTTGCTGATAGCGTCGGCGATACGCCGCTGGTAGCGGTTCATGTTGATGAGCGGCGGCAGAATCAGGGCGGCGGCCAACAGGAGCAGGGCGGTAAAGAGGAGCCAGTATTTGGTTTGGTATCGGCGCGGGTTTTCGCTTATCGGTTCCACTGCTGATTGAACATTATCATCTAGTGGATTTGTTTGATCCCTCCCCCTGGAGTTTTGCACGGAGGTCGCTTATTTTGTTGAGGTTACTGTGTTCTGGCCGCGCCAACAAAGCACAGAGGTCTCGGCTCCTAAGTCTATTTCACCAGGTGGAGGGTGCGGCTCCAGCGGGTTTCGTCGAAAAAGTGGATGATGATGTGGAAGATGAACCCAACGCGGTCGCCTATCGATGTCTTGTCGATCTGGTTTTCGGGGGTGATGAAAGACCAGTAGACGAAGAGCGGGCGGCCTACGATATTTTCTCTTGGCACGAAGCCCCAATAGCGGCTGTCGAGGCTGACCGGGCGGTTGTCGCCCATGGCGAAGTAGTGGCCCGGAGGCACGACTAAATCATCTCCCTGAATGTGGGTAGGGAGATCGACGCTCCATTCAGCGGTTACGTCGGCTGCCTGGGACGGCGGAACAGAGGGGAAATCGTCGCGGTAAGGGAAGTAGCCGTCTTCTCCGGGCTTGGCGGCCTGGGGTTCGTCCTGGGCCTGGCCATTGAGGTAGACGATGCCGTTGCGCAGGTGAATGCGATCGCCGGGGATGCCGACGACACGCTTTACCAGAAAGATATGGTCGCCGTTCGGTTCGGCAACGGGCTTGAAGAAGACGATGATGTCACCGCGTTTTACGTCACGATAATGCTCAAAAAAAGCCCATTTTGTGGGCGGGGCGAGGGTCATGCGGTCAACAAGGACGTGGTCGCCGATGAGCAGGGTCTTTTCCATCGAGGCGGACGGAATTTCGAAATTCTGGAAGATGAAGGTGAGCGCGAAGAGACCCAGAACGAGCACGCTGCAGATGGAGGCGATGAACTCAAGGGGAGTTTCTTCGTGGTGGGTGTGCTTCTTTTCTGACTGCGTTTTTTCCAGAATCTGTTCCATATCTCTCAGTCTTGCGGTTACCACACGATGCGGAACATGCGGTCCCAGCGGGCGAAATCGACGACGCTGTTCACGGGGTCCTTATCGTGTCCGAGTCTATCACCCGGGAGGTCGGGGACATCTGTGGTAGTGGGTTTGCGGATGGAGAAATAAATCAGAAATGGGCGACCGACGACGTTGGGGCGGGGCACGAATCCCCAATAGCGGCTGTCGCGGCTGCGGTTACGATTGTCGCCGAGGACAAAGTAATGGCCGGGAGGCACGATGAGGTCGCCGCTCTGCACATCGTGGCGCATCTCCATCCACCAGTTGGTGTCAACGCCGGGGTCGGTGTAGAGCATGGTCGGGAACTGGTCGCGGAAGTTGTCAGAGTACGACGCTTCATAGACGGCGTAGGGCTCTGTGACTTGCTGGCCGTTGAGGAAGACCTGTCCGTCATGGAGGTGGACACGGTCGCCGGGGACGGCGATGACGCGCTTGACTACGTGATCCGTGGGGTCGAGGGGGAAGTGAAAGACGACGATGTCGCCGCGCTGGATCTGGCGGTAGGGAAGCAGCCATTTCCAGACGCCGGGCGGTCCGTAGATCATTTTGTTGACGAGCAGGAAATCGCCGACGAGCAGCGTGTGCTCCATCGATTCGGATGGAATGCGGAAGGGCTGGACGATGAAGGTCAGCACGAAAAGCGCGACGACGATGATCGAGAGCAGCGAGCGACCCGTGTCGAGGAAGGTCGGGTATACGACGTGGTGCTTGTTCGGCGCTGCGGTTCTTGCCGGCTGGAGCGCGGTTTGCGGTTCGGCAACTTGCGGCGCGGGCGGGGCCTCGACGCCGGTGGCGAAGGTGAACTGTGGGTCATTCACCGGCAGACTCCGTGGCGGTCGCCTCCGCGGGGATTTGGGGTGCGGACGACGCCAGTTTTTCGAGGGCGCGGCGGGCGGCTTCCTGTTCGGCTTTTTTCTTGGTAGTGCCGGTTCCGCGGGCTAGGGGCTTGCCGGGAGTTCCGTTGTCGGGGAGGCGCACTTCGACGGTGAAGCGCTTGCGGTGGTCGGGGCCGCTCTCGGCTTTCACGATGTAGACGGGCTGACTGCCTTGTTGTGCCTGTAGAAATTCCTGCAGCGCGGATTTGTGGTCGCCGATGCTGCGGCCTTCGAGCAGCTCTTTTTGCAGCTCCATGACGAAGGGCGCGATGATTTCGCGCTCGACGAAGGCGCGGGTGGGTTCGAGTCCCGCGTCGAGATACAGGGCGGCGACCACTGCTTCCATACTATTGGCGAGCAAGGCTGCTTTTTTCCGGCCGCCGCTCCGCTCTTCTCCTTTGCCGAGGCGCAGGTATTTGCCAAGCTTGAGGCGCGATGCCACTTGTCCGAGGTGCTTGCGGCTGACGAGGGCGGAGCGCAGGCGGGTGAGCTCGCCTTCGCTCAATTCCGGGAAGCGCTTGTAGAGCGACTCGGCTACAAGGAGGCCGATGACGGCGTCGCCGAGGAACTCCATTTGTTCGTTGTCTTCCGGTGAGGGCTGGTCGGTTTTGCCGACCTCGGAGAGCTGGAATTCGTGAGCGAGGGAGCTGTGGGTGAGCGCCTGGACGAGCAGGTGTTCCTGCTCGAACTTATGTCCGAGTGCGCGCTCAAGCGATTGAAATGCAGGTTGCCCCATTCGCAATGCAGCCTTCTTCTACTTTAGTCGATTTATTAGACGTACTTCAAAGGGGGCGGTGGTGAGTTTGGGATGA
>Ga0209139_10000283_pt1 | contig 16862 bp, 15 predicted proteins | sample BogFormECP14_OM3_FD_188246 | JGI IMG/M metagenome (GOLD analysis project Ga0209139, IMG submission 188246) | Bog forest soil microbial communities from Calvert Island, British Columbia, Canada - ECP14_OM3 (SPAdes) (version 2) | ecosystem: Environmental > Aquatic > Freshwater > Wetlands > Bog ...
TTGACCGCGAAGCGTAATTCCTGACCGGCCGCGTTCGTCTGGCGCGTCCCGCTGGGGCCGCCCGAACCGATCCCGGCGTTGTTTACGAGAAGGTCGAGTCGCTGGGTCCGCTGCAGCACGGATTGCGCGAGCGCGCGCACTTGACCGGTGTCCGAAAGGTCGGCCGCGATGAAGTGGGCCTGCCCGCCACCGGCCTCGATTTCAGCGACCACCTGCCGGCCGCGGTCGGCGTCGCGGCCATGGACGACGACTTCCGCTCCAGCCCGGGCGAGTTGGCTTGCGACCATTCGCGCAACACCGTCGGTCGAGCCCGTGACAAGCGCGAATTTACCGGTGAGATTTTCCATACGCAGCTCCGATTATCTGTCCAGCTTAGATGGAGCGTTTTCGCCCAACCGCCAATAGGCGCTTCCCGGGAGGCGCCGATCTTACCAGGCACGGGACAGGCGTGAGGAAAAGCGCTAGAGGAGGCGGTCGGGAAACGTTATCGCGGAGAGGGATCGACCATGACGAACGAAGGGCAGAACGACACCGGCCCCACGGCGAGCCAAGCCGCCAAAAGCGCCGATCCGCGCGCGCGCATCATCGATGCGCTGATGCGGCTCGCCGCCGAGCGGGCATTCGAGGACATCGCGATCCGCGACATCTGCGCGGCCGCCGACGTCACGCTGGCCGACTTTCGCGACGCGTTTCCGTCCAAAGGCGCGGTGCTGGGCGGGTTTTCCAAACGCATCGACCGCGCGGTCCTGTCGCACGGTGCGGCTGAACTGGCGACCGAAGCGCCTCGTGAGCGCCTGTTCGACGTCCTGATGCGGCGGCTCGACGCGATGGCGCCGTATCGCGAGGGCTTGCGCGGGATCGCGGCTTGGCTGCGCCGAGATCCCGCCGCGGCGCTCGCGATGAATCGGGAATCGGTCAATTCGATGCGTTTCATGTTGGAGGCGGCCGGGATCGACAGCGACGGCGCTGCCGGCGCGCTGAAATTGCAGGGGCTCGCGTTCGCCTGGGCGCGCGTCCTCGCCATCTGGCTCGAGGACTCCGAGCCGGGGCTCTCGCGCACGATGGCCGCGCTCGATCGCGAGTTGACCCAAGGCGCGCGCTGGGTCGCCGGCGTCGATCGACTCGAGCAACTCGCGGCGCCGTTCAAGTCCATTGCGCGCGCCGCGATGGAGTCGAGGTCGCGCGCGCGGGAGCGCTTTAGTCGTCCGGGCGAGGCCGAGCCTACCGAGGATGCTTCGGGCATTTAATCGAGTGCGAGCGAGCCGCCGTGGTGGTCCCCAGGTCACCGCTCCGTCAGCTTCAGCTCGATGCGGCGATTGCGGGCGAGGGCTTCCTCGTCGGTTCCGCTGTCGATCGGCTGAAACTCACCGAAGCCGGCGGCGGCGAGGAAGTGCGGATCGACGCCCCTGGAGACGAGATATTGCACGACCTCGATGGCGCGCGCGGACGAAAGCTCCCAATTCGACTTGAATGGCCCCGCATTGATCGCTCTCGCGTCAGTGTGGCCGTCGATGCGCAAGATCCAGGGAATGTCAGGCGGAATTTCGCGCTCGAGGTCGAGCACGGCGGAAGCGAGACTATCCAGCGATTGGCGCCCCGCGCCGCTCAGATCCGCCTTGCCGGATTCGAACAGGACGGAGGATTCGAACACGAAGCGGTCGCCGACGACGCGTATGTCGGGCCGCGAGCCCAGGATTTGTCTCAAACGGCCGAAGAAATCGGAGCGGTAGCGCGCTAGCTCCTGCACTTTCTGCGCGAGCGCGACGTTGAGCCGCTGTCCGAGATCCGCAATCTTGGCTTGCGATTCCCGGTCCGAGGTCTCCGAGGCGTCGAGCGCGTCCTGGATCGCGGCCAGCTGTTTGCGCAGAGCGTTGATCTGCTGATTGAGAATGTCGATCTGCGCGAGAGCGCGCGACGTGACCTGCTTTTCCGAATCGAGCGCGTCGAGGGCCGAGTTCGCCTTGTCGGCGGCCGCCGCCGCGCCGGCGCCGCCAGACTCGGCGGCGTTCCGCAAGCGCTGCTGATCCTTCTGCGCGTTATCGAGCGTGGCCGAAAGCAAGGAGATCTTGCCCTCGTCCACGTTCTTTTGGCTGCGCTCCATCGCCAGCAGACTCGTCAGCTCCTCGATCTGCCGATTGAGACGCGCCAGCACCGTGTCCTTCCCCGTCACCTCGCGCGAGAGGAAAAACTGGGAGAGCATGAATACCGAGAGCAGGAAGATGATGACGAGCAGCATCGTCGACAGAGCATCGACGAAACCGGGCCAATAATTGACACCCTCGATGCGGCGTCCGCGTCCCAGCGCCATGGCTGCGCTCCTTCCTCAGACTTACCGGAATTTTGCTTCAGATTTGCTTTTCGCGTTCGCTGATCAGGCGACGCAGCAGCCGGCCGATGTCGTCCTGCTGGGCGGACTGCGCCTCGACCCAATCGCGGATCTGCTGCTGCTCCTGGCGCATATGGGCGACCAGGGCCTGGATGCCCTCGGCCAGGCTCGCCATCGCCGCCGTGCTCTTGCGCTGATCCTGCGGATCGACGGCGACGGCCTTGCGTGCGGGTTCCTCCACGATGGTCGCCGGCTGGGTCTCGACATGGCTGGCCAGAAAATCCTCAAGCTCAGTGTAGAAACGATTCTGCGCCTGCCCTGCCTGCAAATCCAGAAAACCGAGGATCAGCGAACCGGCGAGGCCGAACAACGAGGAGGTGAACCCCAGGCTCATTCCCGCGATGGGAGCCGAGAGGCCGTTCTTGAGGTCGTCGAACATCGACGTCGTGTCGGCGCCCGTCTTCATGCTGTCGATGACGCCACTGATCGAATGCACGGTCTGCAGCAAGCCCCAGAAGGTGCCAAGCAGGCCCAGAAACACCAGAAGACCGATGAGATAGCGATTGAGTTCGCGGCCCTCGTCGAGCCGCGTGCCGACCGAGTCGAGAATTGCGCGCGTCGTCGTGGTGGAAAGGCCGCGCGATCCGGCGCCGGCGTTGAGCATCGTTGCCATCGGAGCAAGCAGAATGGGCGCGCGGACCCGCGAGTCCGCGTTCGAACCGACGAGCGAATTGACCCACCCTATCTCGCGGAACAGTCGGAACACCTGACGATAGGCGAACGCCGAGCCGATCAAAAGCACCAGAATGATGAGCCCGTTCAGCCCAGGATTGGCGCTGAAGGCGACCGCGATCGACTTGTACAGGATCAAGACGACGAACCCGACCAGGATCAAAAAGGACGTCATCCCGACCAGAAAAATCCTGGGCGAGGCGAGAAGGCGAATATCGGTTTCAGAGGCCATAGATCGGGCGCCGGACATGGAGGATGCGTTGCCCACACATACTAGCAGAAATGAGGCGAAGCGTGAAAAGAGAAGCGACGAATGGCCGAAGCCGCGCATTCTTCCACAATCGCCTGTTCTCGAAAGGCGCCGCTTCAGCGCCCGGGCGTGAACGCGCAAGTGGCGCCGCCGCCGCCGTTTTGCTTGATGACGCCCGGTTCCAGCGTGCACGCGAGCGCGTAGAGCGCTTCGTAGACCGAGCCCGCCGCGCCGTCCGCGGATACGCCCGCCACGGCGATCGTGGCATAGAGTTCATTGGCGAACCTACCCGTCAGGTTGACCGTATGGTTGCCGAACGTCAGCGCGCAGGACCGCTGCACAATGGCGACGTCGCTCACCCGGCAGACGATATCGTTCGCCGCGACCGTAATCTTCCGTCCGGCGGGATAGGCGAAATTGACCTGCCCCGCGAAGAGTTTGGCGATGACGATGCGTTGCGAAGCCTCCAGCGCGGCGTCGTTTTCGGCGGTGAGCGCGGCCAGCGCGAGCGCCGACGGCCCTCGAGCGTTTGCGGCGAAAACCTCGGACGAACAAACAACCAGCGCGATCGCCAGGCAAGCCCGTTTGGTCATGACGGCTCTCCGCTCGATCGACGTCGATTCCCTGGCGACGCTCGGCGCAAGCGGCATAGCAGCGCCGAACGCTCGAACTGTCGAGCGGCCCCAAACTCGGGTGATCGGTCCATCTATCGCGCTGGGGAAATCCAAGCTATCGTCAGAAATTGTGCAAGGCGGGGCTTCTCTATGGCGAAGACGTTCCTACTTGTCAGCTTTTGTGCGCCGGCCTGCGGATGCGTGGCCTTTCTCGCCGGCTTGGCCGTGGTGGCATTTGGCTCCTCGGCCCGGGCGCAGTTCGGGGTCCCCGGTATCGCGCCGTTCACGGTCCCCGAGGCCGCAGCCGGCGCCATCACCGCCGATTGCTTTTATGAATGGAAGGGTCGCGGTGGCCGAGTGTATCAATGTCCGGCTCCGGTGGCCCCCGCGCGACCCGAAAAACCCGCGGCCAAGAAGTAGTCGCCTCGACTTCGCGTTCCTGAGTTTTGCTCACGCCGGCAGCGGCCGTCGCGGGCGACATGCGCAGCGTCGATGAACCTTGACGAAGTTGTGATACATCGCAAAGAGCGCGACCGAATAGGCGCCCGGGGTGACGACAGCGACCCGACCGCCGGGCTCGAGACGTTCGAGATACACGGCCTAGGACCTTCACGCTCTCAGACAGGTCAGCTCATCCAATTGCCGCCGTCGACGTTCAGCGTCTGCGCGACGACGTAGTCGGAGTCCGTCGACGCCAGGAACACGGCCGGCCCTCGATAATCGTCGGGCACGCCCATTCGGCCGAATGGGACGGCTTGGCCGACAAGCCGCTTTTTTTCGCCGATCGGGCGATTTTCGTATTTGGCGAACAGCGAATCGACACGATCCCACATCGGCGTATCGACGACGCCCGGCGCGATCGCGTTGACGTGGATGCCCTTCTTGATGAGTTCGAGCCCCAGCGACTGGGTCAGGCTGATGACGGCGGCCTTCGAAGCGCAGTAGACCGCGACATGCGCCTCGCCGCGACGACCGGCCTGCGAAGACATATTGATGATCTTTCCGCCGCGGCCCTGGCGCTCCATCTCAGCGGCCACGGCTCTGGTCATGAAAAGAAGCCCTCGGACGTTGATTCCGAACTGCCGATCGAAATCCGCTTCAGTGATCTCCGACAGCGGTCCCATGTTGAATATTCCGGCGTTGTTCACCAGAATGTCGACCCCGCCGAGCTTGGCTACGACCTCGGCGACGCCGGCGCCGATCGAATTCGTGTCGCGAACGTCGACCCTTATCGCTATGGTCTTGCCGCCGAGTTCAGCGGCGAGGCTCTGGGCCTTCTCGATTTCGACGTCGGCGATCGCGACGTGCGCGCCTTCGTCGGCGTAGGCGCGAACGATCGCCTCGCCGATGCCGCGCGCGCCGCCAGTCACGATCGCCACCTTGTGTTTCAGCTTCACCGTCGAGCCCTTTGGGTCATTTGGCGGTTTTCGTCACGCCGCCACGCCGTGTTCCGACAGGTATTCCCCGAGAGTCGGTCGAACGCCTCGCGCCCACAGCGACAACAACGCCTCGGAGAAGGCCGCGACATAGATCGGATCGTCCGCCAGAGCTCCGAAAATGTCGCGCATCTCGAGGAAAGCCCCCGGGTCCTGTCGCGCCCGCCTTGCCGCGGCGTGAATGCGCTCCCAGATCGGATCGTTCGGCGCGATCGTCTTGCCGCTTTCCGTCTCGCCATGGCAGTAGCGGCACCACAGCGCCGAGACGAGCGCCAGCCCCTCGACTCGGGCGCCGGATTTCAGACGGTCGGCCGCGACAGGCAGTATGAATTTGGGTTGCCGGTCCGCGCCGCCGAAGCAGAGACGCTCGATGGTGTCGCCGATTTTCGGATTGGCGAATCGCCGGGAGATCAGCTCTCGATAGCGGTCGAGATCCACCCCCGGCGGTGGCGGAACGGTCGGAATGATTTCGACTCTCGTCAGAATTTCCAGGAAAGCGGTAATCTGTGCGTCTTGCATCGCCTCATGGACGAAGTGAATGTCGAGCAGCGCCGCGGGATAGGCGATCGCGGCGTGACCGCCATTGAGAATGCGGATTTTCATCAATTCCCAGGGCGCGACGTCAGAGGTGAACGTGACCCCCACCTTCTCCAGTGCGGGCCTGCCCGGGGGAAATTTGTCCTCGACAACCCATTGCCGGAATTCCTCGCAGAACACCGGCCAATTGTCGTCGAGCCCAAACGAATCGTGAAGGATCCGTCGTTCGCGATCCGTGGTGGCCGGCGTGATTCGGTCGACCATGGAATTGGGAAAGGCGACGTCGCGCCGAATCCAGGCCGCGAGCTCGGGATCGACGAGCTCCGCGAGCCCGACAACGGCGTTTTCGGTGACGTGTCCGTTCCCTGGGATATTGTCGCAAGACATGACGGTGAAAGGCGCCAGGCCGGCTTTGCGGCGGCGCTTTAGGCCGGCGACGATCAACCCAAATACGGTCTTCGGCGCATCGATGTTTCGCGCGTCGAAAACGATGTCCGGATGCGCGGAATCGAAAGTCTGGGTGGCGGGGGAGATGTAATAGCCGCCCTCCGTGATCGTCAGCGAAACGATGCGGATCTCCGGTCTGGCGAGAGCGTCCAGAGTCGCCGCGGCATCGCCTGGGGGGATGAAGTCGATCATCGAACCGATCACGCGAGCCTTGGTCGAGGTCGCTTCCTGCTCGGCAACCGTCGTCAACCAATCCTGCTCGCCGAGCTTCTCCCGGACCAACTCATCGGCGGCGCGGACGCCCGCGCCGATCACCGCCCAATCGTGGCCGGCGCCACTGTTGAAGAGATCGTCGAGATAGACGGCTTGATGCGCGCGATGAAAATTGCCGACGCCAAAATGAATGATGCCCGCGCTGAGATCGGAGCGTCGATATTTGGGAACGGCTATGTCGGCCGGAAGACTCGCCAAGGCGCCGGCGGATAATTTGATGCTCATGTCTGTTCGTCCACCGTTTTGCGCGATCGGCGTTCTACGCGGTCGGCGCGATCCACAGCCTTCAGGCAATCCTTTTGCCGTCTATGTCGAACTTGTGAATGCGGTCTTCTTGTGGGATCAGGTAAATCAGATCGCCGGGCTTGCGCGAGGCATGGCCTTCGACGCGGACAGTCATCTGCCCCTGGCCCTCCACCTCGGCATAGACGAAGGTGTCCGACCCCAGATGCTCCGCTATGCGCACCCGCGCGGGCCACTCGCCCTCCGTCACCGAAAGCCCCAAATGCTCAGGGCGTATCCCGATCGTGGCGGCTCCGCGCTTGGCCGCGGAGGGTCCCGTGACGAGATTCATGGTCGGGGATCCAATAAACCGGGCAACGAATAGGCCATTCGGCTTGTTGTAGAGTTCGAGCGGCGATCCGACCTGCGCGACCGTGCCCTTGTCGAGCACGACGATTTTGTCGGCCATAGTCATCGCCTCGACCTGATCATGCGTGACATAGATCATCGTCGTCTTGAGGGCGTTGTGCAAATCGCCGATCTCGAGCCGCATTTGAACCCGCAACGACGCGTCGAGATTCGACAGCGGCTCGTCGAACAGGAACGCCTTGGGCTCGCGCACGATCGCGCGCCCGATCGCCACGCGTTGGCGCTGGCCGCCGGAGAGCTGTCGCGGCTTTCGATCGAGATAGTCGGTCAGGTTGAGCGTGGCGGCGGCCTTCTTCACTTTCTGCTCGATCACGTCAGCGGGTTGCTTGGCCATCTTCAGCGCGAAGGCAATATTGCCGCGTACGCTCATATGCGGATAGAGCGCGTAGGACTGGAACACCATCGCCAGCCCACGTTGCGCCGGGCCTATGTTGGTTGCGTCAATGCCGTCGATGAGAATCTGCCCCGAGGATATATCCTCGAGCCCGGCGATCAGGCGCAGCAGCGTGGACTTGCCGCAACCGGACGGACCGACAAATACGGTGAACTCGCCATCCTCCACATGCAGATCAACACCGTTGATGACGGAGAAGCCGGCAAAATCCTTGCGAACGCTCTTGAGTTCTATGCTGCCCATTTTCGTTACTTTCGTTATGGCCGCCAGGCTCAACGCCCTTCCAAACCATGATCATTGCCAGGTCTAAACCTTATTTCACCGCCCCGAACGTCAAGCCGCGCACCAGTTGCTTCTGCGAGAACCAGCCAAGGATGAGAATTGGAGCAATCGCCAGTGTCGAAGCCGCTGAAAGTTTCGCCCAGAACAGCCCCTGAGAGGTAGACAAACTGGCAATGAACTGCGTCAGGGGGGCGGCGTCGGTCGTGGTCAGGTTCAAGGTCCAGAAGGCTTCGTTCCAGGACAAGATGATGCAGAGCAGCATCGTCGAGGCGATTCCGGGAACGGCCATCGGCGTCAGGACATAGATGATTTCGTTCATGAGCGAGGCGCCGTCCATGCGAGACGCTTCGAGGATATCCACTGGAATTTCCTTGAAGTAGGTGTAGAGCATCCAGACCAGGATCGGCAGGTTCAGCATGAAGAGAATGAAGCCGACGCCGACCCGGTTGTCCAACAACCCCAAAGCCTGAACGATAAGATAGATCGGTATGAGCACGCCCACGCCAGGCATCATTTTGGTGGAGAGCATCCACATCAGAAGATCTTTGGTGCGCTTGGTGGGGGCGAAGGCCATCGACCATGCCGCCGGCACGCCTATCAGCAGGCCAACGAGATTTGCGCCGACGGAAAGCACGATCGAATTGATGGCGAAGTGCCAATAATCCAGACGCGAAAATACCTCATGGTAGTTTTCCGTCGTCCAGTTGAAGAACAGGAAATGCGGTGGAATCGCGGCGGCGTCCCCTTCCGTTTTGAAACTGGTCAGAATCGTCCAGAGGATCGGAAAGAAGATCAGAAAGCCGACGAGCCAAGCGGCCGCGGTCATGCCGATGCGCCTGCCTACGGTTTGTTTCAGCGCCATGACCTAGGACTCCAGGTTCTTGCCGACGATGCGCATCAGGAAAATGGCCACGATGTTGGCGAGGATCACCGCTATGATGCCACCGGCGGACGCGCTGCCGATATCGTAGCTCAACAGCGCCTGCTTGAAGACAAGGTAGGCGATATTGGTGGTCGCCGTGCCAGGACCTCCACCGGTCGTGACTGCGATTTCGGCGAAGACGTTCAGCAGAAAGATCGTCTCGATCAGGATAACGACAGTGATAGCGCGGGCTATATGCGGCAACACGAGATAAAAGAAGAAAGGCAGCGCCTTGGCGCCGTCGAGCGTCGCGGCTTCCTTCTGCTCTTCGTCGAAAGACTGCAAAGCGGTCAGCAGGATCAGGCTCGCGAAAGGAAGCCATTGCCACGACACGATGAGAATTATCGAAAGCATCGGCCAATTGTTAAACCAGTCGACCGCCGGCAACCCGAGGGACTTAGTGAGCCATGCAAACAGGCCGGAGACCGGGTTCATCAGCAGATTCTTCCAGACCAGCGCGCTGACCGTCGGCATGACAAAGAACGGCGCAAGCACCATCAGGCGAACCAACGACTGGCCGTAGATCTGTTGATCCATCAGCAGGGCGACAAGAATTCCACCCCCCACACTGATCACCAGCACGGAAACAACTAGAATCACCGTATTGAGCAGGGCTGCAAAAAACTCTGGGTTATGGATAAAGTCGGTATAATTTGTAAGGCGCGCGAAGCTGAGTGGGAAAGATTCAATCAGACTATAGTTCAGCGTCGAGAAATAAAGCGTCATCACCAGCGGAACAATCATCCACACGAAGAGCAGGATGACAGAGGGGGCGACCAGAACGCGGCCTGCGAGGTTTGTTTGTTGCGTCGCCATTGCGGAAGCCCCGTGCGAAGCGTTGAGGGGCTTCGCGGTTAAACATGACGGCTTGATCGACCGATAGTGCAGGCGGCGACGAAATGCACCCCCCGAGGCGCGACCCGCGCCATCATTAGTATGCTCCCCCGATTCGGTCCGAAATCGGCGGCTACCAGGAACTCCCGAGGCGCCCGCCGCCGCCCACTCTTTCAAGCGGATTTCCGGCGACGGGGAGGACGTCATGCCAGTTGGCTTGCGGGCGCCTCGAGTCTCTTGTGCTATTGACTACTTGATGTAACCCGCCTTCTTCATGGCCGCTTCCGAGCTACTCTGAGCCGCCGCGAGCGCCGCATCGACGGTCATGCTTCCCGCCAAAGCCGCCGAAAAATCCTGACCGACGTCGGTCGCGATACCCTGGAACTCAGGAATTGCCGCGAACTGAACGCCGACATAAGGAACCGGCTGGACGCAACAGTGCTTCGGATCCGCGCTGTCCATCGATTCCAGCGTCTTGGCCGCGAAGGATGCGGCTTTCAGGTATTCCGGGTTCTTGTAGAGAGAGGTGCGCGTGCCCGGCGGTACGTTGGACCAACCGTCCTTCGAGGCGACGAGATCGAGATAGGCCTTGTCCGTCGCCCAACTGATGAACTTCTCCGCAGCCTCGGTTTTCTTCGAGGCTGTGGGAATGGCGAGCGTCCACGACCAGAGCCAATTGGCGTTCTTACCCAGACCGTCGTTTGGCGCCATCGCGAAGCCGACCTTGTCGGCGACTGTCGAATCCTTGCCGGTGACGAACGAGCCGGCGGAGGTCGCGTCGATCCAGATGCCGCACTTGCCCGAGTTGAACAACGTCAGGTTTTCGGTGAAGCCGTTAGAGGAGGCGCCGGGAGGTCCCGCCACTTTCATCAGATCGACATAGAACGTCAACGTCTTCTTCCACTCGGGCCCGTTGAACGTCGGCTCCCACTTCTCGTCGAACCAACGCGCGCCGAACGAATTGGCGGCGGCCGTCAGGAAGGCCATGTTCTCGCCCCAGCCGGCCTTGCCGCGAAGGCAAATGCCATAGGTTCCCGTTTTCGGATCCGTCATCTTCTTGGCGGCCTCGGCAATAAAATCCCAGGTCGGCAAATCCGGCATCTTCAGACCGGCTTTCTCCAGCAAGTCCTTCCGATACATGGTGAAGGAGCTTTCGCCGTAGAACGGCGCCGCATACAGCTTGCCATCGACCGTCAGGCCGGAGCGGATCGCGGGCAGCAGGTCATCGAGATCATATTTGGCGCCGAGATTGTCGAGCGCGACCAGCCAGCCCTTCTTGCCCCAGATCGGAACTTCATAGGTGCCGATGGTCAGGATATCGAACTGGCCGCCCTTGGTGGCGATGTCGGTCGTCACCTTCTGGCGCAGCACGTTCTCTTCGAGCGTCACCCAATTCAGCTTGATGTCGGGATTGGACTTGGTGAAATCGTCCGTCAGCCTCTGCATGCGGATCATGTCGCCGTTGTTGACGGTCGCGATCGTCAATGTCGTTTCGGCGTAAGCGGAGAGCGATAGCATTGTCAGGGCGGAGGCCCCGAGGAGACTCTTCAGAAGAGCCGTCATGTCTGTTTCCTCCATAAGCGGGGCTACGCTCATATGTGAGCATTTGCCTTCCGTGCGGGCGAATATTCGGCAACCCCGTACCAAATGTCAACCCGAAATCGTTGCTGCGTTGCAGCAAAAATAACCAATTCCTATCGATCTGAAGCGAGCCGCGCCAGATCTCACCGCCGCAGCAGATGTTCGGCGGTGTTTTCGTCCGTAATCAGCCCTGAGATCAGCCGACCGAGCAGTGCCGCACGCAACGCCGCCCGACGCGCCGACCCCATGGCGACGCCGACCATAAGACGCTTGGCGGGCTGCCGCAATGGTGCGCTGGCGACGCGATCGTTTAGATTCCCAGCCAGCAGACGCCCGTGCGAATCGAACGCCCAGCCGGTGATCTCACCCACCGCGCCGGCGCGGCGCAGCGCCTCGTTCTCCTCGCCGGTGATGAAACCGTCCCGGAGCAGCACCGAATTCTCGCCGAGCGAACCGACGCCGACGAAAGTCACGTCGGCCTGGTCGACGAGTTCAAGCACGCTGCGCACCGACGGCAGGCTCATGAAGAGGTCGCGCTCCTCGATCGAGCGCGCGATGACGGGCAGCGGCATGGGATAGTGAGGCGCGCGCACCGAGTCCGAAACCCGGATGATCACGTCGTAGAACGACGCCGAACCGTCGACCTTGCCGGTTCCGACCAGGGCGACGAGGCGGTGTTGCGGGCATTGCATCGCCGGCAACTGGTCGGCGACCGCACGCATCGTGCGCCCCGTGCCGATGCCGATGACGACCGGATCGGGTCGGCGCAACCAGCGCTCCATTTCCGCCGCCGCCATCTGCGCGATGCCCAAGGTCGAAGAGGCGGACGTCGGATCGCTCGGGGAGACCTCGCAATGGTGCAGGTCGTAGCGTTGGCGCAACGCCGAGGAGAGTTCCATGCAGCGCGCGATGGGATGATCCAGGCGAACCTTGATCAGCCGCTCGCTCATCGCCAGGGAGACCAAGCGCTGCGCCGTTTGACGGGAAATGCCGAGCTTCCGCGCGATTTCGTCCTGGGTGTTGCCCGCGACGTAATAGAGCCAGCCCGCACGGGCGGCATCGTCGAGCCGTGCGCTCTCGCCTTCGACATTTCTGCCCATATGGGCTCCTCTAGCAGGGGCTGGCAAAATAGCCGTCCTACCGCGAACCCACCGATATAGGGTAGGGGTACAGTGTGATACCCAACAGAGTACGGTTGAACGATCCGGATAAGCGCTCTCGTCCGAGGGCCCCTCGGAAAGGGCCACTTCGTGGGAATGAAACAGACTATAGAAGTATTGAACCAGATGGCTGTTGACAAGATCATCGCTTCGTATGCGATCGGGGGAGCAATCGCCGCGTTTAGATATATCGAACCGGCATCGACGGATGATCTGGATATCCTCGTTTCCATCGATACCAATGCCGGACCTTCGAGCCTAGTGATGCTAACCCCAATTATTTCCTATTTGGGCAAGAAAGATATACCGAGTTCCTGAGGGAAGCACTTCTTATCGAAAAGTGGCCAGTGCAATTTCTTCCGGTGGCCTCTGCGCTCGACGCCGAGGCGCTGACTGGAGCGGCGACCATCGAAATCGAGATCAATCCGGAGGAGGGAAGCGTGCCGACACGCGTACTGACCGCCGAACATTTGATGGCGACGGCCTTGAATGTCGGAAGGCCAAAAGATCATATTCGCCTCAACCAATTCATCGAGGCTGGCGTGTTCGACCCGTCCACCTTATCTAGCATCATCGAGCGACACGGGCTGGGGGCGAAGTGGGCTGGATTTTGTCGTCGGTTCGGAATTGACGATCCCCCGCCCCTCGGGCGGAAAGCATGACCAATATGGGCGCAAAGTACCCAGATATCTCAGACATCCTTCAACGCAAGGCCGAGGGCCGGAAGGAAATCGCCTCGCGAACCTTCGGACAGAAGATCGCGATGGTCGAGGCCATGCGGGAGCGTCTCGCGCCGTTGAAACGCTTGCGTGAGAAAGAACAGGCCGAGCGCGAAAAAGCTGGGGCCGGCAAACCCTGACAGGCTGCCGAAGTTTCGATTCGCCGAAATTTCCGTGACGTATTGGGTGTCTGCAAAACGGACCCAAGTAGCGCCGCACGTAAACTTTATTATAACGCGAATCTCTGCAAGTCCGAGCGACGCCAGTCGTCGACGAGCCCCGGCAATTCACGCATGTCGTCGAAGACGACCGCGGCGCCCGCCTCGACGAGGCGAGCGTTATATTCCTGCCCCTGGGCGTGCGCTCCTCCGGTAAAGCCGAACACGACCATCTCTGCGCGACGGGCCGCGGTGACGCCATGCACGCTGTCCTCGATGACGAGGCAATCGGCCGCGCTCGCGCCCATGCGCTGCGCGGCATGCAGAAACAGATCCGGTTCGGGCTTGCCGCGCGCCACTTCGGAAGCCGAAAAGACGTGGGGCTCGAATAGATTCGCATAACCGACGATGCGCAGTGAAGCGCGGATGCGTTCGATCGAACTGGACGAGGCGACGCAGACCCTCGCGTCCAGTCGGCCAATGAGCTCCGCGATCCCTTTGATGCCTTTGAGTTCCCGCTCGAAATCCGCGAGGACGTCGTTCGCGAGTTCGCTCTGAAACTCGGGAGGCAGCGGCGCGCCCAACGCGCGCTCGGCTATCCCCAGCATCGATTGCTCGCTGACGCCGAGGAAGAGCTCGCGGATCTGGCTCTCGTCCAGCTTCAGGCCCAGACGTTCGAGCGCCGCGCCGAGGCGCGTCGAAGCCAGCACCTCGCTGTCGACGAGAACCCCGTCACAATCGAAAATGACGACTTCCGGCCATCGCTTCATGCGAAGCGCTCGATCTCTCGCGTTTCTAGAAAGCGCATGGGTCAGCGCATGGCCTCCCGAAGCCGTCGTTCCGTCTCTTGCAGCGCTTCGAAGGCGCGGCGCTTCTTGGCGTGCAAGGCCGCGATGGCGCCGCTGGCGGGTTCGCTGACGGCTCCGAGGCGCGACATCGCCGCCATCGCGCCGCGCATGTCGTGTCTGCCGGCGGCAACCGCTCCCAACATCGCGGCGCCCAGCAGCACCGGTTCGCTCGTTTCGGGCGCGGCGACCCGCTTGGCAGCGGCGTCGGCGATGATCTGGCGCACCAGCGCGCTACGCGCCGCGCCCCCGCTGACGACGATCGTGTCGAATTCGTAACCGCCCGCCTCGAGCGAGCGAATGATCTGCGCAATACCCTGCGCGAGCCCGCAAAGGCCCGCGACGTAGAGTGCGCGCAGACTGTTCGCGTCGTTGCCGAGGTCGAGGCCGACGACCGCGCCCCGGGCCGCCGGATCGGCGAAGGGCGAGCGATTGCCGAGAAAATCCGGCAGGACGTGCAGATCCCGCGCGAGTTCGACCGCTTTCGAAGCCCTACCCGCGCTGGCGACAATTTCGCGCTCCATCGCGTCGAAACCGTCGCCGGCTCTGCGCGAATATTCGGCAAAGGCCGGGTGCATGCGCATGAGATGGTCGATCGCCAAGCCGAACGCGCTCTGCCCGCCCTCGGCGAGCCATTGCCCCGGGGTCAGCGCGGAGTAGTAGGGACCCCAGACGCCTTTGATGAAACGAGGCGTGTCGGAGACCGCCATGCAGCAGGAGGACGTGCCCAATATCAGCGCCAGACGCCTGCGCGGGTCGGCCGGGGCCGCGCCGAAAGCGCTTCCCAGGGTGCCGAGCGCCCCGGCGTGCGCGTCGATCAACCCTGCCGCGACGGGAATGCCGGGCCGCAAGCCCATCGCCGTCGCGGCTTCCGCCGTCAAGCCGCGCCCGAGGGCCGTGCCGGGCTCGACGACCTCGTCGCCGATTCGGGAAAATCCCTCGCCGCCCAGCGCGCCCAGCCCGACGCTTTCGAAGAAATCGCGCGACCATCGCCGCTCGTGGGCGAGGTAGGTCCACTTGCAAGTGACGGTGCAGGCGGATCGCGCCAGCGCGCCCGTCGCCCGATAGGTGAGGAAATCGGTCAGATCGAGAAAGTGCCCGGCTCGCGCGAAGGTTTCGGGCGCGTGGCGCGCCAGCCAGAGCAGCTTCGGCGACTGCATTTCCGGCGAGATCGTCCCGCCGACATAGCGGAGCACGTCATGGCCGCCGGCATTGATCTCGTCGGCCTCGGCGACCGCCCGGTGGTCCATCCAGACGATCGTATCACGTCGAGGATCGCCGCTGGGGCCGACCGGCAGCGAACCGCCGTCGGGATCGAGCGCCACGAGCGAGCAGGTCGCGTCGAAGCTGAGGCCGGCTACGGACTCCGATCCGACGCCCGCCCCCGCGACCGCCTCCCGCACCGCCGCCGACGCCGCGTCCCAGACGTCTCGAGACGAATGTTCGACGATCTCCCCCGGCTCGCGCCAGATCGCAATCGGCCGTTTGGCGCTGGCGAGCAATCGTCCGTCGGCGTCGAAGACGCCCGCCCGCGCGCTGCCCGTGCCCACATCGACGCCGATAAAGGCCTCGCCCATACGTTCCTCGCTTCCTCGAAGCGCCGCAACCTTTCACGGGTGGGCGGAGGTGTGCAAGCCTTAAAGCCCCCTCTCCCGTTCTTGCGGGAGAGGGGTGGGGTGAGGGCGCTGGGAATCCCCACATCCCTCGTCCGAGGCCTCCCGCCGCTGGACAAGAACCACCTCTCCGGCGCAAATGCGCGCCTGGAACAGGAGCCGCACGTGAACGATCGTCCCAATTCGCTCGCCGCCCGCGACATCGCCTATTATTTCCACCCCGCCACCAACGCCCGTCGGCATGAGCAGGTCGGGCCGATGATGATCGAACGCGGCGAGGGCGTCTATGTCTTCGACGATCAGGGCAAGCCATATATCGAGGGCCTCGCCGGCCTGTGGAGCGTCGCGGTCGGCTTCGGCGAGCCGCGGCTCGTCAAGGCGGCGGCGGAGCAGATGGCCAAGCTGCCCTACTACCATTCGTTCGCGCACAAGTCGCATCCGTCGGCGACCAAGCTGGCGGATCGGCTGGTCGGCATGGCGCCAGGGATGGCGAAAGCCCATTTCACGTCGTCGGGGTCGGAAGCCAACGATCTCGTCATGAAAATGATCTGGTACTACAACAATGCGCTCGCGCGGCCCCTGAAGAAGAAGATCATCAGCCGGCAGAAGGCCTATCATGGCGTCTCGATCGCCTCGGGCAGCTTGTCGGGCCTGCCCAATTTCCATCGCGATTTCGATCTTCCGCTGCCGTTCGTCAAGCATGTCTCCTGTCCGAACCACTGGCGCTACGGCCAGCCGGGCGAGGGCGAGGAAGAATTCGCCACGCGCCTAGCCGACGAATTGGAGCAGACGATTCTCAGCGAGGGAGCCGACACCGTCGCCGCGTTCTTCGGCGAGCCCGTCATGGGCGCCGGCGGCGTGATGCCGCCGCCGCGAACCTACTGGGAGAAAGTGCAGGCGGTCTGCCGGCGGCACGACGTGCTGATCGTCGCAGACGAAGTGATCACCGGCTTCGGCCGCACCGGCAATATGTTCGGCTGCCAGACCTATGATATCTCCCCCGATTTCATGGTGGTCTCGAAGGCGCTGACTTCCTCCTATTTTCCGCTGACGGCGATCCTGTTCACCGACCGGATCTATCAGACGCT
>Ga0209139_10000285_pt1 | contig 16860 bp, 14 predicted proteins | sample BogFormECP14_OM3_FD_188246 | JGI IMG/M metagenome (GOLD analysis project Ga0209139, IMG submission 188246) | Bog forest soil microbial communities from Calvert Island, British Columbia, Canada - ECP14_OM3 (SPAdes) (version 2) | ecosystem: Environmental > Aquatic > Freshwater > Wetlands > Bog ...
GCCTTTCAGGATCCGGTCGGGATCGGGCAGGCCCTGCGCCTGCAAGAAGAACAAACTCACCCAGCGCGGAAACAGCGCAATCGAGAAGATCGCGTCCGAAGCGCGTTCGGTGGGCCCGAAGCCGATTGCCAGCGCGTTGTAGTTGTCATAGACCAGTTCAAAGGCTGTGGGGTATCGCTTCCTCATCTTTGCCAGAATCGCCTCAGCGAGCGAGGACACTTCAGGCGTGAATTTGACAAGAAACGATGCTAACTGCTTTTCCTGAGATAGTTTCTTATCAGGCATGGCTCGTTCAGCGTTCTCTTGACAGCAACAGGCACGCACGGTCTACTGATCGCACTGCATCCACGTTATCGATTGCTGCCTCTACGTCCGTGATGATCAAGAATATAGCCTCCACCATTCTGTTTGCAGCAATTGCGCTCACCGCCTCAGCCGAGGACAAGCCACAAGCCGACTGGCCCGTTTACGGTGGCCAGCTTGCGCAGAACCATTACTCGCCGCTGGGGCAGATCAACCGCGACAACGTTAAAGACCTCCAGGTAGCCTGGACCTTCGATACCGGCGAGAAGGGTGGTTTCCAGTCGAGCCCGATCATCGTCGGCGGAACGCTGTATTCCTACACGCCTTCGCAGAAGGTCATCGCCCTCGACGCCGCTACCGGCAAGCTGCTCTGGAAATTCGACAGCGGCATCGCTGGGACGCAACCCGATCGTGGCCTGGCGTATTGGTCCGACGGGCCCAACGGATCTGGGGGCGCGCGCATTCTCGCCGGGGTGATGAACTACCTCTACGCGCTCGACGCGAAGACCGGTCAGCCCATTCCGTCCTTTGGCGAAAACGGTCGAATTGACCTGCGTAACGACCTCGGGCGTGATCCGGCAACGGTCTCCATCTCGCTCACCACTCCCGGCATCGTCTACAAGGACCTCATCATTGTCGGAGGCCGCGATCCGGAGACGCTGCCTGCGCCTCCGGGTGACATCCGCGCCTACGATGTTCGCAGTGGCAAGCTGCGCTGGTCCTTCCATACCATCCCGCGTCGTGGCGAGTTCGGCTACGACACCTGGCCCAAAGAAGCGTGGCAGCACAGCGGCGCCGCCAACAACTGGGCCGGTTTTGCCGTCGATGCGCAGCGCGGCATCGTTTACGCGCCCACCGGCTCCGCTGCCTTCGACTTCTACGGCGGCGACCGCATTGGCAACGATCTCTTCGCCAACACGCTGCTTGCCCTCGACGCTGAGACCGGCAAGCGTCTGTGGCATTTTCAGGCTGTGCGGCATGACCTGTGGGACCGCGATTTCCCTTCGCCTCCGGCGCTGGTGACGGTTGAGCGTAACGGCAGGAAGATCGACGCCGTGGCGCAGACCACCAAGCAGGGATGGGTCTATCTCTTCGACCGCACGAGCGGCAAGCCGCTCTTCCCGATTGAGTATCGAAAGTACCCTGCGAGCACCATCCCGGGCGAAGTCGCAGCCAAGGAGCAGCCACTGCCGACCAAGCCTGCTCCGTATGCGCGGCAGATTCTGACGGAAGAGATGCTGACCAACCGCACGCCGGAGGCCCACGCGTGGGCGGTGAAGGAGTTCCGTACTTTCCGCAGCGCTGGGCAGTTCATCCCGTCGAGCCTCGAGCAGCAGACGGTTGTCTTTCCCGGCTACGACGGCGGCGCTGAGTGGGGCGGGCCGGCGGTCGATCCTGAGACCGGGATCATCTACGTCAACGCCAACGAGATGGCCTGGACGGGCGGTCTTGCCGAGAACAAGCCTTCCGGCGAAAGCGGCATGTCCCTCTATCAGAGCCAGTGCAGTATCTGCCATGCAGATGACCGCCGCGGCTCGCCGCCGGCATTTCCGTCTCTGGTGGGCATCGACAAGACGCTGACCGTCGATCAGATCGGCAATGTCATCCGGAAGGGGCAGGGCCGGATGAGTGGCTTTCCAGAGTTCTTCGACGATCAGCTGAATGCGCTGATACGCTACCTTCGCACCGGCGTCGAGGACAAGGCGGAGCTGAAGGGTGTGACCGAGGCGACTCAAAAATACCGGTTTACTGGCTACCGTAAGTTTCTCGATCCCGACGGCTATCCGGCGATTGCTCCGCCGTGGGGAACGCTGAACGCTATCGACCTGAACACTGGCAAGTACCTCTGGAAGATCAATCTCGGCGAGTATCCGGAACTGGCGGCCAAGGGCATGACCAATACCGGGTCGGAAAACTATGGTGGTCCGGTTGTGACCGCCGGTGGGCTGCTCTTTATTGCTGCTACGAATTACGACAAGCAGATGCGCGCCTTCGACAAGACGACGGGCAAGCTGCTCTGGCAGACGACGCTGCCGTTTTCCGGGAATGCCACTCCCGCCACTTACGAGATCGATGGACGGCAGTATGTAGTCATTGCGGCTGGTGGCGGCAAGGATCCGAGGTCGCCTTCGGGTGGCGTTTATGTTGCGTTTGCGCTGCCCCGTTGACTATCTTCCGGACCCCCCAGGGTGGCTAAATCTTTGAAAAGATTACTTCTTTCCCGTGAAGCGCGGCAAAATATTCATTCCATTGAGCTTGCCCGTAAATTATTGATTCTTAACGGAATTCTTGCCGATTGACCTCCGGAAATTTGTGCCCTATTTCTATTCTAGCAATTTCAGGGGAAATTCCCTGCAGTTTGCTCGTCGGCGTAACTGATTGAAAATAGATTGGTTAGTTGGGATGCTTGAGGCTGCCCCTCTTGACAAGGTTTTTCGGGCGCTTTCACCGCGGCGACAGGAAAGCGGAGTGGGTTGAGTCTCAAGGTGACCGGAAGAATACAGAATGAAGGCAGAGCCGTCACACAAACGCCCGAGGAACGGCAATTTTATTCGATTGATGGATCGGGCCCGAGATCCGGGGGAGACTGCAGAAGAACCGCGCCGGTTCTAGGAGCGTTGGAGAGGCGTGTCAAACATAATCCTTGATCGCGCAGCGGGGAAGCTCTGGACAGGCTTTTCGCTCCATTCAGGATGACGGCGGCTAGGGATGGTCTGTGGTTCCCACCCTTTCGCTTTGCGAAAGGATGGGGCACCCTTTTTTCGTGCGGCTGCTAAGAAAAAGCAGATCCCTCGCTACGCTCAGGATGACAACCGCTTTGTTGGGGAAGACAGGGCGGAGAGTTGCTTCTGTTCGGATTTGGAGGGTGTTTTCTGTAACATTTCCTCGATTGATTAAGTCATAGCGCAAGGGGAGTTGAGGTTTTCATGGTCTTGTTCGTTTTGGCCTATCTGGGTGGTGTTCTTACAATTCTGAGTCCATGCATCCTTCCCATATTGCCTTTCACTTTTGCGCGCGCCGATCAGCCCTTCCGAAAAACCGGGTTGCCGCTTCTGCTGAGTATGGCAATTACATTTGCCGTCGTTGCGTCCATTGCGGTAGCCGGAGGCTCATGGCTGGTACGCGCCAATCAGTATGGACGCATCGCCGCTCTGGTCGTCTTCGCGCTGCTGGGACTGTCTCTTCTCTGGCCCGCACTTGCAGAAAGACTTTCACGGCCTTTTGTGCGACTCGGCAGCCGTCTCACGCAGAGCGCATCCACTGATTCACGCAGCATTGTGTGGCAGTCGCTCTTACTCGGGGTTGCCACTGGCTTACTCTGGGCGCCGTGTGCGGGTCCGATCCTCGGCCTTATTCTCACTGGCGCGGCCCTGCAGGGAGCAAGCTCCCACACATCGTTGCTCCTGCTGGTCTATGCCGCAGGCGCGGCAACGTCGCTGGCAGTGGCTCTGCTCGCTGGCAGCCGCGTCTTTGCTGCCATGAAGCGTTCTCTTGGCGCGGAGGAGTGGATACGCCGGATTCTTGGTGTGGCTGTTCTTGCCGGTATCATTGCAGTTGCTTTTGGATTGGACCGTGGCATCCTGACGCGCGTCTCGCTCGCCAGTACATCGGGCGTAGAACAGAAGCTGCTCGATCGCCTGCACCCAAAGGTAGTGCGCATTCCCGATCAGACGCTGACCATTACCGATGCAGGAGAGACGCTCACGGATAGCTCACCGTTATCCAGCCTGTCGGGAGCAACAGCCTGGATCAATTCGCCGGCGCTGACCGCCGACCAACTGAAAGGCAAAGTTGTTCTCGTCGACTTCTGGACATATTCCTGCATCAATTGCCTGCGCACCCTGCCTTATGTTCGCGCATGGGCGGAAAAATACAAGGACAGCGGTCTGGTCGTGATTGGTGTGCATACTCCGGAATTTGCTTTCGAGAAAGACTTGTCAAACGTGCAGAAGGCCGTCCGCGATTTTGGAATTACTTACCCCGTAGCGCTGGACAACAGTTACATGATCTGGAGCGCTTTCAGCAATGAATACTGGCCCGCGCACTATTTCATCGATGTGAACGGCAAAGTGCGTTATCACCATTTCGGTGAAGGAGAATACGACCAGTCCGAGCAATGGATTCAGGAACTCCTTAAGGAGCGTCCGGACGAACAAGCACTTCCTGGCGGAATTGTGAATGTGAGCGCACAGGGGCCTGAAGCCGCGGCGGATGCGAACGAAGTGCAGTCTCCGGAAACGTATGTTGGCTATGAGCGAGCACAGAACTTTGCATCCCCCGGTGGTTTCAAGCAGGACAAAGCGAGCCTCTATACCATCCCTGCCAACCTCACTCTGAATCAATGGGGGCTTGGCGGCGGCTGGATCGATCACGATCAAACGGCGGTCCTCGTCTCTCCGGAGGGAAAGATTGCGTTCCGCTTTCACGCGCGCGATCTGCATCTGGTGCTCGGCCCTACAGCGGACGGAAAGCCCGTGCGCTTTCGCGTGACCATCGACGGCCACGCGCCCGGTGAGAACCATGGAGTGGATACCGACGAGCAAGGCAATGGCGTCGTTACCGAGCATCGCCTGTATCAACTCGTCAGACAAAAGGGGACTATTACAGATCGCGTCTTCGAGGTCGAGTTTCTGAGTCCAGGTGCGCAGGCCTTTGCCTTTACCTTCGGATGAACTCAATGTATCAAGCAGGAGAAAATTGTGATCGAAGATGAGTCTCGGTTTGACTCATTTGTAAATTTCATCGGTTCGGAATATGGGATGATTTCACCGGAGGTTTTTTGTGACTAAAGGACTATGTTTGTTGTTGGCTGTCGTGACGGCTGTTCCCGCTGCTTTACTCGGACAGGAAAAAGCGGCAGCGCCCGCGAATCCGATTACGGCCAGTGAGAAAGGTATTTATTCGTTTATAAGCAACGCGGTCATTGGTGCGGCTCAGAAAGTGCCGGAAGAAAACTATTCCTTCAAGCCAACACCGGAGGTTCGCAGCTTTGGCCAACTGGTGGGGCATGTGGCCGACGCGAACTACATGTTCTGCTCGCTGGCTTCGGGCGAAGCGAACCCAGGAAAAGACATCGAGAAAACGAAGACTTCAAAAGCCGATCTTGTGGCCTCGCTAAAAGACGCAGTTGCGTACTGCAACAAGGCCTTTGAGGGTATGACCGATGCCAAGGGCGGCCAGATGGTTAAGTTCATGAACTTCGATCTGGCGAGGATGACAATGTTCTCGCTCAATACGGCGCACACAGATGAGCACTATGGGAACATGGTGACGTATATGCGGCTCAAGGGAATTGTGCCGCCGACCAGCGAAAGTCAGCCTGCACAAGCGCCGAAGTAGACGCCACATCGAGTTGTCAAAATTGGAGTCTGGCTATTTTCTTCAGAAGAGGCTTCGCTCAAAGAGAAGCTGCAGTAGTCATTCGTTCATAATATCCGGCCGGTTCCGGGCACGTGCCTTGTTCGGAATTGGACAGGCTTTTTCGGAACCGAACATTGAAGGTTCTTCGAGGCGTCGGCATGAACTCACTAAGCCGATTGGAATCAGTGAATTGTTGCGTCTGGTGTTTGGATGGTGAAGTGCGGTGGCTACTTCAAGATTTTTGAGAGGTCGCCATGGATGCTTTCCTGCAGGATCTCCGTTATGCGTTGCGTCAGCTGCGCCGCTCTCCTGGATTTGCTCTTACCGCAGTTCTGACTCTGACCATGGCGATTGGCGCCAATGTCGTCGTCTTCGGCGTGGTCAATGCTCTGGTGCTGCATTCGTTGCCGGTGCCTGAGGCGAACCGGGTGTACTCCATCCAGCCCAAAGGGGTTGCGATTTCCTATCCCAATTACGTGGACATTCGCGACCGGAATAAGACATTTTCCGGCGTTTCTGTGGTCCGAATTGCGCGCATCGGTCTCGATGTGAGTGGCAGCGCGCGGCCGGTCTGGGGATACGAGGTTTCAGGAAATTACTTCGAGATGCTGGGGGTGAAGCCGGTGCTGGGGCGATTTTTCGCTCCGGCTGAAGACACGAAGATCAACGGCGAGCCCTATGTCGTGCTGAGCTACAACTGCTGGAAGACGCAATTTGGCGGCGATCCGGGCGTGGCGGGACGGACGGTGCGGGTCAACAAGCATCCGTATGTGGTGCTGGGCGTGGCTCCAAAGGGCTTCAATGGCACGGAGCGGTTTATCTGGCCGGAGGTCTGGGTGCCGATTCACAACGAGCCGCAGATTGAGGGCTACAACTGGATCAATTATCGCGGAGCGTACAACGCGTGGGTCGTCGCGCGCTTGAAACCCGGAGTGACGCCGCAGCAAGCGAATGCGGATCTGTCTAATATCGCTGGGCAGCTCTCGAACCAGTATCCGGATGCGGATAAAGGCCTCGACTTGCATCTGGCGCAGCCCGGTTTCCTGGGAGATATGCTGGGCGGGCCGCTGCACGGCTTTCTGCTGGGAGTGATGCTGCTGGCAGGACTGGTGCTTCTGGCTGCGTGCGCCAACCTCGGCGGCCTGTTTGCCGCGCATGTATCCGATCGCGCCAGGGAGATCGGCATTCGCATCGCAATCGGCTCCAGCCGCAGGCGGATTCTTCGCCAGCTGGTGACGGAAACGGCGTGCCTGTCTTTGCTCGGCGGCGTGATTTCAGCGTGCCTGGCGGCGGGGTTGCTGCATGCGCTTACGATGTGGCGTCCGCAGACGGATTTCCCGGTGCAGTTGCTGGTGGAGCCGGATGGTTTTGTCTATATGTTTGCTGCGCTGCTTTCTCTCGCGACGGGGCTGCTTTTCGGCATTATCCCTGCAAGGCAGATCTGGGATACCGATCCGAATCAGGTGCTGAAAGCGTCAGGAACCTCGGGGGCGGCGTTGCGCAGGTTTTCGCTGCGGGACATTCTGCTCGCGGTGCAGATCGCGCTCTGCTGCCTGCTGGTGACGGCATCTTTTGTCGCGTTGCGTGGGCTGCAGCGAACCCTGAATATGCCTCTAGGGATTCGTCCTGAGGGCGTGACGGTGGCTTCGATGGATACGCATCTGGCCGGGTATGAACATTCTGGTGAAATTCAGAAGCGCCTGCTCGATGCGGTGCGCCAGATTCCGGGAATTGAGGGCGCTACGCTGTCGAACTCGATGCCGCTGGGCGTGAACCAGAGTGAAACCAGCGTTTACCCACCGGGAACGACGTCGTTTACGGCATCGAATCAGGCGTTCACTGCGAACTACTACGAGGTTTCACCGGGGTATTTTGCGGTGGCGGGAACGCGCCTGCTGGCCGGGCGTGATTTCACCGACCACGATGATGAGAAATCGCCCGGTGTCGCCATCGTGAATGAGACGTTCGCGAAGCGGCTCTTTGGGACAGTGGATGTGGTTGGAAAGCCCTATCCGGACGGCCCAGATCATAAGTTCTTGATCGTTGGCGTTGTTGAATCCGGAAAATATGGGACGCTGACGGAGGACCGGGCTCCGGTGGTGTACTGGCCCATCGCGCAGCGAGGAAACAGCGACACGGTTCTGCTGGTGCGTTCGCATCGCAGCTCAGCTGAGATGATTCCGGCGGTGCGCAATGCGATTGCGAGCGTCGATCCGGCGCTTCCGATCTTCAGCCTGACGACGTGGACTGACGTGCTCAGCCTTGTGACTTTTCCGGCGCGCGCGGCGACGATTGCGCTGGGAGTTCTGGGCGCACTGGCGATGATGCTGGCGGTTACGGGCATCTTCGGCATGGCCAGCTATACGGTGTCGAAACGGATGCGCGAACTGGGTATCCGCGTGGCGCTGGGCGCGCAGAACAAGCACGTGCTGCGGGCGGCGCTGGGGCGCGTCGTATTGCTGCTGGGGATTGGGTCGGTTGCCGGGCTTGTTCTGGGCGCGGCGGCGAGCCGCGTGCTGGCGAGTATCGTCTATCAGGCTTCGGCTGCTGATCCCTGGGTGATTGTTGCAGTGGCGGTGACGATGGGCCTGATCGGGTTGGCTTCGGCTGCGATTCCGGCTGGCCGGGCGCTTTCTGCGGAGCCGGCCCGGTTGTTGCATGATGAGTGATGTGCGATTTGATGTAGATTTGTCATGCCTTGCATCAATTTAAGCGAAAGGGTATCATTTTCTCACCATGAGAACCACTCTTACTTTGTCTGACGAAGCTTATGAAATTGCTCATCAGTATGCTGAAAGCTGCGACGTTTCACTGAGCAAAGCGGTTTCTGAGTTACTGGAGCGGACCGGGCAGAAGAAGATGCGCATTCGGTATGAGGATGGGATCCCGGTCTTTGATGAGCCGGAAGATGGACCGAAGATTACCACGGAAATGGTAAAGCGGCTGGAGGCTGAAGACTATTGAGTCGCTACCTGCTCGATGTGAGTGTCCTTCTCGCGCTTCACCGACCCAGTCATGAGGCGCATCGAAAAGTAATTCATTGGTTTCGCCGTGAAGGTCAAAAGGCGTTCAGCACCTGTGCTATGACGCAAGCGGGTTTTATTCGCTTGATGATGAATCCTCAGCTCTCGGAACGAAAAGCGGCACAGAACGAGGCTCGCCAATTACTGGATGAATTGACCCGAATGAAGGGCCATATTTTATGGGATTCGGGTATTGGCTTTCTTGAAGCAACGGCACCGCTGGCGGGTGGCATTCACGGACACAGGCAGGTTACGGATGCTTATCTGCTGGGGCTCTCTATCCACGAGAAGGGTGTGCTGGCTACGCTGGATAGGGCTGTTCGTCACCTGGCGGGCGAGGAGTTTGCCCGGAATGTTCTTGTGATTGAGTGAAGTTCTGCTCCGCGCCAAGCGGCCTCGATTTGCGTTAATCTGTTGGGCGGAGTTGATTCTGTGATCGAGTCACTGCGTCGAGACTTCAACGAGCGTTATCGTCCGGAAGCGTATCGCAAGATGCTGCACAGTCTCGACGCGTGCGTGCGCACGCACGTTGAGTTTCGCGTTGCCGAGACGCCGTGCTTCTTTCCCAAATCGATGTTCGATGAAATGGCCGCGATTGGCGCGGAGTTGACGCACCGGCTCGTCGATGACCGGGCGTATCTGAAGGCTTCGCATGCGATGATTCCGGCGCAGTATTGCGCGGCGGATGAGACGCCGCATCCCCACTTTATGACGGCGGATTTTGGGCTGGTACGTGAAAAAGACGGCAAATTAGCGCCAAAACTGGTCGAATTGCAGGCGTTTCCGTCGGTTTTGGCGTATCAATTCGTGCTCAATGAGGTGTATCGGTCTGCCTTCAATCTGAATGGCGATCTTGGATACCTGCTCGGCGGTCACACCGAAACGAGTTTCTGGAAGCTGATGGAGCGCGTTATTCTGCGCGGGCATCATCCGGAAAATGTGGTGCTGACCGAGGTAGAACCGCGGAAGCAGAAGACGCTGCCGGATTTTCTGGTGACTTCGGAGCGGCTCGGGATCGAGATTGTGGATATTGCCGAGTTGGTCGCCGATGTTAGGCCGGGAAAGCCGACGCGCCTGTGCTACCGGAAGGGCAAGAAGCTTATTCCGATTCGCCGGATTTACAACCGGGCGATTGTGGATGAGCTGATGCGCAAGCACATCGAGTTGCCCTTCGATTACCGCGAGTCGTTCGACGTGGAATGGGCGGGGCATCCGAACTGGTACTTCCACATCAGCAAGTTTTCGATCCCGTATCTGGATCATCCGGCGGTTCCTGCGGCGGTGTTCCTGGATGACTGGATGGCCGGGAAGGGGCGGCATCGGCTGCCTCACGATCGGGAGCAGTGGATTCTGAAACCGCTCTTCTCGTTTGCGGGGAAGGGGATCGAGTTTGCTCCGTCGGACGAAACGCTGGCGTCGATTCCCAAGAATCAGCGCCATGAATATCTTTTGCAGCAGCGGGTCCATTTCGAATCTGTGGTCGATACGCCGCATGGGATGACCCAGCCTGAGATTCGGATACTGTACCTTTGGCCGGATGGGGGGCATCTGGAGCCGGTTTTGTCGCTAGTACGGCTGGGCCGGGGAAAGATGATGGGAGTCGATCACAACCGCGATAAGGAGTGGGTGGGCGGTTCGGCGGCCTTCTATCCCGCGCCAGGCCATTGATTTCTTGGGGTGTTAACCCGCCTCCAACGTTACAATTCGTGTTCCTGCAGGCAGGATTCGACAAACAAAGTAGTGACAAACATTGTTGCTCCCTGCTTCCATAGAAGGGTGTAAACTTTGGTAATTCGAGGTAGGGATTACGTTCGGGTAACCTAAAACGAGGCGCCTTTGTGCATCCGATAGGAGTGGATGAACATGTCTGAATACTCCTCTCGCTTTGAAATCGACGCACAGGGGTCACGTTTTTCTGTTCGTTTTCCTCTTCGATTACCGGTATTAATTCTGTCAGGGGACCGGGAGTTTGTGGGAACAACAGAGAACATTTCGGCGAATGGAGTGCTGTTTCGCCTGACAGAACATCTTCCGGCGAACACGAAGATCGAGTTCCTGCTGGAGATTCCCGCAGGTGAGTTGTTCGGTGACAACACGGCTGCCGTTCATTGTCTTGGACGAGTGATTCGCACCTATCGGGAAAGTTCAAGCTATTTTGCGGCGGCGGTGATTGACGAGTATCGCTTCCAATAGAGCGACGAAGTGGGCAAAAAATGATGACGTCGGAAGCAAAGCAAAAAACGGTTGAAGGCGCTGTACCGGCTCCAAACGGTGCAGCTGTAGCTCCTCACGTCAAGCCGCTGATTCGCGTGATTATGGCCGACTCGCAGGCAATTTATCGCGTAGGCATGCGCAAGGTGTTTGCCGTGGAAGAGGACATCCAGATTGTCGCTCAGGTCGACAGCCTGACGACTCTGCAGGCTTCGCTGCCCCAGCATCCGGCTGATGTGCTGGTACTGGAAGGGAACCTGCTCTCCGGCAAGGCCAACCTGGTCGCGGACATTCTGCACCGTGCGCCGGAGCTGAAGATTATCGTGCAGGCTACTTCTACCGATGAGGCTCATACGGTAGAGCTCTACCGTCGCGGTGTCCGCGGGGTGATTCCCCGGTCCATTTCGCCGGATCTGCTGGTGAAGTGCGTGCGCAAGATTGCGGCTGGCGAAACCTGGATCGACAACCAGTCGGTTACCTGGGTTATCGAAGCCTACCGGACGCAGGCGTCGGCGCTGGCGAGTCCTAAGAACCAGCCGCGGCTGTCTCCTAAAGAGCTGGCGATCATCAACCATATTACCCAGGGCAAGCGGAATAAAGAGATTGCCTTTGATCTGGGCACCAGCGAGCAGGTCATCAAGAATTATCTGCGCAAAATCTATGACAAGCTGGGTGTCTCAGACAGGCTGGAGTTGGCCCTTTACTGCCTGCATCACCAGATTCACACCAAAGGCACCGAAGCTGAAGCGAGGGCTAGTATCGAAGCTGCGCTCGGCGAGACGGCAAAGCTCTAAATGCGGACGCGCTCAAGCGGAAAGCTGTTCGCGAACTTCTTCCAGTAAAGCGACGAGTGTCGTGAGCTTTTCTTTGCTCATCTGCTTGAGTATGTGCCTTATGCCTTCGCTTACAATCGGGTCCATTTCTTTGAGCAGCCGCTGGCCTTCGGCGGTGATGGTCGCATAGATGACGCGCTTGTCTTTCGGGTCTCGCTTCCGCTTGATGAGCTTCTGTTTCTGCAGACGGCCGAGGAGGCGGGTGATGTCGGGATCACTGCTGACGAGGCGTTCGCCAATCTCCGAACATCGCAGGCCGGTGTCGCCTGCCCCGCGCAGAATGCGCAGCACGTTGTACTGCGTCGGCGTGATGCCGTGCGGCTTGAAGAGCTGCACGGTGTGATGCTGCAGGCGGTCGGAGGTGCGCCGGATGCTGAGCAGCGCTTCTTCCTCAAGCGTTTCGAATGGACGAGTCTGTTTGATTTCTTCCTGTAGCTTGCTGACCATGAGAGCCTTTGCAAAAAGTAGCAGGTGCGTTCCGCATGGAGCGCACCCTTCAAGATGATAATGGATTGCTTTTACTGCTTGACCAGTTCGATGTCCAATTCCACTTTTACGTCGTCGCCCACAACCGCATCGCCTGATTTCAGGTTGCCGCTCCAGGCGAGCCCAAAGTCCTGGCGGTGAATCGTAGTCGTTCCGGAGAATGCGCGACGGGTCTTGCCCCAGGGGTCGGCTTGCTCCTTGCTCGGTCCTTCAAGCGCGAGGGTGACTGTCTTGGTCACGCCGTGCATGGTGAGATCGCCGGTAAGCTGCAACTGTCCGTTGCTGCTGGAGAGGCTTTTACTGACGAAGGTCATCTGCGGATACTTCGCCGAGTCAAAGAAGTTCGGGCTCTTGAGGTCCTGGTCGCGCTGCGCAACGCCGGTATCGACAGTTGTGATATCGACGATGGCGTTCGCGCTGGACTTGGTGATGTCCTTCTCGTCGAGGGTGAGGGCACCGTTGATGTTGCCGAAGCGGCCATGCACATTCGAGATACCCATGTGCCTGACGGTGAAATCGGCCTCGCTGTGGGCGGGGTCAATCTGCCACTTCGACACCTGCGCCGAAGCGACAACTGTTGTAAGAGTGAGAAGTGTAGTGAAAATAGCGGACTTGCGTAGTGCCTGCATAGAATCGTTCTCCAAAAACCTGTTTTCCTGCTTGTGCCGTGAATCTGTTAGCAGCATTTATTGGATACATATCCCTATATATTCGTTGCAACAAATAAATTGCGATATAAACAGAATATTTAACAGCGCTTACTCTGATAAGCTCCAATTTCCAGGCCTGATGGCATGCCGATTCGCTTCTTTTCTCAATTCCGGTCGCTGACTCCGCGGCAGCGGCACGCGTTTGCCGCCGCTTTTTTGGGGTGGTCGCTCGATGCCTTCGACTTCTTTCTGCTGGTGTTTTGCGTCTCGGCAATTGCCGCGGATTTTCATGCACGGACTTCGGCGGTAGCCGAGGCTCTGTTTCTCACCCTCGCTTTTCGTCCTGTGGGGGCGTTTCTCTTTGGCACGCTGGCGGACAAGTTTGGGCGCCGTCCGGTGCTGATGCTGAATATCGCCTGCTATTCAATCTTTGAATTGTCGTGCGCGTTTGCGCCGTCGCTGCATGCGCTGCTGATTTTGCGCGCGCTATTCGGGATTGCGATGGGCGGGGAATGGGGCGTAGGCGCGGCACTGGCCTTTGAGACGCTCCCGCGAGAGGGGCGAGGTTTCTTTTCGGGGTTGCTGCAGGAAGGTTATGCGGTCGGCTATCTGATAGCCGCTGCGGCCTACGCGGCGCTCTACAAGCCGTTTACGCATCTGGTCCTGATGGGACACGTTGTGGGCTGGCGTGGACTCTTTGTTGTGGGCGCCGCTCCGGCGCTGCTAGTTCTCTATATTGGGCTGAAGGTTGAAGAGTCTCCGGTTTGGCAGGAAGGCCACAGGAAAGGGGCGAAGCATGCGATGTCGGCTGCGCAGGGCATCCGGCAATATGCGATGACTTTCATTTTTGTGATTCTGCTGATGACTGGATTCAATTCGTTTTCGCATGGGACGCAGGATCTGTATCCGACATTTCTGGAAAAGGATCACGGCTTTTCGCCTGCGCTTACGGGAGGCGTTGCGATTGTCTACAACATTGGAGCGCTGCTCGGAGGGGTTTTCTTCGGCAGTCTCTCGGAGCGCTTTGGCCGCAAGCGAGCGATCATCGCCGCTACGCTGCTGGCGCTGCCGATCATTCCCTTGTTTGCATTTGGACACTCGCTCTATGTGCTGGCGACCGGTGCTTTTCTGATGCAGTTTATGGTGCAGGGAGCGTGGGGCGCGGTGCCTGCTTATCTCACGGAACTTTCTCCTGGTCCCGTGCGCGCCACGTTTCCCGGGCTTGCTTATCAGCTGGGGAATTTGCTGGCGTCGCGCAATGCGGTGTTGCAGGCGAAAGCTGCGGAACACTATGGGAGCTATGGCATGGTGCTGGCGTGTACGGTGTTGATTGGCGCGGTTTACTTGGCGATAGTCACTGCCTGTGGAAGAGAGGCCAAGGGTGCGGAGATGACTGCGGAATGAGAAAATTCTGCTCGCAATACGTAGATTTTTTCACTGTGGGAAACGAGTCGCGAATGTGCGCGGACACTATTGGCCGAAAATTCGAGTGAATATCGAGAGTCAACTTATGGAACTCGAGTTGCATCGTAGTTAGCGTGTAGTTGATTGACGAGATCGAATTGGCAAAGATGACAGGATGACGCTGAGCATTCTCGGCAAATCCCCCAGAAACTGTCGTACTTGCCAGGTCGAGCAAAGCGGCCCTTTTTCAGAGGGGCCGCTTTTATTTTTGGAGATCAAAGACGATAGCGACACTTCTGACGCTGGCCGAATGCGTAGCCGGAATAGTCGGGCGGGAGATCGACGATTTCGATGAACTCTGCTCCTGCGATTTCACAGCTTCGACGCGAGGCGGTGTTTTGGGGATCGCAGGTGATCCATAACGGATCGATGCCCAGCTTTCTTGCCAAAGGCAAAATCAGCGAGACGGATCGGGCCGCATAGCGGTGGCCGCGAAATGGTTCATACACTCCGTACCCGATGTGTCCTGCGTAACGCTCGATCGTGATATTTGTCTGCGAGCGGAGGTTGATCTGGCCCATTTCTTCTCCGCTTATCGAGTGGACGATTCGGAAATGATAGGTGGGGACCAGATGCGTGCGGTGCGGCGCGAAGCTGACTAACTCCAGGCTTAGTTCGCCATCGCTCAGGAGGCCGGGTTCTATCTGCATTTGTTCGGACATGCTTATAAAACCATCACAACTTTTTTGTGCCACCTTTGTGAATGGCCTCGTTCAATGGAGATTGTGAATGCAAATGCAATCGCGCTCTACCTATTGCTTATTTTGATTGCAGGAAGCGTGTGGTTTCTGGTTTGGGTCTTCTCCCATCTGGCGCGGGAGACGCATAGAAAGCGGCGATAATGAAGTTTTAGAGAGTGGCGGACTGGTATCCGCCACTCCTCTGACTATCTGACTATAAATTTCCGCGTGCGGCCTGTTCACGCTCGATGGCTTCAAACAATGCTTTGAAGTTGCCTTTGCCGAAGCTGCGGCTGCCTTTGCGTTGAATGATCTCGTAGAAGAGCGTGGGGCGGTCTTCTACAGGACGAGTGAAGATCTGCAGCATGTAGCCTTCGTCGTCGCGATCGACGAGGATGCCGAGCTGTTCGAGTTCCTGGATGGGCTCGTCGATTTTGCCGACGCGCGCTTCGAGTTCCGTGTAGTAGCTGTGCGGTACTTTCAGGAATTCAATACCCTGTTGCTGCAGCTTGGCGACGGTGTGCAGAATGTTGCCCGTTGCAAGCGCGATGTGCTGCACGCCGGGGCCGTGGTAGAACTCGAGATACTCTTCGATCTGCGATTTTCTGCGGCCTTCGGCGGGCTCGTTGATTGGGAACTTGACGCGACCGTTGCCGTTGGCCATGACCTTCGACATGAGCGCTGAGTATTCGGTCGAGATGTCCTTGTCGTCGAAGTGCTGGTAGAGCGAGAAGCCCATGATGTCGGCGTAGAAGTCGACCCAGCGGTTCATCTCGTTCCAGCCGACGTTGCCTACCATGTGGTCGATGTAGAGCAGGCCGACGGGACGGGCGAGCGGATCTTTGTGGACGGCGCGGTAGCCGGGCATGAAGACGCCGCGGTAGTCGCCGCGTTCGACGAAGGTATGGACGGTGTCGCCGTAGGTGGCAATGGTGGCGAGCTTGACTGTGCCGTGCTCGTCGCGCAGCTCGTAGGGCTCGTGCACGCTGCGCGCGCCGCGTTTGGTGGTTTCTTTCCAGGCGAGCTTGGCGTCGTCGACCCAGAGGGCAACATCGTGTACGCCGTCGCCGTGGCGGTGGACGTGTTCGGCGATTTCGCCGTCAGGACGCAGCGGTGTGGTCAGGACGAATCGCACCTTGCCTTGCTGGAGGACGTAGGAGGCTCGGTTACGGACGCCAGTCTCCGGGCCGGAGTAGGCGACGAGCTTCATGCCGAAGGCCAGACGATAGAAATACGCAGCCTGCCGCGCATTACCAACGTAATACTCGACGTAGTCTGTTCCGTTAAGGGGAAGGAAGTCTTTTTGCGTTTGCACTTCCGGGTGCGCAAGAGTGGACATCGAAAGAGATACTCCCGTTTCACTAAATTAGACGCGCAGATTGCTCGTTCAGATGCCGCTCTGACCGCAACTGCGACCCACTAACATATACCCAGCGGACAAGAGTTGGCCATACCCGTATGGTGAAGCTGGTTACAAAATGTTTCAGTGGGGGAAGACGGTAATGGCGGTGAAGATTACGGATCGCGATGCGCTGCTGATCATCGATGTGCAGAATGACTTTTGCCCTGGAGGGGCCTTGGCAGTCGATCGCGGAGGCGAAGTTGTTCCGGTCATCAATCGTCTTGCGCCATTGTTTCGTTGCGTTGTGCTGACGCAGGACTGGCATCCGGCTGGGCAGTTGTCATTTGCTTCGCAGCATCTGGGGAAAGAGCCCTTCAGCACGACGCATGTGGCGTATGGCGAGCAGACGCTGTGGCCGGATCACTGCATCCAAGGCAGTGAAGGGGCGGCGTTTCACAAGGACCTTGATACGGTGCGGGCGCAGCTGGTACTGCGTAAGGGTTTTCG
>Ga0209139_10000287_pt1 | contig 16813 bp, 12 predicted proteins | sample BogFormECP14_OM3_FD_188246 | JGI IMG/M metagenome (GOLD analysis project Ga0209139, IMG submission 188246) | Bog forest soil microbial communities from Calvert Island, British Columbia, Canada - ECP14_OM3 (SPAdes) (version 2) | ecosystem: Environmental > Aquatic > Freshwater > Wetlands > Bog ...
CAGCACGACTCGAAGAAGTTTTCTCAGTTCATGTATCCTCCTTCGCGCCTTCGTGGCGCACTGTCGTCAAGCGTATTGAAAACGAGGCGTCCCCGGTAATTCGTGCCCAGGAACTGAGTAATGCTGGTGCGTCTGAATTCGTAGCCAAACTTCACCGAATGCTTACCCGCAGTCCACGAGAAGTTGTCGAACGCCTGCCAGTTGGAGTCGAAGCGCTGACGCGGATCGGACTTGCTTGCGCCGATCGGTGCATAGCCGCCTACGTTGATAACGGGCAAGCCTTCATCCGCAAAGCTGGTGCCCGTATTGAGACCGATGGAGCCTGGTTGAAAGCTGCGGTCCTCGGGAAAGAAGCCTTCGGCAAATCGATTCCAGCCCATGCGGGCCTCATTCACCTTGTTTGAAGAGAGAATCGAAACCAGTGAGATCGACACCAGTTGCACGCGTGTGGGCGTATCAGTATTGAAGCCGGGCAGAATGCCGCCGCCCGAGAGCGCGAGCGGAAAACTCTGCGTGCTGTCGCCGTAATAATAGCGGCCGCTGAGCATGTTGGTCTGATTGAAGTTGTGGTCGATCTTTCCGATGAGGCTGGTGATGAGGTTGCTCGACGGAGCAATGACTGCGGCATTTGGTGCGCTGCAGCCTGTTTGATCGGTTGTCGCGCCGCTGAGATTCGGAGCAGGCCACGGATTGCGCGCCAGCAGCGATGCGATCACGGCGTTGCTCGGACCTCCCAGGCTGGCAATATAGGCGGGATCGGGCACGCATGCCTGGCTGACCGTCCCCACGCTTTCGCGCTGGCCTTCGTAGTCAAAGAAGAAGAAGGTGCGGTTGCGAATGATGGGGCCGCCGATCGACCCTCCGAACTGGTTGTTGTGGAACGGCGCCTGCGTCTGCCCGCGAGGGTTGAAATAGTTGCGCGCATCGAGAGCATTGTTGCGGAAGTATTCGGCTGCCGTTCCGTGAAAATCATTTGTGCCGCTCTTGGTTACGATATTGATGATGCCGCCGGCGCTCCGTCCGTATTCAGGCTCGTAGTTCGACAGCACACGCAGTTCGGAGACGGCGTCGATGGGCAGGATCGTCGCGGGAGCTCCGAAGACGCCCGGCTCATTCAACGCGGGATCGTTGCGATATCCGTCGTTCATGTCGGTGCCGTCCAGGAGAAAATTGTTGGATCGTCCGCGCGCCCCGTTTACGGAAAACGCTCCGAAGGAGCCGGGAGAATCACTGATCTGATCGGGCGAGCCGCTCACTCCGGGCGACAGGTAGATGAGCTTGGTGTAGTCGCGACCGTTGATGGGAAGGTTTTTCACGTCCTGCGTCGTCAGCGTTTCGCCGAGTGTGTTCGAGGTGGTCTCAACCTGGAGCGCGTTACCGGAGACGATGACCTCTTCTTTTTGCGAGCCCGTCTGCAGGACGATGTTGAGGTTGACCTGGCTTCCAACGGTGACTTCCAGCCCGTCGGCCTGGTAGGGATTGAAGCCGGTCATGGTGACCGACGCGCTGTAGCGGCCTACGGGAAGTTCCGGGACCGTGAACGCGCCGTCGCTATTGCTTGCTGTCGTGCGCTCAATGCCGGTGTCCATGTTCTTTACAGATATGGCGGCGCCCGGGATGACGGCTCCAGTTGCGTCGGTTACGGTGCCAAGCAAGGTGCCGCGAAAGGTCTGTGCATTGAGGGTGAATGCGGATAGAGCTGCCAGAAGGAACGAGAGCACTAGAACGCGGGAGATAGTGCGCATGACGTTACCCCTTCAAGAGAGTTTTTACCGGGCCGTCAACAGCGCAATCACTTTACACCAAAGTCGATTACAGATGGCTCAATCGCAGAAAAATCCGGTCGTCATGGGAGTCCTACGGTCGAACGGCACGGAGTGTCATTTGTCGGGTTATTGGCTCTTTGGGGAACAGCGATGACGAGGTTGCACGATTTAGTTTGAGCTTCAAGGGAGCAGATTTTGATGGCATAACTCTATGCAAATCTGCCAAACTGAAAAGCCACCAGTGCTTTACAGCGTGCAGGACGGGCCCCAACGCGATAGCCCCAGGATAGAGGCATTGCGCAAACGCAGCACAGGATTCTTACCGAGGGCGGGAGGCGTCTATGATGAACCCGCGAGTCGCGGATGTTTCTCATACGTCTGATTTGATCGGAGCCGGGAAGGTCTTCAAGCAATTTGGGCTCATGATTCTCGGCATCTTTCTGTGCGTGCTGATCTGGTCACCAGCCGCGGCCCAGCAGAATACCAAGAATGTGTTATTCGTATTCAGCTCCCTGAACCAACAACGCAGCGATCTGGAGTCATTTGAAAAGGCTTTACGGGCTCACGTTCCGCAGCACCTCAACTTCCATACGTCATACGTAGACTTCGAGCGAATGGGAGATGCATCTTACGAAGACAGTCTCGCTGAGACTTTTCACCGCGCATACAAGAACGTAAAGCTGGATGTTGCGGTCGTATCTTCGATTGAGGCGCTTCGATTCGTAACGCACTACCGTGACAAGATTCTTCCCGGCGTGCCCATCGTCTTCTACTCACTCAGTGCCAGGGAACTGGAGGGGCTGCGATTGCCCGCCGACGTTACGGGCAGGACTGTCGAGGTGGGTCTGCGAGAAACAATCGACCTGGCATTGCGTCTTCACCCGGATGCGCAATCTGTCGCGATTGTCACGGAAACGCCGGGATTCTGGTGGGAAGTTGCACGATCGGAGCTCTATCGTCATCGCGATCGCGTGAGAGAGATTGATCTTTTCGGCCCTCCAGGAAACGAAATCCTGGACAAAATAGCGGCTCTGCCTCCAAATACCGTCATTCTCTTTCAACTCGCAACACTGAGTGCGAAAGAATCGGATATTAAAGCCAATGATGTTCTCGCCGCGGCCGCCAGGCACCTGCCGACCTACTGTGCGTGGAAGGCGTCATTTATTTTGGGCTGCATTGGTGGGGCTTACATCAATTCGGACAAGTATGTTGAGTCGACGGCAAATACAGTAGCGCGAGTGTTGTCCAGTGAGCGGCCTGAAAACATTCCGATTGTGGACGACACCAATTTTGAGACAGAAGTGGATTGGCGGCAACTGCGACGCTGGCATATCCCGGAGTCGGCGCTACCGCCGGGGACCGTGGTTTTATATCGCGAGCCATCCCTGTGGGAGAGCTATCGGAAATCCATCCTTACAGCTATTGCTCTGATCGGTGTTCAGACGCTCCTGATTGCGGGATTGCTATGGGAGCGAGCGCGGAAAAAGAAGGCTGAAGCCGTTCTGAGCGAGAGCGAAAAACGGTTTCGCCTGTTGGCGGATACTGCGCCCGCGCTGATCTGGATGTGTGATGCGCGGGGCAGGGTTACATACATGAATGACCGGCGAATTGCGTTTACAGGTCGAGATTCGCACGCGGGATACAGCGACACATGGATCACGTACATCCACCCGGACGATGGGAAGAAGGTTTTTGACGCCAATTCACGAGCTTTGAATGAGCGCCAGCCATTTTCGAAGGAGTACCGTTTACGCCGGAGCGATGGAGTCTATCGATGGATCTTTGATGTTGCGTCTCCGAGAGTGAACAGGGGTGGATCCTTTGCCGGATTTATCGGTGCGGGAATCGATACCACGGACCAGAAGCTTGCCCAGCAGGCGCTGGAGAAGATAAGCGGCCAACTGATTGAGGCACAGGAGCAGGAGCGCAGCCGCATCGCAAGAGAGTTGCACGACGATATTTGCCAGAGGCTGGCGCTGCTTTCGATGGAGATCGAGCAGGCGAATCTTGCTGTGGATGGGGCTCCATCAGCGACGAAGAAGAAGCTGGAGGAAATCGGCAATCTCTGTGTTGAAATCGGGAGTGACGTTCAATCCCTGTCTCATCAGCTGCACTCATCGATACTTGAATGCCTTGGTATCGCGATGGCCATCAGTGGCCACTGCGATGAACTGTCGAGGCAATACGACGTGAGTATCGAGTTCAGAGAACGGAACGTGCGCAAGCGCTTGCCTAAAGATATTTCGCTATGTCTTTTTCGTATTGCGCAGGAAGCTCTGCATAACGCAGTGAAGTACAGCGGGGTAAACGTGCTTACGGTGGAACTGAACGAAAGCGCGGACACGATTGAACTGCTGGTCATGGACCAGGGGGCCGGCTTTGACGTGGAAGAAGCGAAGAAGGAAGGCAGACTTGGGCTTGTAAGCATGCAGGAACGCGCCCACCTTGTGCACGGAGCCCTCACAGTCGAGTCGAAGCCGGGATGGGGTACGAGGATTACCGCAGTCGTGCCTCTGCCGGAAACCGATGCCAAGCCCCTGACGCAGAAGGATGATGAGGTTGCGAGTGTGACCGGGGCGGCTTAGGTCAGTTTCAGGCTGTGGCTATGTTGCGGGTAGTTCGGCAACATAGCCACAGCCGAATTGACTTAGTGCTTGTTGACCATGTCGATTACGTCCTTGCGCAGGTCCATGCGGCTGGCTTCGCGGGTGTAGAACATGTGGCCACCGGGGTATTCGTGGACGGAGACGCGGGTGGTGTCGGTGCCCATGAGCGGCATCTGGTCGACGGTGAGGATTGAGCCCATGAAGGGGCAGGAGAGGTCGTTCCAGCCGTGGGCGATGACGACGCGCATCTTGGGGTCGGCGGCTACGGACTGCCGCAGGTCTTCGACGGAACCCTTGCGCAACTCATCGCCGCCATCCCAGAGGCGGTTTACTTCAAACGAGAGAGCGTTGTAGCGGGCATCGACTTTCCAGCCAACGGTGCGGGTCACGAAATCGACCATGGCAGTCGTGGTCGGGGCGATGAGGGTTTCCAGCATGGGGTCACCGAAGCGCCTCTCGGGTGAATAGGGGAAGGGGTCGTAGGCGGTCACGTTCGAGTCATAGACTGAGCCGATTTTGCCCTCCTCGCGGTGGACTTCGCGCAGGTAGGCTCCGATCTCAAGACGGCCTCCGGAGTATTTGACGAACTGCGGGTCGAGGCCGGTCATGTCGGTTACGCGCTTGACGATGCGCTGCGTGGCTTCGGGGTCGGTGCGGCCTTTGAAGAGGTCGGTCGCGTAATCGCCGAGTGCGTAGGAGATGACTTGCTGCATGGCGTCGGGGGTGAGCTTGTGCTGGCGCTCAAGGCTGGCGGCGGTGATTGAGGGCAGGGTGACCATCCAGGGGATGGGCGAGAGGTCGCCGTTTTCATCGATGGTCGGGTTAAGGTAGGGCGAGACGAGGACGACGCCGTTCATGGCGACGCCGAGCTGCGATTGCAGGTAGTGGGTGATGCGCGGGCCGCGGAATCCGCCGTAGCTCTCGCCTACGAGATATTTCTTCGAGCCGAGACGGTTGTTCTTGACGAGCCAGTCGTAGACGACGCGCGAGAGGTATTCGATGTCGGGCTCTGTGCTGTAGAAGAGCTTTTTGGCCTCGGTTTCAGGGACGGAGGCGCGGCTGAATCCGGTGCCGATGGGGTCGATGAAGACGAGGTCGGTGAAATCGAGCCAGGTGCCGGGGTTGTCAACCAGCGTGGCAGGGTCGGAGGGGCTGTCGCCCTCGTTGCCGACGCCTTCAAGGTGCTTGGGGCCGATGGCGCCGAAGTTGAGATAGACGGACGCGGCTCCGGGACCGCCGTTGAAGGCGAATGTGACGGGGCGGTTGGCGCCTTCGACGGTGTAGGCGGTGAAGACGACCTGTCCGGCTTCCTTGCCGTCTTTGTCGCGCGTGGGAAGAGTGCCGACGGTTGCGGTGTAGCGCAGGGTTTTGCCGTTCAGCTGAATGCTCTGCTCGACGTGGGCATCGGGCGGGAGCGGTGGAAGGGCTTTGTCCTTGTCTGCTTTGTCGGATTTTTCGGGGGCTGCCGCGGGTTTGTCAGCTGGCTTTTCTTTGTCTTGTGCCTGGATGGGAAGGCAGGGGATAAGGCAGATGGCAGCGATGGCGGCTGCATTTCGAATCTTGTAAAAGCTCATTGAAATACGATACATGGGGATTTGGGTTACTTCACGCGATGCGTTAGGTGGTGCTTGTTTTTGCGGTGGGTTGAGGGTGGTGGTTTCCCACCCTTTCGCAAAAATACGCGCGAAAGGATGGGGGCACCCTTTTTCGTGCTGCTTCTGAGTGAAAGCAGGTCCTTTCCCTTCGTTACACTCAGGGTCAGGATGACGGCGGCTGAGTGGTGCGCTCACTACTGTTTTGTGTCGAGTGGATGTTGGGCTTTTTCGAAGAATTCGTTTTGTAGCTGCAGGCTGGTCTGGTCGGCCTTGATGGCGCGGAGGGCGTCGGCGAGGTCGCTGATGTACGCCTTCATGTCGGCCTGGCCGAGTTCTAGCGTGGCGGCGCTGCCGTCTCCGGAGTAGTGATTGGGGAAGCGCGCGTACCACCAGATGCCGGTGTAGACGTCCTGCGGCAGATGCTCGCGGGCCTCGTCAGCGCCTGATTCCTGCGTAGCGCGATCCTGATGGACGAGGTCGGGGCGCGAGACCATGGTGTGCGCAGTTTCCGATTCTCCGGCGTGCATGTCAACTTTTGTGTGCTCGGCGGGACGGCCGGGATAGCTGGCGTGCCAGCGGTAGATGTAGACGACGTAGTCGTGCTGCATTTGTAACTGCGACTGAGCGAAATAGGGAAGCAGGCTCTCGTTGCCGCCGTGGCCGTTGACGATGACGATCTTTTTGCAGCCGTTGCGGGCCATTTCGTCGGTTGTCTCCTGCAGCAGATCGAGCTGCATGTGCATGCTGTAGGCAACGGTGCCCGGTTCGTGTTTTGCCTCATTGATCTGGCCAAAATAGTAGGCGGGGAAGATGACGGCGTATTGCTGCGCGGCGGCGTGCTCGGTGGCGTAGCGGACGTTGATGAGATCGGTGCCGAGAGGCAGGTGCGGGCCGTGCTTTTCGATAATTCCAAACGGCAGCATGCAGACTCCCTGCGCCTGATGGATGGCAGTGATGAAGTCCGGGCCGGTGAGTTCTTCCCATTTGGGTGAGAGCTTGCTTTCCGTCTGGGCAAGGCTTGCGATGGATGCGGCCGCGAGCAGGCCGAGGGCGAGGGAGCGCATCTTCACAGCGGGGTTCTCCTGAGGGTTTTAGTCGAGAAGGCCCATGATACAGCGAAAAGAAATCGGATTTTCATGAGGTTGTCGGCGACTTTGGTGAGCAAGTCGAATCTAAGAGGTAGAAAATCGTTCCTGGAAGGAGACCTGACTGTGTCGCTAACACCTGAAGAGCTCGAGAAGCTGAAGCATGCTCCGGCTGTGCCGGGAGTGGAAGACCTTTTTCTGCGCCGCTGGAGTCCGCGCGCGTTCGCCGATAAGGATGTGTCAAACGACGACCTGAAGACGATCTTCGAGGCGGCTCGATGGGCTGCTTCGTCGTATAACGAGCAGCCGTGGCGGTTTTTTCTAGGGCGGCGCGGCGATGCGACCTACCAGAAGATTTTCGATGTGCTGGTGGAGTTCAACCAGGGCTGGGCGAAGAGCGCGCCTGTGCTGATTCTGTCAGTCGCGAGTAATAAATTCGCGCAGAGCGGACATCCGAACAAGTATTCCATTCATGATACGGGGGCGGCGACGGCGAATCTTTCGCTGCAGGCCACGGCGCTTGGGCTGCACACGCATTCGATGGCTGGTTTCGATCACAGCAAGGCACGGAAGGCGTTCGATGTCTCTGAAGATTACGACATTGGAGCGGTGACGGCGCTGGGGTATCTGGGAGATCCGGCTACGCTGCACGATCAGCTGCGTGCGCAGGAGTTGGGGCCAAGGCAGAGGAAGCCGCTGAGCGAGTTTGTTTTGCTGGATTGGGACAAGCCTGCGCTATAAGGTGAGTAGAGCGAAGTTTCTTTTCCTTGTTTTGGTTTATGCAATAGGCATAGAGAAAAGCAGATCCTTCGCTACGCTCAGGATGACAAATCTTGGTTAAGTCGACTCGCTTTACTGCACGCTGGCGTCGAAGGTCGCGGTTTCTACGACGTTGGCGTGCTTCATCTGGACGAAGATGCGGTAGTTGCCGGGCGTTGGGAATCCATAGGGGAAGCTGACGGTGTTGGGAGTGGACTGCGAGCTGTTGCTCATGGCCATTCCCGGCATATCTTTCATGTCGCCTGAGCTCGAGCCGTTCTGCGATTGCGCCATCATCAGCGCAGCCATCGAGACCGTTCCTGATGGGTGAATGTGGGCGAAGACGGCGCCGTCGGTCTTTACGAAGGCGGCGTGGCCGACCATACCCATGTATAAGCCCATGTCTTTTGGTGGCTGCCCTTGCGCGTCGAGAAGGGTGAAGGTGAAGTCTTCCGGAGCCTTCGCGGTCAGGGTTGCGGGGCGCTTCCAGGTCATGGTGTAGCCATCGGGAAGTCTGTAGCTGGCGCTGGTCTGGGTGCCTCCGCCATCCCATTTAAGTGCAGTTGCGGTGCCTTCGGCGTCGTCTCCGGATAGCTCGCGGCCGTGGGTGAAGGGCAAGGTAATCGAAGTGACTAACGTTTCCGGGAAGCCGTTGGCGTGGACTACGTCGGCGTACAGTTTGTAGGTTCCGGCGGCCATGGTCGGGAGAGCGAGGTGGAAGTCGCCTGATCCGACCTGGTCGGGATGCAGGTGGTATACCACGTCCATTGCCGGCCAGCGGATGGCGTAGAGGTGCATGATGTGGTTGTGGTCGAGGACGAAGTCGTCGAGTTTACGGGAGCGCAGCCAGCCGGGGTCGACCATCTTGAGATCGAGAACGTTGTCGGGCTGCACGGTCGCGTTCATCTGCAATGGCTTGTAGATGTAGGAGGAGTAGTCGGTTGCTTCGGCGTTCCACCACTTGTTACCGAGAATGACTCCAACGACGAGGATGACTAATGCAACCGTCATAGCTACATATGCACGTCGGCGGCCAGCGGGTGGCGCGGTCTTTCCCGGCGGAAGCTGCGCGTCGCGCGCGGCGGCTCCGATGATGCCGACCATTCCGAGAACGAGAATGACGCCGAGCAAGGCCAGCATGAGCCCCATGCTGCGCTGCATTTTGCGCGTGCCGGTGGCGGTGGCGGGAACTGGGATCGAGAGCACGCCCTGACCCTGGCTTCCGCTTGCGACGAAGCGTATCTGCCATGAGCCGGTGGCCATGATCCAGAGATGGCCGGTGAAGAATTGCGCGTCCTTCGACGGCTTTGTCATTGCATCAGGTACGGGAGGATGCTTCGATGCATCACCGGTAAGAAGCATCGGCGTGATGGTGATGCTGTCGATACCGGGAGTGCTGGAGCGGACCTCGATCTCGGCTACGCCGGGAATGACCAGCGGCGGTCGAATGACAACGAATAATTTGTAAGGACCGGCATCGCCTTCGGCGTAAACATCGGGACTGCCGACGTGTGCGCTTGCGGGTAGGGCAGAAATCAAGACAAAAAGACAGATGAGCCAGCGCAGCGATTTGAGTCTCTGCATCAGCGCTGTACCTTTCGCATCCATTTGCCGAGCGCCAGGCCAAGCCAGGTGCTGATGGCCGCGTAGAGCATGGCGAAGGCGAGGCCTTTCCAGAGGACGAGGCCGTGTTCGGGACTGAGAAACTGGCGCATGGCCGAGTGTGTCCACGACGGGGTGCCGTAATCTAGATAGCCTGCTCCGAAGAAACGGTTCTTCGCAGCGTCGGTCATGAGGAAGCTGGCGAAAGGCCATTCAGCGGCTACTAGCGTGAGGACAAAGACGGGGCCTGCGAGGAGTGCGATGAGCCACGACTTCCACGCCCGGGTTTTTTGCAGGACGAGGTCCATGAAAAACGCCGGAACGATCAGCAATAAAGGAAAGAGCGGCGGTATGAATTGATGGACTGGCTGATAGACGGGGCCCAGCTTTGGCTCAGCGGGGAAGAGTGGCAGGATCAACACGAGTCCGATGAGGAATACGGTGTATAAGGCGGTAGTAAAGGTTGCTGCCCAGCGGTGCCGCGAGCACTCCCAGAACATAGCGAAGTAAAGTGGCACGCCGATGGCGACGGAGATGTAAGCGCCGGCGGTGTGCAGTTTGATGTCCCAGGTGTATTCCATGCGGAAGAACATGGTGAGCACCATCATCAGGCCGGCGAGGTATAGCAGCAGCCATTGCAGCTTTTTGAAAAGCACGCCGTCGGCGCGGTTCATGGCTGAGGCGATGAGAAAGAACGATCCAACGTCAATCGCGAAGATGCCGAGCATCAGCAGCGTGTGCGGCGGGCTGACGATTTTTACATCGAGGCCGTAGGCGTTGTGCCACCAATTGTCGAAGGGCGCGGAGGTGAGCATCGCGATGCCGCCCCAGGCGGCGAGGAAGGCGCCGAGCGGGGCGCGGAAACCGAATACGCTGACTGAGGAGGCGACCAGTTCCGGCACGCGGCGGAAGGTCGTAGTCAGAATGAGGTAGCCACAGCAGATTCCCGCGAGAATGCCGCAGGCGTAAATGGCCATGTGGGCCGGTGTCCAGAAGCTGTCGCGGCCGATGGAGCGGTGCCAGGAGACATCCCAGTGCGCGCCGACGGTGACGGAGGTGACGGCGAGGGCCGCGCACCATAAATACCAGGGGATGCGCTGTGTGCTTCCTGTATGGAAAGTGGTTGTGGCTGCCATTGGTTCTTGCCTCAATTTCGTGCTTCTGCGCTCAGGGCGACCTTAGCGGGATGAAGTTTGTACGTTCCCACCCTTTCGCAAATGCGCGAAAGGATGGGGCACCCCTTTTCGTGCCCATGCTGTCTTTGCTCAGGATACGCCGGGCGGCGTTGATTTTCTGTCAAATTGGCGTCGATTGGGTGAAGTGGTATTGACATTATTAAACTAAACCGTTCAGTATTGTTAATACACAGGATGGTTTCCATGATTCGTGCTGAAAACCTGGTGAAGACGTTCGGGGATTTTACCGCCGTGAAGGGTATTTCTTTCGATGTAAAGCAGGGCGAGATTTTCGCCTTTCTCGGGCCGAATGGCGCGGGGAAGACGACCACCATCAAGATGTTGACGACGCTACTGAAGCCGACGAGCGGAACGATTGAGCTGGATGGCCTGAATCCGACGCTGAAGCAAAACGAGGCAAGACGGCGATTCGGCATCGTCTTTCAAGACCCGAGCCTCGACAATGAGCAAACCGCTTACGAAAACATGGAGCTGCACGCCGTTCTCTATAGCGTGCCGCGAAAGGTTCGAGCTGAGCGAATTGAGAATCTGCTGAAGATATTTGAGCTGTGGGACCGGAAAGACGATTACGTCAAGCAGTTCTCAGGTGGCATGAAGCGTCGGCTGGAGATTGCGCGCGGCTTTCTGCACACGCCGAAGATTCTGTTTCTTGATGAGCCGACGCTGGGGCTCGATCCACAAAGCCGGAACCAGCTCTGGTCCATTGTGAAGCGTTTGAATGAGGAAGAGAAGACGACCGTTTTTCTCACTACGCATTACATGGATGAGGCGGACCGTGTGGCGCATCGCATTGCGGTCATCGATCACGGCAAGCTGATTGCGCAGGGAACGTCGGCGGAGTTAAAGGCGAGCACCAACAGCGATTCGCTCGAAGACGCGTTCCTCGCGCTGACGGGTGAATCGATACGAGATGAGAGTGCGAGTTCGGCAGACGGTCTGCGCCAGATGGCGAAGATGTGGAGGAGGTAAAAGATGAGCGCGATTTATATTCTCTGGCTGCGTGAATTGAAGCGCTACATACGCTCGCGCGTGCAGATCATCGCTTCGATGGGGCAGCCGCTGCTTTACCTGCTGGCATTTGGATTCGGTTTCGGACCGGTGTTTCAGCGAGCGGGCAACGGAAGCTACATCCAGTTCATCGCTCCCGGTGTGATCGGCATGTCGATTCTCTTCATGTGTATTTTTTCTGGCATTTCAATTCTCTGGGACCGGCAGTTTGGGTTTTTGAAGGAGACGCTGGTGGCGCCGGTATCGCGCATGCAGATCATGCTGGGCCGCACGCTGGGTTCGGCGACGGTTGCGACATCTCAGGGAATATTGGTCTTCATTGTTTGCCTGATTGCCGGCTTCCGCCCCCACAGCTGGGCCGCGTTTCCGCAGGCGCTTATCTTCATGGCCATGGTGGCGATTACTTTTGCTGCGCTAGGCACGGCATTTGGATCGGTGATCAAGGACATGCAGGGCTTCCCGATCGTGATGAATTTCATGGTGCTGCCCATGTTCTTTCTTTCCGGTGCAATTTTTCCGCTGGCGAATTTGCCAGCAGCGATGACGGTGATCACCCACCTCGATCCGCTGACCTATGGCATTGACGGACTGCGCGGCTCGTTGATCGGCACATGGCACTTCAGCTTCGGGCTGGATTTGGCGGTGATAAGCGTGATTGCAGCGGTATTCCTGAGCCTAGGCGCGTATACGTTTTCGAAGATTCAGCTCTAAAAATGGCAAGACCACGAAGTATTGCTGCACATCGTAAGGTACTGGACGCCGCGCTCAACCTATTTGCCGAGCGCGGCATCGATGCGACGAGCATGGATGCGATTGCCGAGGCATCCGGCGTAAGCAAGGCGACGATCTACAAGCATTGGCGCGATAAAGACAAGCTGTGCCTTGAAGTGCTGGGCTATCTTCACGGCGTGGACGAAGAGGCGCCCGTTTTCGACTCGGGCGACCTGCGCGCCGACCTGATTGCGCAGCTGAACTATCAGCCGGCGGTGCATCGCAAGGAAATGAAAGAGCGGATTATGCCGCACCTCATGGCCTACTCGGCGCGCAACCGCGCGTTCGGAGACCAGTGGCGGGCGCGCGTGCTGGAGAGGCCACGGGCGCAAATTCGAGACATGCTGAAGCGCGGCGTGCAGAGCGGCAAGCTGGTGAAGTCGCTTGATCCTGATGTTGGTATTGCTTTGCTGATTGGGCCGATGCTTTACCGGCATGTGTTTGTGAATCGCTTCGGAGGAAAGCTTCCCACGGATTTAGCAACGCACATTGCGGATGCTTTCATGGCGGCGTTCGGAGCAAAGACGGAGAAGCCAGCTCGTAAGAAGGCGTGATGGATGGGCTTCTGGTCGGGTGAGTCTTTACCTTCCACCCTTTCGCAAACTGCGCGAAAGGATGGGGCACCCTTCTTTCGTGCCACCGCTTAGAAGGAACAGATCCTTCACTACGCTCAGGATGACATCTCGAATCTGCGCCAGCTTGTACTATTGCACCTGGCCCATGTAGACGCCGAAGGGCGGCAGCTGGACGTTATCCAAAGACGGCGGATCGCTGGATCCCGGAGTCTTCATCAGCGTCTTTGCCTGCCTGCTGAGGATGCCGTGCGCTGAGAGGTCGAAGCTGATTTTCTGTGGCTGCGCGGTGAAGTTGCAGGCGACGACGACTGGCGGTTGGCCCGGAACCTGACGTAGCCACGTCAGAACGTTGTTGTCGCCGGTATTGAGCATGATGTTGCTGCCATCGCGGAGGGCTGGTGTGGAGCGGCGGAGTTCGATGAGCTGCTTGTACCAGTTCAGCATCGAATCGAAATCCATGACCTGGGCTTTCACATTGACAGTCTTGTAGCTGGGCGGGATCGGAAGCCACGGCTTCGCGTTTGGTCCGGTGAATCCTGCGTTCGGGCCGTCGTCCCACTGCATGGGGGTGCGCTCGCCGTCGCGGCCTTTGTCCTTCGGCCAGCCTGTGAGGCCGACGGGATCTTTCACCTCTTCTTTGCGGGTTGGCGGCGTGGTGACCATGCCGATTTCATCGCCGTAGTAGAAGAGCGCGGTGCCGCGCGTGGCGAAGAGGATGGTGGCGATAACGCGCCCGATATCCTGATTGTGCGTGCCGCCGCCGTAGCGATCCCAGCGCGGGTTGTCATGGTTGTCGAAGACGATCATCGGCTCATTGCCGTTGACGTCGTTCTGCACTTCGTTGATGCGCTGGCGGAAGAGGCTCACGTCGAGCTTGTTGATGAAGCCGATCTGCATGTCCATGGGGAGCTGCAGCTCATCATTGTTTGCTCCGTACATTTTCTTCAGATCGTCGATGCTCTTCAGGTAGGTTTCGCCGATGAGCACGATGTCGCGGCCTTTGTAACTGTTTGCAACCTGGCGCAAGTCGCGGAGGACGTCGTTGACCTGCGGCAGATTGTTGGTCATGGCGTCGTCGAGAGCCACGTCGCCATAATTATTCGTTGTCGTCTTGCCGCTGGCGTCCTTGATTTCGGCGTCATCGCGCCACTGCGGGTCTTCAAAGAGCGTGGTGATGGCGTCGAGGCGGAACCCGGCGACGCCGCGATTGATCCAGAAACGCACCACGTCATACATCGCTTTGCGGACCTGCGGATTGGTCCAGTTCAGGTCCGGCTGCTGGATGTAGAACTTGTGGTAGTAGTACTGGCCAGTTTTCTGGTCGTACTCCCATGCCGAGTGGCCGAAATCGGACTGCCAGTTGTTCGGCGGCTGGCCCGGGCCTTTGCCGTCGCGCCAGACGTACCAGTTGCGTTTCGGGTCTGTCTTTGAGCTGCGCGAGGCGATGAACCATGGGTGCTTGTCGGATGTGTGGTTGAGCACCATGTCCATGATGATGCGGATATTGCCTTTCTTTGCTTCGGCGACGAGATGGTCGAAGTCTTTGAGCGTGCCGTATTGCGGGTCGATGCCTTCGTAGTTCGAGATGTCGTAGCCGAAGTCGACCTGCGGCGAGGGATAGATAGGCGAAAGCCAGATGGCGTCGACGCCGAGCACCTTCAGGTAATCGAGGCGCTGCGTGATTCCGTTCAGGTCGCCAATGCCGTCGTTGTTTGAGTCCTGGAAGCTGCGCGGGTAAATCTCGTAAAGCACTGCGCCCTTCCACCACGGTTGCGCTGCCGGCGTTGTCGTTGACTGAGGCGTGCTCGCTGTTTGTGCGCAAAGGCAGCTCGCGAGCAAAAGGGCAGTCACCGCGCAAAGATGTTTCATGGCGTTTCTCCTCCAGGAAAACAATGTGCCGCGTGGCTTTCATTCGTGCCTGGGCGAGTCTTCATCTTCGACAGAGAAGCTAACACATTAGGCGGACTGCCCGCACAGCGCGGCGGTTGGCATTGCCCTGACCCCGAGCGTGAGGCATGTCTTCAGTGGTTGTTCTTGTCGTTTGCAGGGGTAGTGTTCTTATCCTTATCTTTATCCTTACGTCCAAAATCGAGGCCGAATTGCGGGTCTGAGCGAGTTCCCGTGATACTGATCGGTACTTCTGTGCCAGCGCCGTGTTTGGAGAAAATCGGATCTATGGGCATGAGCAGAATGGACTTCCACCCGGAGATCATTTCAGATAATTTGGCCTTGAGCCGGGCCGTGCCGTGAAAGTCGAACTGGTTGCCGTCGAGCGTATAGACGCCATTGAGGGCTATGTCGGCGCCGGGCACGTTGTAATTAAGGCTGCTGAAAGTCAGCTTGCCGCTGGCCAGCTCAAACTCCCCCTGCATTTGCGATTGGATGGATCCCGGGTGTTGCTTGTCGAGTTGGCTGGCTTCCTCCGGCTTGCCCTGACCCCGGAGACTGAGCTGGTCGACTCCTGCCTGCACCTTCTCATTGGAAAACGTGGCATTCACTATCTGGAAATTTCCTTTCAGCTGCAGTTTCTGGGAGACGGAAGCCTTGCCCGGAGGCAGGAAGAACTTCGTCTTGAGCGTTAAATCGCCGCTCATGATGGGAGGCACAGTTTTTACGGCGAGCGACAGCATGTCTTCAATTCGGGCCGGAGCCACTGTCACATCGAGTGTTATGTTGTGGCCTCCCTGAGGAGCGCGCACCACGTCGCCAACGGCGAGGATGTGGGAATGCAGGAGCTGCGCGTCGACAGGCTGCAGATAGGTGTCGCCGTTGGTACCGTCGACGATGGCATGGAACTTGGTGTGCAGAGGCATGGGGTGGTTGCCGGAGTCGATGCTGAAATTGGGCGTGTCGGTTTCGCCGTCGACGACGATGTGGTTCAGTGTGCCGTCATACTTTCCGGTGGAAGAGAGCATGCCGCCGATGCCTTTGATCGTGTTCAGATCAGCGTGACTGAAGCTGTAGTCGCCGCGCACCGGCGAATCGCCTGGGCTGTGGGCGTCGAAGGGACCGAAGTAGCCGGTAGAGTCAATGTCGCCGACGGGCTTGGGATTGGTGAGGATGGCGTGGAACTTCATCGGCTGGTTCCGGCCTACGGACTCGAGCGTCAAGTGGCTGATCTCGAAGTCCATGGGGATTTTGCCGGGCTTGCTGGTTTCAAGGACGAGGGCGGCGTTCTCGATCTCTATTTCGCCGACTAAGATCTCTATCTTGCCTCCGCCGCCATTGTTTGTATTCAGCTTCGGCATATTCTGGCGCTGGTCCTTGGGCGGCATGTGAATCTGCATGCCTTTGAGATTGACCTTGTCGACGTACATCGGGGTGTGGAGCAGACCGTGCCAGGTGGTGCGGAAGGAAAATTCGTCGACGGCGAAGAGCGGCTTGTCCATCTGGACCTGATTGGCGTAGAGCCGGAGGCCTGAGCCTGACACCTGAAATCCCTTGAGGAAGTAGACGTTGAAGTGCGCGAGTTCAACGCGGCTGTCAAAGCGGGTGCTGAGCGTATCGATGACACGAGAGCGCAGGATGGGTTCCGCGCGGTGCAGCGCTACTTCGACTGCGATAAACCCGCAGATCAGCAGAAGCAAAAAAATACCAGCAATCCATAGCAAGATACGCTTTGAGCGGCTATTCTTCTGTGTTGTTGCATGAGGACTTGGAGAGGGCAGTTGATCGTCCACGTTCAGCCTTTCAGAAAATACAGGTGCGCCATGAACTTAGAGGCAGTTTTGGGCTTGTGCGTTGGTTCGGGGAGCGTTCGTGTAGCAGTAAGACGACTTTGCCGCAGCGTTGCCATCCTTGCATTCTGTCAGGTGAGTGCCTTTGCGCAGGTGGCAGCAACCGCGACTCC
>Ga0209139_10000289_pt1 | contig 16790 bp, 12 predicted proteins | sample BogFormECP14_OM3_FD_188246 | JGI IMG/M metagenome (GOLD analysis project Ga0209139, IMG submission 188246) | Bog forest soil microbial communities from Calvert Island, British Columbia, Canada - ECP14_OM3 (SPAdes) (version 2) | ecosystem: Environmental > Aquatic > Freshwater > Wetlands > Bog ...
GGATCTTTTCAACTACGACTTCCGCCGCACCGAAATGTGCATCATTCCCTACGCCACGCAGCAAGGCGAAATTAGCTTCTGCGCCTACAACACGGGCGTAGGCTGGCGCCAGATCATCGAGAACATGCACAAGAACGCGACGGTCGCCGAGTGGTACAAGAACCACGGCAAACACGAAATCTACGCCAAGGGCAAGAGCGTCAATCTCCAGAGCTTCGAGCACTCCCTGAAGATTGACACCGATGACGCCGCCCGTGTCCGCCACCTAGAACACGACATTCCGCAAACCGCCGCCGAAGAAGATCGCGCTCGCCGCAAGAAGGCCTTCGAAGAACAAGCCAAAGTCCGCGCCATCTACGAAGAACTCGTCCTCAAGAAGCCCCAGCCGACAGTCGTTCAAATCGGCTCGGTAGCCGACATCGCCAAAGCCACCCCAGCCAATTTCGCCAACGCAGGCAAGCCCGTAACAATCGTCCCTGCTAACGGCAATGGCAACGGCCACTCGAACGGGAACGGCGCCTCCGCGCCCAAGGCCGCCGAGCAAGCCGCCGAAGCCGTAGCCGGCGACTAATCGAGACGCGTCTGTAATCGTCACCAGGCTCCCTCAGCGAGGGAGCCTGTTTCATTTGTAGGCCCCTTGGAGTGCGGGAGCTCTGCTCCCGCTTTTGCGGCCTGAAGCAGGCGCGGACGTCGCCGTAAACTATCGCGCCCAAGCCGAAGCCGCCGACGCGGTGTGCCAAACGATTAAAACCATGGGCCGCAAGTGCATTACAGTCCAAGCCGATGTCTCCCTGAGCCCCGACGTCGATCGCCTAGTAAAAACGGTCGAAACCGAGTTAGGCCCAATCGGTATCCTTGTCAACAACGCTGGCATCGGCAAAATGCTACCCGCCGATCAAATCACCGAAGAAATCTGGAACGAGTACCTCCGCGTCAACCTAACCTCGGTCTTCCTGGTCACCCAACGCGTCCTCCCGCCGATGCGCGCGGCCCACTGGGGCCGCATCATCAATCTCTCCTCGGTAGCCGCCCAATACGGCGGCGCCATCGGCCCGCACTACGCCGCCACCAAAGCCGGCATCCTCGGCCTGACGCGCTCCTACGCCCTGCTATTTGCGAGAGAAGGCATCACCTCCAACGCCATCGCCCCCGCCCTGATCGAAACCGACATGATCGCCGCCCTCCCCAAAGACATCGTCAGCCGCAGTCCCATCGGCAAAATCGGTTCCCCCGACGAAGTCGGCCGCATCGCCGTCCTCCTAGCCCAAAGCTCCTTCATCACCGGCCAAACCATCAACCCCAACGCCGGCCTCTACATGACCTGAGCTGTGTAGGCCCGTTACATCGCTCGCAAACGAAGGCGTTTGGTACAATGGGAGAGCACTAAGCGGAGCCAACAACGTGCCAATCTACGAATATATCTGCGACGACTGCAAAGCCGAGTTTGAGAAAATCGTAATTAACAAGCAGCAGGAAATCGCTTGCCCCAAGTGCGCCAGCAAGAAAGCCACGATCCAGCTCTCCGTTTTCGCCACAGCCAACGGCTCTGCGAGCGGCGGGCCGTCCAGTTCTTCTTCCGGCGGCGGAGGCTCATGCTGCGGCGGTGGCTGCGGCTGCCATTAAGGTGGCACAGCCAATCTTGGCTGTGCGTTTTTCTGCAGCACGAGCGCGGCGGTAAGTGAGGGCTTGTGTCTATCACTTCGCAAGAGCAACTCGAGAAACTCCGCGCATGCGGCCGCGTCGTCGCCAAAGCGCTGCGTGCCATGGCTGATGCTGTCCGCCCCGGCGTAACCACCGCCGACCTAAGCGCCATCGCAAGCAAAATCCTCGACGAAAACGGCGCTCAGTCCTCGCCGCCGCTCATTTACAAATTTCCCGGCGACGTCTGCATCAGCGTCAACGACGAAGTCGTCCACGGCATCCCCGGGCCACGCACCATCCAACCCGGCGATCTCGTCAAGCTCGACTTGACCGCCGTCAAAGACGGCTATCACACTGACTCCGCCCTCACGATCCAAGTCCCGCCCACGCAAGAAAAATCTCACGCTTTAGCCCAGTGCGCCGAACGTGCTTTCCGCCAAGCCCTAACCGTCGCCCGCATCGGCAACCGCACACGCGATATTGGTCGCGCCGTCGAGCGCGAAGTCCGCCGTCGCGGCTTCCACGTCGTCCGCGAATTGGGCGGCCACGGTGTTGGCCGCACCATCCACGAAGAGCCTAGCGTCCCGAACTACGCCGCCCTCGAAGCTCGTCATCCGCTCACCGATGGCCTCGTCATCACCATCGAACCCATCATCGCCGTTGGCACCGGTCGGGTCTCCCTCGACCGCGACGGCTGGACGGTGCGCACCGCCGACGGCAGCCTCTCCGCCCATTACGAACACACCATCGTCATCACGAAAGGCGCGCCGCTGCTGCTCACGGCCGCTTGAGGTTGAGCCGAACGGCCGAGGCCCAAGGCCGCGAGACAAAACGCCAGAGCGAAACGACAGACGCCAAACGCCATGTTCCCCAGCCACTCTTCTCTTTTGTTCTTCGTCAGCGCGGCAGCGATCCTGCTGGCCATCCCTGGCCCCGCCGTCCTGTACATTGTCAGCCGGAGCATCGGCCAGGGCCGCAACGCTGGCTTCGTCTCGGCGTTCGGCATCGGCGTCGGTACTCTGATTCACACCGCCGCCGCAGCCGTCGGCCTTTCCGCGTTACTCGTTTCTTCCGCAGCCGCGTTCAGCGTCATCAAATATCTGGGCGCCGCGTATCTCATCTATCTCGGCGTCCAAAAACTCCGCAGCCGCGAGTCTCTCGCCTCTTCGCCGGACGCTCCGCGGGCAACGCTCACCCGCGTCTTCACCCAAGGCATCGTTGTCAACGTCCTCAATCCCAAAACCGCCCTCTTCTTTTTCGCCTTCCTCCCGCAATTCATCGATCCGGCTCGCGGGCACGTGGCCACACAAATCCTCTCGCTCGGCATCCTTTTCGCCTGCCTAGGCACCACCAGCGACTGCATCTGGGCGTTTTTCTCCAGCGGTGTTGCGGGCTGGCTCCGCGGAAATCCGCGCTGGATGCGCACAGAACGCTACGTAAGCGGCAGCATTCTCATCTCGCTAGGCGTAGCCACTGCCTTCGCCCGCCACTCCGCCAGAAAATGATCCAAGTCGTTTTGGGTCTTTAAGAAGCAAACGCTGAACCACTAAGATGTTTGTGCGCACTCAGCTGGACGCGCCATCGCGAAGCTTCATTCGCTCGCGCGTTCCATCAGACCTGCCAGCACCGTTTTCAATGCGACGTTTCCCTTCCGCGACCCGGCCTCGCCGCCCTCGAACTCGATCCATCCTTCGTTGAACCCATCGAGCATCCGGATTCGCGGCAGGGGATTTTTCATGCCTTGGGAGCGAAACAGCGTCTCCCACGTTTCGCGCGGCACGATCTCCGTCCTAACGCTGCGCCCGAGCACATCCGAAAACGTCGCCGCAACCTCGTTGGGCGTGACGCGATGCAGGCCTTCCAATTGGACAACGCGGCTGCCCGTCCATGTCTCTTGAAGGAGCTCTGCCGCGACCCCGCCAATATCCGCCGTGGCCACCATCGGCACGGGCTTATCGAGGGGTTGCAAGAAGCTCGGGATGACGCCGCGATCACGCGCGGGGACTACGTCCCAGACCGAATTCTCCATGAACCAACCTGGCCGCAGAAACGTAATCGGTATCGGGCATTCGCGCAGCACCCCCTCGATAATCGTGTGCTGCGACAAGAGATTCGATTGCGTCGCCTGTGCACCAATCGTCGAAAGATAAACCACTCGACCGGGACGGGCTTTCTCCAAAGCCGACCGCAGGCCAGCCGCAATAGCGTGTGCCTCGGGAAACTCCGGCAACGGGTCGAAGTTGGGAGGGACCAGTATGAACACGCCTTCCGCTCCTTCGAACGCCGCGGCAAGCGCGGCAGAGTCATTAATGTCCGCCTGCGCTACTTCGCAGCCGCAGCCGGACCACGTACCGCCTTTGCCGGCGTCCCGCACGACGGCGCGAACGGACTTCTTTGCGTCCAGAAGCCTGCGCGCCACTACGCCGCCTACATTCCCCGTAATTCCTGTAATCGCAAACATTGGCGTCCTCTCAGCTCAACTGCAGAAATGGCCTCGTGATTGGAGGGTCGATCCGAACGAAAGTGTACGGCGCTTTGATGTTCCAACCGCTGGGGTAGGTAAGCTCTATGTTTGCGCACAGGCAGGAGTGCCGGTGCTAGCTGAAAGCAAAAATGTCAACGAAGATGCCGGTGCTGCGTAGCAAGCCGAAACCGTGGGTCGCTCGTCCCATGAGATCCGCTTCCGCTATTGCGGGCGGTAGTAGTTTTGGACGTTTGCCGGCACTGGGATCGAGGGCTTGCCCCGTGGATCACGCATAGGTTCGCCCGGCGTCCACTTGAAGGGTAACACGCCGGTCCAGGCTGCGCTGTCGTACTCTTTGTCGTCGTCTACGGCAAATCCTATTCGTACTTTCGCGGACGCCTCGACCAGCGGCACGGCCAGCACCATCGTGGCCTTTAACTCCTGCTCGCTGGGCGGGCGCACCGTGGCCCACCTGCCCCGCAACACGTACTCGACGAAGTCGCGCATCGCCGCGAGCTTGGCGGCAGGGTCCTCGATCGGCTCAGCCTTGCCCATCACCACCACGGAGCGGTAGTTCACTGAATGTCCCGTCGCGGTAGGCGAAAACACGATGCCGTCGAGCAGGGTTACGCTGAGGCAAAACGGCGCGCCGCTGCCGAGCGTCTTCATCAAGCGGCTGGCGATTGAGCCGTGCAGATAGAGCTTGTCGCCAACGCGCACATAATTCGTCGGCACTACCACCGGCATGCCGTCCGCGATGAAACCGACATGGCAAACGAACGCCTGGTCGAGAATTGCGTAAATGGTCTCCCAGTCGTATTTCCCGCGGTCGGGCTTGCGACGGACTTTGGTTCTGTCAGTAGGTGTAAAGGAGCTCATGAAACGAGGCTAGCGCCGGCAACACGAAGCTGCAAGCTCCAATGTGGGCTGCAGAGTGGGACAGACATTCCTGTCGGTTTCCTGCTTTTCTCGATTATTAGGCCGCGGAAAAGCGACAGGCAAGAATGCCTGTCCTACTCGGTGCCGGTTTCGCGGACCACTCGGAATGTTCGAATGGAACTTAAATAGGACAAATTCGTCACTTACCACCGTGTCTCGCGGTGATTCGCGCGGAGAATTCGCGGCGAGCGGGGTAGCATAGTTCAATTGACGCCGATTGGGAATCGTGTACTCTTGTCCCACCAAACCGCATTGACGACAATTTATGGGAAAAGAAGGACCAATTTTCACGCGCGATACGTTTCGGTTTTTTCGGGATTTGGCGCGCAACAACAAAAAAGTGTGGATGGATGCGAACCGCGAGCGCTACCAGGAATGCGTCGTGCAGCCTTTCCGCCGATTGTTGGAAGCAGTCAGTCCGTCCGTTTTGCAGCTCGATTCACGCTTCGATACGTGCGGCCGCACCGGCTCGAATTTCTCGCGCATCAACCGCGATATTCGTTTCGCGAAAGACAAGACTCCGTATCGTCCGCAAATGTATTTGAAATTCTCCGGAGCTTTTGCCGGCGAAGGCGAGACGGGCCAGCTCTACGTGGGACTGTCCGTCAAAACAGTGACCATTGGTTTTCGCGTGTACGCGGGATCCAAGCGCAAAGACTCGTGTTTGGCGCAGATTGCCGACTCGCGTGTGCTGGCGCAGCCGAAATGGCTGGCGCAACAGAAGAAACGGCTTGCGCGGCGCTACGAGAGTTACTGGTATACGGTGCAAAAAGGCGAATGGAAAGAACAGCGTGGCTGGCCGGGCGATCCCGAAGAGTGGAAAAAACTGCAAGCCTGGATCGTGCGGCGAAAGCTCAAGCTCGGCGACGCCACGCGAGCCAGTTTTCCGCGCGACATTACAAAAATATTTGGCGAGCTTTACCCGATCCTGCGATTTACTTCGCTGCAAGATTTAAAATCATCACGAAATGGAGAATCGATGAACATCGACGCACATTTTTCGAGCACGAGGAAGCCCTTGAGAAAGGCCGGCGCGGCCGCGGCCCTCGTTTTGTGGATGTGCGGTGCGTGCGCGTTGGCGCAGGAGAGCGGAGCCGGCAAAGACTGGCCCAAGGGGACTCCGAAAGACTTCCTGATCGATCCGGCGAAACTCGGCGCGTTTGACGCGGATATTTCGGCAGGGAAATACGGACTGGTGGACAGCATGCTGGTGCTGCGCTGTGGCACGGCGGTCATCGATAAAACCTACGCGCACGACTACGGCCAGATTTACGGCGATCGCGCCAAGACGGAAGGGCCGCTAAATCACGATTTACACGGTCCCTACAATTATTTCAGCACGGATTTTCATCCGTACTATCAACACAGCGACATGCACACGATGCAGTCAGTGTCGAAGACAGTCACGTCGATCACGCTCGGAGTGGCGCGGTCGCGCAATGAATTTACGGCGAGCCTGGACGCGCCGATCGTGCAATTTCTTGGAGTGCACAAAATCGCGAATCTCGATGACCGGAAGAAGCGCATCACGGTGCGCAATCTGTTGACGATGACCGCGGGTCTCGAGTGGCACGAAGATCTTCCCTATGACGATCCAAAAAACTCGGCGGACATGATGGAAGCGAGCCACGACTGGGTGCAGTACGTGATCGACCAGCCGATGGCGGACGAACCGGGAAAGACGTTCGTCTACAACAGTGGCGCGACGATTTTGCTGGCGCAGGTTTTTAAGAAAGTGACGGGGAAGAGTGTCGATGAATACGCGGCGGAACATCTCTTCAAGCCGCTGGGGATGCGCTACTTCTGGAAGCATACGCCGACGGGCCTGCCGGATACGGAAGGTGGACTCTATCTTTCGGCGCACGATCTCGCGAAACTCGGTCAGCTATTTTTGAAGAACGGGATGTGGGAAGGGAAGGAAGTGGTTTCTGGCCAATGGGTCAAGGAATCCGTGCAGCCGCGCGTGACGGTGCCTGGCAGCGAATGGAAATACGGGTATCAGTGGTGGATTCAGCCGATCGGCAGCGCGCCGGAAGACGTTACTTGGTTTGCGCGTGGGTTCGGCGGGCAGCAGTTGGTCATTTTGCCTGAGTACGACATTGTTGCCGTTTTTACGGGATGGGATATTTTGCCGCCGAAGGAGAAACCCATGCACGATCAGTTGGCACGGATTCTCGATGCGGCGAACCGTTTTTACGGGTGCACGCAGTAGCTGAGCCTATTGAGTCCCGCTTACGCGAGTCAAAACCGCGCCATTACGAAGTCCAGAGACGAAGGCCGATGAAGTGCCATGAGGCAATGAATACTGTCATGACACAGCAGGCGAGGGCGACGAGCAGGGAATGAATGCGGACGCCGCCGTTGATCTCCGTCTTGGGAACGCGCATCGCGAGAATGAATGCGATCACCGAGAGCAATGGAAACAGGAGAGACATCAGGAAAAGTCCCGCCGTCCAAAGCGTGAGGCTTCCGCTATCCGCGCCGCCCAGTTTCGTGAAGCAAAAAACCAGCGCCACGAACGATAACGTGGCGAGAAATGGCACGGCGCGCACGGCCATGTGTTGGGCGTCTTTCATTCCGCCAAAGAGTTTGCGCAGAATCCAAACTACGGCGAAGAGCACGGACGTAGCCATCAACACAATGCAAAGGACGATGAGTGCGAGCCGGGCGTAGGGCCACGCTATGCCGGTGCGCTCGCCGTAGCCAAAGCCCTCGAGCCCGTCGCTGGTAAAAACCATGTGGCCATCGCTGTCGGTGACGAATACAGAGGTTGCTTCGGGTTCTTTTTCGCTGCGAAAGAAATTTTTGCCGACGGGGACCATAATTTCGGGTTTGCCGAAAAGGCTGGAGCGCGTGAGTTGGCCGTTAATCACCCTAACGCGGAGACCGCCGGTCAAATCGTCCATAAACGCAAACAATTGTGAGCGCGGAGATCCCGGCGCGTAGTAGCCGGCAAATTTCTCCAGTTCGGCAGGCGCGACGGAAACGGCGGGTTGCTGCGGCTTCGCAAAATCTCTCGACAGGAAATCGATAGCCAGATGATTCAGATCGATCAATGCCTGGTAGTGTTGCGTGCTGTTGAGGAGGACGACGTAGCCCCAATTTTGTTCGGGCATATAGCGATACGAAGATATGAAGCCTTCTATGCCACCGTCGTGGCCATGGGTGACAACATCTCCGGCTACTTCCGCGTAATTTGCAAGGCCGTAGCCGAGACGCAAACCATTTTTCGCGGCGAGAGTGGTCTCGACGGACTCCATGCGGATGATGGATTCGGGCTTAACGATTTGTTCGTCACCGGCTTTTCCGCGGCGGAGGAAAAATTGCACGAGTTTGGCCAGTTCGCCGGGTGAGGCTTTCAAATCGCCAGCGGGACGAAGATAAATGTAGGGATAGCCGACGGCGCGCGGTGGATTTTCATTGTATCCCGCGGCGAGCAGAGGCTTATTCGCGTCGGTGAAGGGGAAGTCGGCATTGGTCATTCCGAGTGGGCGGAGGATGGTCTCGCGAATATATTGGTCGTAGGGCTTGCCGGAAATTTTTTCGATCAAGTAGCCGGCGATGCCGAAACCGGGATTGGAGTACGACATGCGCGTGCTGGGAGGCCAGCGGACGTCTTCGGGTTCCGGAAAGCGTTTGAAGACGTCGAGAAGCGGATAATCGTAGCGGTCCTTGAAATTATAACCCTCGGAGGCTTGCATGTCGTCGAAGCCGGCGGTGTGTTCGAGCAGATTGACGATGCGCACGGGATTCGTGGACTCCCACTTATTTTTGACGGGCACTTCGGGAGCGACATCCTGAAGGCGGGCTTCGAGATTGATTTTGCCTTCTTCCTGGAGTTTCAACAGCGCCAGCGCGACGAACGTTTTGCTGATGGAGCCGACGCGAAATTCCGTGTCGCAGGTGATGTCGCGGCCGGAGGCGACGTCCGCTTTGCCGATGCCGCCGCACCAGAGCAATTCGCCGTTGGAGACGAGCGCGACGCCAGCACCGGGGAGATGGGCTTTGTCGACGACGTCTTTCATGGCTTTCTGAAGTTCGGGAAGCGTTTTCGGATGCGGCAATTCTTCTTTTTGCTGCGCGCGGACGACGGGAGCCGCAAGGAGAAGCGCGGCGACGCTCAGGGACACGGCGAGAGCTGGGCGAGATAGATGCATGGATGCTCCTTGAAACATATGTTTCTGATTGAGCCAGCATTCTATAGGGATTGGAGCGGGGCACAAGAGAAATCGCAGCACGGATCCGGTGGCGGGAAGCGCTGCGCGGATTGACGCAGCTACTGCACTCGCATACGATGCCGCGTGCCGCTGTGACTCGCGTCGATCTGCCTCGAGGAGCGTATTGCCGATGAAAGTTTCTAGGTTGGCATTGAGCTGGGCCGCGCTGATTTTGTTCGGGCCCTTGCTTGGCGATTCGTTTGCATTCGGGCAACAGAAGGCGGTGCCTTCGGCTCCGCCGCCGGTTCAGGTGCCGGCGCAGAAGCCGGGTGAGAAAGCGGCCGAGCCGGCGAAAGAGGCGGACAAGAAAACGCCGCCCGTGCCGGAAGACAAAGTGGTGCAGACGAAACATTCGGCGCGGATCGGCGGGCAGGAGGTCAAGTACACGGCGACGGCGGGCATGCTGGTGATGAAAACCGAAGAGGGCGTGCCGAAGGCGAGCGTATTTTATACGGCTTATACGCGCGATGACGTGAGCGATCTGACGCAGCGGCCGGTGACGTTTACGTTTAACGGCGGGCCAGGTTCAGCTTCCGTGTGGCTGCATCTCGGCGCGTTCGGTCCTCGGCGGGTGGACATGGGCGACGCGGGCGCGCTTCTGCCGCCGCCGTACAAGATGGTGGATAACGAGTCATCGCTGTTAGATGTGACGGATCTTGTTTTTATCGATCCCGTGTCGACGGGCTTCAGCCGGTCGGCACCGGGAGAATCGTCGGATCAGTTTCATGGGCTGCGCGAGGATGTGCAGTCGGTTGGCGATTTTATCCGGCTGTATGCGACACGCAACAAACGGTGGTCTTCGCCAAAATTTCTTGCGGGAGAAAGTTACGGGACTACGCGCGCGGCTGGGCTTTCCGGTTATTTGCAGCAGCGCTATGGAATGTATTTGAACGGAATTATCCTGGTTTCGACCATTTTGAATTTTGAGACCACGGAATTCGACAGCGGAAACGATCTGCCGTATGAACTGATCTTGCCGACGTACACGGCGATCGCCTGGTACCACAAAAAACTGCCCGCGGATTTGCAGGGTGATTTGCACAAGGCGGTGGCGGAGTCGGAGGACTTCGCGAGAGGCGAATATGCGACGGCGTTGATGGCGGGCGATTCGCTGCCAAGCGCGAAGCATGCAGAGATTGTCAAGAAGCTGGCGCGGCTCACGGGGCTTTCGGAAGATTACATCGAGCGCACCAACATGCGCGTGGAAATCGAGCGGTTTACGAAAGAGCTGTTGCGTAGCGAACGGCGCACTGTCGGACGGATTGACGGGCGCTTCGAGGGAATCGACAAGGATGCGGCCGGAGAAAATCCGGAATACGATCCCAGCATCGCGGCGATTATCGGGCCGTACACGGCGGCCTTGAACGATTACGTGCGGAACGATTTGAAATTCGACAGCGATTTGCCGTATGAGGTTTTGACTGGGCGCGTGTATCCGTGGAGTTACAAGTCGTTCGAGAATCGTTATGTGGATGTGGGGGAGACGCTGCGGAGCGCCATGACGCAGAATCCGTTTCTGCACGTCTTTGTGGCGAAGGGCTACTACGATCTGGCGACGCCGTATTTCGCAGCGGAATATACGTTCGATCATCTCGGGCTCGATCCTTCCTTACGCAATCATCTGAGCTCGGCGTTCTACGAATCGGGGCACATGGTTTATGCGCACATGCCTTCCTTGGCGAAGTTGAAGGTGGATACGGCGCAATTTATTCGTGCCAGTTCGGGCGGAAGTGCGGGGGCCAGTCCCGCCAAATGAAGAGCGCACTCAAAATTATTGTTTGGGTTTGCGTAGCAATCGCCGGTGCCGGGGCACTGGGTGCGATTGCTTTGCATCGCGGCGAGCCGTTGAATGCGACTTGGTTCGTGGTGGCGGCGGTTTGTTGCTACATGGTGGCGTACCGTTTTTACTCGGCGTTTATCGCGGCGAAGTTGCTGGCGTTGGATGATTCGCGGGCGACTCCGGCGGAAGTGCACGATGATGGGCGCGATTTTGTGCCGACGAACAAGTGGGTTTTATTCGGGCACCATTTTGCGGCGATCGCCGGGCCGGGGCCGCTGGTCGGACCGACGCTTGCGGCGCAGTTTGGTTATTTGCCGGGAACGCTGTGGTTGATCGCAGGGGCGGCGCTGGCCGGATGCGTACAGGATTTTATTATTTTGTTTTGTTCGATCCGGCGCGATGGGAAAACGCTGGGGCAGATGGCTCGCGAGGAAGTGAGCGCGCGGGGCGGATTTATCGCGCAGCTTGCTGTGCTGGCGATCATGGTGATTTTGCTGGCCGTGGTGGCGCTTGTTGTCGTGAACGCGCTGAAAGCGTCGCCGTGGGGGACGTTTACTTTGGCGATGACGATTCCCATCGCGCTCTTGCTGGGCGTTTATTTGCGATTTATACGGCCAGGGCGTGTGCTGGAGGCGTCTTTGTTTGGCGTGGCGTTGGTGCTTTTTGCGGTCGTCGCCGGCCAGTGGGTGGCGGCTTCGCCTTCGTGGGCGCGGGCGTTTACGTTTGGCGGCATTTCGTTGTGCTTCGTGATTATCGCGTATGGATTTGCGGCGGCGGTGCTTCCGGTGTGGTTGCTGCTGGCGCCGCGGGATTATTTGAGCGCGTTCATCAAGACGGGGGCGATTTTTTCGCTGGCGGCCGGGATTTTATTTGTGCGGCCTCATATGATGATGCCGCCGTTGACGCGATTCATTGATGGAAGCGGACCTGTGTTTGCAGGGAAGATTTTTCCGTTTTGCTTTATTACGATTGCTTGCGGGGCGATCAGCGGGTTTCATTCGCTGATTTCTTCGGGTACGACGCCGAAAATGATTTTGCGGGAGAGTCATGCGCGCGTGATTGGGTATGGCGCGATGCTGCTGGAGTCCTTCGTAGGCGTGATGGCGATGATTGCGGCTTGCGCGATGCCGCCCGGCGTGTATTTTGCGATCAACAGTCCGGCGGGGATTGTGGGTGGCACGCCGGAGGCGGCTGCGGCGACGATCAGTTCATGGGGATTCCATCTAGACGCGCAGACGATGACGCAGCTTGCGCACTCGGTGGGCGAGCAAACTTTGCTGAATCGCGCGGGCGGTGCGCCTTCGCTGGCTGTTGGCATGGCGCAGATTTTTTCCAGCACGATTGGCGGTGAGCGGCTGCTGAGTATCTGGTATCACTTCGCGATTATGTTTGAGGCGCTGTTTATTTTGACGGTGCTGGATGCGGGGACGCGCGTGGGGCGGTTCATGGTGCAGGATTTGGGCGGTCGCGTGTGGAAGCCGCTGGCGCGGACCGGTTGGATGCCGGGAATTGTGATTTCGAGCGCGATCATCGTGGGGATGTGGGGCTACTTTTTGTATCAGGGAGTTGTGGACCCATTGGGAGGAATCAATTCGCTGTGGCCCTTGTTTGGGATTGCGAATCAATTGTTGGCGGCGGTGGCGCTGGTGGTGGCTACGACGATCTTGCTGAAGATGAAGCGGCTGCGGTGGATTTGGGTGACGCTGGTGCCCATGGCGCTGCTGGTGGCCGTGACGATGACAGCGAGCTATCAGAAGATTTTTGCGGCGAATCCGAATCTGGGGTTTCTGTCGAAAGCGAATTTGCTCGCGGCGCAGATTGCTAGCGGACAGATTGTGGCGGCGAAGATTGCGGAGACGCAGCGGTTGATTTTCAACCAGCGGCTAGATGCGGTGGTGACGGCGACGTTGGCTCTGATGATTTTGGTGCTGCTGGTGGAGGCGGTGGTCGAGTGGTACAGAATTTTGAGTGGGCGGCGCGAGGCGGTGATGCATGAGGCGCCGTATGTTGCGACGCGGTGGGCGGCGGGATTTACGGGCACGGCGCACGGAGACGATTGATGGAGATGCGGCATCAGCGGCGTGCGGCAGAAATCGTTAAGCGAGTAGTGCGGCGCTTTTGGCGCGGATTGCGGGAATGGTGCGGCGATGCGGCGTATGAGCGTTATCTGTGCGCGGCCGGCAGGGAAGACGCGGGGCGTGGTGCGCTGAGTGCTGAAGAATTTTATGTTGAGCAGGTGAATCGGCGTTATTCGCGGCCGAATCGCTGTTGTTGACCCACCTCTTGCCTTTGCTGCTTACCCGGCCTAAAATTTTGAGCAATTTCCCAGCCTACGCAATTTCGACCTGACGGAGGAATATATGGCCATCGATATGGACAAGCTTCATGAATTTCTTGGACGCGCGGTAGTGGATTTTGGCGCGACGTTTAACGCGGCGCTCATTCGCATCGGCGACAAGCTTGGTTTGTACAAGGCGTTGGCGGCGGGCGGTCCGCAGACGGCGGCGGAATTGGCGAAACGCACGGGGACTGTGGAGCGTTACGTGCGTGAATGGTTGAGCGCGCAGGCTGCGGGCGGTTATGTGACGTACGATCCCGCGGCGGGAAAATTTCACCTCAGCGAAGAGCAGGCATTTGCGATGGCGGATGACAACAGTCCGGCGTTCATGCCGGGAGCGTTTCAAGTGGCGCTTGCGGCGATCAAGGCTGAAGAAGCGCTCACGGAGCGGTTCAAAACGGGCGAGGGGATGGGTTGGCACGAGCATCATGCCGAACTTTTCGTCGGTACGGAGAGATTTTTCCGGCCGGGATATGCGGCGAATCTGATTGCGGCGTGGATTCCTGCGCTGGAAGGCGTAGATGAGAAACTGAAGACCGGAGGGCGCGTCGCGGATGTTGGCTGCGGTTTGGGCGCGTCGACGATCTTGATGGCGAAGTCGTATCCGAAGTCGGAGTTTGCGGGATTTGATTACCACGACAAATCGATCGAGACGGCGAAGCAGCGCGCGCAGGCGGCGGGCGTGGGCGATCGGATTCAATTTGAAGTGGCCAGCGCGAAATCGTTTCCGGGCAAGGACTACGACTTCGTGACATTTTTTGATTGTCTGCATGATATGGGCGATCCGGCGGGGGCTTCGGCGCATGTGCATAGCCGGCTGAAGAAGGACGGGACGTGGATGATCGTCGAGCCGTTTGCGGGCGATAAGTTGGAGGACAATCTCAATCCGATTGGGCGCGCGTTTTATGGAGCGTCGACGCTTTTGTGCACGCCGGCGTCGTTGTCGCAGGAAGTTGGGCTGGCGCTGGGTGCGCAGGCGGGCGAGAAACGCTTGAAGGAAGTTGTTACGAGCGGCGGCTTCACGCGATTCCGGCGGGCCACGCAGACGCCTTTTAATCTGGTCTTCGAGGCGCGGCCTTAGCCGGGCATGCGGTTTACGCGGACTGCGAATTAAACTGGGCGGCCTTCGGTTTCGCCGCTTGATTTGATGACGGTGGTTTTGTGCGTAATTCGGACGCTGTGCGTGCGGATCCCCGCGATGATGGCGCGGCGCATTTCGAGAGGCAGCATTTCTGGCGCGAATACTCCCACCGATTCGCGCGGAAAATGTTTGATAAAGAGCGCGGCGACGTGCGCGGTGGCGTACGCGACTGGCGTGGTGTAGCGGCCCTGCTGGCGGATCTGGTAGAGCGTTGGGAAAATCGCGTCGGTGCGGATGAGGAGATGCTCGTCTTCTTTTTTGCCGCGTTTCACTCCGCTCACGAGGACCGCTGCCGAGAATCGCGCGTTTTGCAGGACTCCCTGGCGGATCAGACTGGCGATTGCACGCGGCGAAGAAGTTTGCGGGAAGCGCTGGCGCACGATGCCGCGGGACTTCGATAACTTGCCCTGCTTGTACCAGCGGCGTAGGCGGTCGAATTCGTTGCCCCCGATTTTCACGTCCATATTGCGCATAGGGATGGTGTAGGGAAGCGTGGCGACTTCGTCCTGCGCGGCGAGGACGACGTTGGCATTGCCGATCGGATCGGGAAAGCGAAATTTTTCCAGCTCGGCGAAGCGTTTTCCCATGAGAAATTTGCCGTCGCGATAGACGCGGGGATGCGAGATGGCCTCGTCGAAGGAGACTTCCGGCGACCATTGCGAAATGGGGTCGTCGCTTTCCGTGCTTTCGTAAAGGCGGATTTGCACGGAGTGGACTTCGTCGAGCATCTCGGCGGCGCGCTTGGCCAGAAGGTTCGTCAAGCCTGGAGCCGCGCCGGTGTTGATTAATGCTGTTCTGCGTTTTTCCTCGAAGCGTTTTGCGTAGGCGAATTGTTCGGCCTTGAAAGGGTTGCGCGTCAGGTGGGAACTAAGGTCCAAATAATGCGCGCGCAGGCGAAGTGCGGCGCGCATCACGATTAGGTTGAAAACGCTGGCCGAGGCGTTGACGATGAGCTGACACCCGCGCGCCGCGCGCACGATGCCGAGCATGTTTCTGGCGTTCACCTCAGCGACGGGGATTGTGCTTTTTTCGCCCAGAAAGCGGTGGGCGCGGGCAGGGTCGCGGTCGCCGCACCACACGGTGTGTCCTTGACGTAGCAGCAGTTCGGCAAGAAGGGAGCCGGTCGCACCAGCCCCGAGAACGAAGATCCGCATGGCGTGGCAAAAACTCTATCACACTCACCGGTCGGACTCAGAGATGGGCGTTCGGGTTGCGTCGATTGCGCCCTGGCGGAGTTGCGGCGTAGACTGAGAAGGAACTCCGACCCAGCCTGCCTACGGGAGAGATAACCCATGGCGCACAGGGCGATGCCTCGGCGGGGAAGTTTGCCGCCGCGAGGCTGAGGGTTCGGGTGGAAACGCCCGGGCCTCCCGAACTTGGAAAGGAGCGTACAGGCGGAAAACTGCACATTTCCGTCGCGCGCCCGCATCCAAGTATTCGCATCGGGCGGCTTTGTTTTTGAGCTGGAGAAAGCCTGTAAAGCGAGCGGCTCACCAGCCAGAAAAGTGCAATGACTCTTCTCGACAAATTCGGCCGGCAAATCACCGACCTGCGCATCTCGATCACGGACCGCTGCAATTTCCGCTGCGTCTACTGCCGCTCGGCCGACCCTGAAAATTATCGCGATCACGACGAAATTCTTTCCTGGCCGGAACTGGATCGGTTGGCGCACATTTTTCTGAACTTGGGCATTCGCAAAATTCGCATCACCGGCGGAGAGCCGCTAGTGCGCGTCGGCGTGGAAGATTACATCGCGCGGCTGCACGCGTTGGGCGTCGAAGATCTTTCGATGACCACCAACGGCCACCTGCTGGCGGAACGCTGCGAACGCCTCATCGATGCGGGGCTGCGACGCATCAATATCAGCCTCGACTCGCTCGACCCCGGCAGGTTCGAGCAAATTACGCGCACAAAGTCTTTCTCGACCGTGATGCACGGCATCGACGTGGCGCAGAAGTCACGGCTGGGCCCCGCCAAGATCAACGCGGTGCTGGTGCGTGGGTTGAATGACGACGAAGTGGAAGCCTTCGCCGAATTCGCGCGCGCGCGCGGCGTGATTATGCGCTTCATCGAATTTATGCCGCTGGATGCGGATCGCACGTGGACCCGCAAACACGTCGTGCCAGCCGCCGAAGTTTACGAGCGCATTCACGCGCGGTGGCCGCTGGTGCAAATCCCGCACGAGCAGAGCGAGACGGCGCGCAAGTACCGCTTCGCCGATGGCGCTCCCGGAGAGATCGGGTTGATCGCACCCGTGACGCAGCCCTTCT
>Ga0209139_10000292_pt1 | contig 16709 bp, 9 predicted proteins | sample BogFormECP14_OM3_FD_188246 | JGI IMG/M metagenome (GOLD analysis project Ga0209139, IMG submission 188246) | Bog forest soil microbial communities from Calvert Island, British Columbia, Canada - ECP14_OM3 (SPAdes) (version 2) | ecosystem: Environmental > Aquatic > Freshwater > Wetlands > Bog ...
ACCGTTGAGCAGGTCGGCCGCGTAACGAACCACGAAAGCCACCGCGCCGCCGCTGAATTCGGCCAGATACACGCCGCCGAGGAATCCCACGGGCACCCCAATGAGCGAAGCCAGGAGCAGAAGTTTGGCGCTGCCCACTATGGCGTTGGCCATTCCGCCGCCATCTTCGCCGACGGGCGTGGGCAGCTTGGTGAAAAAATTCCAGTTGATGGACGTTCCGCCGTGATAGACGAGGTAGCCAAGAATAAAAAAGAGCACGGCTACAGTGATGAAAGCCGCCAGGCCGGTCATGCCGAGCATGAAGCCGCTTACGAACTTGCGGTAGCGCAGACGAGCGGTCACGTGCGCCCCATTTCGCTGCCGCGTTGCGCGGTGAGGACGATCAGCAGCCGGGCGAGACCGTTGAGAATAAAAGTGAGGATGAAGAGGACCAAACCGAGTTCGATCAGGGCTTGCAGATAGAGGTCGCCGGTGGCTTCGCTAAACTCGTTGGCAATCACCGCGGCGATGGAATAGCCGGGAGAAAAAAGCGACGCGCTGATGGTCGGAGTGTTGCCGATGACCATGGTGACGGCCATGGTTTCGCCCAGCGCGCGGGCTAGCGCCAGAAAAATCGAGCCCATGATGCCGGTGCGCGCGAAGGGCACGACAACTTTCCAGGTGGACTCCCAGCGCGTGGAACCCAAGGCCAGCGCCGCTTCGCGCTGATCCCGCGGCACGGACAGCAGAACTTCGCGCGAAACGGACACGATGTACGGAATGACCATGATGGCCAGCACGATTCCGGCGGTGAAAAACCCGATGCCGTACGCCGGGCCGCTAAAGAGCGGCAAAAAGCCCAAAGTGGCCTTGAGAAACGGCTGAATGTACTCGCGCATGATCGGGACGATGATGAAAACGCCGAGCAGACCGTAGATCACGCTGGGGACGGCGGCGAGCAGGTCGATGAAAAATTGCAGCGTGTCAGAGATCTTTTGCGGCGCGAGCTCGGCGAGGAAGATGGCGGCGCCGATGCCGAGAGGAACGGCGATAGCCAGGGAGACGAAGGCCGTAACCAGCGTGCCGTAGATAAACGGCAAGGCCCCGAAATCGTCGGCGTTGGGATCCCACGCCGAGGTGACAAAAAATCCAAGGCCAAATTTGTGCCGCGCCAGCGTGGAACCATGCCACAGCTCAAACACCAGAAGCAGGGTAACGAGAACCACGGTGGACGCGAAGAGAAACGTGATGATGCGCGCGATCTCATCGCCTTCGCGAAGCTTGCGCAGAAAGGAACGCGAGCCCGAGACCGGGCCCGCATTCGGAACGCTCGTGGTGGTCGTTGCTGCCAATTGGTTCTATCCGTTCTGCTGTGCCGCCCGCTGTTCGACGAGGACGATGCGATCGCGCGGGCCAGCGCTGGGCGGTGCTGCAGGCCGACTACTGAACTTTGTCGATCGCCTTCATCTCTTTTGCGACCACTTCCTTGGGCAGTTTGGCGTAAGAGAGATTCTCCGCGTCGCCCTGGCCATCGGTGATGGCCCATTTGACGAAGCCCTTCATCGCATCGCGCTTGGCGGTATCGCTGAATTTTGCGGGGATCAGCAGCCAGGTGAAGCTGGAAATGGGATAGGCAGTCTTGCCCGGAGCGTTGGTGATGGAGACGCGGAAATCTTCGGGCATATCTTTGGCCGCGCCCGCGGCCGCCGCGCTAACGCTGGCGAAGTCCGCTTTGATAAATGTACCGGAAGAGTTTTTCACGCTGGCGTATTCAATTTTGGTCTGCACGGCGTAAATTAATTCCACGTAGCCGATGGAATTCGGGGTTTGGTGGATCAGCCCGGAAACGCCTTCGTTGCCCTTGCCCCCGAGACCCACGGGCCAGCTGATGGAAGCGCCCTTGCCCGGCTTGGTGTTCCAGTCCGGGCTGACTTTGGCAAGGTAATCGGTCCAGATGTACGTGGTGCCGCTGCCGTCGGAGCGATGCACCACCACGATATCGTTGGCCGGCAGATTCACGCCTTTGTTGGCGGAGGCAATCGCCGGGTCATTCCACTTGGTCACGCGGCCGAGAAAAATGCCCGCCAGCGCTTCCGGCGTGAAGTTGATGGCCGAGGTAACGCCGGGAACGTTATAAATCGGGACCACCGCGCCCAGCACCATGGGAAAGTGCAAGATGCCCGAGCCATGTTTGGCGGCGTAGGCTTTGAGCTGGTCGTCGTTCATGGGGCCGTCCGAAGCGCCGAAATCCACGGTGCCTTCAGTAACCTGCTTGATGCCCGCGCCGGAGCCTACGGATTGATAATTGATCTGAATGCTGGCGAATTTTTTGTGGTACTCATCGAACCATTTGGAATAAATGGGATAGGGAAAAGAGGCGCCCGCGCCATTGATGAGCAAGGCACCTTGGGCCCACACGACCCCTGCCAAAACCAGCACCGCTAACAACAAACCAGCGAATCGCTTCATGTCATCTCCGTAGAATTATGCTTTCCCTGAGTCCAAACAGTGTCTCGCAGGCGTGTTACAGCATTGTTACAATGGCTATGGATTTTGGTTGAAAGCCCGCACGAAAGAGGCTTGGACGGGGGCTAAGGCGTTCATTGCGTGCAGCTTAACTGCAAAATCTGCGGAATGGGAAAGAAAAAGGGCGGCCCAATGAGAGCCGCCCTTCGAAGCAGACCGGAGCGGTAGACTGCCGCTCCGTTGAACTAGCTCCGTTGAACTAAGGCAAGTAGTAGCGGAACGAGGTGAACAGCATGTTGTCGTTCGCTTTCGGAGAGACACCCGGGAGTGTCGCCGCACCAATGACGCCTGTGGCCGTGTTGTTTCCGGACCAGCCGTCCCTGGTAATGTAAGAGTACTGCACGCCAAACTGGAACCGACCCTTCGGACCCTGGTAGAACCTGTACCAGAAGCCGGCGGTGCCTTCCTGAATGATGCGGATGTCGCCAGCGCAGGTACCGCCCGCGGAAGGATTGAAGTCGTTGACGGGTGCGGCCTGGGTGGAGCAGCCGCTGTTGTTGGCAAACGGACTGCCGTAGCCGCCGATCCGATTGAGGGCAAAGGCGGTCGTCGTGGTGGCCGGAATGGCTGGAGAAGTGCCGTTGGACGGGATGGCGGCAGTGTCGGTAATGGTGATCGCATTGTAGCCTTGATAGGATGCTCGCCAAGCATATTCGGCACCGTAGTAGAGGTAGAAGTCAAGCTTGTGAGTGACGTGGAATTCGGCTCGCCCCAGTGCGTGCCCGGTGCGGATGAGCGCCAGTGACCCATCCGGCCGTGCTGTGGCATCGGCCAGTTGTGCCGAACCGTAGCGCCCAATCCCATCGCCGCCTACGGCCTTGAGGCCCAAGTCCACTTTCTTGTGCAGCACGCTCCAGAGTCCGCTGACTCCGATACCGCCGCCGGTGCGCGTGTCGTTGGCGGCGCCGAGGGCGCTGACGGTAGTGGAAGCCGGGTTGGCGTCGGTGACGCAGGTTAGCGTGGTTGGAACGAAGCCGACTACCCCAATATGGGCCGTGTCGTTCGCGTTGGTGCCGACGACGCCGCAAGGATAGATGCGGTTACGGAATACGCTGACGATGCCGAACACTTCGTAGTGGCCGAAGCCTGGATCCGCAGCGGCCTTGAAGATGAAGTCTGGAGCCTTGTTGACTGAGTAACCCGTGGAGTCGAACGCGTTGAGCAAACCGCCGCCCACGCCGGGTGCGTTGAGGAAGAAGTTGCCGGTGGTGGCGGAGGTTGCGCCGGTGGTTTGAATCACGCTGGCCGCCGCTCCGTTGTTGATGGTCGTTACCGACGAGAAGCCGCGGCCACCGATGGTCGCCTGCGGTCCTTCGATGGATACGCCGAGGGCAAACTTGCCGCCGAAATCCTTCACCAGGCGGGCGCCATACTGGCGAGCCCAAGTGAAGCCCACATTGTACTGTGCGTCAATCGTCTGCGGCAGGTCTTCCTGGCGATTGAAAATGCCTTTCTTGTTTTCCGTCGCCAAGGTCCACTGTTGACCGCCGGTGAAGATCCAGCCGCTCTCGAACGCCGCTTGTGCCCACACCTGGCGCTGGCGCAGCGTGTAGCTGTTGCTCTCCCGGTTATTGGAGGTGGTGCCGGAACTAAGGAAGTCAGCTTCGTAATATCCGCTCGCTGTTGCGGAGCCGATCTTCGATTGCCCAAGCAGCGAAATGCGGCTCTGGCGTCCGGAGAATTGATTCTCGCTCTCGTGCGCAAGCGCGTTGCCGGTATAAGGAATACCCGTGAACGAGGTATTCACGTCGGCGCCGTCGGCGCGGTTGCGCGAGACGGTTTCGGCAGCCAGGAATCCGCCCGGGGTTAGCGTGATGCCCTTGTAGCGGATGGCCACCGGGCCGTCGTCAGCGTTCTGCACCTGCGAAGATCCCGAGTTGGTGTTCGGATTGGTGCCGAAGATGGGATCGCTCTTGAGCGCAGCCACGGTGGAGGTGAGAGCCTCCGTGTTGCTGGTAGCCGCGGAAGATGCAGCTACCGCTTCGGTGGCCTTGGAGGTAGCCTCGGCCGCCTTGGAGTTGGCGGCGGCCGCTTCCGCGCGGGCTTCGTCGATCTGGCGATCGCGCTTGGCGAGCTCTTCCTTCAGCAAATTCAATTGTTCCTGCTGCGCTAGTAGAGACTGGCGCAGCGCTTCAATCTCGGCGGCAATGGCGGCGTCGGATTTCTCCGCCGGTTTCGCCGCGGCCGCGGCTTTGGGCTTTGCCGTTGGTGCATCGGAATCTTTCGGTGTATCCGCAAATGCCGTTCCGCAAACGAGGAACAGCGACAGTATGACAGCTGCTAGTTTGTTCATTGCCTCTCTCTTCGAATAAAGGATTTCGCCGAACACACGACTTTGTTACGTACCACCCCGCATGGAAAGTTAAATGGCTCGTCTTACAGTTGCATGAACCGAATGTGAATATACTGTAATATGAAGCTCTTATTCACATCTAAAGGCAGTGCTTTTAGGGGTTTACGAACCGAAACCAAGGAGCAACGCATGCGACGCAGACGCGGAATATATCGTCGCCACGACAACCGCGCTAATCCGCACACAGCAATTAGCCAAGTTCAATCAACGGCCATCCGCCTCGACTACGGAGAGGTTACTTCGGTGCGGCTATGGTATAGGCGAGCACGATTTGCGTCAACCGGTATTGGTAGCGGGCATCGGTGTCCGAGATGTCCGCCTCGGTCTTTTGCAATTCGGCTTGGCTGAACTCTACGATGGAACTCAAACCGAGATTGTAGCGCGATTGCGCAAGGTCCAGCGCGAGGCTGGCTTGCTCTTCAAGTTGGCGAGTGACCGAGAGTCGCTCATATGCACGATTGGAGTCTTGCCAGGAGTTGCGCACATCCCGCGCGATGTTGTCTTGCAGGTCGGTGAGTTTTTGCCGGTCGATGGAAGTTTGCAAATCCGCGGTTTTCGCCCGCGCGTTGAAGAGAAACCCGGTGAAGAGCGGGATGCTGACGTTTACTCCCGCGGCGCCGTACCAACTGGAAAGATGCTCATTGCGAACCGGCGCGAGGCCTACGACGCCGAGCGCGGTCACGTTCGGGAGCCACAAATCGTGCTCGGCGCGCCCGAACTTTTCGGCGCCTTGCACCTGACTGCGGAGCGCCAGAATTTCGGGGCGTTGCGCCAGCGCATCGGAGATCAGCGGCGAGACGTCCAGTGGCGGAGCGGTGATCGCCCCGGACTCTTCCACGAGCTGGAAATTTTGTTGGTCGTTGAAGCCCAGCAGGGCGGAAAGCGCCGCCAGTGAGGTTTGGTAATTGTTCCGCGCTTCGAGCAGCAACAAGCGGCCGCGTGCCGCATCCACCTTGGCGAAGCTGAGATCCAGTTCCGAGCGCAGCTTGGCGTCGGTAAGCGCCTGAATTTTATCCACCAGCGTTTGCCGCGCGGCAACCGTTTGCTGCGCCACGGTGACCAGCGCCTGGGTTTCCAGGGTGTTGAAAAAGGTCTGGTCTACCGCCAGGACAATGTCGGCGGTGGTCGCCGCGGCGCTTTCGTCTTGCGCCTTGGCTTGAAATTCCGAACTGGCCACCAAATTGTGGGTGCGTCCAAAATCGGTGACCAACTGGCTTACCGTGGCGCCAGCCGCCGCGCGCGGATAGATGATCGAATTGTTCAACGCTCCGGCAGTGATGCGGGAACCAGGATCCGAACCTACTCCAGTAAGGTCGAGGTATGCCGTGGGCAAAAGCGCGGAGCGCTGCTCGCGCACCGCTTGATAAGAAACCAGCGCCTGCAGCCGCGCCACGGTGATCTGCGGATTTTTCTTTAGTGCCAGCGCTTCGGCTTGCGCGAGCGTCAACGACTGCGCGGGTTGGGAACCCGCTCCCGGCCCGGCTGCAGCCTGCTGAGGCCGCGCCGCAACGCTATAGGCACAAAACACCAGCAGTATGCCCACGTTGAATAGCCGCACAAAAAACCGCGAGTAATGGGAAGCGAAGGTCACGATAGGGCCTCCTGGGGTTCCGCCTGTGGCGCCGGCGGGCGATTGCCATGCGCCAGGAGGTACACCGCGGGAACCAGAAAGACCGTAGCCACCACGGACACGGCCAAGCCTCCGATAATGGCGCGCGCCAGTGGGGCGTATTGTTCGCTACCCGCTTCGATGCCCAGCGCCATGGGAATCATGCCCAGCAGCGTGGCCAGCGAAGTCATCAGTACGGGACGCAGGCGCACTTTGCAGGCTTCGACGACCGCATCACGGATGGTCTTTCCTCCGCGCTGGTACAAAATGCCGGAAAATTCCACGATCAGGATGCTGTTGGACACCACGATTCCGGTCATCATGATCACGCCCATCAAGGACATAATGTTCAGCGAGCTGTGCGTGATCAGCAGAATCAGCACCACGCCGGACAAGCCGGGGGGAATGGCCGTCAAAATAATCAGCGGGTCGAGAAAGGAACGGAATTGCGCCATCAATATCAGGTACACCAGCACCACGGAGAGCACCAGCCCGATCCCGAAACGTATAAACGATTCGCGCATGCCGACCACCGCGCCGCGCACCGTAACGCGCGTATTATGCGGAAGCGTCAGGCCCTTGATCAGGCGGTTGGCCTCCTTATCGATGGCTCCGAGATCTTCCGTCGAAGGAATGACGTACACATCGATCACCCGCCGCAGTTGCGTGTGGTCGACTTCCGTGGGCGTATCGATCGGTTCGATTCTCGCCACCGATTGCAACGGCGTATACGTGTTCGAGTTATCGGCACGCAGCGGAATATTCTTGAAGTCGGACATGGTCATCGCGCCGATCTGCTGATTCGAGTATTGCACCGTGAGTAAGTAGTTGTTGCCGGTCTGCGGATCGATCCAGTAACTCGGAGCGATGACCCCGTCGGAGGTGAGCGCGGTGATCACGTTGTCCACCACTTCCTTGGGGGTGATGCCGAGCTGGCTGGCCTGCTCGCGGTCGATGTTCAGCTCCAATCCGGGATAGTCCAGACTCTGCGGAATCAGCACGTCGCTCACGCTCTTCGATTTCTTCAGCTGCGTGGCGACATCTTTCGCGATCTTGTACGCCTCCTGCATATCGTTGTCGCTGATCTGAATATCCAGTGGCGCGGGCAGTCCCTGATTCACCACCGAATCCACCAGCCCGCCAGCCTGAAAATAAGTATTTAGCTGCGGCAAATCCGCGGCCAGTTTGCGGCGCAGCCGCTCCATGTACTCGTAACTGCCAACCTTGTGCTCTTCCTTCAGGCTGACCTGCACGAACGCCGTATCCATCGCGGAGTTGGTCGTATATATCGCGGAGAGATCCGGCGTAACGCCGATGTTGGAAACGATCATGCCCAGGTCGTGGCGCGATACGGTATTGCGGATATCCTCTTCCACGCTGGCGATGAAGCGATCGGTCACCTCCAGCCGCGTGCCCGCTGGGGCCTTGACGCTGATCACGAATTGTCCGGGGTCGGTCCGGGGAAAGTAGGAAGTGCCAAGAAACGGAAAAAGGCCGAGCAGTACGAACAAAACACCGCCAACGATAAGCGCCACGGTTAGCTTCGGTCGGTCGAGGGCCTTGTGAATAGTTTTCTCGTAAACGATCAAGAGGTTGAGGAAAAGCTTGTTGAATTTTTGAATGATGCCGGCGAAAAAGTTGGTTTTCGTGCTGTCGCCATGCGTCTGCTCATGGTCGATGCGGATGAAATACGCGCAATACAGCGGCACCACGGTCATGGCGAAGATGTACGACGCAAAAATCGAAATAACCACGCCCAGCGCCAGATCGATGAAGAGATAGCGGCTGACGCCGTAGAAAAGCGTCACTGGAAAAAACACAATAGACGTCGTGGAAGTCGCCGCGAGCACCGCCAGCGCCACCTCCATGCCGCCTTTTTCCGCGGCCTCGCGTGGCGGCGCGCCATTTTCCATGAACCGAAAAATATTTTCGAGCACTACTACGGAATCGTCGATCAGGCGGGAGAACGCCAGCGCCAGGCCGCCCAGCAGCATGGTGTTGATCGAGCCGCCCAGGCCGTTCATCACCAGAAAACACATCAGCGCGGATAGCGGAATAGACAGCAGCACGGCGAAGGTCGCCCGCGGGCTGCCCAAAAATAACAAAATCATGATCGCCGTGAGAATCAGCCCGATGCCGCCTTCCTTGAGCAAATTGCGGATGGCGATTTTCACAAAGATCGATTGGTCGAACACCACCGCGGTCTTCAGCACCGCGGGAATATCCACCAGATGCTTGGTGGCCGTTTTTATGCCGTCGACAATTGCGATGGTGTTGCTGTCGCCGCCCTGCTTCAGCACCGGGATGTACACCGAGTGCTGCCCGTCGATGCGCACGATGTTGGTTTGAATCGCTCCGGCGTCCGCCGCGTGCCCTACGTCGGCCACCAGCACCGAACCGAGCCCCACGGTTTTCAGCGGCATTTGGTTGATTTCGTCCGGCGTGGGCACCTGGCTGTTGGCGTAAATGTTGTAGTCGCGATTGCCAATGCGCACGTCGCCGGCCGGGAGAATCAAGTTCGAGTCGTTCACTGCGTGCACCACGTCCATCAGGCTGAGTTGGTGGGCCTCAAGTTTCACCGGATCGACGAACACTTGAATCTGCCGGTACGTCCCGCCAAACGGCTGCGGCACCGATGCTCCTTGCACGTTCGCCACCTGATTGCGCACTGCAAACTGCGCCAAATCCTTTAACTGCGTTTCATTCAGCCCTTGCCCTTTAAGCGTGATCAGGCACACCGGCAAACTCGAAGCGTCGAACTTCAACACCACGGGCGGCAGCGTCCCCGGCGGAAGCCGCCGCAAATCCGCCAGCGCCAGGTTGGATATATTGCTGAGCGCCGAGTTCCCGTCCGTCCCCGGTTTGAAATAAATCTTGATCAGGCTCACGCCGGTCAGCGAGCGCGATTCGATGCGGTCGATGTTACTGCCCAACGTGAAGAACCGTTCGAAGGTGTCGGTGATGTCCGCTTCAATTTGCTGCGGCGGCATGCCGGAATAAAATGTCGCCACCACCACCACCGGTATCTTAATCTGCGGGAAAAGGTCCACGGGCATGCGCACCACGGTGGTCACACCCACCACGGCCACCACCAGGCACAGCATCAAAATGAAATAAGGGTAGGCCAGCGCGAATTTTGGCATTACTGCGCCCCCTGGGAATTATTCGCGGGCGAAGTCGCGGGCGCGGCAACGGGAGCAAGGACCGTCACATCTTTTGTTTCCACAGTTTGGCCGGCGGTCAACCCGTTTTGCGCGCCCACAATCACGCGCTCCCCCTCCCGCAGCCCAGAGAGCGCCACCACGCGGGTGCTGCCCTGATAACCCACCGTAATGTGCCGCAATTCCACTTTGTTTTGCGCGTTTACCACCCACACCGTCGGACCCTCGCTATCGTGCATCACCGCCTCAAGCGGAATATTCAGCGCTGCGTGCTGTTGGTCCAAAGGAATGGCCACTTCGGCATACATGCCCGGTATCACTTTGTTGTCGCGATTATCCAGATCGATTTCCGTTTCCATCGTGCGCGTCTGTTCGTTCAACGAATCCGCAAACCGCGCTACTTTGCCGGGAAAATCCTTGTTAAGCGCCTGCACGTGCACCTTCATCGTCTGCCCCACGCGAATTCCCGCGGCGATCGATTCCGGAATCGGCAGCACCAGGCGCAGCACCGAAGTCTGCGCCAGTCGCACCACGGGAATGGCCTGCGTACTCTCCGATGTCCCGGCGGCGACCAGTGCCCCGGTGTCCGCCGTGCGGCTGGTCACCACCGCCGCGAAGGGCGCGGTGATCCGCGTGTAATCGGACATCGCGCTCACTTGCACCAGACTGGCTTGCGCCACCTCCAATTGTTGTTTCGCCGCGGAAAGTTCTGCTTGCGCGCTGGCCACCTGGCCTGCCGATTCCAGGTCCTTGGCTTCTGAATCATCCACTTCTTGCTGCGCCACCAAGCCGGCTCGCGAGTCAGCCGCTTGTTTCAGCCGGGTATACGCCAGGTGCGCCGCCACCTGCGTGGATTGCGCCCTTTGTAGGTCTCCCTGCGCGCGGCGGATCTGTTCTTGCGCTGCCCGCACGGAAGCCTCCGCCCCAGGGAGCTGCGCTGTCAGTTCAGGTATTTCGAGCACCGCCAGGATCTGCCCTTCTTTAACGTGGTCGCCCACGTCCACATAAATGTGCCGGATGTAGCCCGCGATTTTGGCGTGGACGTCGACGTCCTGGAACGGCTTGAAAGCCCCCGCCAGAGCTAGCGTGTCCCCCAAATCTCCTCGCTGAACCCGAGCCACGGCCACGGTTACTGCGCCGCCGGCATGCCCGGGCGAATCATCCTCGGAAGCGTCTGACGACGTGCGGCTATGCCAGCCCCAAACGGCCAGGGCCAGCAAAGCCAGTGCGGCTGCGGCGATTGCGATTTTTTTCCGGGACATTTCTCTCATTTCTGCGGCGGGCCATCGGCGGATCGGCCCGCGCAACGCCAGTGGTCAATACATGAATATATGGATGGCTCGCCGCGCCTCCCGGGTGCGGAAAGCATAGCTCGCTGCTCTGGTTTGCGAAGAGGGTATTTACTTGACGGGCGGTGGCGGGCGAAACCACAGGCTCGCAGGCAGGGTATGCACTGCGGGAAATGCTTTTTCCGGGGCGCGTTCCTGCGCTGCAGACCCCAGGTCGGGCAGCAACGCGAATTGTTGAACTATCGCGATCGCGGCAGCAGGGAGCAGACTTCGGCTGTCGACCGGCTCGAAATGTTGCAGCTCCGAAGCCCCGACCGTGGCCCGGTGGCTCGCGGAATGCCGCACGCACAACCCCGCACCCGAGTCTGGAGCCGCTAAATACGGGTTATAAATCACCAGAGCGGCCAATAATAGGCACAGTCCCAGTTGCCATTTTGACCCCGCTTGCCATTTTGACAAGATGCCCAAGCCCCGAATTGACGCAGATTTTCCCATCGACTAATTAGATGCCATCTTCAACCATAGTGGCCACACGGCAAGCAGTCAAGAGGGTGCCTGCATTTCGGTGCGTAGAAAGGGGTATGTGCCAGGCCGCTTGCAAAGCGTCCCTGCGAAGAGGGGAGATGGGGACCGGAGCCAGGGGTGCGCCGGTCCCCAAGGTAGGACAATTACTGAAGATCAAGCACGCTCAGTCTCGCAATCCGGGGTCACACCTGAATGAAGCACATGTGAATTATTCGTGACGCTTGCCTCGTCGTCCGCAGCCTCTTCCACCGTGTCCGCCAGCATATTTGGAGTGCGGCGGCTTGACGCCGCTTTTACGGTGCCAACTTCAACCACGCCTTCTACAGCGCCGTCCGTTCCTTCCGTCGTCACTCCAGCCGCGTCTTCCGTCCCCGCTTGCGCTCCCACCGCCAACCCCCGCCCATGCCGCACGTCCAGCCCGCGCACCCAGAAAATAATATCCTCCGCGATGTTCGTCGCGTGGTCCGCAATGCGTTCCAGATGCCGCGTCGCCAAAACAAATTGCAGCCCCGGGCTGACCACCTGCGTATCCAGCGTCATGCGCTGCAGCAACTGTTCGAAAATCCGGTCGCGGTATTGGTCCACCAAATCATCGCTCTCAAGAACATGGGTGGCCATATCCACGTTGCGAAAGATCAGCGCGCCAAGGCTCTTGCTCACCATCGCTCGCACCGCGGAGGCCATCGGCGCCAGCTCTTCCGGAACCTGCGCGCCGGGCATCTCGCGTAACGAAATCACCCGCTGCGCTAGATTCACGGCAATGTCCCCGATCCGCTCTAAATCATTGGTGATTTTCAGCGCCGCCACAATCAGCCGCAGCTCGTCATCGGTAAACGAGCCTTGCCGCAGCAGCCGGATGGCGTGCTCGTCGATCACAATTTCCATCTCATTGATGCGTGGTTCCATCAGAAAAACTTCGCTCGGCAGCGCCGCCGTGCGCGGGCTATCCAGGCTCACGATGGCATCGAGCGCCCGGTTCATGGCCCCTTCAACAGTGCGCGCCATGGACACCAGATAATTCACCAGCGTGTCGTACATCACCGCGTCGGTAAGTTTCGAAGGCCAAGCCGTTGTCGAAGGCGTGGAGGACAAATCAGTGGTGGAAGACGGAGTAGTCATCAAATCCCCTTAGGCAACAGTCATGACCAAAGAGGAGCAAAGTGCTACAGATACACTTCTGCCCGTAATGAGTATGAATCGAGGATGTTACAGTCTATTAAAAGCAGTGTGAACGTCTGGTAGCACCATTTGGAGTGCGGCGGCTTGACGCCGCTTTTACCGCTACAACCACATCGCCATCGTCAGCAGTAAATCGCCCAGCCAGTTCGGCTTCGCCCGGTGTTACCGTAGTCGGGGCCGACCGCGAATCAAGCTGTCATCGTCACACTCGCCATAGTTTCATCCGCAAAAGCGGCGTCAAGCCCTTCGCGAAAATCGCTCAGGGCAACCCGCCGCACTCCAAAACCCCCGCAAATCCCCCGCAAATCCCCGCATCAGTGCGTGTGCGGCCGCGGCCCGTTGCTGCGTCCCGTCGAAGGCGTCCCCAGCGGCGAGCGCGTTACAGTATTTCCTTCGTCAAATTCCGGAACCGAAAAATGGAACTGCGAACCTTGGCCAATTTCGCTGTCCACCCACAGCCGCCCGCCGTGCACTTCCACCAGATGCTTGGCGATCGCCAAGCCCAGCCCGGTCCCGCCCACCTCCCGGGAACGCGCGGCATCCACGCGGTAAAAGCGCTCAAAAATTCTGGGTTGGTCGGCTTTGGGAATTCCAATCCCCGTGTCGGACACCGTAAAAATCACTTCGCGCGATTTGCGTTCCGCGCTCAGCGTGATCGTCCCTCCCGCCAGCGTGTACTGGATGGCGTTGTCCAAAAGATTTTGCAGCACTTCCGCCAGCCGTCTCCGGTCCGCCGCAATATCCGGCAAATCGTCCGGCACTTGCACCACGATCTCCAGTTCCTTCTCGGCCGCCCGCCGCTGCGCGGTTTCCAGGCACGTGGCCACAAACTGCGTCACGCTGGTGTCGCTGATTTCCAGCTCCAGCCGGTCCGCGTCCATCTTCGAAAGCTTCAGCAGATCGTCTGTAAGCCGCGCCAGCCGCCGCGAATGCTCCACGATAATTTCCAGAAAACGTCCGCGGTTTTGTTCATCATCCAGCGCGCCCGCCAGCAGCGTTTCAGCGAAGCCCTGGATCGCCGTAAGCGGCGTTTTGAACTCGTGCGAGACGTTGGCCACAAAATCGCGCCGCACCCGCTCCAGCTTGCGCAGATCCGTGATGTCGTGCAGCACAATGATTGCGCCAGAAGTTTTTCCCGCGCTCACGCTGGCCACCGTCGCCGCAAAAAAATGTTGCCGCAGCGTTCCCGTCACCACTTCGGTCTGCACGCGCGGCGCGCCCCGCAGCACTTCGCGGACCCCTTCGATCAATTCCGATTGCCGTACAATCTCCACCAGCGCGCTGCCCGATTTCGGCGGAACGTCGATGCCCAGAATCCCCGCGAATGCCGGATTGGCGAACACCAGGCGTTCCGCCGCACTCACCACTGCAACGCCCTCCACCATGCTCCCCAGAATTGCCGACGAAAGATTGCGCTCCTCCGTCAACGTGCGAATCGTCCCATCCATCCGCAAAGCCGTTTGGTTTAGCGATGTGCCTAGCGCTTCCAAAGCGTCACCCGAGCCATCGCCCGGCAGCGGACGGAAATCGCCCTCCGCAACGCGCCGCGAAAACTCCTTCAATCGTTCCACACGGTCGCTGAACGCTCGCGAGACCGCCAGCGTAGCCCCGCCCGCAAGCACCAAAATCAGCAGCGACCATAACCACAGGCTGCGGCGGAAATACGCCAGCGCTTCGTCGCTGGTTTGCAGTGGCAGCGCAAAGCGCAAGATTAGCGGTTCGCCGGACGGTGTGTTTTGCCGGATGGCGTGGTACAGCAGATCGCGCCGCATCGTAGCGCTGAGCCGCAGCGACTGCCCGTCGCCGTTCGCCAGCGCCTCACGGATTTCCGGCCGGTCCCCGTGGTTTCCCAGCGTACGCACATCCACCTGACTGTCCACCAACACGTTGCCGCCGGCATTGATAATTGTGACGCGCACGCCGGTTGCGGACATTTGCGCGGCCCACTCAAGCAGGCTTGGATCGGCGGAATCCACGTTTGCCAGGGCTGCCGCGGGGGGCGGGTGTAATCGCGCAACGCGCGCCAGGGAGGCGAGTTCCTCGAAGCCGGTACGCTCGTAATCGCGCCGCAGTGCTCGTTCGGCAAAAAAATCCACAGCCAGCAGCGAGAGCATCAGCAGGGCCAGGAAGGTGAAGGCGAGTTTTGCGAAAAGATTACGCCGCACGAGTTTCGAACAAATAGCCCGCGCCGCGAACAGTCTTCAGATGGATGGGATTTTCCGGATCGCTTTCGATCTTTTCGCGCAGGCGCCGCACGTACACGTCAACGCTGCGCGGGGTCACAAATCGGTCCGTACCCCAAACCGCATCCAGCAACTGGTCGCGCGTGAACACGCGGTTCGGTCGCGAGGCTAGATAATACAGCAAGCGGAACTCCAGCGTGCTTAAAGGTACGGGTTTTCCCGTGTGGCTCACGCGGTAGGACGCCGGATCAATGGCCAGCTTGCCCACTTCGATGGTGCGCGGCGCATCCGCGGGCGGCTCGGCGCGCCGCAGCAAAGCCTTCACGCGCGCCAGCAGTTCGCGCGGGCTAAACGGTTTCGTCACGTAATCGTCCGCGCCCATTTCGAGGCCCACCACGCGGTCGGCTTCTTCGCCCCGCGCGGTCAGCATCAAAATTGGCAAACGGTTCAGGGAATCGTCGCGGCGCACTTCCCGGCAGATCTCCAGGCCGGACATTTTCGGAAGCATCAGATCGAGCAGCAGCAAATCCGGAGGAGTTTTCTTCAGCGTGCTCAGGCCCGATCCGCCATCAAACGCCGCGGAAACCTGAAAGCCTTCGTTGGCCAAATTGTAACGGACCAGCTCGACGATATCGCGATCGTCTTCGATGATAAGCACGCGTTTCATGCTGTGTGTGCGCAATGCAGAGCGGCCCTGCAAAAGTGTACCGTAGGGCGGCGCAATGCGGTAGGCGCGTGAAGGATTTTGCTCACTTGGGATAGGTTGAGACACAAACGAGTGTCCCGATTGCGCGTGACGACAGGATAAGTCCCATGTGAATGGACTGTGAACACTCCCGCTGGGGACGTCAATATACCAGCCAATCTACCGATTTGGCGCAGTCCACCGTACGTGCGCCCCATTTTCCTTGGGAGTAAGGGACAATCGATACGCCATGCCCCAATCCCTTCCCCTCATCACCAAGCGAATCGCTGGCGTCGATCTATTGCGCGGTCTATCCATCCTCTCCGTGGTTCTTCTCCACCAGGACATAAGAGTCCCATTCAAACGCAGCTATCTTGGAGCCCACCTCTCGCCACCTGTCCTGAACGGTGTGTTCCACAACGGCTACTATGGGGTAGTAATCTTCTTCGTCATCTCCGGTTTTCTCATCACCAGCATCTCCCTGAAACGCTGGGGAGCGCTAGCAAACATAAAACCACTCGAGTTCTACGGCATTCGCTTCGCTAGAATTGCTCCGAGCCTGCTGCTGGTGCTTGCCGTTTCCAGCGTGTTACACCTCACCGGTGTTCGCGGTTTTGTGATTAATCCACAGCAAACTTCCCTGGCGCGTGCTCTCTTTGCCGCGCTCACCTTTCACTTGAATTGGCTGGAATGGAAAGTTGGCTATCTTCCGGGTAACTGGGATGTACTCTGGTCGTTGTCCGTCGAAGAAGCTTTCTATATCGGTTTTCCGCTGGCCTGCAAATGGCTCAAGAGCGGCGCACTGCTCTCGGTCTTCATGATGCTCTTTGTGGTCATCGGTCCATTTGCGCGCACGGTGTTTTCACAAAATGAAATTTGGCAGGATCATTCCTATCTTTCCTGCATGGACGGCATCGCGATTGGATTTTTTGCGGCCATCTTTGCGAGCGCGTTCACCAACAAATACGCGCAAAAATATAAATTCGCGAGCCAGTCGATGCTAGCGCTGCGTCTTCTGGGAATCGGCGCGCTGTTGTTTTTCTTCTGTCTGCGAAACTATATTTTTTCGAGCGCCATCTACCGCGCCGGGCTGGATGTAACGATTCTAGAAATTGCCGTAGCCATTCTGCTCGCAGGTTTCGCGGAACAAAAAGAATCGCGCGGCAAACCGATAATGGGAACGCTGGCTGCCCCGTTGGCTGGCCTGTTGGCTGCCTTGT
>Ga0209139_10000293_pt1 | contig 16682 bp, 16 predicted proteins | sample BogFormECP14_OM3_FD_188246 | JGI IMG/M metagenome (GOLD analysis project Ga0209139, IMG submission 188246) | Bog forest soil microbial communities from Calvert Island, British Columbia, Canada - ECP14_OM3 (SPAdes) (version 2) | ecosystem: Environmental > Aquatic > Freshwater > Wetlands > Bog ...
CGTGGAGGCGATCGCCAACGCGGTGCCCGCGTTCCGGTCACCGGCGGTCAAGCGTGCCCAGCGCTGCGAGATCGCATTGGGGGTCTTGCTGGGGGCCATGCTCTTGGGCTTGGCCCTGCAAATTCGGTTACACCAGGTAGTTCCTCGCGGCAACGTCACGATACTGGCGCAGTTGTCGGCGGGCGCGTTCGGAACCGGATGGCCGTTTTACGTGATCAACTTGTCGGTGACCCTGGTGCTGGCGTTCGCGGCCAATACCAGCTTTGGCGGCCTGCCTGTGCTGCTGCAGTTGCTGGCCAGGGATCACCGCATGCCGCACATGTTCGCGCTGCGCGCCGAAAAGCCGGTATTCCGATATGGCGTCACGGTGTTAGCGCTGTTGGCCGCCGCGGTGCTGCTCATCGTCGACGCCGACACCCAGCGGCTACTGCCGGTATTCGCGATCGGGGTTTTCATCGGATTCACGATCAGCCAAACCGGTCTGGTGTTGCACTGGCGCCGCGAACGCGGTCCTCGGTGGCTGGGCTATATCCTGCTCAACGGCTTCGGCGCGGTGCTAACCGCCATTGCGGGGATCGTTTTGTTCGCAAGCAAATTCACCGAAGGCGCTTGGTTGCTTTTGATCCTGGTACCCGGGCTGATCATCCTCTTCAACGGAATCGAACGCTACTACGGGCGCGCCGCCGAACAGCTGGGCCTGGGAAAGATGCCTGCTAAACCGGTGCCGGGTGTCGACCCGAAGGCGATGGTGATCGTCCCCATCGTCGCGGTGAGCTCGGTGGCGCAGCGCGCGTTGCAGGTCGCGATGCGGATCGGCCCCGATGTCGTGCCGATCACTGTCGATGTCGACCCGGACGCGACCGCGCGGCTGCGAAAGGCGTGGAACGAGTGGGATCCGGGGATAGACCTGAAGGTGCTGGACAGCCCGCACCGTAGCCTGGTCTCCCCCACAGTCCATTACGTGCGAGACCAGATTGACCAAGGCCGCCACGTCACCGTGTTGCTCGCCCAGGTCGAGCCCCGGCGCTGGCGGCACAAGTTGCTCTACAACCAGCGCGGTCCGATCCTCGCGACCGCGCTTCGATTACGCACCAAGGCGCTGGTCGCAACGCTGGGGATTCCCATCGACTGACGGCCAAGCGGTTCACACGTCGTAGTAGAGCGCAAACTACTACCCGTGCGTTTGTAGACGTTAGCTGCGTTGGCAGCGCTAGGAAGCTGCAGGTCACAGCGTCGAGTTGCGTTGGCGCTGTTGGTTTCCGTAAATCCTGCTGCGTACCCGCTGCGTACCGGGGCGCGCAGGTGTCGGCCGCCCGTGTCACACCTGTCTGGGGCGCTCTCACCGACAGGAGTTTGGAGTGATGTCCGCGAACAACGCAGTCAAGCTCGTGGCCCTGGCGGCTGTGTGGGCTATAGCAGCGGCTGTCCGGCCGCTGCTGATCCGACGGTGCAGACGCTCACCCCCTCGCGGCCTTCCACACCGGCGCTGGACGAACAATTCCTCGCCGACCTCGCGAGCGCCGGGATACGGGCCACCGACGTGCCCACGGCCGGTAGCCCGTACCAACTCCACCTCAGCCGGCATCTGGGCACAGCTGCGGATGCGCGGCTGTCACAATCAATTGCGCACGTTGAGGACTGGCGTCCGCAACGGTCGTCATAATCTTCGACACCGCCCGTTGCTCAGACCAGCCATCGGTATAGATCTCTTCGCAAACTGCGTAACCAAGATGAAGCAGGGCGTCGGTGTCGTCACGCGCGACCGGAGCGCCGTTGTTGGCCAGCATGTTGAGGAACCCATTTTGATCGGCATGTGTCCACCATCGGTGCCAGCATGCGTTTCGGTGTCGGAGTCGTCGCCGAGAGCAACGACCAGGCCGCCAGCGACGCGGCTGTCAGAGCCGTCACGCCCGGTGCTCGGTCCCACGCGAACCGGCGCCCAGGCCGCGCTTGACGGCCGAGACGCCCTGGGCGGGAACCAGGTCTACCCCCGGTCGGTTCGATCCCTGCTCTTGTTGGTTTTCGCTGGATCGTAAGCCGCTCAAGATCCTCTGCGGCGCAGTCGATTTCGTGCCCCGCGTTAATGTGTCAATGCGGGACATCGTCGACGGCCAACTCGTCGCGTCCGGGTTATGTTCGGCCAGCCAGATCGGCCAACGTCCACGCACCGCGTGGATGACGAAATAGCAGATTTGGCTCGGGGCAGGCGCGATTTCGCGTCGTCCTCGAGATGCAAGTCCAATCCGAGTGATCTGCTTCGTGACCTAGGAGATTATGGTCTCATCATGAAACTCAACGACACCGCAGGCCTACTCTTCGGCCGCTCCGACAAGCCTCTCTCGGTGGCGCGACTTCGTCCAGTACCAGATGTGGGTGAAGGTACAACCCTGCCGCAATCAACGAGGCCAGGCAACTAAAATTCCAGTTCATGGCTATCCAGCGCGGCGTTCTCATCATTGCCGACATCGGCGGATACACGCACTACATGAATTGGAACCGGATGCACCTGGCCCATGCGCAGCTGACGGTGGCGGCGCTGCTGGAGTCGGTCATCGACGCCGGCAAAGGCCTGAAGCTGGCGAAGTTGGAGGGCGACGCCGCGTTCTTCTGGGCACCGGGCGGCGACGCCAAAGTGCTGGTGTGGGACGGGCTGTCGCGGATGCGCCAGTCGTTCCTCGCGCGGCGCGAGAGGATGAAAAAGGCCGATCTCTGCGACTGCGCGAGCTGCGCACAGCTGGACAACCTGTCGCTCAAGTTCGTTGCCCACGAGGGCGAGGTGGCGGAGCAACGGGTGAAGCGCAACGTCGAGCTCGCCGGCGTCGATGTCATCCTGGTGCACCGGATGCTGAAAAACCAGGTACCGGTGTTGGAATACGTGCTGATGACCGACACCGTGGCACAGTGCCTTGACGAGTCGGTGCGCCAGCTTTGCAAGCCGCTGACTCACGACTTCGAGGGCATCGGACAAACGTCGACTCACTACATCGACCTCGCCACGTGCGAGGTGGCACCGACAGTGCCAGAGCGCAGCTCGTCCGGCCGGCTGGGGGCGAAGCTGAAGTTCGAGTTGAGCACGTTACCGTTCGTCCTGGGCATCAAGGAAGCCTGTGCGGGCTTCCGCCACCTGAGCCGCGGCACCAACCAGGAGCCGTGAATGAGCCAAGGCTAGGTTGGCGACTTGGCTACGCGCGACCCATCCGCGATACGGCCTCGACGAGGATGGCTTGGGAAGCCAGCGCAGGCCGCGCGGCGCGCCCCGCTCGGCGAATGCCCAGGCGACCGCAAAGGTTCGGAGATAGCAGATTAGTGAAAAGCGTCCTCGCCGTTTGGCAAGCCGCCACTGATTCAATCCCAGTATCGCGCACAACGGCCCGCGCACGTCAGTGGCCATTTTCGAGGCGGCGCTGCGCCGGGCGTGTGCTCTACGTGTGCTCCCCGCCCCTCGGCCCGGTAGACGAACTGCTGGACGAAGGCCGACATCGACCACACCATCCCCTACCCGCTCGGACTGACCCACCTGTCCAACCTCAAATGCCTATGCCGAAAAAACACCGCCGCTCGAGACCCTTCGGACGGGCGTCAGCTGGTGGGCCGACCAGCGGCGAAGACGACCCGCAGGCATCAGCCACCGCGTGTGTTGCGAGGCGCAAGCGCCACCACAATGCTCCTCAGGGCCGTTTGAGGACGAAGGCTTCGATTTGCCGGTCGCCGGCCCACGCCCGCTCCTTGGTGAGACCAGGGTAGAGCTCGACGCCATTCGCCCATATCTCTTCGCGCTCGCCTGGTGTGGCGAGGCGGGCGGTGGCATCCCAGGTATCGCCCTTGATCGTCACTCTTGCCGCGGGGTTGGCCTTGAGATTGTGATACCAGCCGGGGTGTCTAGCATCGCCGTAGTTAGCCGCGACGACGGCCACGCCGTCAGGATGCGGAATGCCCAAAAGTGCTATGGTGCGGGGCTTCCCCGACTTGGCGCCGGTGGTGGTGAGGATGACCGTCGGCAGGCCGGCCGCGATCCCGGCGAAGCTATGCCTGCCCCCGGTGAGCTTACTGACCAGCTGGTCCAGGCGGTGTGCAGTCGGCCGGAAGAATACGCGCCCCGCCTTCGTGCCGGCAACAGCGCGCATCGCTCGATGAAACACATTTGCATCGTCGAAAGAGCGGACTGGCATAGCGATATTCTCCCGAATTCGAGCCCATACAAAGTGGCATTCCGCTTGTTGGTACGCCGGGCGCGCCAGATAGTCGAGTTTGGGGGTCGTCCCGCCGGTGAGCTGAAGCGTTCTTCGCGTATCCGATGCCATCATCTGCTCAAGACTTTTTGGACCGGGCCCAACGGATGGCGCGACGAACAGCGGCCGGACGGCACGGTAACTCGTTTGAGATACCCCCCGAGGCTCAGCGAAAGCCCCGGGTCTCGGGCTCACTTCCTGAAGCTCATCGCACCAGGTAGTCGCCGAACTTTTGAATAAAGGCTTGTGACGCCGTAGCTTGTGGGCAGGCGTCTCTACACGGTTCGAGCGAAGGGCGTGATGTAATTTCCAGGAAACTAATCCCCAAGTTTGAGATGGCGCAGGCGCACTACGACCTGTCTGACGAGTTCTTCCGGCTGTTCCAAGACCCGACGCAGAGTTACAGCTGTGCGTACTTCGAGCGGGAAGACATGACCCTCGAAGAGGCACAGCTCGCGAAGATTGACCTGTCGCTCGGCAAGCTGGGTCTGGAGCCTGGGATGACGCTGCTCGATATCGGCTGTGGCTGGGGTGCCTGTATTAACCGAGCCCTGGACAAGTACGACGTCAATGTCATCGGTCTGACGCTGAGTAAGAACCAGCTCGCCCACGTTCAAGACCTTCTCGACAAGAACCCGAGCAAGCGCTCGAAGTCGGTCCAGTTGCGAGGCTGGGAAGAATGGGACGGCAAGGTTGACCGGATCGTGTCGATCGGCGCGTTCGAGCACTTCGACTTCAACCGCTATGACGACTTCTTCGACATCACCTATAAGTCGATGCCGGCTGACGGAGTGATGCTGCTGCACACGATCACCATCTTGACCGCCAAAGAGATGATCGCAAAGGGTTTGCCACTGACCTTCGAGCTGGCACGCTTCACCAAGTTCATGCTCGATGAGATTTTCCCCGGCTGTCGGCTCCCAACACTCGATATGGTGCCAGACCGTGCCGCTAAGGCCGGCTACACCTGCACCCGCGTCCAGCAGCTGCAATCATCCTATGTGAAGACCTTGGATATGTGGTCGGCGGCGCTGAGGGAACATAAGGATGAGGCCATCGCGCTACAGGGTGAAGCAGTCTACAACCGCTATGACAGATACCTGAGTGGAAGTGCGGAGCGGTTCCGCGACGGCTACCTCGATATCGCCCAGTACACGCTGGAGAAGTAACCGGCGGGTGAAGTTGCCGGATACGCTCAAGGCGGGTTTGGTTCTTCGTCGCACTCGCTTTAGCGGTACTGGCCGTGGTGGCCGCGATAGAGAAGCTGGCCAGCCTGCCGCTGACCTGGATCGCGCAATGAACGCGCCAGATCCGTCGCTCAATTCACTGTCCAGGCTCGTCGACTTGGGGCCACTCCGTGTTAAGGCCAAACACCTCGTGGATGGCGAGTGTTCCCTCGGTGGAGACGATTTGTCCGTCGTCGCTGGCGGTAGTTGTTGTGAGTGAGTGTGTGTCTGAAATCGGGATCGGTGCCCACGGGTTTACCCACATTCGCGAGATGTCTTTAGCGACCCCGTAAGGATCGACGTTGCGGCCTAACAGGACCGCCGGGCGGTTGACCTCGTGTGACCTTGTGCCGACGCCAACCGCCTGTCGCCTATTTGGTCAGAGTGAACTGCCCCACATTGCTGACGCCTTTGCGGAAGAAGTTCTCACACCCGGTCAGATAATGCATGTAGCGGTCGTAGACCTCTTCGGACTGGATGGCGATGGCACGTTCGCGATTAGCGCGCAGATTGGCTGCCCAGATGTTCAGCGTCTGCACGTAATGCTCCTGCAGTAACTGCACCTTTTCGACTGAAAACCCGGCGTCCTGGGCAAACTTGAAAATATCTTCCTGCGCCGGCAACTGTCCGCCCGGGAAAATTTCAGTAGCTATGAAACGCGTGAATCGGATATCGCTCATTGTCAGCTTGATGCCGCGCTCGTGCATCTGTTTCTGGCTATGGGCCAAAATTGTGTGCAGCAACATCCGGCCATCGTCGGGGAGGATGTTGTAGGCGCGATCGAAGAACGCGGCATAACGCTCCATCTTGAACGCTTCGAAGGCGCCGATGGTGACGATCCGGTCGACCTTGTCCTCGAACTCCTCCCAGCCCTGCAGCCGTACCTCGACGTTGCGGTCGGTGGGGATCGCGGACAGTTTGGCCTTGCTGTACTCGACCTGATTGCAACTCAGCGCAATACCGATGACGTTGACGTCGAACTTCTCGATTGCTCGCTGCAGCGCTCCGCCCCAGCCGCAGCCAATGTCCAGCAACGTCATCCCAGGCTCGAGGTTCAGCTTTCCCAGCGCCAAGTCAAACTTCGCGTTTTGCGCCTCCTTGAGGGTCATGTCATCACGCTCGAAGTATGCGCAGGTGTAGCCCATCGTTGGGTCTAGAAATAATGCGAAAAACTCGTCGGAAACATCGTAGATAGACTGCGACTCTTCGTAATATGGCCTCAGGTCGGTCATTTTCTTAGCCGATACCTCTCACGTTGTTGATCGCGAGCATCGTACCTGACTTTTATCCAGGATAGTGCGCACTGGTGGGTGACTTGATCTTGGCGAGGGCTTCAGCGAGACCCGAAATGCCGCCCGGCGTATCGCGTTTGGACGGCGGCGCTGGCCGAGGGCGGCCAGGCAATGACACGGGCCGCCGGGCGATAGGCCGCCAGCGGGGCGCTCAGGGCCAGGAATGCACGAGGCCCCGCCGGTAGTCGACGGGGCCTCGGTGCGAAATGGGCTAACGCGCTACCCGACGCCGTTACCGTTCTCCGCCAACCGACTAAGGGCCTCGGCAATGACACGGTCGCGGCCCTCGGCTGCGTGCTGGTAACGCAGCGCGGCCTGCGGTGTCGAGTGACCGAGGCGGCCCATCAGCTCGGCCAGCGTCGCGCCGGATTGCGCCGCCAGCACCGCGCCGGAATGGCGTAAATCGTGGAACCGTAAATCGGGCCGACCCGCCGCCGCCCGAGCTGCGTAGAACCATCGGGCCATCGAACCGGGGGCCAGGTGGCCGCCGTGCTGCGCCGGGAATAGCAGGGCGTCGGCGGCCAGCTCGACATGTTCCACGAGGTGCGCGCGAATCAGCGGCATGATGTGCGGCGGGATATGAACATCACGGCGGCCCGCGTCGGATTTCGGCGCGCCTATGCGGAATTCGCCATCGGCGCGCACGACGGCCCGCCGAATGCGGATAACGCCCGCGTCGATGTCGACATCATTCCGGCGAAGCTCGGTCAATTCGCCGAATCGCATTGCACACCACGAGGCTAGTAAAACCATTGCCTGAAATTGCGCGGGAGTGTTGTCGACCAGCTTCCGCAATTCGTCCAGTGTGGCCGGGCGAATTGTCACCGTACGTTTGGCGCTTCCGGCCCCGCGAATGTTGGCGGGCTGGGCGGCAATCTTCCCATCACGTACGGCGTCGCCGAGAATGGTCCGCAGTAGGCCGTACGTGTGCGCGCGCTGTGTCGGTGTGGACTTGTCCAGTTTGGCGTACCACGCCCGCACGTCGTCGGCGGTGACCGACTTGAGCGGCAGGCCGCCGAGCGGTGCGCCGAGGATTCGGGCGTCGAGCAGCTTGCGGTAGTGCTCGCGGGTCCGGTCCTTGAGGTCTCGGTGCGCCAGCCATTGCTCGGCGTAGGCGGCCAACGTCAGCACGGGCGCGCCGGGGGCCTCGGCGGGGGCGGTGTCGTCGGGCGGCATCCATTTGCCCCGCGCAATGTCGTTGTGAACGGTCGCCAGGAATTGCCGCGCCTCGGCCTTCGTGCGGAAGGTCGTCGGCCCGGCGTAGCGCCGACCACGCTTGCCTTCCGGCCCGTAGAACTGCGCGCGGTAGCGCCCGCTGGGCAATCTAACGACGGTTCCAAACGTGCTGCTCATGTCGTGTGCTCCTGTGCCGTGTGCTCTCCGTGTGCTCACGGGTTGCCACGAGACTAGTACGAGATTCCGTTGGATGCCAACATATTTGCAGCTAGGGGCCTATTTTCGCTGGCCAGGATAGGTGCTGCATACAGATTCAATCCCAGTATCGCGGACCAGCATAACCGCAGCTCAAAGGCAAGGCAGGCGAGCGCGAGAGACTAGCCCCCACCCCTAGCCCGAAACGCTGCTGAAGCGACGAACGAGATGTAGCCTCCCCCTACATGACGGAAGCCAGTTCGGGGCAGCCAAACACGCCGGAGCAACAGCCGGTTCAAGCCAATCCCGACGAGCCAACGACTCCCGAGCAAAACCAGACAGATTCCAGCCACAACGGGCCAAGCTCCGCAGCCCAGGAGGCGGCCAAGTCGGGGCAACGTCGTTCCAATGAGTTCTGGTTGGCACTAGGGGGGATCGCGGCAACTCTCATCGTCGGGATAACCGGTAGCTCGCTTGCCTATTCGGCGTCCACTCATCAGGTCAAAGCCCAGTCGGATCAGACGGCACTACAGGTCAAGGCTGAGTCGGATCGGGCGGCACTGAGTTTTAGCAGGGAACAAAGAAAGAATGCTTATGCGGCTTTTCTTGACGCCGTGGCCACTTTGGACCGACAGGAGCTTGAATTCTCCGCATTGTCACCATTTGATATAAAGCAAGCGGAAGATCAGTTCAAGCTGGTGGACGATGCATATCTTAAGTTCAATCGTGCTTCTTCAACCGTTCGACTGGTCGCGTCTCCCGACGTGGAAGAGGCGCGGTTATGTGACATCGCCTTTGGCTGCACTTGCTCCTAAAGCCTGGCCTATGTCGTCGGCGGTGTCGGGTGATGTGGTCTCCGGACGGACCAACATGGTCCATGTTCTTCTTGAAGAGACGCCGGCCGCAGCGACCAGTCCTCAATCACTTCTCGGGCTCGTCGGCCAGTACTCGGTAGATCGTGGCGCGACTTACGCCACCCGGCTCAGGAAAAATCGGGGCGAGGTGCTATTCAATATAGAAAAAAACCGCCGCGTCGTTTCCGCCCCGGCAAATGACTGCATCGCCTTCCCTCACACAGGTCATCGTGTAGTTCTGGTTCGTTACGGGGCTCCAGGCGTCGATCACCCACGACGAGGCCCCTGAGGCCGCTCCTTTTGGATTCGCTAAGTTGTACTGTTCGGCGACATTCTGGGCGAACGGGCACGACGTATGGCTATTGACGAATAAAGCACCAGCACATTCCGTAATAAATTCTCCGCCTGGGGGCGAATGTCGCCGGGGCGGGTGGAACTGGTACATGGCAACCTCCTTCTGGCACACCATTTCTCAAGGATGGTCTCCGGAACCGTGCTGGCGGGCAAGGCTTCGGTCCGCTCAGCGGACCGGGATCGGGACAATTAGTGGCCGCACGCTAGTGCAGGCGACCAGGAGCATCAGCGGGCAGCTCGGCGATATGCGTCACGACCGTTCTGCCGTCCTTAACGTCACTGCTATGGGCTTTGCTGGACGACGCTGCGGCGCCGATTTGGCCGGCGGGAAGGCGACCCTCTTGACCATCCCAACCTGCGCAAATTCGTCGGGGAGAGGCGGACGCAACCGCTCAAAATGGGCAGTGAAGGTAATCGAGCCCATCGCTGTGTCCGTACCGCTCGTTCCATGCCTGGCGGAACAGCGCGCACAGCGGCGCCTCTCGGAACTGGGCTGGGTTGTCGCTCAGCCCGCATAGTGTCATCTGCGCCGCGATGGCGCCCATCTGGTGCTGTGCTGCCAGGTCGTCGATGTCCATCTGTTGCAACCTTCCTAAGTTGTTACCACCGGCGCGGCGCCAGGCGCCCCGTTGCTCGCCGTCGCAGGCGCCGGTGGCCATCCGCCGCCTGCCGGGCAGCCGCCGAGGAACCCAGCGGCGGCGGAAGTTCGTCGTTTACGCGACCACCACTGCGAACTCGTCATCGTCAGCGTTAGTAGCTGTCCGGGACAGTTTGCGATGCTTGACGGCCGCTGCCACGACAGCGTTGGAATAGCGGAAACCGTTGCCGCGTAGAGCCGTGCGGGCCGCTGGAGCGCCCGCGGTAGTCGGCACCTGTAGCCGCGCGAGTGTGCTGATGCACTCGTCAACGGCGTCGCTGTGCGCGGGGTCTGCGTCGGTGTCCTCGGTGTCGTCGAGGTCGTCCTGTGCGTCGGCGTCGATGGGCTCGACGAGTTTAAGGGCCACGAATCTCGCCGCCTCGTCATCTGAGAGCCAGTCGATGACATCGCCGTGATACGTGTGGTGGTTGCGGCCGTCCTTGCCTTTCGCCACGGCACACGCCGCGATGACGCGCCAGCGTGGAACAAACCCGCCGCCGCTATCTCCTAGGACATGTGTCGAGCCTCTGCGTGCTGTATCAAAACTCATTGGTCCCTACTCCCTTTTAGCTGCTGCTACTAGATCTCGCGGAAAGGATTTTTCTCGACCCATTGCCCGGTGCTCTCATAGAAACGGGCCACATCGTTGGGGGATGGAATATAGACAACGTCGCCCGGTGGCGGCGGCTCAGTGCCAGGCCAGAACCGGCGGACGTTCGCGAGGACATCGACGGCCTGCCCGAAGGCTTCTCGTATCACGACCTCAGGCACTACATGGCGTCGCTGCTCATCGCCTCCGGTGCAGACATCAAGACAGTGCAGGCGCGGATGCGGCACGCCAGCGCGCGCACCACGCTCGACACCCACGGGCATCTGTGGCCCGACGCCGACGAGTCGACGCGCACCGCGATCGGTGCTGTGATCGCCGAGCGCACGAAATCTGCTGCGTACCCACTGCGTACCGGGGCGCCGTGTTAGCGTCGGCGCCGCAGGTCAGCGGCATTAACTGGCCTAAACGTCGTAGTAGAGCGCAAACTCGTACGGGGTCGGCCGGAGGTTGTACGGCGCAAGCTCGTAGTCGCGCTTGTAGTTGATCCACGTCTCGATCAGGTCCGGTGTGAAAACGCCTCCCTCGGTGAGGTATTCGCTGTCTTCCTCCAGACGGTCGATCACCGCCGATAGCTGGGTGGGAGCCTGCACGATTTCCGCGGCCTCTTCCGGCGGCAGCTCGTAGAGGTCCTTGTCGACCGGGGGTGGCGGCTCGATCTTGTTCTTGATGCCGTCCAGGCCGGCCATCAACTGGGCCGCGAACGTCAGGTACGGGTTGCCCGACGAGTCGGGACAGCGGAACTCCAGCCGCTTGGCCTTCGGGTTGTTGCCGGTGATCGGGATACGCACGCACGCCGACCGGTTGCGCTGGCTGTAGACCAGGTTGATCGGGGCCTCATAGCCGGGAACCAGGCGCTTATACGAGTTGACCGTGGGATTGGTAAAGGCCAGCAACGACGGCGCGTGATACAGCAAACCGCCGATGTAGTGACGGGCGATGTCCGACAGGCCGGCGTACCCCTCGTCGTCGTACATCAGCGGGACGCCGTCCTTCCACAGCGACTGGTGGCAGTGCATACCGGAGCCGTTGTCGCCGAACAGCGGCTTGGGCATGAACGTCACGGTCTTGCCGGCCTGCCATGCGGTTTGCTTGACGATGTATTTGTACATCTGGTGGTCGTCAGCCGCATGCAGCAATGTGTTGAATTTATAATTGATTTCAGCCTGGCCGCCGCTGCCGACTTCGTGGTGCCCCTTCTCCAGGACGAATCCGGCGTTGGTCAGGTTGGTCAGCATCTCGTCGCGCAGGTCGACGTAGTGGTCGGTGGGGGCGGTCGGGAAGTAGCCGCCCTTGGGGCGGACCTTGTAGCCGCGGTTGGGGCTGCCGTCGGACTCGGTGTCTTCTCCGGTGTTCCACCACCCTGATGTCGCGTCCACCTTGTAGAACGAGCCGTTGATGTCCGAGTCGAACTTCACCGAGTCGAAGATGTAGAACTCGGCCTCCGGGCCGAAGTAAGCGGCGTCCGCAATGCCGGTGCTGATCAAGTAATTCTCCGCTTTGCGGGCGACGTTGCGCGGGTCGCGTGAGTACAGCTCGAGGGTGAATGGGTCGTGCACGGAGAAGTTCACGTTCAGCGTTCTGCGGGCACGGAACGGGTCGATGGTCGCGGTTTCCGGATCGGGCAGCAGCAGCATGTCGGATTCGTGGATCGACTGAAACCCACGAATCGAGGAGCCGTCGAAAGCCAACCCTTCCTCGAACACGGTCTGGTCGAAGACGTAAATCGGAATTGTGAAGTGCTGCATGGTGCCCGGCAGGTCACAGAAGCGGACGTCGACGTATTCAATGTTCTCGTCCTTGACGAGTTTGAAGATGTCGTCGGGCGTATGTTCGGACACCGTATGCTCCTTTGTTGCGGGACGGCGAACCCTAGTCGTTACACGACTGCTATTTCGTCCGCGTGACAAGCTCAGGTCGAATCTGTTGCGCTACATCACCGTTGACTTCGCTTACCCAGGCTCTTCGGGTGGCGCGATCCGGCACGGTGGCCGATAGTCATATGAATGCGAACCAACGAGTGAACGCAGTGTCAGCAGAGGTGGGAGTAGTCATGCCGCACGACATAAAGCCACGGCCGATCGATGCGGTTCCCCGGCTTGAGCGAAAGCCGGACCATCCGCAGCATACGAAACCCGTCTCCCGCCAGGCGCGCGAGATCATGCACCGCGAAATCATCGTCAGCGGTGACGATGCGCTGGCGAAGACGATCGCCGAGGAGCTCAGGGGCGCCGGGGCGCGGATAATCCACATCACCGCTGCCGCCGATCTCCTCGGCGCAGGGGTACATCGTGCGCGCGCCGTCGTCTGCGCAGGGCCGGACGACGCGGTGAATCTCGAGATCGCCTTGCTGGCAAGGGAATATAGCCCGACCGTCCGCGTGGTGGCACGTTTGTCCAACGACGTGCTGCGCGAAGCGGTGGCAGCCGTTAACGGCCCCGGCGCGGTCTTGGACGTCGCCGACCTCGCGGCGCCATCCGTCGTCGAGGCGGTTCTGTCGCGTAACGCCCACCAGTTCGAAGCTGCCGGTACCGAATTCGTCGTCTGGGGAGCCGAGACGCCGCGCGACGGGACTCTGCGCGAGATCTACGCCGACATGGCACCGGTGGCGGTGGTCCACGGCAAGAACTCACCTACCCCCGGCGAGGTGGTGCCATGTCCGGGACGGGATCTGCAGGTCTACGCCGGCGACTGGACCTCGATGATCGGGGTCAAAGACGAATTGGAAGCCCGCGGAATCACCGTGCCACCCCGGACCGCGACGCGTGCTCGCAACTCCCGAACGCGGCGCACAATCGATGCCGCGCGCTCCATGCGCGACGACGTGAACCCGTTGCTATTTCCCTCCCTGGCATTCGCGCTCTTCCTCACCGTCGGCGCGACAGCCGTGGTGCGCTTCACCTACCAGAACCCGCGGATGTCCTGGATCGACGCCCTCTACTTCGTCTCCGAAACCATCACGACCGTGGGTTACGGCGACTACAGCTTCGGCCAGCAATCTCCATGGCTGCGATTGTTCGCTGTCGCGCTGATGTTCGGCGGCGTGATCGTTACCGCCGTCCTGGTCGCATTCATTGCCGACCTGCTGCTGTCGCGCCGCTTCGTCCAGTTGGCCGGACTCCGGCGGGCACGTCATATGCGTGACCATGTCGTCGTTATCGGACTGGGTTCGACTGGCATCCGCGTCGTGAGTGATCTGACCGCGGCCGGATACGACGTCCTGGTCATCGAGCAAGACGAGAGCAATCGGTTCCTGCCGACCGTGGCCGAACTCGACGTGCCGGTGATTTTCGGAGACTCGACGATGCGCCAGACGCTAGAGTCAGCGCGCGTCGATCGCGCCCGCGGAGTGGCGGTGGTGGCCGGGCACGACATGAAGAACATCGAGACCGGGATCGTGCTGCTAGAGATCTTGGGATCCGATACGGAGGTACCGATCGTCATGCGCGTTCAAGGTCGCGCGCTGAGCACTGCGGTGAATCGGCGGTTCGGTTTCGAAAACGTGCGATCGATCGTCGACCTGGCAGCCCCCTGGTTCATCGGCGCCGCGATGGGTCTCCAGGTGCTGGGGACGTTCTGGGTCGGGCAGCGCTCCTTCATGGTCGGCGCGATGGTCGTGGCGGCGGGCAGCGAGCTGGATGGACTGCGAATGGTCGACCTGTCCACCGAAACCCGCGTCATTGCGATCACTCGACCGGAAGGGCCGGTCAGCTTGCGTCCCCGCCGCGACGCCCGACTTCAAGCCGGCGACACCGCCTACCTCATCGGCCCCTACCGCGAACTGATCGCGACGCTGCGCAAGGGCCAGCCGCCACCACAGACGGCCACCGACGGTGGGCTCGCGGCAGCACTGGCGGCGGCGCGTTCGCCGCACCGGCCACAACAGACGCGCCGGCCGAGCTGGGCGCAGGAAGCCGACGTCTGACGAACCGGTCGCTCGGACGACAGCGACACGCGGGTTTCAACCTTGCCATTGACTAATGTCACCATTTGCGGTTGACTCCGTCGCATGACGGACGACGGTGTCCCGGCGCGTGGATCGCTGCGCTCCCGCGGTGCGGCCCTGGTCAGTGCGTTGACACTGCGGCAGATCGGCGCGGTGCTGCCGCCCGAGCTTGACTGCGAGCTTCAAGTGTGGCCCGATCAGGTGCATGTGTTCCAGGCGCTGCCCCGGCTGTCGCCGGAGGCCGCCGAGGCCATGGCGCAGGTCGCGCACTTTATCGATACATCGAGGCGAGCCAACGGCTTTGACGCCATGGCAGGGAAGGCAGGCTAGATGCTTGGGCCGTTTCGCAGGTCAAACAAGGTGAGCCACAACGCGCTTGCGGTAGTGACCGGTGCGGGCAGTGGGATCGGCGCGGCATTCGCCACCGAGCTCGCCCGCCGCGGCGGGCGGGTCGTGTGCAGCGACATCAATGAAGTCACCGCCGCGAAAACCGTCAGCGCAATCACCGACAACGGCGGGGATGCTATCGCAATCCCCTGCGATGTTACGAAATTTGACGACGTCCGCGAACTCGCCGTCCAGTCAGAATCGTGGTTGGGCGACGCGCCCACGCTGGTGATCAACAACGCCGGTGTCGGCTCCGGCGGTGCACCGATCGGCGAACTCCCCCTCGACGACTGGCATTGGGTGCTGGGCATCAACCTGTGGGGACCGATCCACGGCTGCCATGTATTCGCCCCGATCCTGCGATCGGCCGAACCGTCGAACCGCCCGCGGGGCATCATCAACGTCGCTTCCGCCGCCGCCTTCGGTGCGGCACCCAGCATGGCCGCCTACAACGTCAGCAAAGCCGGCACACTATCGCTGTCGGAGACGCTGGCCGCCGAGTTGTCCGGCACTGCAGTGAAAGTCACCGTGCTCTGCCCCACTTTTGTCAAGACGAACATCATCGAGTCCGGCCGTATCCCTGACCAAACAACCCAGTTCGCAAACAAGATCATGCGGTGGATCGGGTTATCGCCGGAAAAGGTCGCGCGTATCTGTCTGGACGCCCACGATCGCGGCGAGCTGTATTGCATGCCGCAAATCGAAGCCAAGATCGGCTGGAACATCAAACGCTTGGTCCCCGGCACGTACACCCGTGGAATGGGCCTGGTATCCCGGCACGCCCCGCTCTGACAGCACCAATCCAAAGGAGGATTCCGGTGGCCATCAACATGCAAGCAATGCTGACCAAGATCAAGGACCGCCAGTGGGCGCTCGCCGATATCGATTGGACGGCACCCGGCACCGAGACGATCGACGACGAATTCCGCCCTAAGCTCAAGGCGTTCATGGCCGATCTGTGCTGGATCGAAAATATCGGCGCCCGGGGATTTTCGGCGTTGGCCAAGAAGGCGCCTAACCCGACGCTCGCCGAAATCTACCGTTACTTCCACGCCGAAGAGCAACGGCACGCCAATGCCGAACTGGCGTTGATGAAGCGCTGGGGCATGCTCGACGACGGCGAGATGCCCGAACCGAACGTGAACATCAGGATGGCCATGCAGTGGCTGGACGCCTACGCAGACGGTATGTCGCTGTCGATCCTGGGCACCGTCATCCCGATGCTCGAGGTGGCGCTCGATGGCGCGCTGCTGAAGTTCCTGCTCGACGAGGTCGACGATCCGGTCTGCCACCAGGTCTTCGAGAAGATCAACAACGACGAATCACGCCACCTCGCGGTGGATTTCGAGGTCCTCAACATGATCGGCCACGCCAAGGCCCGAAAGCTCGCCATCGACTTCGTTGGCAACGTGGCCTCGCCGGGACTGATCATCGGCGCGTTGATGTATCTGCCGCTGCTCAACCGGGTGCGCAACGAGCTCGACGACATGGGCATGGAGCCCGAGCGGCTCTACAACGCGGTCAAACGTTTCAAGCAGCTCGGTGAGCGTGGCGAACACACCTGGCGGGTGCCCACCTACCAAATCCTGAAGAGACATGCCGGGTGGGTGGTCAACCCGCGCCACCCCTACCACCTGCTGGCCAATTCCATGGTGTGGCTGTCGGATCGCTACCCCAGGCCACTGCTACGGCCAGTGCCCAGATGGTTCAAAGAACTGACCCACGAGCCGGCGGCGTGATCATGGCGAACACCCGTACCTACGCGACGATGATCGTTGG
>Ga0209139_10000295_pt1 | contig 16608 bp, 17 predicted proteins | sample BogFormECP14_OM3_FD_188246 | JGI IMG/M metagenome (GOLD analysis project Ga0209139, IMG submission 188246) | Bog forest soil microbial communities from Calvert Island, British Columbia, Canada - ECP14_OM3 (SPAdes) (version 2) | ecosystem: Environmental > Aquatic > Freshwater > Wetlands > Bog ...
TGCTTGCAGTGCTGAGGTGCACGCTGCATACGCTTCGTCGAGGGTTGCGCCGGCGCCGTAGTCGATTGTTGTCACTTTGTCAGTTACTCCTCTAGGCGTAGAAATTGTTGGTGGCTGGGCTCATTGGCGGTGTGCGGCTCTGGTTCTGCCGGGACACGAAGTTCATTGCGACCCCGGCGATGACGTTTTCGGCTTGGTTGTACAGCGGGTCGCCGGGGTGCTCGACCCGGACAACGCGGACCTGGGTGAGCGCGGTTTGCAGTGCGGTGATGGCGAGTTGGAGGTTGTCGTTGTCTGTCACGGTGTTATCTCCTTGCTCGTGTCGCGGCGTAGGCGGCCAGGTCCGCGGGTGTGATGCGGTGTCGGCCGCCATCGTCTTTCGTTGCTGCGAGGCGTTTTTCGGCGATGGCCTGTCGGATTGCCCGGGGACCGATTCCGGCGATGCCTGCTGCGGTGGTGGTGCTGAACGTGCTGCTTTCATGTTGCGGCGATGGTCGCACAGCTTCCGCAACCGGCGCTGATTTGCTTCCGGTAGCGGAAGTTGTGCCGTTGTATTTGAGAGCAGCGAGCCGGATTGCAAGCAGTGCTTGGTCGACCTCGGCGTCCTGGCCGCGCACCTGTGCGCGGAGCTTGTCGAGGTTCAGCAGCCGGCTCAGCGCCGCGCAGACGCGGCCATCGAGCACAGCAATTGGCCCGACATGAACCGAGAACTCAGCCGGCCTGATCACGAGTGTTTTCGGATTGCGCTCGGATGCGACACCCATTCGCGGCGTTGACCGGCGATGACACCGTTGATCTGGTTGTGCCGCAGTGTGTCTGCCCACGCGCTGCACGGCTCGCGCGCCGGGCAGTGGCCGCAGAGTTCGGCGGCGTCGCGGGCGTCCTGGTTGTCGTCGCCGTCGAACAGCCCTGCGCGCTGGCGGCACAATGCGCCCGGAAGCCGCGGCGTCCCTCGCAGGATCGCCGCAACCGCTTCGACCCACGGCTCGGCTGTCATCGAACAGACACTCCAAGTCCGTCGAGCCACACTGCCCGATTGGCCCCGCAGGGCATGTAGGCCAACGTGGTTGACCCGTCAGTGATGAACCAGTGATCGTTCCCGCAGTGCGGGCAGTCAGCGATCTGCGCGAGCTGCCGCCCGTCGCGCAACCGGCGTGTCTGTAAGACGGTCGCGGTCTTCATGAGTGAGTGTCCGCGTAGGTCTGGGGGTCTTCGTAAGGTGCGCGTTCGAATTCCGTCAAGGCAGTGACGGCGATGCCGTGCTCGGTCGCGTCGTGCTCGTTCACACCGGCTCTATCGGTCCAGCGTTCGATCTCGGAATCGCAGTCCGGGCAACGAGGTCGGATTCGCGCGAGGGTTTCGGGTTGGCCGATGAAAAGTTGTCCGGTGATTACGGGGCCGTTTTTGTGCCGAGTCTGAGCGCGGCGCCGGTTGCGGTTCATGGCGTCCTTTCTTGGTTTTTCAGTCCTGTTGTCGTCACCTCGGCGGACCCCGGCGGACCTCAGCCGCTGAGGTGCGCCGAGCTGATGTCGTTGACCCCGGCGGACCTCAGCGCACCTCCCGTAGGGAGGCGCTGAGCCGAGGTCACGCGCCGGGGTCGTCGGCATGGTCCGAATCGGCTTCATCACGCGCCGGGGTCGAGTGGTGCGCCGGGGTCGTCGCGGCGACCTGATATCCCTTGGCGCCCCGCTTCCCCGACACCTCGACGAGCCGGTCGGCGATCATGAGGTCGGCGGCGGCATCGCGGATGGCCTTGTCCATGTATTGATGCCCGGCTGCCCGCACTGCGGCGTAAAGGAGATCCGTTGATTTGACTGATTGATCGGGCAATGCCGCGATGACGTCAAAGACAATGTCCCCCAGTTCGGAGGTCGGCCCGCGCACTGGTCCCGAAACTTCGCCTGGTGTGCTTTTGGGCGCGTACAGCGTCAGGAAGTTTGGGCCGGCTTGCGGTGAGTCGTCGACGACCATCGTCCCGAGATAGATGTTGTCCCCGTCATCGTCGGTGGCATCCGCTCCCAGGAATCCGGGTCGGTCTTTCGTCGCGTACAGGTGGGCCGCACCGCGGCGGCCACGGCCGAACCGCTTCTTGCGGACCAGCGCGAACCTCGCGCCGTCGATGACGTTGCCCTTGTGGACGGTTCCGTAGGCATCTCCACGCAGCGGATCGGCACTCAGCGGGAGATGGTCGCATTCCAGTACGGCGGCGCCTATCTCTTTGAACGGCACCACGATGCGGCGACGTACCGACGACCAGCCCTCAAGGTCAATCTTCTGGCCGTGAAGCACCATTGCCTCGTTGACGCCGTCGATGATGACCAACGACGGTTTGGCTGCCGTTAGGGGGATGAGCCATTCCGCGCGGGCTGGCTTGCTCGGCGCGACGAATAGCACCTGCCGTTGGATCATGTCGTCGTCGAGCCCGATCCTTTTGAGTCGTTCGACCGTTGATGCCGCGGTTGATTCCTCGAAATGGAGATATGCAATCGTGTTGCCGTTGAGAAGTTCGGGCACCGCGCACGCCAGCGCGAACCATGTCTTGCCGGCTCCGGTATGGGCGATGACGGCGTGCTCGAGGCCGGGGTAGAGCAGCCGCTTTCCATCAGTGCGGCAGGCGCCGACCACCGGCGTGATGGGCTGTATTTCGCCGCGGAGGTAGGGGCCTAAATCGACGGGTTCCCACGTTGACGGCTCAGTGGCATCATCGACCTGATGGCCGTTGCGGAGCCGCGGTTCGTCCGGCGGATCCGGTGGTGGGACGGTCTTCCAGTCGACATCAGTCTCAAGCATCGGTCAGGACGCCGCCCGTCGGAGCCACGGCCGCGCCGCGTAAAAGTCGTTGCGCTGCTTGTTTTCTCGCGCGATCTTAGGCCAGTCGGCGGCTGCGGCGACAGCTCGGGACGCTTCCGCGCGGGCGGTTTGGGCGACTTCGACCCGCAGAACGTGATGCTCGCCGGCGGCCGCCAGCGCCAAAAGCTTCCGCGGATCCCCGTCGGAAAGCTCGCACCACGCCGGCGACCCGGCCCACGGCAGCGGACCAGCATTGGCTTTGGCGACAACGGTTTCAATGAACCGGTGGGTCTCCGCCCACGAGACTTGCTGCGACGCGAGGTGTGCGTCATCTGGGGCTTCGCTAGGCGGCATCGTCGCCATCCCCGTCGGCTCGGCCGTACTGCGCCCACCCGCCGGTGTTGCATGGGTTCATCACCGGAAAGACTCCGTCGTCGGTGATCAACTGCCCGTCCGCGGTGAGAATCGCAGGCTTCATCTGCCCTTGGTGTCGGTCGTGGCGCTCCTCAATTTCTTCCCAAGAGAGCGGCCAGCATCCGGCCGAAGATAGACCCCAGCCAATATCCGCATCCGCATCGAGTTGCTCGCATACCTCGTCCCAGCCGCACCTGCCGCAGATAGGGATGGACCGGCATTTGGTGATCCGCGACCCGGCTGGAAATTCGGGCATCGTCGGTAACGGTCCCCAGCACCTCGGGCAGCGCCCGTCATTGATGTCCTCGACGATCTGCTCGGCTGTGCCCTGCTCGTGGGCGTCGGTGTCGGCGAGCACCGTCGGGTCAAAGGGGTGGGTACCGGAAAACGTGTTGATGGTCATCAGGCGGCGTCTCCGCCAACTCGGTTGTCCACCAGGAACTTCAAGACATCGGCCCTGAGGTACCTGACCCTTCCACCAATTTTTATGTGGGGTATTCCACGCCTCCGGTAGCGGTCTTGCGCTAGGGCGTCGACTGTCGTCTGCACAACGTGGGCTACCTGCGCGGCCGTGGCGACGGATGGAAGATCTTCCGCCGTGAGCAGATCTGCCATGAATTTCCTTTCCAAGGCTGAGTCTTATCAGTACTGATATGACTGCGTATCAGTCTGCATAACGCGCCTTCTCCTGTCAAGCCTGGTGGCGTGCGTTATCAGTTCTGATGTCGTATGGTCGGCTTTGTGGCAACTGACGAAGCACCCGACAAGTCGTCCAAGTCGGCGGGCAGACCGCTCGGTCAGACTGGCGAAACGGTGCGCAGAAACATCCGCGACATCCGCGATAAGAAGGGCATCTCCGGACCAGAGCTGTCGGAGAAGCTGGCCGAACTGCATCGGCCAATCCCTCCTCTTGGCATCCATCGAATCGAGAGCGGCACACGTCGGGTTGACGTCGACGATCTGGTGGCAATCGCTCTGGCGCTCAACGTTTCTCCGTTAGCGCTGCTTCTACCGACCTGGGCAGATGCGGTGCTAGCGGACGGGGAACGCTATCTTGCTGAGCAGATTTGGGATTGGGCGACTGGTGTACGGCCGCTGTCGGCAACTGAAGACGTGCTGGAGTTCATTCGCTACTCCGACCCGTTTGGCTGGGTCGTCATCAAGGACCAGGTCGAGCAGAACCGTGACATGAACCCCAGCGTGCAGGGTGCCCTGGCAAGCAGTGCGGTCAGCAACAGGAAGCACACAGCGCGCCGACGAGCCGCGGGAAAGACATCTCGTGGCGACGATTGAACGCTACGAGACCGGTTCTGGCGCAACGCGTTTCCGTGTGAGGTATCGGACGCCGGATAGGCGGCAGACGACGAAGCGCGGGTTTGCGACGAAGCGGGATGCCCAGGTGTGGGCTAACCAGCTCGAGGTCGACAAGCGCCGTGGCGCCTATGTTGCACCCGCTGCGGGTCGGGTCAAGCTGGGGGACTACGCGCAATTGTGGCTGGGCCAGAAGCACAAGCTGAAACCGTCGACGCGAGCCCGCTACCAAGTGGTGGTGGACACGGCGCTCGCGACGCACGCCGATATGGCGCTTGGAGACATCAGCCGGCGATTCGTCGGTGAGTTGGTCGCTGATCTCAGTGTCGATCTGGCGCCGGCGTCCGTGCATAAAACGGTCGGCGTCTTACGCCAGGTGCTCGCGATGGCGGTGAATGACAACCGGTTGGTTCTGAACCCTGTGGACGGCATCGAGTTACCGTCCGTGAGAACGATCGAGCAGCGATTCCTCGCGCCGGACCAACTGCACATCCTTGCCGACGCTGCCGGCAGCCAGCGGCCGCTGGTGTATGTGCTCGGGACGTGCGGCCTGCGCTTCGGGGAAGTTGCCGAGCTCCGCTGGCGAGACGTCGACCTGCCGAACCTGCGGCTGCGGATTGCACGCTCGGTGACCTTGGTCGACGGCCGGTTCGTGGTGGGGTCGCCAAAAAACGGAAAGGCCCGCACGGTCAGCCTGCCAGCGTTCGTCGGGGACATGCTGTTCTCGGCCGGCAGCGCGGACGCGCTGGTGTTCCCTGACTCAGCGGGCGGCTACATGCGAGGCAGCAATGTACGCCGGCGGTGGTGGTCGCAGGCGGTCGCCGCGGCGCGTCTGTTCCCTCGAACGGTGACAGACGCGGCCGGGAAGCAGACCGTGGTGTACGACTTCAAAATCCACGAGCTGAGGCACACCGCTGCATCGCTCGCGATCCAAGCAGGGGCCAATATCAAAGCCCTGCAAAATATGCTCGGCCACGAGTCCGCGGGGCTGACATTGGACCGCTACGGCCACCTGTACGGGTCGGACGTTGAGGCGGTCGGAGTCGCCGTCAACGCGCTATTAACTCGTAATTGTGGTCAAAATGTGGTCACCGGCGCCGATTCAGCGGCTAGCTTTAGGGAGCGAAACAGTGCTTGACATGCTCTTTTTCTCTGTGGAGCCTAGGAGATTCGAACTCCTGACTTCTGCCTTGCAAAGGCAGCGCTCTACCAACTGAGCTAAGGCCCCGCACTCCGACCATCGGCCTGGTCGGCGGCCACGTGCCAGACCTCGACACCGCGTCGTGACCGGATTACCACCACCAGCGCGGCGGTCGCCGCCAGCAGTAAAACCAGACTCACGAAACGTCTCGGCAAACACATGGTTGTGGGCCTAGGAGGACTCGAACCTCCGACCTCTTCGTTATCAGCGAAGCGCTCTAACCGCCTGAGCTATAGGCCCGCACGCGCGTACGGCCGAGCGACGAGATTACCCCACCGCAGCGTCCGCACCCAAACCACTAGTCCCGGTCTGCGAGCGTCACCTCGACGCCCCCGATCAGGTCGGTCGTCAGGTTGTAAACGAACGCGCCGATCGTGGCCATGGCGCTGAGCAGCACGATGTTGACCAAGCCGATCAGCACGGCGCCGCCGAAGATGGTGCCGCTGGATACCAAGTCGGCGCTGCTGCCGCTGGTGTTGTTCAGCAGATCACCGACGTTGCTGTTGAGCTTGCTCCATACCCCCATGCCGCCGAGCACCAGGTACAGGAACGCCACCGCGATCATCCAGACGAAGAACAACGCCACCGAAAGCACCAACGAGACCTTCAGCGTGCTCCAGGGATCGATGCGCCGAATCTGCATGCTGGCCCGAACCGGGCCTTGAGACCGCCCGGACACCTGGATGCGCCGTTCCGTTCGCACCGGTGTCGTCGACGTGTCCGGTGGCTGGTCGGCGGCCGGTTGGCGCTGACCGGCGCGCGGGATCGGACCGGACAGGTCGGGTAGTTCGCTGGCGTAGGCCTCGCTGCGCGCCGGCTCCGCCGGCGCCTCGACCTCTGCCGGCGGCGGGGTCTTGGCCGCACCCGGCGCGGCGCTGCCCGAGATGAAGCGGCTCAACCGGGCCTCGGCGTTAGGTGCACCCGAGGTAGCGCCCGTCGGCCGCGGCGCGCGGGGCTTCGGCGCACCCGACGCCGGCCGCCGTTGTGCCGGCGAGGGTCGGGCGCCGGAGCCTTGCGGCGACCGCTTTGCGCCTCCCGGATCGCCCGAGCCAGCCCCGTTCGGGCTCTCGCCCGGTCCGGGATGTCCCGGCTCGTTCGGTGAAGTCACCCCACGGCTCCTAACTGTGCATCCGGCCGCCGGGGCGGTCGGCGATCGCTCACGCGTCGACCGAGTCTAATTGCCCGGGTCCTCCTCGCGCCGCCGCGCGGCGCGCATCGTCACCGCGCTAGCTACCCGAATCGTCGTCGGTATCGACGGCGTCGTCAGCTTCTTCGGCATTACGCGCGATGGCTAACAGTGTGTCGCCCTCGCCCAAGTTCATCAACCGAACACCTTTGGTCTGACGCCCGGCCTTCCGGACCTGCCTGGCCGCCGTCCGGATCACCCCGCCCCCGGAGGTGATCGCGTATACCTCGCTGTCGTCGTCGACGATCAGCGCCCCTACCAGCCTGCCACGACGGGTGTCGTACTGGATCGTCAAGATGCCTTTCCCGCCACGGCCCTGCGCGGTGTACTCCTCGATCGCGGTGCGCTTGGCATAGCCGCCAGACGTCGCGACCAGCAAGAATGTGCCTTCCACGACGACGTTGAGCGACAGCAGGTAGTCGTCGGTGTTGAACCGCATGCCTTGGACACCCGAGGTCGCGCGGCCCATCGGCCGCAGCGCCTCGTCGGTCGCGGAGAACCGGATCGACTGGCCGTTGGCCGAGACCAGCAGCAGGTCATCCTCGGCCGAACACAGCACCGCCCCGACCAGCTGGTCGCCGTCGCGCAGGTTGATCGCGACGATGCCGCCCGACCGGTTGGAGTCGAAGTCGGTGAGCGCGGTCTTTTTGACCAGCCCGTTGCGGGTGGCCAGCACCAGGTACGGGGCGTCCTCGTAGCTCTTGATCTGGATCACCTGGGCGATCCGCTCCTCGGGCTGGAACGCCAGCAGGTTGGCGACGTGTTGTCCGCGCGCCGTCCGCGAGGCCTCCGGCAAGTCGTAGGCCTTCGCCCGGTACACCCGGCCCTGGGTGGTGAAGAACAGGATCCAGTCGTGGGTCGAGCACACGAAGAAGTGCCGCACGATGTCGTCCTGCTTCAGCCCGGCACCCTGTACGCCCTTGCCGCCGCGTTTCTGGCTGCGGTACAGGTCGGTCTTGGTGCGCTTGGCGTAGCCGGTTTCGGTGATGGTGACGACGACGTCTTCGCGGGCGATCAGATCCTCGTCGTTGACGTCGCCGTCGGCGGCGATGATTCGGGTGCGACGGTCGTCGCCGTGCTTCTCGACGAGCTCGGCGAGCTCGTCGCGCACGATCCCGCGCTGCCGCTCCGGCTTGGTCAAAATGTCTTCCAGGTCAGCGATTTCGACTTCGATCTTGGCGAGGTCGTCGATGATGCGCTGGCGCTCCAACGCCGCCAGCCGGCGCAACTGCATGTCCAGGATCGCCTGCGCCTGGATCTCGTCGATGTCGAGCAACTCGATCAGGCCGGCCCGCGCGATATCCACCGTCTCTGACGCCCGAATCAACGCGATCACCTCGTCGAGCGCATCGAGCGCTTTGACCAGACCGCGCAGGATGTGGGCGCGCTCGTTGGCCTTCCGCAACCGGTAGGTGGTCCGCCGGACGATGACGTCGAGTTGATGCTCGACGTAGTAGCGGATCATCTGGTCCAGCCGCAGCGTGCGCGGAACACCGTCGACGATGCTGAGCATGTTGGCGCCGAAGCTGGTCTGCAGCTGGGTGTGCTTGTAGAGGTTGTTCAGCACCACCTTGGCCACGGCGTCGCGTTTGAGCTCGACGACGATGCGCAGCCCGACCCGGTCGCTGCTCTGGTCTTCGATGTTGGCAATGCCGGCCAGCTTGCCGTCGCGCACCTGGTCGGCGATCGAGGTGATGAAGTTGTCGTGGTTGACCTGATACGGCAATTCGGTGATCACCAGGCCCGTCCGGCCGCGCGAATCTTCTTCCACCTCAACAACTCCGCGCATCCGGATGGACCCGCGTCCGGTCTTGTAGGCATCGGATATGCCCTGGGTGCCGACGATCAGCCCCGAGGTGGGGAAGTCGGGACCCTTGACCCGCTGCGTCACCGCGGCCAGCGTCGCCTCTTCGTCGGCGTCGAAGTTCTCCAGGCACCAGAACACCGCCTCGGCGAGCTCGCGCAGGTTGTGCGGCGGGATGTTGGTCGCCATGCCCACCGCGATGCCGCCCGAACCGTTAGCCAGCAGGTTGGGGAACCGGCTCGGCAGTACCGTCGGCTCCTGCACCCGGCCGTCGTAGTTGGGAATGAAATCGACTGTCTCCTCGTCGATTTCGCGCAGCATCTCCATCGCTAACGGCGTCAGCCGCGCTTCGGTATATCTCATCGCGGCCGCCGGGTCGTTGCCCGGTGAGCCGAAGTTGCCCTGACCGTCGACCAGCGGGTAGCGCAGCGACCACGGCTGCGCCATCCGCACCAAGGTGTCGTAGATCGATGCGTCGCCGTGCGGGTGGTAGTTGCCCATCGTCTCGGCCACCGAACGTGCCGACTTGGCGTGGCTGCGGTCCGGGCGGAACCCGGAGTCGAACATGGCGTAGAGCACCCGGCGGTGCACCGGCTTGAGGCCGTCGCGCACCTCCGGCAGCGCACGGCCCACGATGACGCTCATCGCGTAATCGATGTAGCTGCGCTGCATCTCCTGCTGGATGTCGACTGGCTCGATCCGGTCGGCAGCATCACCGCCGGGCGGCAGCGTGGTGTCTGTCATCTAGTCCTCGTCTGGATTCGAATGGGGGAGATCCTTGCGAGCCGTCGGGCTTCGCTAAACATCAAGGAAGCGAACGTCCTTGGCATTACGGGTGATAAAGCTTCGGCGGGCTTCGACGTCCTCGCCCATCAGTATCGAGAACAACTCGTCGGCCGCCGCGGCGTCGTCGAGGGTGACCTGACGCAGCACCCGAACCGAGGGATCCATGGTGGTTTCCCACAGTTCCTTGGCGTCCATCTCGCCGAGACCTTTGTAACGCTGGATGCCGTCGTCGACGTTGATCTTCTTGCCGGCCTTCTTACCCGCCGCCAGCAGGCCGTCGCGCTCACGGTCGGAGTAGGCGAACTCGGGTTCGCTGCGCTGCCACTTCAACTTGTACAGCGGCGGCTGCGCCAGGAACACGTGCCCGTTCTCGATCAGTGGCCGCATGAACCGGAACAACAGCGTCAGCAGCAGCGTCGAGATGTGCTGGCCGTCGACGTCCGCGTCGGCCATCAAGACAATCTTGTGATACCGCAGCTTGGTGATGTCGAACTCGTCGTGGATTCCGGTGCCCAGCGCGGTGATGATCGCCTGCACTTCGGTGTTTTTCAGCACCCGGTCGATGCGGGCCTTCTCGACGTTGATGATCTTGCCGCGCAGCGGAAGAATCGCCTGGAACATCGAATCGCGGCCGCTCTTGGCCGAGCCGCCGGCCGAATCACCTTCCACTACATACAGTTCTGACTTACGTGGATCGGTGGAACGGCAGTCTGCCAGCTTGCCGGGCAGCCCGCCCAAATCGGTAGCGCTCTTGCGCCGCACCAACTCTCGGGCCTTTCGGGCCGCGATCCGGGCTTGCGCAGACGACACCGCCTTGTTCACCACGGTTTTGGCGTCACTGGGGTTGGCTTCGAACCAGTGCGAGAGCTTGTCATTGCATGCCTTCTGCACGAACGACTTGACTTCGGTGTTGCCCAACTTGGTCTTGGTCTGGCCCTCGAACTGCGGTTCGCTGATCTTGACCGAAATGACCGCGGCCAAGCCCTCGCGGATGTCGTCGCCGGTCAGGTTGGGGTCTTTGTCTTTCAGCAGCTTCTTGTCTTTGGCGTACTTGTTCACCACCGACGTCAACGCAGCGCGGAAGCCCTCCTCGTGGGTGCCACCTTCGTGGGTGTTGATGGTGTTGGCGAAGGTGTGCACCGACTCCGAATAGCCTGCGTTCCACTGCATCGCGATCTCGACCTCGTGACCGGGACCCTTGTCGGAGAAGTCGACGATGCTGCTGTGGATCGGGTTCTTGGTGCGGTTGATGTGCTTGACGAAGTCGACCAGGCCACCGGCGTAATGGAATGTGCGGTGTTTGACCTTCTGGGGGGCCTTTGACTCCGCCGCCTTCTCTTCGGCCGATTTCGGCGCCTCGGCGGTGTCGCTGACGACTTCGTCGACCACTTCCTCGGCGGCGACGCGCTTGTCCACCAAGTCGATGGTCAATCCTTTGTTGAGGAAGGCCATTTCCTGCAGCCGCCGGGCCACGGTCTCGAAGTCATACTCGGTGGTTTCGAAGATGTCCGGGTCGGCCCAGTATCGCACCGTGGTGCCGGTCTTCTTGGTCTTCTCGCCCTGCTTGAGTGTGCCGGGTACCGAACGGTCGTAGTACTGCGCCCACTCGTAGCCGTCGCGGGAGATCTCGACCTCGAGGCGGGTGGACAACGCGTTGACCACCGAGACGCCGACGCCGTGCAGGCCGCCCGACACCGCGTAGGCACCGTCGTCGCCGCCGAACTTGCCGCCGGCGTGCAACTGGGTCATCACGACGTCGACGGTCGGGATGCCCGTCGCGTGCATCGCCACCGGAATACCGCGGCCATCGTCGGTGACTTCGACGGCGCCGTCCTCGAGGATCTTCACGTCGACTTTGGTGGCATAACCGGCCATCGCCTCGTCCACCGCGTTGTCGACGACCTCCCAGACCAGATGGTGCAGGCCACGCTCACCGGTCGATCCGATATACATGCCCGGTCGTTTGCGAACGGCCTCCAACCCTTTAAGAACCTGGATGTCCCCGGCGTCGTATGAGTTGCGGGCCTTCTTCTGGGCAGCCACGGTCGGAAAGCTCTCCTTGGGGTTGCGCGCGGGTAGTCCAATGACTGTGCGCTGGTTTCCTCGCCAGTCTACCTACAACAGCCGGTAGCACCGATTCTGCGAGGGTGTTTCTACACAGCTATCTTCGCCGTGTGCGGAATTTCTCGCTCTAGGCCTCGTCCTGACGCTTGACGAGCCAAGTCGCGGGCTTGTGACGGCCCTCAGCGGATCGTTCGATCGCTCAACCATACGTGTCACGAGGCCCCCGTCCGGCGATGTGCAGCGCGCCCTTCCGCCAGGATGGCGCGACCGGGCCGGTGATCTTCAATGTGTTCACCACGCCGTCGCCTACCGCGGCCGCGATCTTCGCCAGCACTTGCGCCTGGATGATCCTCAGCTGCGTCGCCCAGGCCGTCGATTCCGCGGACACGCTCAGCACTCCGTCGCGCAGTGCGGTCGGGGTCGCGTGCTCGGCGATGTGTTCACCGACCACCGCCGGCCACTGGCCGAACACCGCGCCTTCGGCCACCCGCGGCGACCAGCCGCGCTTCTTCGCCACGTCGCGGGCGATGCTGCCGAGCGGCTGCGGATCGCGGCCGTCCGGGCCCGGGCCGGACCAGCGGCGGCGGCTTCCCGCGCCGGCGACGCGGCGGGTGGGCGGCAGGCGACGGCCGCGCCCTACATCTTTGCCTTGGGTGCGCGCCGCGCCGCGAGCCTCTTCCAACGCACGCCGCACCATGTCCATCCCCGGCAGCCCGCTCAATCGTTCCGGCGGCCCGGCGTCGGACGTCTCGTCGCGATCCATCAGGTCTGTACCTCCGACACCGGTCCGCTGTCGCCGTCATGCAGTGCGATGGTCACTCGCTCGGCATCCCAGTCGTGGGGGACGTCGTCGAGGACCGCCGCCGTCACCAGCACCTGCTCTGCCGACGCCGCGGCCGCGGCCAGTGCCTCCCGGCGGCCCGCGTCGAGTTCGGCGAAGACGTCATCGAGTAATAGCACCGGATCGCTTCCGTCGGCGCGCAACAGTTCATAGGACGCCAGCCGCAGCGCCAACGCCATCGACCACGATTCACCGTGGCTGGCAAAGCCTTTCGCGGGTTGCTCACCGAGACGTAGCTCGAGGTCGTCGCGGTGCGGACCAACCAGGCACACGCCGCGCTCCAACTCGGCGTCCCGGCGCTGGGCCATCTGCTCCAGCAGTGCCGCGCGCAACTGTTCGACATCGGTGGAGCCGGTCTCGACGTCGACGCTGGCGCGGTAACTGATCGCGGCCGGCCGCGACGCCGGCGCCAACAGTTGGTAGCTCTTCTGCACTTCGGGTGCTAACTCGTTCACCAGATCGATCCGGGCGGCCATCAGCTCTGCGCCGTGGGCGGCCAGATGCCCGTCCCAAACATCAAGCGTGTCAAGGGAACCGCGGTCGCCCCGAAACCGCGCGCCGGACGCGGACTTCAGTAGCGCGGTGCGCTGGCGCAGAACTTTTTCGTAGTCAGCCCGCACAGCGGCCACGCGCGGTCGGCGCACCGCGGCCAGATCGTCGAGGTAGCGGCGCCGATCCGACGGGTCTCCGCGGACGAGGGCCAGGTCCTCGGGCGCGAACAACACTGCCCGGAGCACACCGATCACCTCGCGCGGACTGCGCACCGGCGACCGATTCAACCGCGCTTTGTTGGCTCGCCCGGCAGCGATCTCCAGGTCGACGGCACATTCGCGGCCGTCATTCACCACGATCGTCGACACCACCGCCCGTGGGGCGCCGACCCGGACCAGCGGTGCATCCGTCGCTACCCGATGCGAACCCAAAGTCGACGAATACCACAGCGCTTCAACAAGATTCGTTTTTCCATAGCCATTGGGCCCGACGAACACCGTCCGCCCCGGCGTCAATTCGAGCTCGGCGTGTGCCCACGACCGGAAATCCCGCAAGCCCAGATGTCGGACGTACACCTAACCGCTAACCAGGAAGACGGACTGGCATCAACAGATAGACGTAGTCGGTCGAAACCGCCGGGAATGGTCCGTTGTCGGTAGGTTGTGGATCGTCATCGCCGGCCGGCCGCAGCACCGCGGGTCGGCTCGGCGTGGTGAAGCCGAACGACACCCGCTCAGAGTGCAGCGATCCCAGCCCGTCGGTCAGGTATGTCGGGTTGAAGGCGATCGTGAGTGGTTCGCCGACGAAATCGACCGCGACGTCCTCTTCGGCCCGGCCGACGTCGTCGGCACCGGCCGACAGCCGCAGGACATCGTCAGAGAATTCCATCCGGACCTGCGCACCGCGATCGGCAACTAGCGCGACTCGCTTGATCGCCTCGGTCAATTCCGGCACACCGATCGTGGCTACCGCGGTGTGTTCGGTCGGCAGCAGTTGGCGGAACTTGGGGAACTCCGCATCCAGCAGCCGGGTCGTACTGCGCTTTCCGTTCCCGCTGATTCCGAGCAATCCGTCCTTGCCGACGGTCGGTCCGGACCCCAACGACAAATGGACTTCGGCGCCGTCGGTTCCGGTCTTTGCTGCCTCGGCCAGTGTCTTGGCCGGCACCAGTACGGCCGCCTCGATGTCGGGTCCGGCCGCCGACCAGGTCAGCTCGCGAACCGCTAACCGGAACCGATCGGTGGCGGCCAACACGACCGCTTCACCGGAAATCTCAACCCGGATCCCGGTCAGCATCGGCAGCGTGTCGTCGCGGCCGGCCGCCACGGCGACCTGGCTGATCGCCTCGGCGAACAGATCCGCTGACAACGCGCCAGTCTCCTCGGGCAAGGCGGGCAGCGTCGGGTAATCCTCGACGGCCATCGTCGGCAGCGAAAACCTTGCACTTCCGCAGCTCAACGAAACCCGGGTGCCTTCCACCTGCACGTCAACGGGTTTATTGGGCAACGCCCGAGTGATATCGGACAACAGCCGGCCTGACACTAAAACTGTTCCCGGAGAAGCGATTTCGGCCGCCAGGCGAACTTCGGCGGAAACTTCGTAGTCGAATCCGGAGATGGTCAGGCCGTCGTCCGAGCCGGTCAGCAACACACCGGCGAGCACCGGCACCGTAGGCCTGGCGGGCAGCGTCCGCGCCACCCATGCCACCGCATCAGCGAAGTCTTCGCGCACCAAGCGAAACTTCAAGTCGGTTACACCGACTGTGGTCGTCGCCACGTCCATTGCGTCCCTTCATCACCTCGAACAACAAGGCCAACTTCAGCGGCTCTACCCCCGGTGGAGTGCGATGTCCCCGCTGACGGACGCCTCTGCCCGTAACCCGCCTCGACGACCCAAACGGCAGTCGAACCACAACCGTAGAGCCTTGAGCGCCATCTTGAAAGCTAATCGGAATCAATGACACTCGGGGCGTTCTGGCGTTGACGTGCGGGTGTGGAACACCCCGTCCCCAGGTGCCTTTTCCAAGAACAAATTACGGAGATATCTCAGTAACAGTATTAAGGCCTGTGCACGTTGGGGACAGCATGCCGTCTGTGCTGCTGGAGTGAGTCGGCCGACTGTGGATGACGAGTGGATGGTTGTGTGGTTCGTGTGTAGCGGTTGGGGATCACCCGCGGTTGTGCACGCAGGGTGGATGGCGGGGGAGGAGCGCAAGCAGGTTGCGCACAGGCATATCCACAAGCAGCGGTGTGACTGGTGGGTTGGCAGTGCCCAAAGTTTTTTTGGTTTTGGCCGGCGCTCAGCGCTTCGACCGCTGCCGAATCCGCGTGGTGAGTTCCTTGACGTGATCGAAGACTTCGCGTCGGTGGGCCATTTCCGAGAGGATCTTCTTCTGGGCGTACATCACTGTCGTGTGGTCGCGGCCGAACGCCTGACCGATCTTCGGCAGTGACAGGTCGGTCAGTTCGCGGCACAGGTACATCGCGATCTGCCGGGACTGTGCCAAGGCCCTGGTCTTACCCGGGCCGCGCAGTTCCTCGACGGTGGTGTCGAAGTACTCAGCGGTGGCCGCCATGATGGTGGCCGCGCTGATCTGCATGGTGCTGGCATCGGCGATCAGGTCGCGCAGCACGATCTCGGCCAGCGCCTTGTCAATCGGAGTCTTGTTCAGCGACGCGAACGCGGTGACGCGGATGAGCGCACCCTCGAGTTCCCGGATGTTGCGTTCGATGCTGCTGGCGATCAGTTCGAGCACATCGTCGGGCACCGCCAGGCGTTCCATCTGAGCTTTCTTGCGCAGAATGGCGATGCGCGTCTCTAGCTCCGGCGGCTGGACATCGGTGATCAGGCCCCATTCGAACCGGGTCCGCAGCCGGTCTTCCAACGTGGCCAGCTGCTTGGGCGGTCGGTCGGAGGAGATGACGATCTGCTTGTTGGCGTTGTGCAGCGTATTGAAGGTGTGGAAGAACTCTTCCTGGATACCTTCTTTACCTTCGATGAATTGGATGTCGTCGACCAGCAGGACGTCGACATCGCGGTAGCTGCGTTTGAAGGCGACCTTGCGATCGTCACGCAACGAGTTGATGAAGTCGTTGGTGAATTCCTCGGTGGATACGTACTTGACCCGCATGCCGGGGAACAGTCGTTGCGCGTAGTTGCCGGCCGCATGTAGCAGGTGGGTTTTGCCGAGACCGGACTCGCCCCAGATGAACAACGGGTTGTAGGCGCGGGCGGGGGCTTCAGCAATCGCGAGCGCGGCTGCGTGCGCGAACCGATTCGAAGCGCCGATGACAAAAGTGTCGAAGGTGTAGCGCCGATTCAGGCTGGTGCCGCCGGAGGCCTCCGGGTCGCTGCTGTGCGGACGCTCGGTGAAGTAGTTGGGCCAGTTTTGATGCGCGCTGTCGAGGACCTCGAGGTCTTCCTCGACGTCATCTGCTTCGGCGGCCCAGTCCTCGGGCGGCGTGCCGGCGCCGTCGTCGGGTTCATCGTTGGAGAGGGCGGCGATACGGACGCCGAGCTCGATTTGTTGGCCAAGCCGGCGGCTGAGCGCCTCGGTGATCTGGGTACGAAGGTGACGTTCGATCTCGTTCTGCACAAAGCTGCTCGGCACCGACAGCAGAGCAAACCCTTCGACGATCTGCAGCGGCTGCACCAGGTTCAACCACGCGCGTTGCTGTGGTGTCAGTGGGGCGACGTACTGTTCGCCGTTGATGTCGGCG
>Ga0209139_10000297_pt1 | contig 16604 bp, 18 predicted proteins | sample BogFormECP14_OM3_FD_188246 | JGI IMG/M metagenome (GOLD analysis project Ga0209139, IMG submission 188246) | Bog forest soil microbial communities from Calvert Island, British Columbia, Canada - ECP14_OM3 (SPAdes) (version 2) | ecosystem: Environmental > Aquatic > Freshwater > Wetlands > Bog ...
GTGCGCCCCGATACACTTCCCAGCAAACATCAAACGCCAGCTCCGGTTTAACGCTCATGGCTCCTCCGCCGCACAGCGCACGCTCAGCGCGCTCGTTGCCTTCAGCCCAGCATCGCCAAGAACCTCCTCCGTCCCGCCCGCGAGCTCATACGCCGTCAGCAACTCGCCGAGCGCCGCGGCCTTCGCCCACTTGCACGCGTTCTCGTTTTGCGCCGCCGGTCACGCTTCGGTTTCCGCCCCGTCGCGCGCCGATCCTGCATCACCGAGTACTCCCACACCGCGCCAAATCCCTCCGCGCGCATCGCTTCGTTCAGCGTTCTGCACCGCTTCCGCACCTCGTACGCTCCAAACTGCGGCTTGCGCATGTGCCGCAACTGCGCCGAAATGCTCGCTGGCGGGTAATGCGTCAACTTCGCCAGCTCATCCAGCGTCAACCACGTCGCGCACTGCCCCGCACTTAACATTACGTCCCGAATCACCTCCCGCTGCCTTCGCAGAACCACCGCACCCGCTTCCTTTTCCTTCGTCCTCCGCATCGCCTCGCCTCCTCTCCCGCGTTCAATCTTCTTTCGCAGGAAACTCGTCGTCCGCGCCGCCGCTCTCGGCGTCCTCTCGCGCCGCCCCTAAAATCTCCTCGCGCGGTGTATGCCGCACATTTGCCTCAACCTCTCTTCGCACATCGGTTCCCACTTCTTCGTCCACTTCTGTTTCGACTTCGGCTTCCTCGTTTTCCACATCAAGTGGCCAAGCCGTGCGGTCCGGGTCCTCGTAATCCCCCGCGCAAGCACTACACGCACGCAGCGTGTCAAGTGAAGCGCCCAAGCCTTCAGAAACCGCGCCCCTTAGCCGCCATCCACTCACGTCGCCCCTCCCGGTTGGAAAGTTTTCCACAGATTTCCACAAGGCTATTACCGCTAAGTACTCTTGACACGATGTACTTACATGCTAATGTTCGACGCGTCCCCTATCGGAGGCCTATGACCACCCGAGTGTCCCAGCCACCTTGGGAGTTCCTGCTTTCCGCTTCGCGGAGTTCCCTGCAGAGCTTTGAACTCTCGCGTTTGGCACGTGCCGCCAATCTCCGCAAGGAGGTTGGCGCCCTGCTTGATCAGTGGATGGAAGAAAACGCCGCCGCCATGCTCGCGCGACTGCTTCTGCAGCAGCGGGAACGCTCTCCGCGAGGGGTGGATCTTCTCTCCGACGGCGAAGCCCGCAACAACGGCGCGCATTCCGCGTCCGATAATTTTCTCTCGGATCGAGCCGCTTCCCAGCCCGTAAACCGCGGCCCATCCTGAGGTTTTGCATGGAAGTTGCCGATTGGTCGACGTTCTAGAGCTAAATGTGCCGCCGACGCCCGGCTCTGCCGCGCAACGCAAACGTGTGCGCGGCAGAGCCCGCGCACACGCGCCCGCACCAGTCACGGCCCCTCGCCGCGCCACCGCCTCCCACTCCTGCACCTTCGCAACTGCCGCGTTCTTCATCGCGCCCTCCTCCAACCGCAAGCCGCCACAGACTTACGTCTTGGCTGCTTTATATGCGTTAGAAGACACGGATGTTTGAGAGCGAGTGGCACGCTTCTAAATGCGCGAGGCACAAAAATAGCGAGGCTCTTTGCGCACACGATGACGCGAAGAACTAAACTATCGAAGTTTTAGGAGTTGCTGGCTTTAACGCGCGGCAGGAGCAGCAGCCGTGGCCGGCTGTTTTTCCAGTAGCTGCTCTTTGCGGTAAATCAAAGAGTTGATGTCGTAGGTCGCGAGTTCGAATCCGTGCCCATGCGTAATCGCATCGGTGGGGCACGCTTCAACACAATATCCGCAGAAAATGCATCGCGAATAATCGATATTGTAGACGCTGGCGTAGCGCTCACCCGCGGAGATCCGGCTGGCATCCGTATTTTCAGCGGCCTCAATGTAAATGCAGTTCGCCGGGCAAGCCGCGGAACACAGAAAGCATCCAACGCACTTCTCCAGCCCGGATTCGTCGCGATGCAACACATGAATCCCGCGATAGCGCGGCTGAAAATGCACCGGCTCGAACGGATAATTCTCCGTGACCGTCTTACGAAACATATTTCGGAAAGTGACGCTGAAACCCTGCACCAGCGTTGTGAAGGTCTCGCCGACTTCTCGGAGGATGGAGGCCATAAACTAGGAGTCTAGCAAACGCCTCGCGCCCCGGCAAATACCTATGTTCTGCGAACGCAGTGGGCAGATCACCCTTTCAACGACTCGATGATCTGCTTTCCGTGAAAGCGCCCATTTTCGATGAAAATCTCCCCAGTGTGCCGCCCGCCAATCACTACACCAGCCAGGTGAATCCCAGGCACATTGCTTTCCAGACTGTTGGGGTCAAGCGCGGGCTTACGCGTCTCGGGATCCAGATGAACTCCCAAGCTCTCGATGAAAGTGAAATCCGGGTGATAGCCGGTCAGCGCAAAAACCTGTTTGGCGGGCAGCCGCTTTTCACCCTCGCCATTCTGCACGACCACTTCATCTGCCGTAATTTCTTTCACGTGCGTTTGAAACAGGCCTTTCACCTGACCGGCTTTAATCCGGTTTTCGATGTCCGGCCGCACCCAATACTTGATCGTCCCACCGAGCTCTGCGTTCCGATGCACGAGCGTGACGCGCACGCCATTGCGATATAAGTCCAAAGCCGCTTCCGCAGCGGAATTCTTTCCCCCGATGACAACTACGTCCTGGTTCCAAAATTCGTACGGCTCAGTGTAGTAGTGCGAAACGTGCGGCAAATTCTCGCCCGGAATATTCATGATGTTCGGAAGGTCGTAGTAACCCGTCGCCACATTGATCTTTTTACCTGCGTATCGCTGCTCGATTCCCTTTTCCGTCTGCGTCACCACCGTAAAATTGCCGTCGTGGCCGTCGGCGCGTATCACGCGCTCGAATAGTCGCAACTCAAGACCGAAATGCTCCGCCGCCTTACGGTAATACTTCAAGGCTTCCGTGCGCACAGGCTTCTCCGCGGCGCTGACCAGCGGCAAATCGCCGATCTCCAGCAGTTCCGGCGTGGTGAAGAACACCATGTTGACAGGGTAATGGAAAATCGAATTGCACAAGCAGCCTTTGTCGATCACCAAAGGCCGCATTCCCGCGCGTCGCGCCTCGATGGCGCACGCCAAGCCGGTAGGTCCGGCACCAATGCAAATGATGTCGTAGGTAGCCATAAGTTTTTTAGTTTGCAGGGAGTCGCAAGGAATTGCAAATTCGCGAGGTTTTTATTGAGTTTTTGGCAGTTCCAGAATGTCCGTTAGTTCGCGCCGGAAGGATTCCAGCTCTTTCACCCGGTCGGGCGTGGCCGCCAATTCCGTTTTCTTCCACACGAACACTTCGCCAGCCCCGCGCTTAAGCCGAACGCTCAAATTCCCATCGACCAGGTAAGTCGGCGGAGCCAGCACCCTTAGTCCGCCGTTAGGCACGGGCGCTAGAATAGCCGCGCAATCCCCGCGGCGCATGCACAGAGCGCTCTCATAAGGCGGAATCGCAATGGGCCGAAACCCCGCCGCAAAAATCCTCTCCACAATTTCCATTTGCTGAGGACTAAGTTCGGTCATGAGGTAGGACAGACTTCAGTCTGTCTCCCGTGAAGTTTACTCAAGCAAGCATCAAGCCGCCGTAGAATCCGCCGCTTCCGCCGAAGTCCCCTCAAGCTGCGAAAGTATCTCGTGCAAAGTCACAATCAATTCGTCCCTTGAAACATGGCTCTTCTTAAACTGAATCCGAAACTTGAACGTCTCACTCTCCGGCTCGAACTGAAAAATAAACGGCTGCGGCCGCTGCGGACCGCCCTGCTCATCACGCCGTTCGCGCCGCGCCTCGTCGCGCGTCAAGCCACCTTGCATAATGCGGTGCAACATCTCGATCATCTTTTTCTCAGTCGGCTGACGCGCGATCTGCAGCAACAACGACTTCGAGACGATCCCATGCTCCACGCATTTCTTCCGCAAAGACTCGGGAATATTCCTCAGCGACAAAGTCTCCGTAACGGAAGACCGCGCCCGCCCAATCTTTCGCGCCACATCTTCATGCGTGTATTCAAACTGTGTCGCCAAACGATGCAACCCGTCCGCTTCTTCGAAAGCCGTCAGATCCTTGCGCTGAATATTTTCAATCAGTGCGATTTCCAAAGTCTCCGCATCGTCAGCCATCTTCTCGATGCAAGGCACTTCGCGCAGCCCCGCCGCACGCGATGCGTGGTACCTCCGCTCGCCAGAAATGATGTAATAGCAATCTTCGCGTGGCACAAACCGCACCAGCAAAGGCTCAAGCACACCCTTCTCGCGGATCGACTCCGAAAGCTCGCGCAAATCTCCCAACGCCTTGCGCGGCTGGTCAGGATTCGGCCGGATCTGATCCACAGGGATCATCCGTCCGACCGCCGCTCCGCTATAACTCGTCAGTGATTCGACGTAGTGCGCGTCATGCCGCATCTTCAGCGTGACGGGTAACCCGATCCTCTTCGACACGTTGGATAACCTCCCCAGCCAGTTTCTTATACTCGATAGCGCCGGGTGATTTCGGCGCAAACGTTAAAATCGTTTCTTTGTAAGCCGGACTTTCTTCAAGCCGCACGTTCTTGCTGATCTTCGTCTTGAACAGCACTTCCCCGAACACTGTGCGAATCTGCCCGTGCGTATCCCGCGAAATATTCGTGCGCTTGTCAAACAAAGTGATGACCACACCCAGAACCTTCAACCCCGGATTGGGGCGCGCTCGAATTCTTTCGTACGTTTCCAGTAAATCGTCTGTTCCTTCGATCGCAAAGTAAGCCGCCTGAATCGGCACGAGCAAATGCGTCGAAGCCACCAGCGCATTTACCGTCAAAATTCCCAACGATGGCGGCGTATCCAGCACAATGTAATCGTATTCCTTCAAAATCGGCGCCAACGAATCCTTCAGCCGGTAAGGCGCGTCAAATTGCCCCGCAAGCACCTGCTCCAATTTCGCCAGCGCCAGCCGCCCCGGCCCGAGAAACAGCATCGGATCCTTTGTCGGCTTGGTTACGGACGCCATCGTTGTGCGGCTTTCGCTCAGCACTTCGAACATCGACGTGGCAATTTCGCCCGAATTGAAAAATGCAATCGTGGAATTCGCCTGCGGATCGAGGTCAATCAAAAGGGTGCGCTTGCCGCGGTGCGCCAGCGCCGCCGACAGATTAATCGCCGTCGTCGTTTTTCCAACTCCACCTTTTTGATTCGCTACGGTGATGATGGCAGTCATTCGCTTCTGCCTCCGCCTATGCGCATGGCAATCCGCGCCGACGTGATCCGGCAACCCGGTCCCTATATGTGGGTGCTGCTTCCAGAAAGCCCCCTAGACCTAGGCCAACTCTACGTTCGCAACCCATTCCAGTGCAAGGGAAAAGTAAAAATTCAGAACGATTTCAGTGGAAAACTCAGAAGTTCAGTTTTGGGAAATTCAGCGGCACCGACAAGTCCGGCAGGTTCGTGCGGAATTTTTATGCCAAACAAAACGGGATGATCGAGAAGACAGTAGAAGGCTCGCGTTCCGCGGCTAGAAATCTATGCCCCAGAAATCCATCGCCGCATCCTGCAGTTCCAAACCCAATTCCCATCCCGCCCGGCCTTGGTGCCCTCGCCAGATCAAGACGACTTCGCACGCATTCTTATTCACCAGATTCACCAGAAGCAGCCGTTCCCCTACCGGAAAGCACTGAGGAATAACCGCCAGGCATCCCTTCGTGCTCGCGTCCACCGTGTAACCCTCCGCGCGCATCGCGCGGCCATCCTCCGCCCACTCCACCGCGACCGGCACACGCGAATTAACGCGCACTCCCGCCCGCGCGTTCTGCATGCGTGCCTCAAACCTGGATACATTCGCTACGGCCACGGTTCTCTCCTGCGTTTGCCGGCTCGGAAGCGGCCCAGCAATTCGCCATCCCTCGTTAAATTGCCCGCTAAAATTGCCAAAAAATTGAAGTTAGACCAAACGCGTCGTTCCCGAAGCGCACAAAAGAAGCACTCTCCGCAGACTACGTTTCGCCCCATCTCCGGTCAATGGAACTTCCGGCCTAGAACGTCTTCAGAGTTACTGTTCTCTGCGTTCCCCAAAAGCGCCCGCGCCGTTCTGTTTCAAGACGCCTAACCACCCGATGTTTGCGCCTGCCCGTCGCCACACCTTACACTCGTTACTCTTGCTCCCTGGCTTATGATTCGTTCCCAAACCATCCGCGCCGAACTAGGCCCCACTCTGCGCCTGGCCCTCCCTCTCGTCCTCGCCGAACTCGGCTGGATGACCATGGCCATCGTCGACACCATGATGGTCGGCCGTCTTCCCAACAGCGCGGTAGCCATCGCCGCCGTCAGCCTCGGCGGCATCCTCGTCAACGTCCTCAGCTTCTTCGGCGGCGGCCTGCTTGTCGGTCTCGACACCCTCGTCTCGCAAGCCTTCGGCTCCGGCCAGCGCGAAGACTGCCATCGCTCCCTCGTTCACGGCATCTATCTCAGCCTGGCGCTTGCGCCGCTATTGATGGTTCCCGTCTGGTATTTCGAGCCTCTCCTCCGCGCCATGCACATCGCGCCAGAGGTCATCGCCCTAGCCGTTCCCTACTCAAAAGCACTGGCATGGGGAACCCTCCCGCTGCTTCTCTATTTCGCCGTCCGCCGCTGCATGCAAGCCATGGACATTGTGCGCCCCATTGCGTTCGCCCTCGTCACCGCAAACCTCATCAACGCCGGCGGCAACCTCATCCTCATCTACGGCAAATTTGGCGTACACGCCATGGGAGCGGTCGGTTCCGGATGGTCCACGTCCTGGGCGCGCATTTACCTGTCCGCAGTCCTAGTCGGCTATCTTCTCTGGTACGACCGCCGTCACCGCACCCGTCTGCTCCGCACTCCCATCCAACCCGACTTTCGACGCATCCGCCGTCTAATCGCACTCGGTCTTCCCACCGCCATGCAAATCACGCTAGAAGTCGGCGTCTTCGCCCTGGTCACCGCCCTGATCGGCCGTCTGGGGGCCGTCGCGCTAGCGAGTCACCAGATCGCGCTGAACACCGTCTCCTTCACCTACATGGTCCCGCTCGGCATCTCCTCCGCCGCCGCAGTTCGCGTAGGCCAAGCCATCGGACGCAAAGATCCGCAGGGCGCAGCCGCCGCAGGCGGCACCGCCATCTTCCTCGGCGCCGCGTTCATGACCGCCATGAGCATCGTCCTGCTCATCATTCCCCGCTGGATCGCTCGCGCCTACACCCCCGACCAGGCCATCATCCATAGCACCGTCTACCTGCTCGCCGCCGGCGCCGCCTTCCAACTCTTCGACGGCCTGCAAACCGTCGCCACCGGCGCACTCCGCGGCCTCGGCGACACCCGCACACCCATGCTCTGCCACTTCACCGCCTACTGGATCATCGGCCTACCGTTGGGCTACTGGCTCTGTTTCCGCCGCGGCTGGGGCGCCTTCGGCCTCTGGGCCGGCCTGAGCCTCGCCCTCATCCTCATCGGAATCGTTCTGCTCATCGTCTGGCAGCAAAGAGTCCGGCATCTCGCTATTTCCCTCCCGAAAAACGCTTATCCCGTCAATAGTCCGGCCGGCCAGTTTTGACGTTTCCATACTCCCCTTACCTGCTACGTCACTCACCAAGATAGATAAAAAGCTCCCTGCTTTCTCGCCTCTACACTGGAGGTAATTCAAATCCTGCGGTGATTCCGGCCACCTTTGCAGACTTCCGCCGGCGAAAGGGTGACAAGCCATGCGTCGACGCTCGTGGTGGAAACGCTTGCTCTATCCAATCCTTTTCATTCTCGCTCTTCTCGGCGGTGCCCTATCCGCCCGCGCGCAATCGACTTCGGACGACGCCGACGAGGACGCCAAGCCCACGCCCGCTCTAAATCTGAATATCGTTTTCTCTGAAGATGGCTCGACGAAAGTTAACTTCTTCGCGTTCGGACAACCAAGCACCACCTCCGAAATAAAAACCGCCCTCGAGTCCTCGCTGAGCTGCACCCTGCATGACAAAACACCATTTGGTGCACCGAGCGTCCAGTTCTACAGCGGTTCTTGCACGCCCTCGTTCCAGCGGACTTCCATGCTCCGCGAGTTCAGACTCGCCACCGCGCCGTTGCGAAAATACGCCCTCGATCATCAGATTGGTTTGCTGAACCTTACTGTTCACCTGCCCGACGTAGAGATCCGAGAAACCATCCCGCCGGCTCCGATGCCGACGCTTCCTTTCGCCAAAACACCAGCGACCTTTCAGCGCTTTGCGGAACTCAATCGCACCTATTCCTGGCACACCGATTCCACCATCCCCGGCTTCGTTACCGTACGTTTCGGCCTCTCTTCCAAATCCGTCGCTCGCGCGGAATACACATTCGTCGCCATTCTCTTCCTTCCCGCTTTGCTCGTCTCTTGGATGGGCCGCAAAGCGCTCGCCAGCGAGGCGCAAGACAAAGCCGTCGTCTGGTTCGCCTACATGCGCTATCTCCGGTGGACCCTCAGCTTTTCTCTCCTTGCCTGGTGGAGCGCGGCATATTCGTTGCATCTGGCGGAGATTTTGCAATTTCTCTCGGCGGGCACGAGGCTTGCTCCCCTGTGGGACTACGCAGTGACGCCCATGGTCGTCAATTGGTTCCCGCCTGCCATCATCTGGGTTCTCTGCCTGGCGTTGTCGCATCCCGTCCAAACGAAACTCCGCGGCCTTGCCTGGACTCGCGGCGAACTGGCCATGCAAGGCGTGTACTCCGTCTGCGCCTCGCTATTGCCCATCGCCTTGTTCCTCACCGGCATTACCACCATGGCCAAAAGCTCCGTGCGCAGCGGAATGCTCTGGATGGTCGCCGCCTTTGCGGTCTCTATCATTGCAAGCCGGGCTCTCCAAAAGTTCCTCGGCATGCAGCCGCAGGCCCTTACCACCGGCGATTTGCGCGATCGCGCTTTCGCCATGGCCCGGCAGCTGGGCGTCAAACTCCAACAGGTCTACGTCATCCCTTCCGGTAAAGGTCAGATGGCCAACGCCTTTGCGCGCCGCGGAAACGTAATCTCTTTCACGGACTTCCTCTTGCAGCGCATGACCCGCCGCGAAGTGAATTACGTTCTCGGCCACGAGATGACCCACCTGAAGCTCGGTCATCCCGGCAAAATCGCCATGGCCGGCGTGCTCAGCTATTTTGCAGCGTTAACAGCCTTGTCTTTCGTCGCGCCCTTTCTTCATCTCTCCCCGTTTCTACACTACGCGTTGCTCGTAGTTATCGTCACGCTTGTCCCCTATTTTTGGTCCCGCCGCTTCGAATACGCCGCCGACGCCGGCGCCGTCGAAGTCACGGGCGACCCGCAAGCGGCCATCGCCGCGCTCTTCAAAATCGCCCAGCTGAACATGCTGCCCATTCATTGGAGCGACTGGAGCGAAAAATGGCTCACGCACCCGTCTTCTCTCCGCCGCGCACACGCCATCGCCCGCAAAGCCGGCATCCCGCTCGAACAGGTCCCAGATATTGCGCAAGTAGCCGCAGCCGCTGACGACCACTACGTACTCCCCGAAACGATCGCTCCTGGCGCCAAAGTCCATTCGACACACACAAAGCAAGGCGGCAGCCTGGTCGTCGCGTTCTCCATGCTTGCCGTACTGATTTTCACGCCCGCGGCCTTCGCCTTCTTCGCCCATCGTTTCGTTCACACCACGCCGCTGCGCCCTCTCGTCTTTCTCGCGGGATTTGTCACGACCATCGCCATGTATTACGTGTCCGCAAATTTCTTACCGCCGATGCGGCTTCCTAAACTCGTTGCTTCCCTGAAAACCAAGCTGGCCAAAGAAGGAATTCTCGCCGACGCGTGGGATGGCGTTTTCGTCGGCCTCGCACCAGCTGCCGCGCCTCGCAGCTACGAGTTGAATACCAACTGGGATCTCGGCTGCCTCTTTCTCCGCTCCGATCGCCTCTGCTACTGGGGCGAAGAAACAAAATTCTCTCTGCGCCCCGACCAAATCACCGCCATCACCGTGGCTCAAGGTATGCCCGGATTGATTCGCCCCCGCCGCATCTATTTCGCTTGGAAAGACGACGAACTCGGCACCAGCGGCGTCTTCAACATTGGCTGTGTCAACGGAGCGTCCACCCTCGGTCTTCGCAAACAGTCTTCCCAGCTAGCCGAACGCCTGATGACGTGGTGGAAGACGTCGCCCACCACACGTCCGTTACCGGCTCCGCTCGCGGCATTGCGTTCGCCACAAATCGGCGCCGTCACGGGAGCTAATCCCCGAAGCAGCGCCAAACCCGCTAAAGTCTTCAAAGAACTTCTCTGGACCGGCATCTACGCCGTTGTGGGAGCGGTCCTGTGCGGTCTGCCCTTTCACTTCACGCAATTTCTCCTGTTCCGGATGATCGAGCCCGCCGGCAGAATTGAGGTGTTTCGCTCGCCCGGCTCTGGCTGGTATGTAGTGGCCGTCGCTCTCGTCGTTCGCGTCATCGCCCTGATCCCGATCCTGAGTTACAAAGACGCCGCCGTCGTTACGCTTGCACCTTCGCGCCCACAATCCTCGCAGGCGCCGGCAACATCGAACACGAAAGCCGAGCCGGCCGAAGTCGAAAGCGACAAGGTCCTTTCGCGCTAGCGCAAAGCGCATGAAAGCAAGTTTCGTACTGCCTGTTCAGAGAATCGGCTTAACCGTCGTTTGGCAGGAAGTGCTTGCAGAGACCTTACATCTTGTAGCGCCCGAGGTCGTCATCCGACAATCCCTCGAGCCAATTCCGCAGCTGCTCATTCGTACTGCGTTCTGTAATCGCGCTCGAAATCTTCGAGCTTTTCAACACTTCTTCTTCCACAAAAATTGGGCAATCCACGCGTAGCGCCAACGCCAAGGCATCGCTGGGCCGCGAATCAATCGTCATCATCTGGCCGTCGCGCTCCACCCAGATCAGCGCGTAAAACGTATCGTCCTTCAAATCATTCACCACGATCTTGTGAACCTGCACATCCAGCCCCAGTAAAACATTCTTCAAAAGATCGTGCGTCATCGGCCGCGGCGTCTGCACTTTCTCAATCTCCAGCGCAATCGCATTGGCCTCATACACGCCCACCCAAATCGGCAATATCGCCTGACCCTGCACATCCTTCAATACGACGATGGGCATGTTTGTCACGGGATCCATCATCAGGCCGCGGATTTTCATCTCCACTTCCATGTGACCTCCCGAGTAGCACAGACTTCACTCTGTGCCTTTGCTTTTCCCGCGCCGAAAACCCAGCGCCAATTCCCCGCTCGCTAGAGAGCCTGCTCCCCCACCAAACTGTTCGCAGTCGCTCCCGTAACCCGAACCTGCACGTACTGTCCCAGAAGCGCCTGCTCTTGGGAAGCGAAATTTACAACTCGGTGGCAGGAAGTATGTCCCGACCACTGATTTTCCCGCCGCGATTTCGTTCCGACGAGCAACTCGAACACCTCGCCAACCATCGTCGCGTGCCGCGCCGTCTGAATTTCCCTCTGCCTGTCCTGCAAAACAACCAGCCGCCGGCTCTTCTCTTCCTCAGGAATCGCATCGCCCATCTTCAGCGAAGGTGTGTGCGGCCGCGGCGAATACTTAAACGAGAAAATCGCGTCGTACCGCACCGCATCCAGCAAACTCAACGTTTCCGAAAGATCCTCGTCCGTCTCTCCGGGAAATCCCACGATAATGTCGCTCGTAATGCTGATGTTCCGCTTCGCCCCGCGAATCATCGCAATCTTTTCCAGATACTCTTCGCGCGAGTAGGTCCTCTGCATCGCCCGCAAAACTCGAGTCGAACCCGACTGCACCGGCAAATGCACGTGATTGCACAGCTTCGGCTGCGCATCGATCGCGTCTACAATGTCCTGCGTAAAGTCGCGCGGATGAGACGTGGTGAATCGCACTCGCCGAATCCCCGGCGCTTCCGCCACCGCCAGCAGCAGCTCCGAGAAACGCATTTTCCGCGACGTAGGATCGGCGTAAGAATTCACCGTCTGCCCCAACAACTGCACTTCCGAATAACCCAATTCCGCAAGCTGCCGCACTTCATTCAAAATCGAATCGCTGCCGCGGCTACGCTCCGGTCCCCGCGTATAAGGCACCACGCAATACGAGCAAGCCTTGTCGCAACCCTCGATAATCGTCAGATAAGCCCGCCACGGATTGTCGCGGCGCGTCACCGGCGTCTCAAACGTCTCGTCCGTATCCGTATCCAGCCCAGTAACGCGCTGATTCCCTGCCTCGACACGCGCCAAAAGCTCCGGCAATTTGCTATAACTCGCCGACCCGCAAACCAAACTCACCCACGGCGCACGCCGAAAAATCTCCTCGCCCTCCTGCTGCGCCACGCAACCCAGCACGCCAATAATCCGCCCATCATTCGGCTGAAGGCCAAACTCCCCAAGCCGCGAGAAAACCTTCTGCGCCGCTTTCTCGCGAATACTGCACGTGTTGTAAAGGATCAAAGAAGCTGCGCCCGGCGTCCCCACTTGCCGGTACCCTCGCGAAAGCAAAACGCCCGCCACCTTCTCCGAATCATGGTCGTTCATCTGGCAACCAAACGTCTCCAGAAAGAACGTCCCACGCGCTCCTCCGGGCATCGCAGGCTCAGTTCCAGCCTGCACACCGGTGATGTCAACGGGCACACCGAGCGGCAAGCCCGCCCCGCCCGTCAATCTCTCCAACCCGATGTCAAACGTTTTGCTCATAGCCAAATCGCAGTTTAACACACCGCGCCATGTGGAGCGCGGCGGCTCGACTCCGCTTTTCTTGCCTCAAACACGCGCGTAAAACTCTCGCGCAATCCCTGATCGCCGTCACGCGCCTCGGCATGGACGAAAGTTGGAAGCGCGGCCGTGTTTCGGTATCCGAAAGGAAATGGAGTCGCAGAAGGTCGCCACGATCAACAGACTCGTAGCCTCGATCAACCTTAGAAATCTATTTTTCTCTGGGGATAGCCGATCGCTTACTTCGGATCGTTCTTCTCGCCGGTTGAGGGCGAATCGCTCAGCTTCTTCCATTCTGCCAGCTGCGCTCCGACCTGCTCCGCGTCAACGGCATGCGGACTCAGGTCCAAATACGTCTGCAATTCTGCGACAGCAGCCCGATAGTCGTTCTTTCGAGCAAAAATCTGAGCCAGCAAGAGATGCAATTCCGGTTTACGGGCCAACATGTGTTCGGACTTGAGGGCGTTTCTTTCCGCCTCTCCGAAGTTCTCAACCTGATAATTTGCTAGCGCGTTGTAGAAATAGGCCTCGGCGTAACTGAACGCGTCCAGTTCTATGGTGTAACCGGTGAGATCCTTGAAGGGGTCGAGAGCCAGGATGAAGTTCGTATCATGAATGACCTCCCTCCAATTTCCTCTCGCGCAGGCCATTGCCGCGAGCGAGAGATAGGGCGGCAGGTACCCAACATCTGCCGTTGTGGCGTGTGTATAGGCCGCTCGAGCTGCCACCTTCTGGTTTTCCCTCTCGAGCACGGTGCCTAACCGGAACCAGGCGCGGGCGTAGTCCGGATAGACATCCACGGCCCGTTGAAAGTATTTTTGTGCGTTGGCGAGTTTGCCGCTGTTCTCGGCATCGAGCCCTTTTTCATACGCTGTGACGGCATCCTTCGGCGCTTTATACGCGGCGGCATCCACCGTCGTGCCTGCCACCTTCGTGCGCCGGTGCACGACAATCGTCCCAATCTCAACGTTTTTTCCGGAGGGATCGAGCGCTACAAGGCTGATATCGCGGGATTGAAAACCAGAAGCCGACGCCCGCAGATCACAATTTTCCAACTGCTGACGGGGAATCCCAGTCTCCGCAAACTTGCCGGGTTGCGCCGCTTGCGAACTTCCCTCAGCCGTAGCATCCAGCGTGGAATCCGTCACGGAACCCAATTGCATGTTGAATCCGCCGGAAGGGTCGGCATACACCTGTTGACGCACCCTCGAGTTGCAGACCCGCTCCACCATCACGTTGGTGGGCAGGTTGCTCCCGTCGTCGGTTGCAACCTTGCCGCTAAGAAACATTACGAAGTCCGTTTCCGGTTGACCCGCAGGCGAAGTCGCCGATGTGGGATTCGCCGGTTGGCTCGGCGACGTCGGCGCTGGATTCGAGCGAGGAGGAAGGGGAGCTGGCTTCTGTGCCAACGCGACTGGCACAAGGATTCCCAGGGTCAGCCCGAAGACGACGAAAATGCGGATGTGCGGCTTCACGATCTTACGTAGCAACCGAAGGGCGGAAACAGGAATCAGCGTTCAATCCCAGTCTCGCGTCCGTGACCTGGTCTACTTGCTGCCTCGATGTTAGCCCTTTGCGTCCAACCCCGCAACGACAGAATCCGTCCGGGGGAGCTCTGCTCCCGCTTTTTGCATCGTGAACTGGCAAGAGCCTGTATTGCCGACAGGCCGAAATTAGGACCACCGTCCGTCAGGACCACGTCGGATATTTCCCGCGAATCCCTCTCCATTAGGGCTCTGCCCGTTTCCAAAAAGGCAGCACCCTTTTTCTCTTCCGCATCTGATTTGTTTTGACCACCCTGTGAGCGTGTGTTACGTTTTTGAAGTAGGAAAATTTCGTTACTAACTGAGGGCTGCATCATTCTCCTGTTCGCAACGGTCTTCATCGCTGATCTCGGCAGTATCCTCGGACAAACGGGTTGGGTAGCGCGCGGCATTTTGCTCATCCTCGGGATTTTTTCCATCGTCTCCTGGGCCATGATCCTGCAAAAGCTCGGCCTCTTCGGCCGCATCCGCCGTCAAAGCGACCAGTTCATCCGCATCTTTCGCGCCACCAAGGGCGTTGCCAATCCGCAAGCTCTCGCATCCGCCGGCTCGCCGTTTTCTTCCGTCTATGCCGCCGGCTATCGCGAACTCTTAAGCCAGGTAGGCACCGGCAATCCGCAGCCCACTCAAAAACTAAAGAGCCTTCAGGCCGTCACTGTAGGCATGCAACTTGCTTCCGCCGAGGAAGTCCGCCGTGTAGAAAAAGGCATGTCCTGGCTGGCCACCACCGGCTCCGTCACTCCGTTCATCGGCCTCTTCGGCACCGTTTGGGGCATCATCGACGCCTTCTCCGGTCTTGGTAACGCAGGCGCCGCCAGCCTCCGCGCCGTAGCACCCGGCATCTCCGAAGCCCTCATCACCACCGCGGCCGGACTTTTCGTCGCTATCCCAGCCGTCATCTTTTACAACTATTTTTTGCAAAACATCCGCGATTTGGGCCAGCGTCTCGATTATTTCGCGCTCGAGGTAGGCGCCCAAATCGAAAAAACTTTTAGCTAGATTTTTCAGTCGCGGCCATCGAACACTATGCCGTCACTCTCCAAACAAACGCAGAGCACGCTCTCCGAGATCAACATGGTCCCGTTCATCGACGTCGTTCTCGTGCTCCTCATCATCTTCATGATCACCGCACCCATCCTCCAGTCCGGCATCGAGGTCGATGTCCCCGCAACAAGCTCCGCGAGAGAAATAAATGAGGTGCGGCTTGTCGTTTCCATTGACAAGAATCAGCTCATCTATATCGGCGACACACCCGTCAACATCAATCGCCTCGGCGCCCAGGTGAAGGCTCAACTCAAAAAGCCCCAAGACTCCGTTTTTCTTCGCGCCGACGAAACTATCCCCTTCGGCATTTTCGCCAAAGTCGTAGACACTTTGCGCCTCTCCGGCATCAATAACATTAGTATCGTCACCAAGCCCCTTTCGGAACGCGCTCGCACTCGCTGAACATGAGCACCGCCGCCAATCCGATGCACCGCGCCGTCCTCTCGGACGAAGACTTAAAGCTCAAAAAATTCCTCATCTACTCCCTGATTCTTCACGGTCTCCTCGTTGTCTGGATCGTGCTATCCATCTACATCAAGTTCCAGGGCGAAGAATGGAGCGGCATCGGCGGCACGGAAGGTGGCGCCGTAAATGTCAAACTCTCTGGCCCGCCTCCCGGTATCCCGCTGCCCCCGAAACCCTACGTTCCGGACAGCACCGCCATCGATCCATCCTTGGCCTTACATCGCGAGGATCCTGAAACAAAACCTGTGCCGCTGCCCGTGCCGGAACCCGCGAAGCCTGCCGAAAAACTTCCTGAGTTCAAGCACGAGAAACCTCTCCCTAAAACGCCCCCGTCCAAAATCGATCCGGCCAAAAATCCGCCGCCCGATAACGCCGTGAAGGCAGGCAAGAGCGGACAGCCCGCGCTTCCCACCACCTATTCGAATCAACCTCCAGGCAGCGGCAGCAGCCCGGTCACTGTTCAAGGTCCCGGCGGTGGCGGCGACTTCGCATCGCGCTACGCCTGGTACATCGAATCCGTCCGCCGCCGCATTAGCCAAAATTGGCTCCAGACCTCGATCGATCCCGCCGTTCGCGCCGCTCGCCAAGCTCACGCTGTCATCACCTTCAGGATCAATCGTGACGGCTCCGTTCGCAACGTTCAGCTAGAGCAATCCAGCAACAACCTGTCGATGGATAATTCCGCGCGCCGGGCTCTGGACGGCATCCAGTTCGGTCCGCTTCCCAACGATTTCTCGGGCTCATACGTTGACGTCACGTTCGATTTTGATTTGTCTTTGACACACTAATCTCCGTTTCGCAACCAGCCCGACACGGAGACCCGGAGGAAATAGTGCCTTTGAATCGCACACTCGCTCGCTG
>Ga0209139_10000298_pt1 | contig 16576 bp, 17 predicted proteins | sample BogFormECP14_OM3_FD_188246 | JGI IMG/M metagenome (GOLD analysis project Ga0209139, IMG submission 188246) | Bog forest soil microbial communities from Calvert Island, British Columbia, Canada - ECP14_OM3 (SPAdes) (version 2) | ecosystem: Environmental > Aquatic > Freshwater > Wetlands > Bog ...
TCCGCACCTATCGCGCCGCGCTCCAGGAACCCGGCGCATCACGTCTCACCGCCGAGGAAATCGCGATCGTCACTGAGGCGCTCGTGATCCTGGAGAACAAGGTGGTGCGAAACTTAAAGCCTAACGAGATCATGAAAAGTCCCGAGCGCGTGAAGCAGTGGTTGCTCCTGCACTATGGAATGCTGGACCGAGAAGTTTTCGGTCTCATTTTCTTGGACGCCCGTCATCGCTACCTTGGGCACCAGCAACTCTTTACCGGAGACATCCAAGGTGCATCCGTGCATCCGCGGCAAGTAGCTCGATCGGTCTTTCACTACAACGCCGCAGCTGTGATTGCAGTGCATTGCCATCCGAGTTTTGTGGCCGAACAGTCCCACGCGGACGAGCTCATCACGCAACGTCTTAAAGAAATGCTGTCGCAGCTCGAAGTGCGTTTGCTTGATCACTGCATCGTCGGGGGAAATTCTGTCATGAGCTTTGCAGAAAAAGGCCTTATTTAACGCACTGCCGCTACACGGTGGCCGGTTAAGTGCCCGTCACCGTTTGTTATCAAACACCAAGGAGAACACCATGTCTACGATTCATATCGATGGGGCGGGACAGGCCGCCGAGTTTCATGAGGTCGTGCAAAGCGTCAGCATCACGCATCTATTGCAGCAGCGGGGCGCCGTTCTCGAGCGGCTCGAACGGGCATTCAACCTTCTGCAAGAAGCGCACGAGATGGCAATCAGCGCGCACCTGGGCTTCCCCAACATCGTCGCCTCCAAAGACTATCGCGGCCACGGCCAGGACGTGGTTGGAAAATTAGCGACGGAGGGAGAAGCCCTTCGCGCCTGCCGGGCTGCGATCGATGCCACCGCGTGGCGCTACCTGATGCAGGAATCCGGGATGCGCTCCTTGATGTCGGCGAGCAAACGCAGCGAGTTCGATGATCAGGTGAGCAAGAGCCTGATGCCCGAGCTCACCCGCGAAGCGGTCTATGCCACCTTTGGCGCCCTGCACGAGTCCCGGGCGGAGATGTTCGATCAGGGCGTGATCGAGTGCTTCAAGAAGCTCTCCTGGGTCTACAAGACCAATCTGCCGCAGAAATTCGGCAAACGCATCATCGTGAGCTATCTCACCTACACCTACGGCATCAACAGTAGTGCGGCGGACCGGCTGGATGACCTGATGCGGGTGTTCCACGTGCTCGACGGCAAGCCCGAGGCAGATTATCGCCAGGGGTGCTACGCGCAACTCGGGACGGCATTTCGCGAACAGAGCGCCTGGCCCAAGAGCTATCAGAACGACTACTTCGAATTGCGTCTATTTCGAAACGGCAACGGCCATTTACGCTTCAAGCGCTTGGATCTCATCGATGCGTTGAACGCCATCATTGCGCGTCATTTTCCGAACGCACTCGCCGCGCCGCGGTAGTACCCCGCACTGTCCTGGTCGGGACGTGCGCCAATGAGCCGTGCGTTCCCGACATTCTGTCATTTCAAAGGAATGCTGCCATGACCCACCGCTATAACGTTTTCATCCGCGAACATCAGATCGTCCGTTTCAGCATCGAAGTGGAGGCCGCAGAGGATGTGCGCGCCGCCATTGTGGAAGCCCGCAAGCAATACGAGGCGAGCGGCGCGCGCTGGTCTTCGCAGGCGGAAATAGAGATCGACAATGCGGCAATTTTCGCGGTCGATGAACTGGATCCCCGCACGGGAGAGACGGCGACCTCCTTGGACTTTGAATCTTTGAGTGCGGCGGTGGACGCCCCCATCGAGTTCACGAAATGAAAGAGGAAGAGGACGGGGTTTGCCTGTGATCGTTTAGGGTATCACGCCGTTCTTGCCGTCAAGGCCGTCGCACGGGCTTTCGCCCGCGCTCGCGAGCGCGCTTTGCAGCGCGGCCCTGACGGCTGCGCTGCGGCGTGAGGGGAGTCCTAAGGCAGGCAAACCGCCCGCCCGTCGTCAGCTAAACCCTAAAAGGAACTCTCCCATGTTAGACATGAACCCCATGCGCACGGTCGCCCGTCGCGCGCTCCTTCCCTCGGCCCTCACGCAGTCGGTTCCCGCGGCATTTGCGGAGACACCGGATGTGACTCGCACCAGCCGCCACTATCAATTCATCTCGACCGCGCGGGTCATCGATGCGCTGCTCGAGGCGGGATTCGAACCCACCCGTGCGCAGCAGACCCGAAGCCGGAGCGGCAGCTCGCCGCACCATGCGCGCCACATGATCCGTTTCTCGTACGTGAAGAACGCCTTGAGCCTCATCGACGCGGTGCCCGAACTGATCCTGATCAACTCCCACGATGCAACTTCCGCCTACACCTTGCGAGCGGGATTGTTTCGCCCCATCTGCACCAACGGGTTGGTATCGCAAATCGGGGATTTCGGACTTCTGCATGTGCCGCATCGGGGGAATGTCATTCACAACGTCGTCGATGGCGCGCTGCAAATCGCGCGCGGCTTCAATGACATTACGCGCCTCGTCGAGCGGATGGCGGCCAGAACCTTGAATGACCAGGAACGTCGCGACTTTGCGGCCACGGCGCTTCAAGTGCGGTATCCGAACGCGGAGCAGCACGTCCCGGTGCTTCCCGATCAGCTCTTGAGCGCTCGGCGCAATGCCGACTTCGGCAACTCGTTGTGGTTGACCTATAACGTGGTGCAAGAAAATCTCGTCGCCGGCGGCCTGCAGGGACACTCGGCATCGGGTCGGGCCAGCCGTACGCGAGCCATTCGAGCGATCCGCGAGGACGTTCGCATCAACGTGGGGCTGTGGAACCACGCCATGACATTGCTCGACCGATAACTTAAAGGGTGAGGCCGCGCAGGGGCGAGGGTTCTTGCGCGGCCTTAACTACCGATCCGCTCCTGCAATGGCCTTGCGCACGTCGCATGAAACTGGTGATGATCGGAGCATCTGTACAAAAAAACGTACAGCAATATCTGCGGCAAAACGAAATGGGAGGCGCCATGAGAGTGCAACGAATCGCGATCGCTGTCGGAATGATCCTCACCGGTTGTACGGTGTCGCAACCCCGAATCAAGCCGAGTGATCCCGAAATCGCCTCGCAGAAGTCCGTCCCGATCGTGTCGCCCGCCGCGACGGTGCTCGATGAGCCGGGCAGCTACACCTACGGGTTATTGACGCCGGAGCAGACGAAGCTCGTGCAAGTGTTCGACGACACGCGTCGCACCTACCTGACCTTTGCTGTTGAGGTGCCCCTGGGTCTCCTGATCTTTGATGAGAGCGGTCGGGCGATGACGTTCACGGTCGGTGAGCACACGGTGATCGTGGCGGGAGTCCGTGCCGGGCTGCTGGTGCGCACGCCGACCAAGAGCAGCTACGCGCAGGCCCCGAGACGTGCCGCGCTCGCTCGTATCCAATCGGCCGACGGGGCAGGGGAGGGGGCACCGTGGTTGCCGGCGGAGTTAGCCGCGGCTCGGGCCGAGATTTTGCGCGCGCAGGAACGCCTGAGTGGTTTGTCCGCGGAACTCGATAAGGCTTCTCGAGGGGAGCCGTCGGCCTCCGTGAAACAATTGCGGTCGGAGATCGAGGAAATCCAAACCGCGATCGATGGCGTCAATGCGACCCTGGTGCGGGCGCACTTTGCCTCGGGGAGCGCATTGCTCGCGCTCTCGACGGAGGCGAAAACCGCGATCCTGGCGGCGGCGGCGCGCGCCGAGGAGATTCAAATTCGAGGCGGTACCGATAATTCAGGGCCGGTCGCCGTGAACGACCTTCTTGCCCGAGACCGTGCGATGAGCATGCGTCGCTTATTGGTCGAGGGAGGCATTGCCGCCGACAAGCTGCACATGAATTCCTCACAGGCAGAGTACATCGCCAGCAACTCGACGGTGACGGGACGTGCGCAGAATCGTCGAGTGGATGTGCTGTTCGCGCATCACGCGGAGGACCGGACACCCGTCGCCATGAATGAGGCGAGTTCAGAATCAAGCGGCAAGCGCTGACCAGCGATCGTTGAAGTGAATTGCAGTCGACGATTGGATGAACGCAAATCGCGGGCGCGAGCGAATTTAGAACTGCGCCAAGCGGGCTTCCGTCGATCCTTCAGAGATGGGAAGGTGGGATTCAGTGGCTTCGGCGAGATTGCGCCCTGTGGGAATCCTGTGGGGTCGTCGCGGCCGCCGCGACCGGTCTGCTCCGGGGTCCGCTTCGCTTCCGCCCGCTGAAGCGGGCCGGCTGCGCCGCCCTACACAGCCCTCGACCTTGCGCGTTCCACGCGCTTGAAGACCCCGACGATCGGCAGCAATGCGGACAAGGCGCCGGAAGCTCAAGGGAAGTCTCATTCCAGAAGCGGATCGACGTGCGTCTCTCGGCGGACGTTGCCTCCCGTGCCTTCTCCCGTGTGCAGAAGAGCGCGCCTCGATTCTCACAACGGGGGCAGACGATAAACGTGCGCGCAGTCAATGCAAGGGCACTCGCCTAAGGCGCTCGTGTCCCTGCGGGCAAACCCTTGCATTGCCCGCTTGTCCGCACGTTTCTCGATTCTTTGTTGTGAGAATCCATTCACGCTCAAAGACACACAGGAGAACGCACATGACGCAAATCAACGAATCGAGCCGCACCGAACTTCAATCCGCTACTACGGAAAGAAAATCGCGGGGCAGGCGGCAGAAAGGTAACGGGACGGCCGGACTCAATCGGGTCGCGGAGGCAGCAGAGGCAACCACACACGGAGTCAGCAAGATGAACACCCAAGCAACGGGCACGGAGATATTGAACGGCGCGACGGTCGGCAAATTTGTTCTGTTCGGTATTCCGCGAGCGGATCAGGTCAAAGATGGTCCGGTGATGCGCGGCCTGGTCGAGGTGAAAACCGAAGCCCAAGGCGCGCCGGTGAAAGTGCAGGTCGCGGCGTGGCTCAAAATCGGGCGCAGCAGCGGCACGGAATACTTGAGCCTGAAAGTCGGCAACAACAACCCGGACGATCCTGAGAGTTACACCGTCGGCCCCTTCTATGGACGCCTGTTTCGACAGGTGGACGGCAACCGCACGCGGTACTTCGGTTTCATCGAGGAAGCCGAGAAGACCGGCGAGGATGAGAACGGGCAGGGAACCTACGTCACCCACTGGCAATTGCGGGTCAGCGCGAAGTCGGCGGTCAGCAACGATCAGAAGACCAAGTACATCAGCGGCAGCGTCGCGCCGTCGCAGATGAACGAACAGGAAGAGGAGTCCGCCGCCCTGCCGTTCTGACCGATGTGGGAAGGCTGGGCATCCTATGGTGTCCGGCCTTCCTTTTTGAATTCGCGCGGCACCCTCGGTGGTCGCAGCTTCCTAAATCCCCGATCGGTTTACTGAAAGTTCGGCTGCCGAACTTTTGATCTTTTCGCGCGCGATCTGCGGGGCGTGCTGGCGTTTTGGGTTGCGGAATTTGGAGGGCAGGATAGGCTAGCGCCAGCAAAATGAATCAGTGTGAATCAACCAGCACTTGAATCAGCGCACAAGGACTTGTCGCCATGACCGCCTCCGCGAGACTGCTCACCTCTGTTGAACCCGATCAGCACCAGCGATTTGCCGAACTCGCTGCAGCACAAGGCGTGTCCTCATCACGTCTGCTCGCGCGCCTTGTACATCGCGCGCTCATCGAAAACCCGGAAGAGAAAGTGAAACGGCTGCTGGAGGAAGCGGCCGCCGGCAAGGCACCTGCAGAGAAGTACACAGTCCGTTTGATGGGCTTGGACGCGGCGCGTCTCGAATCCCGCGCCCAGGCGCGCGGGGTCACGGCGTCGAGCTATGTCGCACACGTTTTGCGCGCTCACTTGCGAACCGACCCGCCGATGCCCTATGGCGAGTTTCAAGAGCTCAAGCGCGTGGTGAACGAGCTCGCCGGCATTCGGGGCGCCATGGCGCAACTGGCCTCACGCGAGGGCTCGACCCCCGAACTTGAGCCCTCGCTCAAAGAAAATGTCCTCAAGCTTTTGCCGGCCCTGAAGCAAATCCGCGAGAGGGTCCAAGACATGCTCACCGCGAATTCAAAGTCATGGGCGGCGCCCGATGCCTAGCAAGCGACCGTTTCGGGTCACGCGAGATGTTCCTGGTGGCATCACTCCCGGCAGCTACGGACGCAAGGGCGGTAGGGGAGGGCAGTCGCCTGCGGGATGGGCGGAGCGGATGGGCTCCTCCGGTCGCGGTGCCAAAGAAGTCCTCGTGAAGATTTCCGGCGGCGGGCGCGATGCCGATGGAGTGCAGGCTCATTTCGAATACATCGATCGCCACGGCAAGCTCGACATCGAGACCGATCACGGAGAGGTGCTGCGCGGAAAGACTGCGGCGACTGAACTCATCAACGACTGGGCGCTTGACTACGGTACGGTACCTGGGGCGCCGCACTCGCGCAGCAGAGTCGGCGCCGATGGGAAGCGACGGCAGCCACGCCAGGCCTTCAACATTGTGCTCTCGATGCCCGCGGGCACTGCGCCACAGAAGGTGCTGCATGCGGTGAAGAAATTAGCTCGAGAGGAATTCGCGCACCAACATCGCTATGCAATGACCCTGCATGCCGAGGAGAAGGGTAAACATGGTATGCACCCGCACGTGCATCTGGTGGTGAAAGCGGAGCACGAGTACGACGGCTCGAGGCTCAATCCGCGCAAGGCGGATCTGCAGCGCTGGCGGGAGCGATTTGCCGAGTACCTCACGGAACTCGGCGTCGCAGCCACCGCAACCCGACGCGAGGATCGGGGCTTCGTCAAGACAAGCAAGAAGACGCCGATTTACCGCGCCTCGCAGCGTAAACCGAAGAATCCGGCTGGGTCGGCGCAGCCGGTGGTACTGACCACGACGGCGGGGGATTCGGTCTTTATGCGAAGAAAGCTCGAGACGGTCAAGCGAGAGCTGCGTACGACCGGTACGGTCGCCGACCGCGATGCCTACCGCTCACTCATGAACGTGCGAGCAAAGGTCAACGAGCGTTACGGCGAGGCGATCCATTGGCTACGTCGACAGGGCAGGGAAGACGAGGCGCGACGCTTCGAGTTGATGCAGCGTAATCTGCCGCCGGTGCGGTCGGAAAAGCAGATTATCGCTGCCGCTCTAATCGCGAATCAGCCTCCAGGGCGCGATCGGGATATCGAGCACAGTAGGCTCCTATGAAGACGGGACAATAAACTGATCGCTCGTCCTAGACGACGAGCTGCTCCGTGGAGAGTTTCTCGATCGACGTTCGAAAAAACCAAACCGTTTCGCTCGGTTAGATCGGACATCTACTTCTCGCAGTCAATGACGAAGTCCGCGGTGCACCAGCAACAGCTCCTTCACACGGCGTCGAGCGAGCACGGGTACGAAGGTCTTTATACGGGCCGAGTGCTCAAGTTTCTCGCGCTCAACGCGGTACAGTTCTCGGACCGCATCGACGGGAGTGTCCGTCTCGCGTGCGAGAACTTCTACATCCGAGTCCGTCTTGGACGGAACATTGGGGCTCAAGCCCATCTCGTGCATGAGGTTTCGTTTTCCAAGCCGCTGAATGCGAATGCTATCCCAGGCGGAGCTCCGGCAGATTTCCGGTGTTGAAATTTGCGTTTTCTCGGCATGCCGGCACCCCCCAGTAGCCATGGATTGGAGGGAAAAGAGTGGGGTCGCCTCTACGAGATTGTGGCAACGCAACATCGGTTCGCATAATAGGGATTATGTTAATAACCCATTGATTTATATAATAAAAATGGCACATCACGTTTATACGTCGACTGGGGAATTTGGTCAAGAGGCTATTCGGTCGGTGATCTCACAAGCGGCGCAAAATTGATTGACGGCGTCGAGCAGACGGCTTTTGGACTGGGGTCCGGCGCCGCGTATCACCTCGGCTCGCGTTTATGCGAGGAACGTTCAGTTTTGCAACTGGACAAGCCGCAGCTCCTTAGGACAGTCTGGAATCCTCAGGGACTGGAGCAATTCGATGCTAATACTCACCAGACGCGTTGGCGAGACGCTCATGATCGGCGACGAAATCACTGTGACGGTACTGGGCGTTAAAGGGAATCAAATTCGTTTGGGGATCAATGCCCCCAAAAGTGTCGCGGTGCATCGAGAGGAAATCTATGCGCGCGTCGTTCAAGAGGCTCTCGACAAAACCACTTAGCACTGCCAGTGGGCAACTATGGCCCGGGCGGTGCTCCGGGAGCCGGTGACGCGGCGCCCTGATCCGCCGCCTGTACGAGGCGCGCCAAGAAAGCGGCGCGCTCACGGCCTTCCTCATTCAACTGAAGCTTCCCCCCGCGGGCGAGTATCGCGAGACCTTCCGCTGCGTCCACGAGATCACGCGGGAATGCGGTTCGAGCCCGAAGCTCATCGAGCGCAAGTGCGCCAGTGAGAACCAAGAGACGTTCCGGGTTTCTTCCCGCCGCCAGCTCGGTCAAACAATGAGAAGCGTCGCTCAGTGACATGACGTTACTTCTACGCGACCTTCAATGTGGCGTGTTCGAATGTCGAGACTGCTCGATCCGAGAGTATCGCCTGCAGTTCCTCGCGCCCGCGCTTCTCCGGAGTCAGCCAGGCCTCGACGTGCTCGGGGCGCAAATTGATGATGCATCGATCATGGCCTGCGGATGCCACATCCGGTGGCGGTTCATCGGTAATGGCCGCAAAACCGCATAGATCCGGTTCTTGCGGATCGGTCCAGTGCGACCACAGACAGGCAATGAGCATCGGCTGAGGCGGGTTCGGCGTAAACTCCAGCACGATATTTTGTTCCGTCTCGCCGGCAGCGAGCTCCCGACGCTCCTTCACGTGCAGCTGCACGTTCTCATAGAAGCTCTCGACCACCAGGATGGCATGGTGATGTCCGAATTGCTCGTTCCAAAATTTCTCGAGGTTGTCGCGACGCGCATTGTAGAGCCCGGGAAATTTCTTATCGTAGAAAGCCGGCTTCCCTGCGGGTCGACAGGCGTAGCGCATCGGTCGCAGAAGATTCTCTCCATGGTGTTTGACGATTACGCCCGCGTAGACCATGGGGAAAATCCGGTTGTCGCGCGCCTTCGGCTCGCTGCGTCGCAGGTCCGAAAGCTTCTCGGTGAGCGAGGCGATCTTATTCGACGCGATGCGCACGTCTTCGCGGGATTTCTTGGTTTCCTTCGTCTTCAGCGATCGTTCTGCGGTGACCAACCGCGTCTTCTGGGTGAAGAGATCCTTTTCAAACTTACTGGCCGTGCGCGAGCGATGCTCCTCGATGGCGGATTTAATGCGCCGCGCTTGATCAGTGGTGGGCTCATCGAAATTGGCTTCGAAGCCCCGGGAGATGTTGAGCATCGGGTCGTCAAGTCGCCGAAAGAAAAGCTTCTCCGCCTCATCGTAATCGAGCCGGATCCCCAGCTGCCGATACATCTTGCGAGCGGCTTGGATGACTTGAGCGGAGTAGCACATAGACGGAAGTCTACCGTCCGCCGCCAGACACCTCCAGCGACCAATGAGTGGCGATTCTGGCCTCCAACCTGCGCGCGATGTCTGCCATCATGGCAATTGGCTGTATGTCAGTGGGAGGGCGGAATTCCTCGCGGTTTTTGCAACTGCACCGCGCGGATGTGGCAGCGCTTCTTGCCGCACTTGGAGCAGCGCAGGCGCTTTTCCACCGTCTGGAGCGTGGCGTCCCACCCGCACAAATGGGCCAAAAGATTGGGGTACGTCTGTCGCTCGTGCGCACACCCGGAACATTTCAGGTACAGGAGATACTGCCCAAATTCATCGGACAGCCGAGTGACATTGAAATCGCGCGCCATGCGCGGTACTGTATATAATGCCAGGTATCGGAAACCAGCATTTCTTAAGCCTTTTAACGTAGGAGGCGCGTTTGCAACCTCATGAACGCGCACGCATTCGATCACCCGTTTTGCAGCAATCCGGATTGCCTGCTGCACGTTCGATCGGGCGATGCTGGCGTCATTGGGACAGGAAATTGGGCGCAGCTCCCCGACGGCTCGATTATCGGCCGCGGGATCTACCATGGCCTGTATCTCTGCGATCCCTGTGGTCGAACATGGCGAGCGGTGATCGCCGTCAACCTCGCCTCGGACGACTAACGACGCGTCGCATGCCGGCGATTAAAAGTCGCGGCTGTCCTCGCCATTGACGCAATCGAGCGCATGCCAGAATTCGACCAAAATCATCGAGTCCTCGCAGCCCAATGACTTGAGCTTCGTGATCGCGGCACGGAATTCGGTACGAATCTCGACGAGTTGCGCGGGAGGGGAAGGACGATTGCGTGGCGTCGAGGGTTTGTTGCGTTTTTTCGGGCTCACTCTGGTGCTCCAGCGGCAGGGTCGCACGCAACGTAGGTCAATCGTCTCGTCGCATCCGTCATGTTCAAAACCACCGCAGCCGAACGATGAGGAGCAACAATAAGTGCGCCGGATAGAACGCGTAAAAGAGCCATGTCCGGCGAGGCAGGCGAAGCGCCACACGCCCGGCCATCAGGACAATCGGAATGGCAATCAACGCCCAGGCGTTGCCGTTGACGAGCGTTAAGGACAGGGTTCCGAGAAACCACAGCATCAAGCGACGGGGGCTTGCATCGCGACAAAAGGCCCAAGCCCCGAGGCAGCACAGCACGCCCATCCACAGGTACTCGACGAACGCGCCGCCCAGAATGAGTAGCGCGGCGGCGAGTGCATAACACTTGGCACCACCCCGATCGATGAGGTAGGTGAGCGACACCACGAGCAGCAGCGTGAACAAAATGTTCAATGGCCACCACGCGTTCGCGTTGACGAACATGCCATTCAAAATGATGCACATTGGGGAAGCGGCCAGCCCCATGAGTGTGAGCCGGTACATCATGCGGCCATGCACACCCTTGGCGAATGCATCGGGGCGAGCGAGGTTATAGGCCAACACGAAACCGAACATCGGCATCACGATGCGGCCGCATTGGAAAATGACGGGCAGCTTCTCCGCGTAGAGATATTTATTGACGTGATCGAAGACCATCAACACGAGTGCCGCCCATTTGATGGCCTGCAGCGAGCCATCCGCCATCACCCATGGCCGATGTCTTTCCCGCGGCGCGCAGCTGATCCGATTGCCGCGGACGGCAACCGTATCGAGTAACGCACTCTTAGCGACGCCCGACGCCCGTGATTTGAACCACGGCGCATCCCCGGTACCCTCCGCTTTCAACGTCTGTGCCCTGCCCTTCACCGTCTATTCCTCGGGCGTGACACGCAAGTCACTCGATGGTTCGCCGCGAACGCTCAGGGCGGTGGATGGGGCATTGTCGAAAGCAACAGCCCAGCGCGGCGCCGCGCCGTTCAAAGATGGGTATGCCGCGCCGATGGCGCGTGACTGCGCCGCGCGCGCGGCCGCCATTTGCTGCGCGAGTTGCATCGCCTTGTCGGCCAGTTCCTGCTGGGATAAGGGATGCCAGCCCGCGATCCCTTGAGAATCGAGCGGTCGAACGCTGCTGCTCGTCGGCGAAGGTGTGAATTGTGGCGGTGACAGAGGCATGCTGCTTGAGGCATTGACCACGGTTCGCTGCGCTAGGCAGTACGCCGTGGGATTGGTCGTCAGTCGTTCATCCACGATCCGATACGACGGCCCTTCACGCTCGATGCCGACGTGGTAGTTAGGATCCCAATAGCACCGCGTCGTCGAATACCGCTTCGCTCGAATGATAAGACGGCTCCCCCGCTGCTCCACGGTCGCGTCACGAAAGATGGAGCCATCGAGCGCCGCTCGTCCTTCTTTCAGCAACTGCCGCCCCCACGCTTTGAAGGCGCGGCCTTGGAATGCGACTCCTTGGGGTTGATCGTGAATGCGTGCGTGAATGACTGCACGGTCACTGTAGAGATCGTAAAAGTCCGCGCTTTGCGCTTCGCTCGCGGCACGATACCCCTCCAGAAACGCACTCGATTCCACGATATCCACCGATCGGACAGGCTCCGCGGCGGATGCGGGGAACGACTGCAGAGCGATCAAAAGGACTGCCCAAATGGCCCCCGATCCCTTGAGTGCTCCACGTATCACGCGCGCACCTGCACGTCATCCCGCGTAACGGCCGGCGCAGGCGACTCTGGCGTGCGCGGTTGAATTTCGACCGGGGGTCGCCCGATATCCGCGGCCACCCGGTTGACCGAGCGACGAATCAAGGTATTGACCTCCTTGTTATCGGGTTCACGAATGCGAGCGCCCCGTTCGAGCTGGCTCGCCAGTCGATCGCGCATTTGCGCGATGACCTGGGCACGATCGGACTCACGAATCAGGCCATATTTGACGTAGGCGTCCGCAAACTGGTCATGCGATGCCAGATGCCGAAACACCGCTTGATTGAGCTCGGGATACTTCAGCTGCAATTCCTCCCGCGTCGTCGCGGCGCTGCGGATGGCCGCGGCCGCCTCCTGTTCTCGCGTGAGCGTTTTGGAACCGAATTCCGGGGAAGGAGCTTCCTGCGTAGTAGTCACAGCGGTTTTCTCCGACGAGGTGGACGTGGCTCGTTGATTTTGCGGTGGCGCGCCGGAGCGCTGGGTAAAGTACTGCGCCTTTTCGACTTCCCAGGTGTGACGCTTTGCATCGATGGCCTGAGCCGTGACTTCACCCTGGTCATCGACGAGGCGCCCCATCACCGTGACCGGAGTCGACCCCGCCCGTCGTATGCCGATCAGATCGTTCACAGCGGGAGCCGTCTTCGAGTCGCGAAAGGCGTCTCTGAGCCCGACACCCCACGAGGTGCGCTCCTGGCCGCCGGCGTCTCTCACCGTGACAAAATAGCTCACCGACTGGGTGGCATCATGTCGATAGGGCGCCTCTCCGTGAGCCACCAACGTCCCGTAGCGCACGCCCTTGGCCGTCTTCAGACTTGGCGATTCGGTGCTCGACTCGCGCCGCGCTGCCGATCCCGGCTGAACCCTCGCCGAGTCGCTCTCTCGAGCCGAGGCTTCAGGCGGAGTGGATGGATCGCGACGGCCTCGCGCGCGTTCGACGGCCACCCGTTCGATCTCCGAGGGCGTGTAGCCGCTGACGGTGAGACCCGCGGACGCCGCGGCCTGCCATGCCTCACGACGAAACGCCTGCGTGCCTGATACCGTGACTGCCTGCCAATCGCGCGCCTTGGCGATCGCCACCAGATCTTGGATGATGGCCCTATTGTGGGTTCGGACGGTCAACGAGGTGCCTTTGTCGACAAACGCCACCGTTTGATCATCAAAGTGATAGGTAGCGCCCTTGACGAGATACTTCGCGGCGATGTGCGCGGGCACACGTGCCGCCGCTCGGGACTTGTCGGCACGACGCCCTTTCTCCGTGCCACTCTCGCGTGCGTCGGTTGCATCCGAATTCTGTGAGACACCGTCGCCTTTCTGCTCCGAGTCGCGAAGGGTGTTTCGTCCGACATCAGTCTTCGCGCTCGCGTCCCGATCGCGGGTCAAGGTCGGGGCAATCGAATTCTCGACCGCCGGCGGCTTGGATGTCGCCAGTGTCACTTCTTGGTAGTGCAGACGCCGACCGCGCAGCTCGCCCGCGACGACGGCAAGGTACTTGTCGGCGTCGTTCGCGATATGACGCTCGATCGCGCTCCGGTTTTTCTCTCCTAAGAGCTCACTCAAGTGTTCGCGCGATACCGCCACACGCCCTACTTCGGCCCGCCCCTGCATGAAGCGAAGGTCCACGGACCCGACGTTGGGCCCGAGGGCGTCGGCTGCGTATTTCACGCTCGTGGCCCAGGCACCGTCCACTTGGATCACGCCCGTTTGATCGAGGTTGTTGGCCATGGTGCCTTGACTCCTCTTACCTTTCGATCACGACGATCTTCACGCCGTCTCCAGTTCGTCCAGAAACGAATGCACCGCGGCGGTCACTTCGGGTTCGGTTAGATATCGGCCCGGCGGTATTCGCACGGCGCTGAAGTCCAGTGAGAACTCCCCCACCGCCGCCGGCGAGCTCACTGCCGGCTGAGCGCCCCCGATGGCGGTGACGGACCCGCCCGGCGCGCAAGGCCGGCCTTCTCGATTAACTCGCTCTTGCCACATGGCGAAGTGGTCATCGGTTCTGCCGCCACTGTACTTCGACACATCGCGCTTCTTTACACCAGGCGGCGGCATTAGGCGTTCCTTGAAAATTGGGTCGTCGAAATATTTGATTTTGTGACACTTCACCGGCAGCACGTGTTCGACGAACAGCAGTTGCCGATCCGCGGGCATCTCCTTTATTTCCTGCGGCAGCATCAGGGCGCGGCGTTGATCGCTGACATTGGTGCTGGGACTGCGTTTGCCGCCTCCCATGACGCCCGGAACGGTGCGCGAACGCGACTTGACCGTCGTATAGCCCAATTCTTCGCTGATGTTGCGGGCATCCTCCATGTCATTCGGCGGGAAAATGATGCGCGCCGCAAGGGTCTTCAGCATGATCTTGCGACCATTCGGACCATAGCATTCATCCAATTGCGAGGGCGTTTGGATTACCGTCAGCGTGCGCACGTTGTAGCCCGGTACGAACGCTATGGAATTCAACATGATCGGAATGCGACCGACGGCCGTGAACTCGTCCAAGACGACCAGTAACTGATACTTGAGGAGGGGATTGATTTCCGGAAGTTCTGCGGTCTGCTCGCCTATGGCCTGCTGAAAAAAAACATTCATCACCACCTGAAGACGCTCGAAGTCACGGGGCTTGATCCCTAAGTACACAGCCATTTTCTTCTTGCGCAAATCACGCAAATCGAAATCACTCGCCGATGTCGCGAGATCCAGTAAGGGATTCAGCCACAAGTCCAACTGACTCGTGAAGGTCTTGCGCACGCTCGAGGCGGTCTGCGTCGCCAAATCGACCACATCCATGATCAGCGAAATACATTGGGGAGAAAGCGGCTTACCAATAGCGGCCCAGCCTTCGATGATGCGCTTCCAATGCTTCGAGAATCCCTCCTCATCAGAGGCCATCGCTTGCCGGAGGACTTCGCCAATCGTGACGGGGACCTCCGGCATCGGATCTTTGTGGTTCGGATTGGCGTTGTAAGCGCGCTCATAATCGCGCCGCTCGAAGAGGTAGAGCGCAATGCCGACAAACAAAGCGCGGGCGGACTTGATCCAAAATGGGTCCGTGCCCGGAGACTCTTGATAGAGCATCGTCGCGATGCGCTGTACATCATCGATGCGCAAATACGGATGCTCAGCGACATAGGTAAAAGGATTCCAGCGCGCCGTGCGCCCGTCGGCGGAGAATGGGTCGAACAGGTAGACTTCGCTGAAGAGCGAGCGGTAGCCCGCTGTGAGCGCCCAATTTTCCTTCTTGATGTCGAGGACTAAGACGGAGCCCGGCCAGTTCAAGAGATTCGGGATGACGCACGACACCCCTTTGCCCGATCGTGGCGGCGCCGCCAAAATAACCCCGGTTTGCCCTGGCAGCATCAAGTACCGATTTTTGTAGCGCCCGAGAATGATGCCGTGGTCGGAAAAGAGCCTGGCGCGACGAATATCGCGTGCCGTCGCCCAGCGTGCATCGCCATGGAGAGTGCGCCGCTTCGGCAAGGCGACGATGAGTGCCATGCCGCCGACAATCAGCAGCGCCAGAGCGCCCGCGCCGATCAATCGGGAGCGGATTTTTGCGTTATCCCAGTAATAGTAGGCGTATCGGGGCAGCGTCAACGGAGACGCCTCCGTGGGTGCGAGCTTCAAGAACACGAGAAAGAAATACGCGCCCAGGTACGACGCCGCCACGAGCCCCAAAAGCGAGACTACGATCAGCTTGTGGAGCCTAAGCCCGGTCGCGACGCTTGGCGCTGGGGTCATACCAGACCTCCTTGACGAATCGATTCTTGCCGTCGAAGCCAAACTGCATGACGACATCCACCAGGGAGTACAGAAGATTCCACACGTCCTGCGTCTGCAACGACTGGCCGGCTTCTGACTGCTTGACGAGCAACATAATTTGCACCAGCGCCAGGCGAGCCGTCGACGCGTGTACGCTCGTGATCGACCCGGGGTGCGCGGCGATCACACGCAGATAATCGAACGCCTCCTCGCCGCGTAACTCGCTTAAGAACACCCGATCGGGCCGCATCCGAAGACAGGATTCGAGCAGCGTCTTCGGCGTCACCTTCGCAAGGCCTTGCGCCCCTTTTGAATAGAGCAGCCGCACGCTGTTAGGGTGACGCTCGAGGACCAGCTCCTCCGCATCCTCAATGGTGATGAGCCGCTCGCCGGCCGGGACTTCGAGAATCAAGGCGTTCGAGGTGGTGGTCTTACCGGTGCCGGTGCTCCCGGAGACGACGATGTTTTTGCGCAGTTGCACGGCCACGCGGATGAACTCGGCGTATTCGCGCCTCGCTTTGAGCGCCAGCAATTCCTTCTCGCTGGCGTCCAATTCCTCGCTCGCATCGACACACTGCGCGAACAGGCCGCCCGCGGCGAGTTCCTCCAAGGTTCTCACCTTGCTGCTCGGGCGGCGGATCGTGATGGAGACGCGCTGCGCCAACGTCGCGGGCGGAAGAACAAACTGCACCCGCTCGGCGGTGGGCAATGTCGCCGACAGGATCGGTGTGACCTCATCCACCCGCTGCTTGGTGGCGCTGCCCACGAGCTTGGCGAAGTCGCGGCACCAGTAGAAGTCCGCGAATGCCAGCCGCTCACTCGACCAGCCGTCATAG
>Ga0209139_10000299_pt1 | contig 16575 bp, 9 predicted proteins | sample BogFormECP14_OM3_FD_188246 | JGI IMG/M metagenome (GOLD analysis project Ga0209139, IMG submission 188246) | Bog forest soil microbial communities from Calvert Island, British Columbia, Canada - ECP14_OM3 (SPAdes) (version 2) | ecosystem: Environmental > Aquatic > Freshwater > Wetlands > Bog ...
TGCGCATCGTTTTGCTCCTTGCATTGCGCAGTTTACAAGGTCTAATTCGAAGTGTTTAGGGTGATTTGGGGGTTGGAAACGTTTTTGAGATATTCGGAGAGTTGAGCTTTTTGGGCAGAGTTCTTTTCGTTGGCGATCATGGTCTCGAGAATGGGGATGAGAAAGCGGTTATAACGCGCGAGAGTCGTGTGATCGCGCGTGGCCAGAGCTTGCTCGACGGCGTGTTGCGTGGCGGACGTCACCAATTCCATACGGCCAACGAAGACGCGCACGGTTTGCGCCGGAGCGGGACTGATCGTGAGCGGCAAGACACTGTCCACGAACTCGCGCGGGACAATGTAGAGCAACCGGCTGCCTTCTTCAAACCAGGAGTCGCGCCAGGTCTCAAACATGGCTTGCGCTTCGTCCTGATAGAGCCCCTGCGCGATAAGCATGTCTTCGACCGCCAGCTTTAAAGAATCCATAGTGGCATTTAGCACGGGAGGATCGAGAGTTGGTTGAGCTACAGAGGTATCCCCAACTCGGAATCCCAACTTGTCGCCACGGCGTTCGAAAAGGAGCATCGCCGGAATTTCTTGCGCGCTGAGATTTTGCGTGAAGATCTTGTCATCGCTAGCGAGCTTCACGGACACAGGAACGGAAAAACTTGCCACGCCGCGATAGAACAGAAATTTCTCAGTCTGCTCTCCTCCTTGCGTTTTGATGCGCAGCGGCGTGGAGGATGTTTGACGGGCAGCGTAGTAGTGATTCGTGCTGCCTTCGCGCGGAAGGGTGGCGGAGCTTCCTGGCTCGAGCTTGATGGAGTCCCAGGAGATGCTGCTGTCGGGTTGCTTCTGGAGACGGTTCCAGTCGTTGTAATAGGCGGCCATGCGCGCTTGCATCTGAAGACCAACGGGTTCGACGCGATCGGCGTGCGGATACCATTCGGTGATAAGGCCCTGCGCGAAGGAAACGTGCACGGAGAGAGTGGTTGTGTGGTTGGTATAGAAATAAAGAACGGGAGTCTCCATTCGGACGGTGCCGCGAACACCTGCCTTAAAATTGGGGGTTTGGAAATGTTCGACGAACGCGGGCAGATCGGGTGAGCCTGTCAGAGGCAGCCAGTCGGCGGCGCGCCCGTCATGACCGGCGATCGAGGTGAAGGTGCCCCATTCGTGAGCGGTGAGCGCGGGATCGATTGTTAGCGTTTGCGCGTGGAAGAGAAGAGCCAGAGAGGCTAAAGGGAGCGCGAGGATTGCGCAGGCAAGAAAGCGAGATTTCATGGTGCTGACTCCTTGTTTTCCCATTGGCTAGATTGACGCGAAAAAAAGGTCGAGTGTTAACAGGGTCTGGCCACTGCTTTGACCTGTGCTAGCGCTGCGGTTTCGATAACTTGCCTGGCGTGTGAGGCTGCTCTACAGTGAATTCATGGCTGAGGAGATGAAAAAATTTGAGCCGCATGCGTTGTTGAAGAACGGGCACGCGATGACGATTACGTCGGCGTTTGTTCGGCGACGGTTTGACCTGCCGCCCGCGGAAGATCGCTTGTTTCAAGTAGATGCCGAATCGCAGATTTTGGGGCGTTGCCATTGGCAGCCGGGGAAGCGGCGGGACGCGCCGGTGATCGCGATTGTGCACGGGCTTGAAGGGTCGAGCGAATCGAATTACGTTTGCGGCATTGCGGAAAAGGCGTTCCGGCTGGGATTTCACGCGGTGCGACTGAACCAGCGGAATTGCGGCGGTACGGAAGCGCTCACGCCGACTTTGTACAACTCCGGAATGAGCGGCGATTATAAAGCGGTGCTCGAGGAACTGGCCAATGTGGACGGATTCGATCAGATTTTCTTCGCAGGTTACTCAATGGGCGGCAATCTGGTAACAAAGATGGCCGGCGAGTTTGGAGACGTCGTGCCGAAAGCGCTGCGCGGCGTGTGCGTAGTTTGCCCGGCGATGGATCTCGGAGCGTGCGCCGATGCCCTCGAGCGACGCGACAATTTTTTCTACCAGCGACATTTTGTAAAAGGGCTGATGGCTCGTTACGCGCGCAAAGCAAAGCTGTTCCCGCAGCGTTACCCGTTGAACGGAATCGGGCCGGTGCGATCCGTGCGAGAATTTGACGACAAGATTACTGCGCCGCAATTCGGCTACCGCGACGCGCAGGATTATTACGATGCGGTTGGGGCAAAGAAGGTCGTTGCGCAAGTGCGTGTGCCGATGTTGATGATCACAGCGCAGAACGATCCGTTTGTGCCCTACAAATTATTTCTGCGTGCAACTCCAGGGCAGAACCCCGCGATACAGTTCGTCACGCCGGAGCACGGCGGACATTGCGGCTTCATCTCGAACCGCGCCGGATCGGAACGATTCTGGGCGGAGCAAAGAATCGTCGAATTTTGCGATGCGCTTCGGCGCGCCTGAAATCAACCCATCGGTTTTTCGAGCGATACTTGGAAGTTTGGTGTCAAGAGCTGTGCGGGACCGTCAGCCATGATGACCATATCGTCTTCGCAACGAATTCCAAACTCGCCGACAACGTAGATGCCCGGCTCATTGGAAAAAGTCATGCCGGGTTCGAGATTCGTTGTGCTGCCTTTGACGAGATAAGGATGCTCGTGCCCGTCAAGGCCGATGCCGTGGCCGAGCCGATGCGTGAAGAACTTGTATCCAGGTCCGTAACCGCCGCCGACAATCACCGCCCGCGCCGCATCGTCGACAGTGCCGGAGAGACGCCCAGTGCGCGCGGCGTCCAAAGCGGCATCCTGAGCTTTCCGCGTAAGATCATAGGCCTTCGCGATTTTCTCCGAAGGTTTGCCCAGGATTCCCATGCGCGTGACGTCCGACGCATAACCATCGACGGCGCAGCCGCCATCAATCAATATGACATCGCCTTCCTTGAGTTTTTGCGGTTGCTTGGTGCCGTGCGGAAGAGCAGCTGAAGCCCCAAGAAGCACCAGCGCGCCGCCGCGCAATCCCATCTTAGAAAAACCTGCTTCGACAAGATGAGCGATATCGTCTTGCGACATCCCCTCGCGAATGGCAGCAAAAACAGTTTTATAGACGTCGAATGTGGCCTCGCAAGCGAGGCGCATCAATTCGAGTTCATGAGGCGTTTTTTGCGCGCGGCAAGCGATGGTAACGGGATCAGCGGACACATATTCGAATCCCGGCGCGGCTGCGCGCAAGTGATCGGAATACGTGAAGTAAACGGTTTCTTCGACGCCCAGGCGCCCGGTGCGAACGCCTTGATCGGCCAGAGCGGCTGCGGCGAGCTTCGTGGGACTTTCATCTTCCTGCCACACGCGGATCTCGATCGGAAAGCGCAGCTGTTCACGCAGACGGCCTTCTTCAAAGCCCGGGCAGACGAGAACAGGTTTACCCACGCGAGGCAGAACGAGCCCGACGAGGCGTTCGCTCAAACCCCAACGAATGCCAGTGAAATAGTAGAGCGAAGTCCCGGGAGCAAAAAAAAGAGCGTCAAAACTCGGCTTCAGCTCAGACATGAGTTGTTGTGCGCGGGTCATGCGGGCGCGGAATTCGTCCGGCGTGATGGGTTTTAGGCGATCGCCAAAAGGTTTCAAACTCGAAAAGTCCGCTTTAGGAGCGTCCTGAGCTGTTTCCGCGGACACTTTCGCATCAGACAAGAGCGCGAGCGAAGAAGCCGCAGTGGCGCATTGCAGGAAGCGACGGCGCGTGGTACCAAAATCATTGGGCATCGATGTTTTCTCCATGGTGGAGAAGACCTTTATCTGGCGGAGGCATAGCTTGTCAAGCGGGATAAAGAAATAAGACCAGTGAGGAGAAATAACGGAGAAGAAGTTCCGAGCAAATTCCAGTGCACTACTCCATGCGAACGGCCTGAATCGCTTTTCCCTGAACTTTCAGTTCAATGCCGAGCGGCGGACGCAAATCCGAGCCCTGAGCGATAGCGCCGCGCACCCACACGTTACCCGGCAGATTTGTCATTTTCGTGGGATCGTAAAGCGTGCGGTTGCAGGGGTTGCCAACCATGGGATGCTTCGCCGCGTTGAAGTCATATTCGCTCTTCAATTTAGCGAGGTCCGTGATGTACTCGAGCTGGCAATTCCCGTAAGGAGCATTCATTGAGAATGCCCAGTAACCGTTCGCTTGCGATGCAGAACTTCCAGGCAAACGAATGAGAAGCCCTGGGACATTTTCTCCCGTCAATCCATTGCGGATGAAGAACTGTTTGGAGGACCAAGTCTGAGCCATCTCCGCGATGGTGGCGATGCCGGGATCCTGCTGCGTAGCATGCGGGAGTGCTGCATTCGGATCAGGAGCCGGAGAGGGAACTTCAATTTGCGGAGGAGGTTCAGCAGGAGGAGCTTCCACATGCCGCGGGCGCAGAATCCATCGCCCACCAAAAAAAACCACCAGCAATACGGTAAGAAGTACACCGACCATCCGCACCGTAGGATTGTTCAAAGGGCTGCGGTTCGAGCTCGGTGCTTCGATGCCGGGAATCTGCGGCATTTCAGCTTTGTAGCGGTCAGGTGGGGACTGGTCCGACATAGAATTTGTCGTGCTCTAATTTTTTGCCGAAAGTGCGTTCAGCACCAAGGCGCTTCCGGTGGCAGCAGGGCTAATGATGCATTGCCCGGTTATTGTAGAGCCATACACAATACCAAGCAACACAGGGTAGTCCGGAAATGGGTCGTGACGCAACCGTACTACCTGCGCAGACCGTCCAAGTTCGTGCCCTTTTTGACAACACTGTGTTATTGAGAAGGTTACAATAAATGTCGAGAGACTTGTCTGTAGCTCGCGAGGTCTCTAGTCTAGTAGGAAGCATGGGGGAGAACCGGCTTCCTCGCCGAATAGTATGAGTCCCGAATCACGCGGGGGCGCGCGGGCTTTCGTCCGCAGCCTGAACATCTTACTGAAGTTCGCACGCCTCTATGAATTTGGCCACGTGCGGACCGCGGCGCAGTTTGAAACTGCGTGGAAAGAGCTCCGAAGTGCGCTCGATGAGAGCGTCGGAAGCGGTTTATTGCTGGGAGCCTCGGGGAATCAGATTTTGCTCGACGGCGTGCCACTCGGCGCGTCCGCTGGTGAAAAAAGTTTTGCGCAGCTGCTGACGGGCTCGGGTATCGCCAGCATTCACTTCTCTCCCAATTTGACGCAACCACAATTTGCCCGCTTCGTACGCGGTTTTCCAAGCGGCAACGCCAAACCGTCCTCTCTCGCAGAACAATTGAAATCCGCTCTCGCTGGTGAAACGAGCATCAAGGTCAACGAGATCCGCTACGTCGCGGAAGATTCTTCCGTGGCGGGAATCAAGATGGCCGCGCAACTAACAGCGAAGGCTCTCGGCGCCCAGGGCGACAAGTTTAAAGATTTCTTTGAAGATCCCAACAAACTCCTGCAGATGATTCTTGCCGCGGAAAGCTCGCGCGGCGGCGGCGGTGGTGGCGGCGGAGGAGGGGGAACGGGCCCCGGTTTCGGTCCTGGGGGTGGCGGCTCCAGCGGAGTGCCTGGTGGCGGCGGTACGGGCGCCGGTGGCTTTGGCTCTGGCGGTGGCGGCGGGTCTGGAGCAGCCAGCCAAGGTGGCAGTCTTTGGGAAGGCAGCGTAGGCGGTTCGGGAAGCTCCGGCGGTGGTTTAGGCACGGGTAACGCTACGGGCGCAGGGCCAGGAAGTGGCCCAGGCAGTGGTCCGGGTGCAGGCCCAGGCTCTGGCAGTGGCTCCGGAGTTGGCGGTAGCGGCGGCGGCGGTGGAGTTGGCATCGGAGGCGGCGGGACGGGAATTGGCGGCGGAGGTAGCGGCGGTTCCGGTTCCGGCGGGGGCGGTGGAGTTGGCGGATCCGGTGGCGGGGCAGGTGTGGGTGGAGGAGCCGGTGGTGGTGGTGGAGAGGCCGCGCCCGGAAAGTGGCTGACTGCATCAGCGTTGCTTCGCGGCAGTGCTCTCGGCGGCGGTGGCAGCACCCTGGCCGGCGGCGCAGGCGGTGGACCTGGCGCAGGCGGTGGCGCTGGGTTTAGCGTAGCAGAAGAAGACGTCCGCGCGATGCTCGGCCTCTTCGCTCAGCTCGGGAAGTCTCGAAAAGATCCCGAAGCGAAAATGGATGTTCCTACGTTTCAGTCGCGCTTAAGCGCGATGCCAGTGCGCGCGCAATTTACACTGCAGCAGGCGCTGGCTGGCTTGGCGGCGCAAGCGCCTTCGGAAAAAGCCGATAAGCCGATGTTGTTGAAGCTCGCGGAGCACGTGGCGATTCGCTTTGCGCTGGACAGCTACGAGCGCGGCGAGCTGCGCGTCAACGCCGTAAAGCAGCTACTGGACCGCATGAATTCGGAGATCGAGGCGCTGCGCAAAATTCTAGGTTCGCAAGAAGAAATGATGGCCCAGGCCGGGCTGTCCGTGCAGACGTATACCGAGCTGCTCGATCAAGAGTTTTGGGAACAGGTCCCGGAAGAAAATAAAAAGGAAGTGCTGACCTCGGACGAAGCCTGGTGCGTTCCGCCGCGAAACGTACGGGCTTTCCTGGAAGACATGCTCCGCCGCGGCGAATTGAAAACCGTAAACGAAATTTTGATGAAGTACGCTGCTTGCATCGCGCTGGAAGCGCCGGAAGCGCGGCGCACCACGGCGATTGGGCTTTCCGATTTGGCTGAGCTGTATGGCAGCGGCGACGGCAGCGCATTGATGGAGTCGATCCGGCGTCTGGGAAATCAGCTGGCCGTCGAGCGCGAGCCTGAGTTGCAAACTCTCATTAGCGCGGCGTTCGTACGCATGAGCCAGGAAGCCGCTTCAAAGCGTTGCTATCCCGCGATGCAACAGGCGCTTTCTTCGCTCGATAGCATCGAGCAACAGCGGCCCGGATCAACACAAAGTCTCCGTCCTCGCATCGGCGCCGAGGAACGCCTGCCGGAATTCATCGAAGAAGCTCTGCGTGGCGGTCACATCGCGGACGGCATGACCGAAATTCTAGGATTGATGCCCAAGGCTACGCTGCATTACGTTACCAACCGTTTCGGCCACTGCGGATTCCGCGAAGATTGCGAAGTTCTCAGCCAAATTGTGCGAGGCCTGGGCGAAGATTCCACCCAACGCCTTCTGGAGATTCTGCAAACGGCGCCCGCCAATGAGGCTGCCGAGACGATTGGCTTGCTGAGCCATTTCGCTCCCGATGCGGTCGATAAAATTCTTCCTGTGCGGCTGAGCCAATGGCCGCGCTCTTCGCATGATCGCGCCGTGCGCCAGCTTTCCTCTGCTCCGCCCGAACAGCGCGCCAGACTACTAGTTTCGCTCTACGATTCGCTCGACGCTTTAATCCGGCCGCTGGCAATCGACGAAATGGGCATGAGCGGCCAACACGAATGCATTCCCAAGCTTGTGGAACTGGCACAGAACGATCACACTCCTCCTTTCCACCGCCTAAAAGCTCTCGAAGCGCTGGGCCGCTTGCGCGCCTCAGCTGCCAGCCCCACACTGCAGCATATTCTCGAAGCGCGGCAGGTGTGGCGCTGGGTGTACCCGACCGAATTGCGAATCGCGGCGGTTCAGTCATTAATGCGCATCGATCCCACTATGGCGCTGGAAAAACTCAACTCCAGCGGCCTCGAACGCAAGGATTTGACGCTCGAGCCCACCGATCCCGAACCCAACTCTTCCGCGATGCGTCAACGGCGCTACGCGCGGCTGAAACTTTCTAAAAATCTGATCGCGGTCTCCACCAACTTGCGCGAAAATTTCCGTCTCTCGATTCCGGAACTCAACCTCGGCGGCGGAATCGGCGCTGGCCAACGCCATCTGGCGCCGGGTTCGCTTCTGTCTCTCAAGCTTTCTCACGGCGTTCGAAACATCAAAGCGCAAGCCATCGTGCGCGGCGCGCGTCCGCAAGCCATGGCCTTCGAATTTGTGGACATGGATATGGAAGATCGCTCGAGGCTGCGCAAGGTGTTGATGGAGCTCGGCGGTCTGCCACAAGTATCGGGCGTAACCAATCGCAGCAAGCGACGCGGCCGCGTAGCGCTCAACAAGTAGTTAGCTCAAGATTTGACGGCGTGCGATAGCGCGCAACCCCCTCTCCTTCTTACCTGTACTCACGCGGACTTAACCCGTCCCCGCGAGCAGGCACTGCACCCGTCCTCATGGCGGCTTGACATCAGCGACACATAGGACCTCTGTACCATTGCCGCTGACGGGTCATAACCCTACGGTACTAGACAGGAAGTCCTATTCAGGGGCGGGCATAGCGGCGAATGATAGCGGATACCAAGTCGACTTCGGGACGGGCCTTCGTAAGAAGCTTGAACATACTCCTGAAGTTTGCCCGTTTGTACGGTTTCGAGCACAGCCGTACTATCGAACAGCTGGACATCGCCTGGCGCGAACTCCACGCGGCCATCCCGATGGGCACGGATGCAGGCTTGATGCTAGGCGCGACTGGTTCTCAGCTGCTCCTTGATGGCGTTCCTCTCGAAGGCGCTCCCGCCGAAAAACAATTCGCTCAGTTGCTTTCCGCCGCTGGACTGGCCAGCATTCAGTTTTTCCCCTCAGTGACGCAGGAAGAAATCTGCAGTTTCGCCCGAGCGTTTCCCACGGGCAAAGCGAAGCCCACCGAACTCGCCATCCAGCTGAAAGCCGCGCTCGCCGGCGCCAAGGGCATTCGGCTGAATGAGATCTGCTTTGTCGCCACGGACTCGCGCCTGAAAGACGCCAGCATGGCTGCGCAACTCGCGGCAGCTTCCCTGGGCGGAGATCAGGACGAATTCAGAAAATGGCTCAATGACCCGCAGAAATTGCTGGAATTGATTGCCGCAGCGCAAGGCTCGAGGGGCGGCGGTACGGCGGGCTCAGGCATAGGGCCTGGCGGTTCAGGCTCTGGTGGTGGCTACTACTCTGGTGCCGGTGACGGCAGTGGTGGAATCGGCGGAAACGCGGATGGAGTGGGCGGGTCAAGCGCCGGAGGATCAGGCGTTGGGAACTCAGGAATTGGGGGCTCAGGCTTAGAAGGCCCTGGTGGTGGAGGCTCCGGCGTGGGGGGATCGGGTGTCGGAGGAACGGGTATCGGAGGCGGTCTACCAGGTGGAGCATATGCGAGCGGGGTTGGCGACGCGGGAGTCGCAGGCCAGATTCAAGGCGTCACGGGCACTCTTCTTGGTGCAGGGCCGGGAGGCTCAGGTAGCGGCGGCGGTAACGGCGCGGGCGGCGGACCGTGGCACGGAACCGGCAAGAGCGCCGGGCCGAGCGAAGATGAAATTTATGGAATTTTGGGCGCGCTGACCAGCTTCGGCAATGTCGGGGCAGGCCAAGGCGGCGCCGCCGCGGCTGGAGAGTTCCAACAGCAGATGAATCAATTGCCGGGCACCGCGCAGGACACTCTGAAACGCGCGATCGCCGGACTCGCTGCGAAAGCGCCCGAGGGACAGCCGGATGAATCCGTCCTCGTGAAACTAGCCGAACATCTCGCAATTCGGTTTGCGCTCGAACGTTTTGAAAGCGGTGAAGTAAAGGTCAACGCCGTGCGGCAGATGCTCGACCGCATGAACTCGGAGATCGAAAACCTCCGCAAAATCCTCGGTGCGCACGAAGATAAAATGACCGACGCGGGCATCATGGTCGAGTCCCACCGCGAAATTCTCGATCGGCAGTTTTGGGCAGCCGTTCCGGAAAGTGGCAAACAGGCTGTACTTCTATCTACCGACGCATGGTGCATCCCGCCAAAGAACGTGCAGTCCTACGTTGCTCATTTGATCGAGACCGGAGACGTCGCACAAGCCATCAGCATCCTGCAGAACTACGCATCGTGCGCCGACAGCGAAGAACTCGACGCGCGCAAGAAAACCGCGATGGGCTTGTCCGAAATGGCCGAGCTTTATGCCAAGGCCGATCCAAAACTTCTCGGCGAAGCACTGCGTCATTTGGGCTTGCGCTTGAACGTCGAGCAAGACGCCGACTTACAGACTCTGGTGAGCGCGGCGTTCGTGAGGCTTAGTCAGGAAGCCGCCACTAGCCGGTGCTTCTCCGTGATGGAACAAGCGCTCGATTTAATTTCCGGTGTCGAAGCGCAGCGGCCCGGGATTGGCCGCAGCTTACGCCCGAAGATGGGCATTGAAGAACGCGTTCCGGAATTCGTAGACGAAGCTTTGCGCGCCCGGCAAGCGGCCGCCGGCCTTACCAACGTTTTGAAAATGCTTCCCCAAACGGCCATGGAACAGCTTTCCATGCGCTTCAATCGCTGCAGTCTGCGAGAAGATGCCGAGCACATATCCAACCTGGCGGCCGATCTAGGCGAAGAAGGATTGCAATATTTGCGGAGCACCGTAAGAGGCGGCCCGATCACGGAAGCAGTCGAGATGGCCGGACTCTTAAGTAAGCTCGATCCCGAAGCGGTGGAAGTGTTCCTGCCCTCGCGAATGAAAGATTTTCCGCGAACGTCGCAAGACCGCATCGTGCGCCAGATATCCGCGAGCGGCGCTCCAGGACGTTGCCGGATTCTTCTCGAACTGCTCGATCATGTCGATCCGCTGATCATGCCTCTGGTGATCGACGAGATTGGTGTGACCTCGGACCGCGAAGCGCTGGGCCGTCTTCTCACCATCGTTGATGGTGATATGCCCACGGGCGGTGGCCCCTACCTGCAAGTGAAAGCCATCGAAGCACTGGGCCGCATTCACGCGCCGGAATCCACGATTACGCTCAAGCGCGTCGTCGAGGCGAAAAAAATGTTTGGGTGGATTCATCCCCAGGAGCTGCGTATCGCTGCACTGCAAGCTCTCATGGGACTTGACCCGGAGTGGGCGCGCGACTTCGTTGCCAAGAGTGGTATCGACCGGGAAGACTTGGCCCTCGCGCCGCTCGACGTTATTCCCAACTCGAAATTTGTTCGTCAGCGCCGCCATACGCGCGTCCGCCTGCACAAGCCGGTAACCGCCGTAAGCACGAACCTCAAGGAAAATTGCCGCCTCGAAATTAAGACGGCCAGTCTCTCGGGCGGGTTTGCAAGCATCAGCCGGCATCTCCCTCCCGGCACTCATGTGCAGCTCAAGCTGCAACTCGGGCTTCGCAACGTGCTTGCCACGGCACTGATGCGGGATTACCGTGCCCAGGATATGGCCTTTGAGATCGTCGACATGAGTCTTGAGGAGCGCGGCAAATACCGCCGCTTGCTTGCTGATAACCATTCGCAACCGTCCTCGGGCGCCTCGGGCAAGAATACCAAGAGCCAGCCCGCACCCGCGTCGGCCGAGACCTCGGTACCGACCTAGCCTGTAATCCCGCCGTGTCGCCGTTCTTGGCGCTGACGCATCCAAACAGATAGAATGTTCGTACTGGTTGCGGCGGAGCTGCCAGTGCGTTCAAGTACGCGGATCACCACTAGGAGACGGCGAACCCTTCATGGATGTTGCCAAGGCAGTCGACACAGTTGTCGCTCGATTTATCGGCACCAAGCACGAGCGTGATATCAAAAAATTGCAGCCGCACGTCGTCGCTATCAATGCGCGCGAAACCGAAGTACGCGCGCTCAGCGACGATGACCTAAAACTTCGCTTCGCTGCACTTAAGGCGGAAGTCCATGAGCAGCTTAAAGACGCCGATCCCAGCGAGCCTACCTACAAAGAGCTCTTAAAGAAGGTACTCGACCCGATGATCGTCCCTGCCTTCGCGTTGGTTCGCGAGGCGGGCCGCCGTTTCCTAAACATGCGCCATTTCGATGTGCAGCTCATCGGCGGTATGGTTCTGCACGATGGCAAAATCGCCGAAATGAAAACCGGCGAAGGCAAAACGCTCGTTGCCACATTGCCCGCCGCACTGAACGCGCTCGCCGGACGTGGCGTGCACGTTGTCACCGTCAATGACTATCTCGCGCGCCGCGACGCGGAATGGATGAGTCCGCTCTATCGCGCCCTGGGCCTTTCCGTTGGCGTGATCGTGCACGATCTGGATGACGAGCAGCGCAAAGCGGCATACGGAGCCGATCTCACCTACGGCACAAACAACGAATTCGGTTTCGACTACCTGCGCGACAACATGAAGTACGACCTGGCGCAATGCGTTCAGCGCGGGCATCAGTTCGCCATCGTCGACGAAGTGGACTCCATCCTTATCGACGAAGCGCGCACCCCACTGATCATTTCCGGCCCTTCCGAAGAATCCACGGACAAGTACGCCAAGATCGATAAAATTATTCCCAAGCTGATCCAGGACATCGACTACACGCTAGACGAAAAGCATCGCACCGCGACGCTGACCGAAGAGGGATTCAGCAAGTGCGAACGCCTTCTCAACCTCAGCAACATGTCCGATCCCGCCAACATCGAAATCATGCACCATGTGTACCAGGCGTTGCGCGCCCACGCCTTGTACAAAATCGACGTCGATTATGTGAATAAAGACGGCGAAATCGTCATCGTCGACGAATTTACCGGCCGCCAGATGCCCGGCCGCCGCTGGTCCGATGGTTTGCACCAAGCCGTCGAGGCCAAGGAAGGCGTCAAGATCGAACGCGAAAATCAGACGCTCGCGACCATCACCTTCCAGAATTATTTCCGCATGTACAAAAAGCTTTCCGGCATGACCGGCACGGCGGAAACCGAAGCCGCGGAGTTCGGCAAAATCTACAATCTTGATGTCGTAGCGATCCCCACGAATCGCACACTCATACGCACGGAACACCGCGACGTCGTTTACCGCACCGAAAAAGAGAAGTTCGAAGCGGTCGTCAACGGCATCCTCCAGGAAGACAATTCGTTCGCCAACGGCATCCGCCACTACAGCGAACGCGGCCAGCCGGTGCTGGTGGGAACGATCTCCATCGAAAAGTCCGAAGCCATCTCGGAAATCCTGAAGAAGGCCGGCGTCCCGCATCAAGTGCTCAATGCCAAGCAGCATGAGCGCGAATCGGGCATCGTCGCGCAAGCTGGACGCAAAGGAGCCGTCACCGTGGCCACCAACATGGCCGGCCGCGGCACGGACATTCTGCTCGGTGGCAATCCCGAGCAGATGACGCGCGATTATTTTCTAAAAAACAAATTGGCCATACCTTACGCCGCCGCGCCTGCCGTGATTCCCGCTGAAGCCGGCAAAGACGCGCAACCGGCCGTCACCATGGTTCTTTTTCAACACGAAGGCAAAATTTTCCAGGTACCCACGGATCAGTGGAAACCTGTCTACGATGAGTTTGCGCAGCAATGCAAAGCAGAGCATGACGAAGTCGTAGCGCTCGGCGGTTTGCACATCCTCGGCACCGAACGCCACGAAGCCCGCCGCATTGATAATCAGCTGCGCGGACGCGCTGGCCGCCAGGGAGATCCCGGCTCTTCGCGCTTTTTTCTTTCGCTCGAAGACGACCTCATGCGCATCTTCGGCGGCGAACGCATGCAAGCACTGATGTTCCGTCTTGGCATGACCGAAGGTGTGCCCATCGAATCCGGCCTGATCTCGCGCCGCATCGAGAACGCGCAAAAGTCCGTCGAAGCGCAAAACTTCGACGCCCGCAAACACCTCCTCGAATATGACGACGTAATGAACAAGCAGCGCGAGACGATTTACGCCATTCGCCGCTCCGCGCTTGAAGGGAAAGACCAGCGTGATTACGTTCTCGGCGTAGCGGAAGATGTTGCGCGTGAACAGGTCGACACGTTCTGCCCGCGCGAGCAGCATCCCGATCAGTGGAACGTTACGCAGTTTCTCGCGGAGGTGAACGCCCAGTTTGGCGTCGATGCCAAAGCCGCTGGCGCCGATCCCGGCACGCTCAGCCACGACGAACTCGCCGATGCAACGGTAAAAGCCGTCACCACGCGTTACGAAGAAAAGGAAAAACAGTTCAGCGCCGATTTAATGCGCTGGCTCGAACGCCGCATCATTCTCGATGTCGTTGATTCGCAATGGAAAGACCACCTGCTTTCGCTCGACCATTTGAAAGAAGGCATCGGTCTCCGCGGCTACGGCCAGAAAGATCCCCTCGTCGAGTTCAAAAAAGAAGCCTTCGTCCTGTTCGAAGATATGATGGCGCGCATCGATAACGAAACCATCCGCTATCTGTTCCACATTCAAGTCCAGCAAAACGAGCAGCCCCCCCAAGGTGGACCGGGCGCTCCGAACCAGCCGCCGCCAACGTCGCCAATCCGTCAGCGTGCCGGAGCCGCCGTCGCCAGCGCTGCAGCCCGCGCCAGCGAACCACCTCCGCAGCGCCTTCCCGCTTTCGCGCGCGAAATGGAACGCAAGCAAGAACGTCAGCAAAAAGAGCTGCAATATCAAACTGGCCCCGCGCAAGCCGAAGCGCCCAAACCCGTCCGTGCCGGCGCAAAGGTAGGTCGCAACGACCCCTGCCCCTGCGGCTCCGGCAAAAAATACAAAAAATGCCACGGCGCCGGCGCGTGAACCGTAGCTCTTAGATTTTGTCATCCCGAGCGTAGCGAGGAATCTGCTTTTCGGGTTTGCGCATGGAGAGGACGTATTACATCTACATTCTGGCCAATCGCTCTCGAACTTTATACACGGGAATGACCAACCGCCTCCTCGAACGAGTAAAGCAGCACAGGGAGGGAACATTCCCTGGTTTCACAAGCCAATTCCGTATACATCGTCTCGTCTATTTCGAGACGTATCGGGACGTGAAGGCCGCCATTGCCCGTGAAAAGCAGATCAAATCGCTGACCCGCGCGAAAAAGATCGCCATAATCGAGGCAGGCAATCCAACTTGGGAAGACTTAGCCGCGGAATGGTTCGCGCCCTATCCGAGAAAAGCAGATTCCTCGCTACGCTCGGAATGACACGCTTTTGGATACGGTGGGTATATCTGGTAGTTTAGAGTTGCGTCAAATATAAAAAACTTGTCATTCCGAGCGTAGCGAGGAATCTGCTTTTTCTTTCTTTTGCTTTCTGTCTCCGGAGAACAAACAATGCCGCCAGGTCCAGCACCCATGCCGCAACCCGAACGCCACCCCATCCCCGGCGTAAAAAATCTAGTCGCCGTCGCCAGCGGCAAAGGTGGCGTCGGCAAAACCACGGTAGCCGTCAATCTCGCGCTCGCTCTGGTAAACCTCGGCCACAAAGTCGGCCTAATGGACGCCGACGTCTACGGTCCCAACGTCCCCATCATGCTTGGCACGCTGCAAGAGCCCCAAGCCACCGCCGAAAAGCGCATCATCCCCGTCCAAGTCGCGGGCATGAAAATGATCTCCATGGGCCTGCTCAACCCCGGCGATAAACCGATGGTCTGGCGCGGCCCCATGCTGCACAGCGTCATCACGCAATTCCTGCGCAGCGTCGAGTGGGGCGAACTCGATTACCTCATCATCGATCTCCCGCCCGGCACCGGCGACGTCCAGCTAACGCTCATCCAGACGGTCGCCGTCACCGGCGCGGTCGTAGTCACCACGCCGTCCACTGTCGCGCTCGCCGACGTCCGCAAAGCCATCGAAATGTTCCGCCAGGTCAACGTCGAAGTCCTGGGGGTAGTCGAAAACATGAGCACCTTCCGCTGCCCGCACTGCGACAAGCCCATCGACATCTTCGGCCACGGCGAAGGCGCAAAAACCGCCATCGCCTACGGCGTCCCCATCCTCGGCGAAATAGAAATCGACCCCCGCATCCGCATTGGCGGCGACACCGGCAAACCCGTCGCCGGCCTCGGCGAATCCGCTCCCGGGACCCAAAGCCTCTACGCCCTGGCCCGTTCCGTCACCGCCCGCCTGGCCGAAGTCAGTGCCACCTCCAGCGGTCCGGCCGTCACCATCGACTGACAGCGAGCGGCTGAGTGCGAGTGCGTGCTATGATTCGATTCCTGGATTTGGCAATGACGCGATCGAGCGATGGGCCGCCATCGCCCATGATAACGGTGCCATGTGAACTTAAGCCCTTTAGAATCAGTGTTTATAGGATTTCTCGCAAGTATTGCATCTAAAGGGTTTAGGGGAGAGCTAAGCCCTTTAGCTGCAATGTTTACAAAAAACAGGGGGAGGCCAAAGCACAATGTCTAACGAAAATCCCAGCCCCGACCCCGCGCGCGGCTCGCTAGAGCTGAGCCGCCAGCCCGACATCCGCCCCTATCGTGGCAAGCACCCCCAAATCGCCGCTTCCGCCTACATTGACTCCGCCGCCGTCATCATCGGCGACGTGGTCATCGGCGAAGACTCCAGCGTCTGGCCCTGCACGGTGATTCGCGGCGACGTACACCACATCCGCATCGGCGCCCGCACCAACATTCAGGACGGCTGCGTCCTCCACGTCATGCGCGACGAGCACCCGCTCGTCCTCGGCGACGACGTCACCATTGGCCACTCCGTCACCCTGCACGGCTGCACCATCGAGTCGCGCTGCCTGGTCGGCATGGGCGCCATCATCCTCAACGGCGTCCACATCGGCGCCGGCAGCATCGTAGCCGCAGGCACGCTCCTCCTCGAAGGCGCGAAAATCCCCCCCGGCAGCCTCGTGGTGGGTCACCCGGGAAAGGTGAAGCGCGCCCTCACCGGCATCGACCAAGCCAGCATCGATGCCTACGCCCAGCGCTATGTCGAGTACAAGAATATTTACAGAAAAGAAGTGTCGAGTGGCGAGTGATGAGTGGCGAGAATATCCACGAGAACGCCAAGGCCAAGCATTATAAGGAACTGCTCGTTTGGCAGCGTTCGATGGGT